>Ga0194132_10007088_pt1 | contig 16951 bp, 18 predicted proteins | sample TA2KigOf80mmetaG_FD_148612 | JGI IMG/M metagenome (GOLD analysis project Ga0194132, IMG submission 148612) | Freshwater microbial communities from Lake Tanganyika, Tanzania - TA2015054 Kigoma Offshore 80m | ecosystem: Environmental > Aquatic > Freshwater > Lake | place: Tanzania: Lake...
TTGGCGGCCGGCGGCGCCGCAGCCGGGATGGCCGGCTTCGGGGCCTCGGTCGGCTTGGGAGCGGCAGTCGGCGCGGCCGCGGCCGGAGTCGGTGCGACAGGCTTGGCCGGGACGGGCGTGGGCGTGGCGGAGCCGCAGGCCGCCAGAACCGCCGCGCTTGCGGCGACGACCCCAAATGCGAGCACGCGTCGTCGCGAGAACTGACCAGGCATGCTTTCCTCCTCTACGATTTGACCGCCCCGACCGTCCAGCCGGAGATGACCCAGCGTTGCGCGAACAGGTAGAGCAGCAGCGGGGGCACCGCCATAAGGACGGACGATGCCATGATAGGGCCCCAGTAGGTCACGTCGAGGACGGTGAAGTACGTCAGCGCCGGCGGCGCGGTGATGACCTCCCGGCGCTGCAGCAGCACCAGCGGCAGCAGGAAATCGTTCCACGAGCTGGTGAACGAGTAGATCGCGACGACCACCACCGCCGGCAGCGCCAGCGGGACGACGATCCGCCAGAGCACGATCCAACGGTTCGCGCCGTCGACCATCGCCGCCTCCTCGAGCTCGACCGGCAGGGAGCGGAAGTAGCCGACCAGCATCCAGGTACCGAAGGGGATGAAGCCGGCGGTCTGCGCGACCATCAGGCCGATAAGACTGTTCACCAGGCCGAAGCGCGCGAAGAGCACGTAGGTCGCGATGAACGTGATCGCGCCCGGCACGAGGTACGAACCGACCAGGACCCGCGCGATCAGGCGACGGCCCTTGAAGCGGAGGCGGGTCAGCGCGTAGGCGCACAGCGCAGAGATGACGACCGCGCAAGGCGTCACGACCAAGGCGACGGTCAGGCTGTTGCCGAGCGCGCGGGCGAAGGCGGAGCGGAAGAGCACCTCGTCGTAGTTCCGAAGTGTCGCGACCGTCGGCCAGAGGACCGCGGTCTTGCTGTACATCTCGGCCTGCGTCTTCACAGAGGTGACGAGCATCCAGTAGATGGGGAAGACCGACCAGAAGACGAGCAGGGCCAGGAGCAAGTAGGCGAGCAGGTACCAGCCCCGGTTCTTGCGGTTGATCCAGGCGATCATGCGTCCTGCCTCAGCATCCGGCGCGAGAGCAGGTAGATCAGCACCGCGAAAGGCGGCGCGACCAGCAGCGGCACGGCCGCGGCCATGCCCAGGTCGTAGACCCGGAGGCCCTGGATGAGCGCGAACATCGGGAAGGTCTCGGTCGCGTGGGCCGGTCCGCCCGAGGTCAGAATGTAGACGTACTGGACGCTGTTGGTTGTCCAGATCGCCGAGAGCATGAACGTGATGGTGACGATGGGCATGAGGCTCGGCAGGGTGATGAGCCAGAAGCTCTGCCAGGTGCTCGCGCCGTCGATCTCGGCCGCCTCGTACAGGTCGCGCGGGATCGACTGCAGACCGGCCAGGTAGCTCATCGTCCAGAAGGGCGTGCCCTGCCAGACCGACGCGGCGACGACCGACCAGAGCGCGAGGTCCGGCTTGGCCAGGAAGAGCAGCGGCCGCTCGATCAGCCCGATCTGGAAGAGGGCCAAATTGATCACGCCGAAGGCGTCGTCGTAGATCCAGCGCCAGGCCTGCGCGCCGACTACACCCGGGATCGCCCATGGCAGGAAAAGCAGGACCCGGAAGAGGGACCGCAGCCGGATCTTCGCGTGCAGGATCAGCGCCGAGACGAGCCCGAGGGCGAACTTGGCCGCGAGCGCGGCGACCAGGTAGACGAACGTGACCTGCAGCGAGTTGACGAAGCCGCCGCTGTTAGTGCCGACGAGCAGCGACTGGTAGTTGGCCAGGCCGACCCAGATGGCCTCGCCGCCGACGCGGACGTTCTGGAGGCTGTAGATGATCGACTGCACGAACGGGTACGCGATCAGGCCGAGGATCCCGACCAGCGCCGGCGCCGTGAAGAGCCACCCGAGCGCCCAGTCGGGACCGAACAGGTCGCGCGGGCGGTGCCGGGCAACGGCTGGGAGGGCGCCGACGTGCTCCATCGCGGCCTAAACCGCTACGCCGCGGATCGCCTCGACCACCCGGCGGACGTGGGTCGCCAGGTAGCCAAAGTCGCCGCCGATCTGCATCCACTGCACGCCACGCGCGAACCACGCGCGCGCCGCGCCCGGATCGTCGCCGCCGCCGACGCCGACGATCTTGCCGCGCTCGCGGGTCCTCGTGATCACCGTGTCGATCGCCGCCTGCACCTCGGGGTGGTCGATCTGACCGATCACGCCGAAGGAGGCCGAGAGGTCGGCCGGGCCGATCACCACGCCGTCGAGCCCGGGAATGGCCAGGATCGCGTCCAGCTCGGCCACGGCGCCGCGGTCCTCGAGCATCACGAAGGCGAGCACCTCGGTGTTCGCCCGCGCCGGGTAATCGATGCCGCGCGCCTGGCCGTAGTCGGCCGCGCGACGGGGGCCGAAACCGCGCGCGCCGAGCGGCGGGTAGCGGCAGGCCGCGACCATGCGGCGGGCCTCCTCGGACGCGCGCACTTGGGGCGCGACGATCCCGTCGGCGCCGGCGTCGAGCACGTGCTTGACGAAGCCGACGTCGCCCGTCGGCACGCGGACGACCACCGGGCAGCCGCGCACACTCGCGGCCTGGAGGTGCCCCTGCACCTGGTGGGAGGTCAGCGGGCCGTGCTCGGCGTCGATCCAGATCAGGTCGACCCAGCGGCTGAGCACCTCGGTCACGACCGGGTCGGCCAGCGTGACGCCGGCCGCGAGCAGCGGCCCCCCGGCGGCGATCTTCTCCCGGAAGACGTGGGCGTTGAGCATCTAGGCGGTCGCCGCGGCCTGCCGGGGGGCGCGGTAGGGCTCCTGGGTGATGCCGAGGATCTGGCGTGCCTCGGCCGGTGAGGCGACCTCGCGGCCCAACTCGCGGGCGATACGCACGATCTTCTCGACGAGCTGGGCGTTGCTGGTCGCCCACGTGCCCTTCTCGTCGAGGTACGGGTTGTCCTCCCAGCCGACGCGCACGTGGCCGCCCATCTGGACCGCCAGCGAGAGGATCTTCCACTGGGTCGGTGGGTCCATCACGCTGACGTTCCAATTGATCTGCCGGCCCTGGGGCAGGTGGTCGACCATGTAGATGAGCGCCTTGGGAGTGGGCGGGGTCCAGCAGCCGCCCTGCCAGCCGATGAAGAGCGTGGTGTAGATCGGCTCGGGCAGGAGACCCTTGGCGGCGATGTACTCGAGGTTCCAAAAGCCGCCGGTGTGGAACGACTCGACCTCGACCTTGACGCCGTGCTCCATCGCCGCGCGGGAGTACCCTTCGAGCTCGTCGCGCGGGTGCACCGCGTACATCTCGTTGGCCGGGTAGGCGGGGTCGGGCCGGAAGTACTCGTCGTGGGCGACGAACGCGATCGCCATCATGTCCGGCTTGAGCGTCATCAGGCGGACCTTTTCCTCGAAGCGCGCCGACGCGATGCCGAACTGCATGACGCAGTCGCGGGCGGAGCGGATGCGGTCGCTGAGGTCTTTCCAGCCCGCGAAGTTCGTCTTCGAAAGGCGGCGTCCGTCGGCTTGGATCTCGTGCTCGAGGCTGTGCACCCCGTGGATGTGGGTGATGCTGGCGCCGGCGTCGATCGCACGGACGTACTCGTCGGCGACGGTCCCGGTGTCCTCGGTCGGCGGGCAGTGGGGGTTACCGGGGTAGGACATGGTCGAGTCGACGGTGACGGTGATGACCAGCTTGTCCAAGCGTGCGCCCCTAGTGTGGCTGCTGAGCATGTTCACGGCAAGCAGTCGCGGCGTCAATGCGTCCGGCGCCGTAAAAATGCAGCAATTACAGGCGAGCCTCGACCTGCTGCATGACCTCGAAGACGAAGCCGCCCGGCGAGCGGAAGAAGGCGATCCAGCGCGAACCGAACCCCGCCTCGACGAACGTCGGCTCGATCAGCACCTCGGCGCCGAGACCTTCGATCCGCGCGTACTCGGCCCGGAGGTCGTCGACCTCGTAGACCGCGTGGGTCAGGCCGGGTCGAACACCTCCGGCCACCCGGTCCTCGAAGACGACGTGCTCGAAGAGCAGCATGCGGGTGCCGCCGAGGCTCATCACCGCGTAGTCGACGGTACGCGCGCCCAGTCGCCGCCTCTCGCGCAGCACCAGCGTCGCGCCGACCCGCTGGAGGAAAGCGACCTCGACATCGAGGTCGATCACTTTCAGACCGATGTTCCAGAGCGCCTGGATCGTCACCGGAGGTATCCGCGGCCGGAGATGCGCCAGACGGCGCCGGTGCGGCCGTCGTGGACGACGTTAGGGGAAGCGCGCAGCCGCACGGCCGTCGACATCCCGTCCTCCTGTGTCCTGGGAGCGTGGCGTCGTGCCCGGATGCGCCTGCGCCGCGTGTCCAGATGCCAGACCATCCTACTCGGGTACGGACGTCGCTGCGGTCACTCCACACCGCAGGCCTGGAGTTGACCCGCGATCAGGACCGGCTCTTGACCCATTTCGACCTCCCCGCCGAGCACTGGCTGCACCTGCGCACCAGCAATCCGATCGACTCGACCTTCGCGACCGTGCGACTGCGCGAGCGCGTCACCAAGGGGCGGGCTCGCGGACGGCTGGCTTGACGATGGCCTACAAGCTGCTGACCATGGCCCAGCGCCGGTGGCGGCGGCTCAACGCGCTTCACCTGGTCGCTCAGGTCCGGGCTGGGGTCAAGTTCCGAGACGGCGTTCGGGTCGAACGCGAGGAGGTGACCGCCGACGCACGCGCCGCCTGATCACGGCTCGTCCACAACCTTTGGCGATACCTCGCCGTAGACCGGCGACCTGGATCTGGAGAAGTCATCCAGGAGCATTTCTACAATCGCGAGGAAGTGCACCCGCTCCAGCAGCGGCGCGCGCTCGTCTCGCGCCTGATCGTGGACACGCGCGTGAAAGTCGAGCAGGGAGATCTCGCGGTTCAGGTAGCGGATCGCGAAGGTTTCCGGCGGTAGAGGGCGCGCAGTCTACGCGACTAACGTTACCGGGTCGCGGTGAGCTCCACCATCAGCAGCTTCCAAACGTCAGCTCGATGACTCTGGAGCGTCAGCCGAGCGCGACGGCCATCCGCGCCCACCCATTCCAGTTCTCCCCCGGCGCCAGCTCCGCGATGCCGCTCCGGTAGCCAGCCTCGCGGAGGTTGAAACCGTTGCTCAGGCTGGTCGAGATGACGGGCGAGATCAGGGGCGCCCCGGGCGGAGCCCAGTGCACCATCGTCCGAAAATCCTCGCTCGTCGTCACGTCGAACGTGAAGCGGTCCTCCAGGCGCCAGCTGAACCCCGGCCGGTCGAAGTCCACGTAGGTAACGTAGATCTCGGACCGGTTCCCCATGTGGTTCACGCCCAGCAGCTCGGCGAACCGTGATGAGCGTCGCAAGTCGATGCGCGAGGGCACGTCCTCGAACCCGACCACGGTCTCGCGATCGGCGAACCGTGCGACCTGGGCGCCGTCGGCGGTAATGACCTGATCGCGACCCTCGAGTGGGATGTACGGATGGATGGCGGCGCCGAACGGCATCGGCTCAGTGCCGGTGTTGGTCGCCTCCATATCCAACCGGAGCTCGCTGCCGCTCAGCGCATAGCTCGCGATGAGCCGAAACGGGAACGGGAACAACGCCGCATCGTCGCACACGAACGTCCCGGTGACCTCCTGCTCCGTCGCGCGCGACAGCTCCCACCCGTGATCGCGCACCACGCCGTGCGACGGCGAGCGCCCATCCATCGTCGGCAGCTGATAGCTCCGCCCACGGTGAACGAACCGCCCATCCTGGACCGTCAGCGGGAACGGGAAGAGGATCGGGTTGCCGTACCAGCGCACCGTCACATCCTCCGGCTCGACGAACGCCTTCAGGAATCCGTCGCCCTGCCAGACGCGAAATCTGGTCGCCCAGAAACCCTCGGCGACGACCTCGACCTCAGCCTCGCCGCTGCGCAGCCAGACCATTAGACCGAGTACGCCACGGAGCCATCTGCCCGCAGCGGCAGGTTGCGGCCGCCCATCGACCTGCCCAGCTCTTTCAGCTTCTCGTCGTCGATTCGGACCCCAAGACCGGGCGCCTCCGGCAGAGGCAGGTATCCGCCCTCACGCTTTAAGGTCCCCGGGAAGGCCGGTGCCTGCTGCTCATCCACCTTCGAGTACTCCTGCACCACGAAGTTCGGGATCGCCACGTCCAGGTGCACCGCCGCCGCGGTCAGTACCGGCCCCAGGAAGTTGTGCGACACCACCGCGGCGTGGAACGACTCGGCGATCGCGGCGATCTTCTTGACGTGGGTCAAGCCGCCGGCCAGCCCCAGGTCCGGGCGCACGTACTGCGATCCGCCAGCCACCAGCAGTTCACGGAACTCCCAGATCGACGTCATCCGCTCGCCGTTCGCGATCGGCGAGATCAGCCGCCGCGCGATTTCCGCCTGCGACTGGATCGAGTCGATCTGGATCGGGTCCTCCACGAAGAGCGGCCGGAACTGCGCCAGCGCGTCGCACAGCGGCATCGCCATCAGAGGCGTCAGCTTCCGGTGCAGCTCGACGATGATGTCGACATCGCGACCGACCGCCTCGCGCGCCGCCGAGACCTGCTCGACCGCCGTCCCGACCAGGCCCTCCAGCGTCAGGTCCTGGAACCCGGCCGGTAGCGGATCGAACTTGATCGCGGTGAACCCCTCCGCCGCCGCCGCCTTCGCCTTCGCGTAGACGTCGGCAGCCGTGCCGCCGCCCATCAGCAGGTGGAGCCGGACGCGGTCGCGACAACGCCCGCCCAGCAGCTCCCAGATCGGCACGCCCAGCCGCTGCCCTTTGAGGTCCCAGAGCGCAATGTCCACGGCGCTGATCGCCCCGCTGACGACGTTCCCGCGGAACGGGGCCATCCGGTAGAGGTACTGCCAGTGGTGCTCGATGCGCATCGGGTCCTGCCCGACCAGGTATGGCGCGAAGCTGACCTGGACGACCTGGTCGACCGCCAGCGGATAGCCCCAGGCCGCGCTCTGCCCGACGCCGCTGAGGCCGTCGTCGGTAGTGATGCGGACGAAATAGCCGCCGCCGATGGGTAGCGACTCGACGCACTCGATCTTTGCCATGTCAACCCCCTACACCACCGGTAGTATGCGCGGTCGAGAAGCCTCCGCGGGCTTGGAGGTGCACGTGACGCTTCGACGGACGATCGCCGTCTCTGGACTCGCGGTGCTCGCGTTCGACACAGCGTGGGCGACGGCTGCCCGCGTCGCCGATTCGACTACGCGTCGCTGTTCTGGGTGAGCCTCGTGCTCTACGCGTGGGCTGACGACACCACGGCGCGCGCCGGTCCGCTCCGCCACGCAGCGATTGCGGGCCCAGGCGTCGGCGCGGTCGACGCCACGCTCGGTTGGCCAATCTCCGCGATCATCGGGCCGGCGCGCCTTCCTCCTGACGTGGCCTGGCCGACAGCGGTCATCTTCGGCACGCTCTTCGCCACAGTGGCAGGTGCTGCACTCGGACCACTCGGGGTCTCTTCGCCAAACGCGCCTGGCGCTAGCCAGTTGGCGGCTGGCCGTTCGGCTAGCCATGCAACGGCGCGCCTTACCACACGGTCCCGAGGGCAGCCTATGGTGACGCTCATCCCGCCCGGCGGCCTGAACGCGCACCCGGCTGAGCGACGTCCTGACAGGTCGACATGGCCGTCCACCTCTTCGAAGACAAGGCCGTTTTGATCCACCACCTCGACCCGAAATGGCGCCCAACCGCGGCCGAACAGCCCGTCGCGCCGTTCGGTGGGGGTGGTGGGCTCTTCCCGAACTTCCCCGGCCAGTGGCGGCACCGCTGACACGTCGCCCAGACCCCGACGAGGTGCGCCACGAGCCAGACGAGCTCTCGATCGACGTCGTCGTGCTCTTAACCGAGGCGTTCCTCTGCCCGGCCTAACGCTCAGGCTGGTCGTCCTCAGCGTCGGCATCTTCGGCGACCGCGTCCGCGGCTTCCTCGATCCGCGCTCGGCTCAGTAGGATCGAACCCGCCGCGCCATCTTCAGATGGTGCCGGGCGGCGACGCCTGCCTGGCACTACAGCAGACGCGACCTGGCATGATTAGCTCTGTTGATCTGTACTCTGGCGTGTGCCGGCCGCCTCGTTCCTGACCCTTCTCCTCGCGTTTCTCACACGCTGGAGCGAACGCAATCTCAACAACCCGTCACCTCAGCGGGAGCTCACCGCCCGAATCGGTTCGCCAGCGTCCGCGAGGTCAAGTCATAGAGCGTCTCGTGCCCGCTGAAGAACCGCTCCAGCTCGTCCACCATCAGCTTGAAGAACCGCCCGCGCCCATCCCGCGTCTGACTCGAGATGTGCGGCGTCAGGACCACGTTCGGCAGCTGGCGGATCGGGTGGTCGGGCGGGATGGGCTCCGGGTCCCAGACGTCGAACGCCGCCGCGACGTCGCCCCGCCGCAGCCGCTCGACCGTCGCATCGGGGTCGAAGATCGGCCCGCGCGAGACATTCACGATCGCGCAGCCTGGTCGCACGAGTGCCAGCTCTCGCGCGCCGACCATCCGACGCGTCTTTGGCGTGATCGGCGCCAGGCAGACAATCACGTCCGAATCCGCCATCACGTGGTCCAGGTCGGTCAGCCGGACGCCGAGCACGTCGGCGACCTCTTTCGGCACGTACGGATCGTGAGCGCTGACCGTACAGCCGAACGGCGCCAGCAGCTGCACGAACCGCCGCCCGATGATCCCCAGGCCGATCAGCCCGACGCGCTTCCTGCTCAGCTCAAATCGCTCGAATGTGCCGCCGCCAACAGGCCGCCACTCCCCGGCTGTCATCGCACGAAACATCTCGCCGGCGTTGCGCGTGGCGTTCAAGGTCATCCCGAGCGCCCACTCGGCCACGCCGTATGACGAGCCGTTGGTCGTGTCGACGACGCGGACCCCGCGCGCCTCGGCCGCCTCGACGTCGATCCGCGCCGCGAAGCGATCCCCTTCAAGTTCGCCGATCAGCCGCAGCCGCGGCGCCGCGTCCAGGATCGCCGAACCAATGCGCGGGCTACCGTGGCAGACGATCAGGGCGTCGACCTCGCCGACCCGCGAGGCAACCAGCGCCGTCGCCACCGCGTCCTCCGGAACGGTCGTCCAGGAGGTGCGATCGAACGGGACGTCGCACTCGAGCCAGTCGAGCTCAGCGAACGCGCGCAGCCGCTCGACGTCGGGCGGGAGCAGCATCCGCTCGCGGACGCTGCCCCCAGCGACGAGCAGGATTCGAGGAGCTATTTCTTCTTCGGCTGGATCTTGTGGACGATCAGCCGCCATGCCTCCCATGGCGGGTAGGGCGCGACGTACGGGTCGGTCGCGGACGGCCAGCCCGTCCAGTAGGTCTCGTTGAAGACGACGACGTGGAGCTCCTCCGCCAGCATGATCTCCGGCATGTCACGCAGGTAGATGTCAAGCGCCTTGTTCGCCAGGTCGACGTACCTCGGGTTGTCTGGCTTGCCGGCCGGGGCAGCCTCCATCTGGTCGATCAGGGCGTCGTATTCTGCGTTCCTGTAGCGCGCGGAGGACGCGCCGCCGAACGGCGTCTTCTCCCCGACCGGGCGATACCACTTGCTGTGAAAGTCCTTCAGCGTCTCGTACGGCTCGGAGAGACTGCCGCAGTGGACGCCGAACGTCGTGTCCGCCTTGCCCATCTGCTGGTCCTCGCCCAGCGCCGTCGAGCCTGGCGGCTCAATCGTCTCAGTCACGTTAAAGCCAGCTTTGCGGAGCTGTGCGCCGAGCACCGGCGCCAGCGGCGCGAAGAACGTCGAGCCGCGAACCGGCACAGTCAGCACCTGGCCGCCCTTGGACCACTGGCCCTGCGGGTTCTTCTCGTACCCGGCGGCCTTCATGTTCTCGTCGACCTTGGCCTGGCTCGGGGTGCCGCGGTCGTACTTGTCGAGCGTTGCCTTGAGCGGGCCGGACTCGATCCAGCGCTTGCTCATGTACGCCGAGAAGGGCGCCACGATCGGGTAGTTGGCGCCTTCGTACGCGATTGCCGAGATCTCCTGACGGTTGATCGCGTAGTTGATCGCAACGCGGACGTTGACGTTGTTCCACGGCTCCTTACCGTGGTTGAAGATGAAGACGTAGCCGCAGCCGTCCGGCGCGCCCCAGATCGGTCCGGCGCTGTTCCAGGAGCGCAGGTTAGGGTTCTTCTCGCGCGCCGCCTTGAACGTGCCCGGCTGGAGCGGGTTGCCGCTATCGGCCTTGTTGCCGATATACAGCTGTGCGTTCGACTCGTCCGAGGCCCCTGGCACGAGGATGATGCGACGTGGCGCGGGCAGCGGCATGAAGTTCGTCTTGGCGCCCCACCAGTCGTCGCGACGGTCGAAGACCTGCTGCTGCGCGTTCGAGCTGATCAGCTTGTAGGCGCCAGTGCCAACCGGCCAACCCTTCTGTAGGTCGAAGTTTGTGAAGGTCTTCGGATTCTGGTCCTTCCAGATGTGCGAGGGCAGGATGACCTGGTGGTTCTCGTGCCCCAGCGCCAGGTAGAGCTGGAAGAAGCGTGGGCCCGGCTTGTTGAGGTTGATGACGGCCGTCTGCTCGTCCGGAGCGTCGACACTCTTGACCCACTCCTTGTAGATCGTCGAGTAGAGCAGGTCGGGCGCGTTATCGCGAAGCATCTCGAGGGTGTACTTGACATCGGCCGAGACGAACGGCTTGCCGTCCGACCATGTGACGCCCTTGCGCAGCTTGACCGTGATGGCCGTGTATTGCTCGTTGTAGGTGAAGCCCTCCGCCTGCCACGGGATCAGTTGGCCGGTGTTCAGGTTGGTGTACATCAGCGCTTCGTAGACGGTCTTGTCGCCCGATTCGCGCTGATGGTTCCAACCAGGGGTGACCTGGTAGATGTTGTAGCTCTCGGGCGCCTTGATCTCGGGGTGCGCGCCCCACGGTGTCACGACGAGCGTCTGCTCCCGGGTGGGCTCACCGCCGCTGCCGCTGATGAACGCGTTGATGTCGCTGCAGCCGGTGACGAGCACCGATACCACAAGGACAACCCGAACCGCCGCGTAGCGCAACTGCACGCTCTTCCCCCCCCCCCTCCACTGCCCCGCTTCGGGGCTGGCGGTGCCAGTATACACCAGCGTGTGGTGCCATACTACATCATCGTGTCAATCGACTACGTCATCGCCCGGGTCGGCCAGCTGGTACTTATCGTCTTCATCGCCGTGACCGTCAATTTTCTGATCCCGCGCGCGATTCCCGGCGACCCGATCGAGAGCGCACTACAGACGCGCATGGCCATGACCGGCTCCGTCGACATCAACATCCAGGAGGTCGTGGCCTCCTACAAGGCCAAGTTCGGGCTCGATCGTCCGCTCTGGCTGCAGTACCTGTACTACTGGAGCGACATCTTTCGGCTCGACCTCGGCGTCTCGCTGATCGACTTCCCCCAGCCCGTCATCTCGAAGGTGCGCGGTGCGCTCCCCTGGACGATCGGGCTGCTCGGCTTCGCGACCGCCGTCGACTTCACGCTCGGCACGCTGCTCGGCGCGCTGGCAGCCTGGCCGCGGGCGCCGCGCTTCATTCGCCTAGTGGTGCCGCCCTTCCTGGTCCTCTCGGCGGTGCCGTTCTTCCTGCTCGCGATTGTCCTGCTCTCCATCTTCGCCGTCGAACTGCGGATGTTCCCTCCCGGCGGTGGGCACGACCCAATCCGGATCGTGCGGTTCAACCTGCCGACGATCATCGACATCCTCTACCACGCGATGCTGCCCGCGACGTCGCTCGTGCTGGGTGGTATCGGCGGCTGGGCGCTCGGGATGCGCGCCATGATGGTGTCAACGCTGGGGGACGATTACATCACGTTCGCCGAGGCGAAGGGGCTCTCCGCCCGGCGCGTCTTCCTGTGGTACGGCCTGCGGAACGCGCTGCTGCCGCAGGTGACGCGGCTCGCCGTCGCGCTCGGCTCTATCCTCTCCGGCGCCGTCCTGGTCGAAGCGATGTTCAGCTACCCCGGCCTCGGCGGCCTGCTGGTGGCGGCGATCTCGGGTAAGGACTACTTCGTCATCCAGGGGATCGTGCTGATGCTGATCGTGTCGCTGGCGGTTTCGCTGTTCATTGTCGACATGGTCTACCCGCTAATCGACCCGCGGATCAGGTACCGGCGATGAGCGGGTTCCTGCGCAGCCCGCGCTGGAACGCCAGCCTGGTCGTCGGTTTGCTGATCCTGCTCGCCGTGCTCCTGATGAGCGTGGTCGGGGGGGCCCTAATCGACCCAAGCGAGGCGATCGTCGCGTCGGTGACGCCGTCGCAGCGGCCGTCCACGATCTACCCGCTTGGGACGGATTCGCAGGGGCGGAACGTACTGACCATGCTGATCCTCGGCACGCCGCAGACGCTCCGCATCGGGCTCATCGCCGGGCTGGTCGGCATCGCGATCGGGCTCGTGCTCGGCCTGCTGGCTGGCTACTTTGGCGGCGCCTTCGACGCGACTGTCCGCGTGATGTCGGACGCCCTCATGACGGTGCCCGGCATCGCGATCCTGCTCATCATCGCCATCAATGTCGGCCACATGACGCCCGTGCTGATGGGGTTGACCGTGGCCGCGCTCTCCTGGATGTACCCGACCCGCCAGATCAGGGCTCAGGTGCTCTCCATCCGGGAGCGGCCCTACATCGCCGTCGCGCGCGCCAATGGGGCGACCGAAGCGGACATCGTCTTCCGCGAGATCATGCCAAACCTGCTCCCCTTCGTCGCCGCCAGCTTCGTAGGTGCGACCAGCGGCGCCATGCTGGCGTCGGTCGGGTTGGAAGCGCTCGGGCTTGGCACGAACGACGTCCACACCCTCGGCACGATGATCTATTGGGCGCAGAAGTACAGTGCGGTGCTGCGCGGGCAGTGGTGGTGGTTCGGCCCGCCGATCGGGATGATCGCGACCATCTTCGTCGGCCTGTTCTTCGTGTCGGCGGGAGTCGACCGCTTTGCCAACCCGCGGCTGCGGCAGCAGACGTGACCGCGGCCTTGGCCGAGGTCCTCCGGGTCGAGGACTTCGCGGTCCACTACCGGACGCCGCGCGGGCCGGTCAAGGCGGTCGACGGCGTCACATTCTCACTGCGCGCCGGCGAGCGGCTCGGCTTGATCGGCGAGTCAGGCTCTGGCAAGACGACGATGGGCACCGCCCTGATGCGACTGCACAGGCCACCGGCGCACATCGTCCGGGGCCGAGTGCTGCTGAACGGTCGCGACCTGCTGGCACTGTCGCAGCGCGAGCTGGACGCGATGCGGCTCGGGGAGATCGCCCTCGTCCCGCAGGGAGCCATGAACGCGCTCAACCCCGTCATGCGGATCCGCGACCAGATCGAGGATGGCATCCTCGCGCACGGCACGCCGACACGGCAGGAGCTGGCCGAGCGAGTCGCCCAGGCGCTGGCGCGCGTCGGCCTTCAGGCCGACCTGGCCGACCGCTACCCACACGAGCTTAGCGGCGGCCAGAAGCAGCGCGTTGCGCTGGCCATCGCGACGGTGCTCAATCCGAGCGTGATCGTGGCCGACGAGCCTACGAGCGCGCTCGACGTGGTCGTGCAGCGCCAGGTGATGCTCACGCTCGGGCAGGTCCAACAGGGAATCGGCGCGGCGGTCATCCTGATCGGCCATGACATGGGTCTGATCGCGCAGTTCGCCGATACCGTCGGCGTGCTCTATGCCGGGAAGCTGGTCGAGTACGGTCCGATCGACGACGTCCTCGACGCGCCGCGCCACCCGTACACGCGGATGTTGGTCGACAGCTTGCCCTCGCTGGAGGCAAAGCGGGAGCTGCGCGGCATCCCAGGGCTGCCGCCGCCGCTGCTGAACCTGCCGCCGGGCTGCCCGTTCGCACCGCGCTGCCCGTACGCGTTCGCCCGGTGCCAGGATGAGACGCCGCTGCCGCAGGTCGTGCCACCCGGCCAACGCGTCGCCTGCCACCTCTACCCGACCCACGCCGAGCTGCCAGTGCTGCCGTGAGTGCACTGCTCGAACTGAAGGACGTGACCAAGACGTACGGCGGCGGCGGCCTCCTGCGGAAGCGCCCGGCGGTCGTCGCACTCGACAACGTCTCCTTCACGATCGAGGACGACAACCCGACCATCACCGCCATAGCCGGGGAGAGCGGCAGCGGCAAGACGACGCTGGCCCACCTGCTGCTCGGCCACATCGACCAGACAAAGGGGATCGTCCGCTATCGCGGTCAAGAGCTGAGCAGGATGACCGCCGACGAGCGGCTGCGCTTCCGTCGCGAGGTGCAGCCGATCTTCCAGGACCCGTTCGCGGCGTTCAACCCGTTCTACCGGATCGACCACGTCCTGACGATGCCGATCAAGCGCTTCAAGCTCGCAGGCTCGGCGGTTGAAGGGCAGCGGCTGATCGTCGAGGCGCTCGAGATGGTTGGCTTGAGACCGCGCGAGACGCTTGGCCGCTTCCCGCACCAGCTGAGCGGCGGCCAGCGGCAGCGGATCATGGTCGCGCGGGCGCTGCTCTGCCGACCGCGGGTGATCCTGGCCGACGAGCCGGTCTCGATGGTCGACGCCTCCCTGCGCGCGACGATCCTGGCCAGCCTCCAGCAGCTGAACCGCGATCTGGGCATCTCGGTCATCTACATCACCCACGACCTGACGACTGCCTACCAGATCAGCGACAACATCGTCGTCCTCTATCGCGGCTCGGTCGCCGAGGCCGGCTCCGCCGAGCGCGTTATCCATGACCCGAAACACCCGTACACTCGCCTCCTCGTCTCATCGATCCCGGTGCCGGATAGGCGGCGGCGGTGGACCGGCGAGCATCTGCCGGACACGGAGGGACCAGCCGCGCGGACCAGCCTCGGCTGCAAGTTCGCCGCGCGCTGCCCGAACGCCATGGACATGTGCTGGTCCAACCCGCCGCCGCCCTACCGGCCGGACGAGCATCGGGTGGCGAGCTGTTTCCTGCATCGGGACTCGCCGGTGCTGGAGTCGACTGATGTGTCGGCCGTGTTCATGGGGCGGTGACTCGGCGGCGCGACCAGATCCGCCAGGATACCGAGGGAGGTGGACCTCAACGCGGTCAAGTTCACGCTGGACGGTGGGCGGGTGACGGTGTCGGCAGGGCACACGGATGGGTGCGTCGAGATCGCGGTGGCGGACACCGAGGGGGGATCGCGGCCGATGCCCTCACAAGGGTGTTCGAGGAGTTCGGACGGGCGCGGAACCAGGCCGGGCAGAGCGAAGGGACCGGGTACAACGACATACCGCACCTGTTCCGGCCAGGAGGTATCGCCAAAGGTTGTGGACGAGCCGTGATCAGGCGGCGCGTGCGTCGGCGGTCACCTCCTTGCGTTGGACCCGAACGCCGTCTCGGAACTTGACGCCAGCCCGGACCTGAGCGACCAGATGCGGCGCGTCGCGATCGCGCGCGCCCTGGTGGGCAGCCCGGCGGTGATCCTGGCCGACGAGCCAACCGGAGCACTCGACACCCGCACGGCCGCCGAGATCATGGCCTTCCCGCAGCAACTCAACGTCGCGCAGGGCGTGACGGTGGTCGTGGTGACCCACGAGCCGGAGGTGGCGGTGTACGCGCAGCGGATCCTCCTGGTGCGGCACGGGCGGCTCGTGCAGGACGGCACGCCCGAGCAGGTGCTTAGCGCGCTCCCGATGCGGGCGGCGTGAGACGGCCGATGGAGCAGGCGATGCACCGGCCAGTCTCGACGAGCAACGGCGTCGCGGCCAGCCCCACGCTCGCGGGGCTGCCGCCACTGGACCACGCGCGCTCGAGCGGCGCCGGGCTGGTCGAGCTGGTCCGGATCTCGCTCGAGCGCCTGGCCGCGAACCGGGTCCGCGCCCTGCTGACGATGCTGGGGGTCATCATCGGCGTGGCGTCGGTGGTGACGCTACTGGCGGTCGGCAGCGGCGCGAGCGAGGCGATCACCGGGCAGGTTCGGAGGCTCGGATCGAACCTGCTGACGATCATGCCGGGCTCGCCGCAGAACCGCGGGCCGGGCGCGAGCGGCACCGCCGCGACGTTGACGATGGGGGACGCGAACGCGGTGGCGGCGCTCGGGCTCCCCGTGGCCGGCATCGCCCCCCCCAGTACAGCAGCAACACGCAGATCGTGGCGCCCTCGGCGGACAAGTCCGCCGAGGGCGTCGGCACGACGCCGGCGTACGCACCGTTGAACTCGCTCGCCATGGCGTCGGGCGCCTTCCTGACCGAGGACCAGGTCCGCTCCGATGCGCAGATCGTCGTCCTCGGGTCCACGCTGGCGGGCGCCCTATTCGGGCGCGGCGAGGCGATCGGGCACACCGTGCGCGTCAAGGGGCAGCCGCTGCGGGTGACGGGGTTGCTGGCGCCGAAGAATGGCAGCGGGTTCGGGTCGGTCGACGACCGGGCGTTCGTGCCGATCGGGACGGCGCAGCGGCGACTCTTCGGGGCGCGAACGCCGGACGGGAACGACTTCCCGGTGAGTTCGATCGCGCTCTCGGCCGTGCGGAGCGAGGACATCGGGGCGATCCAGTCGCGCGTAAGCGGGGTGCTGCGCGAGCGGCACCGGCTGAAGGCGGATGGCAGCGGCGACGATTTCCAGGTCATCGACCAGAGCTCGATCCTGGGGACGCTGACGACGATCACGACGCTGTTCACGGCGTTCCTGGCGGCGGTCGCGGGCGTCTCGCTGGTCGTCGGGGGCACCGGGATCATGAACATCATGCTCGTGTCCGTCACCGAGCGGACGCGGGAGATCGGGCTCCGCAAGGCGGCCGGCGCGGGCGGGCCCGACATCCTGAACGGTTACGACGTCTGGCAGGTCATTGACAGCGTTGAAGGGCGTCCATACGATGGCGGCGAACAAAGACGCATCGGAAGGAAGATAGACACGTGATGCATTTGTCTCGTCGCGCGCTGTTCGGCTCCGCCGCTGCCATCCTGTTCGCCGCCTGCGGCGCGCCGCCGCCGACCCAGGCTCCCAAGCCCGTCGAGCCGGCCAAGGCAGCCGAGGCCGCGAAACCGGCCGCGCCGGCCGCTGCCCCCG
>Ga0194132_10007089_pt1 | contig 16950 bp, 13 predicted proteins | sample TA2KigOf80mmetaG_FD_148612 | JGI IMG/M metagenome (GOLD analysis project Ga0194132, IMG submission 148612) | Freshwater microbial communities from Lake Tanganyika, Tanzania - TA2015054 Kigoma Offshore 80m | ecosystem: Environmental > Aquatic > Freshwater > Lake | place: Tanzania: Lake...
GAAGGACCGGCTTAGACAACCAAATCCTAAACGATATCAGTGAGTTATGCTACGCCCGCCGCATCGAGACAGCCCCCGTCACGAATAATCCAGGCTAGGCTACTCGGCGGCCCGCTTGTAGAGGCGGCGCTCGCGCTCGATCTCCTCGGCAGTGTAGGGCGGGGCCTTGTCGTCGAACTTGCTCCAGCCGCTGCTGCGATAGGCCTTGCCGCGCGCCACGGGATCGACCGCGCCGGTGCGGCGGTAGATCGGGTCGAGCCGCTCGCCCAGCGTATCGTCGCCGCGCGCCGTCACCAGCGCGCCGCCGCGCCGCACGCCTTCGGCGTAGACATGGGCGTGATCCTCGCTGACGCCGTGCTCGGTCAACGAACCGATGATGCCGCCCGTCGCCGCGCCGGCCGCGGCGCCCGCGGCCGCACCGGCGAGCGTAGAGGCGAACCAGCCCGCGGCAACCACGGGCCCCACGCCGGGAATCGCCATGACGCCGAGACCGGTCAGGAGGCCGACGCCGCCGCCGATCACACCGCCGACAGTTGCGCCGGTGCCGGCCGGCGATGCGTCGTCGGTCTTGGCCGGCGTATAGCGGTCATCGGCGTTGTAGGCGATGACGCTGATGTCGTCTTCCGGCACGCCGGCGGCGCGCAGATCGGAGACGGCGCGCGTCGCGTCGTCGTAATTGTCGTAGAGGCCGGGATAGATTCTCGCCATTGCTTTGCGCTCCTTGAAGTGATGCTGAAGTGATGCCGCCGCCGCATGGCGGCTAGTTGGCGACGACGTTGCCCTGATAGTCGACGGCGACGGCGACGCTCTTGCCGTCCTTCATCGCGGTGCCGCGCCACACCGACTTGTCGTCCTTCGCGAGGCCGCTGACATTGCTGAAGCCGTTCGCTTCGATGCGCGCACGCGCCTGCGCCTCGGTGAAGCTGTTGGCGCCGGCAACGGGCGCGCCCGGTGCGTTCGTGGTCGGCATCGTCGCTGCCGGCGCCGGCGCGACCGGCGCCGTCATCGACGGTGCGGGCGACGGTGTCGTCGTTTGCGCGAGCGCGGGAATGGCGAAAGCGGCGAGGATCGCCGTCGCGGCAAAGATCTTGAGCATGAGCTGTTCCTTTGAAATGAGGATCGAAAGGACAACTCGCCCTTCGGCTCTTCGTTGCGACGAACGTGCGAATATCGTGCGCGGCGTCAGCGGCGCGGCATGCAGATACGATGCGGGGCGAGTGCATGACGCGTTTGACCACCACGCCCGACACATCGCCGCGGCGATGAGGATGACGTCGGAAAGACTCGCGGCACACACGCACAGCGTCTCATCTAGCGCAGGGCGTGCCGATGCGGCTCCTAGCAGGCCTGGCTGTGACATGGATCGTCGCGGAAGCGCGGCGGCTCGCGCAGGGACCCATCGGCCCTCCGGCGACGAGGGCACCGATTAACCTGTGTTACAGCGGCGTCTAGCGGGACTCACGTGTGGAACGTAACGGCGGAGACAACGTTGCGCTGAGGTCCCGTCGTCTCGCCGCGTCGCTTGCCGAATTTAGATGGCGACGTCGCGTGACCGCTCGATCATCCGACGGCCTGTTCATACGCGGATCGCACTGCTCCCTTGCGAGTCGTCCGACCTTTACTGCCGCGAACACGACTGCGGGGCTGTGCCTTAAATTTGGCGCCGTGCGGAACGGGTGTTCGTAAGGCTGCGTTGCTGCCGTGGAAACAACGCTTACCGGGGCGCTCTGGAAGCATTCGCATCTACGGAGGGAAGTTGATGGCAAGCACGAAGAAGAAGGCGGCATCGGCGTCGGCGGCGCGTGGCGCCGACGCAAAGAAGCCGAGTTCGCGTAACTCGAAGACCGAATCCTTGAAAAGCTCGGCTCGCTCGACGACGAGCGGCCCGACCAACAAGGCGCCGGCCGACATCGTCGATGCGGCGACCGCCAAGGTCGCCGGTGCGGAAGCGCTCGCGGCGGCGATGCCGCACAATGCCGCCAAGCCCTCGGAGTTCGGTCGCGCCGCGATGGCGCCGGCGACGGGGCAGACCGTCGAACCACCGCATCCGATGGTCGGCGGCAGCACGCTGACGGAGATGAACGCGTCGGAGAAGGTCGGTCGCGGCAACCCGCAGGTAAGCTTCAATCCCGGCAACGGGCCGCTCGATCGCGTGCGCGTGGACTCGAGCGGGCGCGTGCTAACGACCAACCAAGGCGTGCCGGTCGCCGACAACCAGAACAGCCTGAAGCAGGGGCTGCGCGGGCCGACGCTCATGGAGGATTTCATCCTCCGCGAGAAGATCACCCATTTCGACCATGAACGAATCCCGGAGCGCGTCGTGCACGCGCGCGGCTCGGGCGCGCACGGGCATTTCGAGTGCTACAAGCCCCTGACGGATCTCACCCGCGCTTCCCTGTTCGCCGAGGCCGGCAAGCGCACGCCGGTCTTTGTGCGCTTCTCGACCGTCGCCGGGGAGCGCGGCTCGACCGATACGGCGCGCGACGTTCGCGGCTTCGCCGTCAAGTTCTATACCGACGAGGGGAACTTCGATCTCGTCGGCAACAACATCCCGGTCTTCTTCATCCAGGATGCGATGAAGTTCCCCGATCTTGTCCATGCGGTGAAGCCGGAACCGCATCACGGGATGCCGCAGGCGGCGTCTGCGCATGACACGTTCTGGGACTTCGTCTCGCTGATGCCCGAAAGCACCCACATGCTGATGTGGGTGATGTCCGACCGCGCCATTCCGCGCAGCTACCGCATGATGCAGGGCTTCGGCGTGCACTCCTTCCGCTTCGTCAACGAGGCCGGCAAATCGCGCTTCGTCAAGTTCCACTGGAACCCGATCGCCGGCACGCATTCGCTGAGCTGGGACGAGGCGGTGAAGATCTCCGGCGCCGATCCCGACTTCCATCGCCGCGATCTCTGGGAAGCGATCGAGGCCGGCGCCTATCCCGAATGGGAGCTCGGCGTGCAGATCTTCACCGAGGCGGAGGCGGAGAGATTCACCTTCGACATCCTCGACCCGACCAAGATCATCCCCGAGGAGCTGGTGCCGGTGACACCGATCGGGCGCATGGTGCTGAACCGCAACCCTGACAATTTCTTCGCCGAGACCGAGCAGGTCGCCTTCTGCACGGCGCATATCGTGCCGGGCATCGACTTCTCCAACGATCCGCTGCTGGCCGGGCGCATCCACTCCTATGTCGATACGCAGATCTCGCGGCTCGGTGGCCCGAATTTTCACGAGATCCCGATCAACGCGCCGGTGGCGCAGGCGCACAACAACCAACGCGACGGCATGCATCGACAGGCGATCGCGCGTGGCCGCGTCGCCTACGAGCCGAACTCGCTCGGTGGCGGCTGCCCGTTCCAGGCCGGCAAGATGGGGTTCATGTCCTTCCCGCAGCCGGCGGAAGAGGACAAGGTCCGCGGCAAGCCCGAGAAATTCGCCGACCACTACACCCAGGCGACCTTGTTCTGGAACAGCCAGAGCCCGGTCGAGCAGCAGCACATCATCCGCGCCTTCCGCTTTGAGCTGACGAAGGTGCAGACCGTCGCGGTGCGTCAGCGTGTCGTCGCCCAGCTTCGCAATGTCGACGAGGCGCTGGCCCAGGCCGTCGCCGACGGTCTCGGCATGAACGAGCTGCCGGAGCCGCTGCCGAAGGTGCTCAAGCGCGTGCCGAGGCCGGAGGTCGATTCCTCGCCGCCGCTCTCGCTGCTGGCGCGGCCGGGCGAAGCGGGGATCAGGACTCGCTGCGTCGCCATCATCGTCGCCGACGGCGTCGACGGCGAAACCGCACGCCAGATCCATGAACGGCTCTCGGCGCAGGAGGCGGTGCCGCGCTTCGTCGGCATAAAGATGGGCACGGTCGGGAGCGAGACCGGCGATCCCATCGAGGTCGAGGTGTCGCTGGAAGCGGCACCCTCGGTCCTGTGGGACGCGATGATCCTGCCGGGCGGCGATGCCGCGACCGGAGCGCTGACGCAGAGCGGCCACGCGATCGAGTTCCTCAAGGACCAGTATCGGCACTGCAAGCCGATCCTGGCACTTGGCGCGGCCGGCGCTCTCCTCGATCACGCTATGCTGCCGGCGACCCTGCCTTCGGGCGAAGAGGATCAAGGGCTGCTGCGGCACGAAGAAGGCGACGTCGATGCGGCGCTCGCCGTTTTCGTCGCGGCGCTGGCGAAGCACCGGATCCTCGAGCGCGAGACCGATCCGCCGCGCGTTTGACGTTCATTCGAAGAGAAGGAGAGTTCCAATGATTACGGCCCAGATGCGCGAGCTGCTGCTGCAGGCGCTCGAGCATGAAAAAGGCGGCGTGCTGGTCTATCGCACCGCGCTCGAATGCGCTCAGAACGACGAGCTTCGCGAGGAATGGCAGAAATACCTCGAGCAGACCGAGCGGCATGTGGCGATCCTGAACGGCGCCTGCACCTCGCTCGGCATGGATCCAGGAGAAATGACGCCGGGCTGCAAGGTCGTGCAGCACGCCGGCAAATCGCTGGTGATCGCGATGAAGATGGCGCTCGGCGCCGGCGATCTCGCTGCGGCCGAGATCGTCGCCTGCGAGTGCGTGGTGCTGGCCGAGACCAAGGACCACGCCAATTGGCAGCTGATCGGCCAATGCGCCAAGGCGCTGCAGGGAGACGAGGCCGCGGTGCTGCAAGGCGCCTACGACCAGGTCGAGGACGAAGAGGACGAGCACCTCTATCACACCAAGGGTTGGTGCAGGGAGCTCTGGCTCCAGTCGCTCGGCCTCGACGCGGTGCTGCCGCCGCCCGAGGAAGAGAAGGACGTCAAGAGCGCCGCCGAGGCCGCGAAGATCCAGGCGCAGCGCAAGGCCGGCCGCACCGGCAAAGAGGCGAAGCTGAGCTAGGCGCCGCCGAGGAAGGAAGAAGAAAGGCTCGTGCCGGCTACTACGCTGGAAGCTTCGCCGGCAGCGTGACGGTGAAGCGGCTGCCGCGGCCCTTCTCGCTCTCGACCGTGACCGAGCCTTCGAGCGCTTCGGCGAGCTGGCGGGTCAGCGAGAGGCCGAGGCCGACGCCGGTGTGCCGGCGCACATAGGTTCCTTCCTTGCGCCAGAAGGGCTCGAAGACGCGCGGCACATCCTCGGGCGCGATGCCCTCGCCCTCGTCGGCGACGGTGATGGCGACCGAGCCGTGCTCGTCGCGCCGCCACGCGACATCGACCTTGCCGTCCTCGCGGCAGAACTTCACCGCGTTGCCGAGGAGGTTGATCAGGATCTGGCGGATGGCGCCGGCATCGCCTTCGGTGACCACCTCATCGGCCGGCTCGTGCAGGATGATCGTCACGCGTCGTTCGTCGGCGAGCGGTCCCAGCATCTGCGTCGCCTCGTGCGCGAGCTGGCCGAGATCGACGGGCTCCGATTTCAGGCTGAAGCGACGCGCCTCGATCGTCGCCATGTCGAGAAGCTGGTCGACGATGCCGAGAAGATGGCGTCCGGCGGCGAGCACGTCGGCGATGTAGCCGCGATAGCGCTCCTGCAGCGGGCCGAAGGTCTGCATCGAGACGAGCTCGGAGAAGCCGATGATGGCGTTCAGCGGCGTGCGCAGCTCGTGGCTGACATTGGCGAGGAAGGCGCTCTTCGCCGCGCTCGCTTCGTGTGCCTGGGCCAGCGCCGACATCACGGCTGCGGCCTGTCTCTCGCGCCGATGAAGAAGCCAGGCGATGAGAGCCGCCATGGCGATCGTCGCGATCGTCGCGGCACCGGCGACTGCCAGCGTCGTCGGCCGGCGCAGCGCGAGCTTCGCCTCGAGGTCGACGCCGCGGAAGGTTGCGTAGACGTAGAGCGGCTGGGTCGGGAGCTTGCGGAAAGCGGTCAGCAGCTGCCGGCCGGAGAAGTCGTATATGTCCTCGATCAGCCCGTAAGGTGGCGGCTCGCCCTGCGCACGGGTATAGGCGCCGATGTCGAGCTTCACGCCTGTCGCGCCCTCGACGTCGGGAAACCGGAAGAGAAGATGGCCGTCCTCGCGCAGGATGCCGACGATGCCGGGAGCGGTCATCAGCATGTCCCGGAACGCATCGGCAAGCGGCGCCACGGCGACGGCGGTGACGATGAAGCGCGCGCCGAACGGATTCGGCGATGCCCGCATCGAGAGCGGGATCAGGGCGCGGCCCATGCGGCCGGTGAATTGCAGCCCGATGTGAATGGCGCCATCCGGCCTGCCTTCGAGACCGGTGAGGAACTCGCGCTCGATGGCGCTCGGCTCGCCGGCGCCGAAGGGGCCGACCGGAATGGTCTCGCCCTTGTCGCCGTAGAGGCGGATGAGGGCCGGGGATTCGTGTTGGCGCTGAAGCCGCTCGACGAGCAGGGCGAGGGTGGGCAACGCATCCGGCCCGGGATCGTTGGTGTGCTCGCGAAGCCAGTGGTCGGCCGCGTGCAGCAGGCTCTGCGCGGACTCCATGGTGCGCCCGACCTGTGCGGCCATCACTCTCTGCGCGCCGGCGAGCTCGGTGCGCGCGTCATGATAGAGCGCGCGGCGATCCGCCTGGAGGGAGAGATAGGCGATCGCCCAGATGCCGGCGACGACCATGAGCGCGAACACGCCCACCGCCAGCGGCGCGGCGACCGGACGGCTTGTCCCCGGGAATGTCGAGAAGCGTCGGCGCATCGAGACCGTCCGATACTAGCCGGCCTTTGCTACGCTCGCTTGCAAGACGCTCGCGGCGCGGTTTTCATGTCGATCCATGACCCAATCCGCACCGCTCGTCTTCGGCGCCTACGATCAGGCGGCGCTCGATCTCCAGTACAACAACGGCGTGCGCTATCCGGACTTCGCCACATATCTGGCGCGATATCCGCAAGCCTCCGCGCGCGTTCGCGCCGAGCTCGGCGGCACGCTCGACATCGCCTATGGGCCGGGGCCGCGCGACACACTCGATCTCTTCCGCCCGAAACAGGCGAAGCCGCCTGTCCTGATCTTCATCCATGGCGGCTACTGGCACCGGCTCGACAAGTTTCACTTCAGCTATCTGGCCAGGCCCTGGGTCCGCGCCGGCGCCGCCGTCGTCTCGCTCGGCTACCCGCTCTGCCCGCAGGTGACGATGACGGAGCTGGTCGCCTCGGTCCGCGCCGGCGTCGCCTGGGTCGCCGCCCAGGCCGACCATCTCGGCCTCGACGGCCGGCGGATCGCGGTCAGCGGGCATTCGGCCGGAGGGCACCTGACGGCGATGGCGGTGACGGGTCCCGGACCGGACCTGGTCGGCGGCCTGGCGCTGAGCGGCCTCTACGACCTGGAGCCGATCCGCCTCACATACCTGAACACCGCGCTGCGCATGGATGCGGCGGAAGCCAGGGCCTTGAGCCCGATCCACCTGCCCCGGCCGCGCGGCGGCAAGGTCATCCTGGCGGTCGGTAGCGGCGAGAGTGAGGAATATCACAGACAACAGGACGCTTTGGCGGCCATCTGGGACCTGGAGGATCGCCGGCTCGCCGGGCTCCACCACTTCTCGATCGTCGACGCGCTGGCCGATTCGGCTAACCCGTTGTTCCGGACGGTCGCGGAGCTTCTTGCGCTGTAATCCATGACTGGCGTGGAGGGTGGCTACACCCCCCTAGCGCTGGTAGTACCACCCCGTCGCCCCGGAGGCTCAGGTCGTGCTAGGCTCAGCCTTAACAAACTCGCCGATTTCAGGCACTTCCCGCATGACCAAAGCCAAGACCCTGCTGATCGTCGACGACGACCCGGATCTTCGGGAAGTGCTGGCTGACCAGCTGCAACTGCAGCAGGAGTTCGAGGTCATACAGGCAGGATCGGCCGCTGAGGGCATGGAAGCCCTCAAGCGCGACCATGTCGACCTCGTTCTTCTCGATGTCGGCCTGCCCGATGGCGACGGGCGTCAGATCTGTCAGCAGATGCGCGCCGGCGGGCTCAAATCCCCGATCATCATGCTGACCGGTTCGGATACCGAGGCCGACACAATCCAGGGACTGGAAGCCGGTGCCAGCGACTACGTCACCAAGCCCTTCCGGCTCGGCGTCCTGATCGCGCGCATCCGCGCCCAGCTGCGCCAGCACGAGCAGAGCGACGACGCGATCTTCGCCATCGGTCCCTACCGTTTCCGGCCGGCCTCCAAGGTCCTGCTCGACCCCGACAAGAACCGCCGCATCCGCCTGACCGAGAAGGAGACGGCGATCCTCAAATACCTGTTCCGCGCCGGCGACAAGCCGATCGCACGGGACGTGCTGCTGAACGAGGTCTGGGGCTACAATTCAGGCGTCACCACCCACACGCTCGAGACCCATGTCTACCGCCTCCGGCAGAAGATCGAGCGCAATCCCGCGAAGGCAGAGATCCTGGTGACCGAGCAAGGCGGCTATCGCCTGGTCATCTAGACGAAGAAGCGAAGCCCCGGTGTCCGTCAGCCCGTCGTCCGTTCGTCCCGATTTCACCGTCACCTTCTGGGGTGTGCGCGGCTCCATTGCGTGCCCGGAGCCGGAGATGCTCCGCTATGGCGGCAATACCTCCTGCCTCGAGGTCCGCTGCGGGGAAGCACTGCTGATCTTCGATGCGGGCACGGGCCTGAGGCCGCTCGGGCGGAAGCTCGCGCTCGAAGGCGCGATCGACGCCGATCTCTTCCTCTCCCACACGCATTTCGACCATGTCAGCGGCCTGCCCTTCTTCGGCCCGGTCTTCGTTCCGCACAACCGCTTCCGCTTCTGGGCGGGTCATCTCGAGACCCAGGGCCTGGAGCTCTGCGACGTGCTCTGCGAGCTGATGATGCCGCCGCTCTTCCCGGTGCTGATCGAGATATTCAAGGCCGATATAGCATACAAGGATTTCCAGGCCGGCCAGACACTTACACCCAGGCCCGGGGTCGTGCTGAGGACCGCGCCGCTGAACCATCCGAACGGTGCGACCGGCTATCGCATCGAGTATGGCGGCAAGACGATCTGCTACGTCACCGACACCGAGCACGACGGCCTCGGTCCGGATCCGAGGATTACCGGACTGATCGCCGGGGCCGATCTCGTCATCTACGACTCCACATACACCGACGAGGAGTATCCCCAGTTCAAGGGCTGGGGCCACTCGACCTGGGAGGAGGGCATACGGGTCTGCGAGGCCGCCGGGGCCAAGCGGCTGGTCATCTTCCACCACGATCCGAGCCATGACGACCGCATCATGGATGGTATCGCCGAGGCGGCCGAAAAGCGGCGCCCGGGCACCCTCGTTGCCCGCGAAGGCATGACGCTTACGCCCTAGTGGCTTGATTCTTCGTGAAACCGACCCGATATCTCGGCCCGGAAGATGGCTGGGGCGCCAGGATTCGAACCTGGGATCGCGGTACCAAAAACCGCTGCCTTACCGCTTGGCCACGCCCCAACGTGAAAATCGGGCGGCACCATAGCCGCAAACCGGAGGACCGGCAACGCAACTCCCCCGTACTTCTTCAGACTTCCCGGTTACCCTCCGGTCCGACCTCTGGTATCGTGTCGCCCGGGGAAAAGTCATACCGGGTATGACAGGGAGGACCCGATGGCCGATGCTGGCAATATGCCTTGGAGCATCAAAGGCGTATCGGCCGAGGCCCGGAAGATCGCCAAGACCGCGGCGATGGCTTCGGGCGAGCCGATGGGGGTCTGGCTCTCCCGGCTGATCGATGCCGCGAGCGCGGCCAAGCTCGGTCAGGCCAACCAGGTCGCCGTCAGGCCGGAGCCCCCGGTCCCGGCGCCCGCAGAACTGAGAGTGGATATCGAGGCGTTGACTCAGCGACTGGCCAGTGTCGAGAGACGGATGATGGAGTCCCTGCAGCCGCTCGACCAGGCCCTCGCCCAGATCGGGCGCCGGCTGGAGGTCCTCGAGGCGCCGGCGCTACCGCCCCCCGAGCCGCAGCGGCCCGATGGGCGTTCTAGATACTGAGTTCGGATCCCGGTAGTACACCAGATATGGCCGGCAAGACCAGCGTTGCTCCATGGAGTGTCAAGGGCGTCGAGCGATCCACGCGCGAGGCCGCACGCCAGGGGGCGCAAGCCGCGGGAATGACCGTCGGTTCCTGGATCGAGCAGGCGATCCGCAGCCACGAGACCTTGCTGGCGCCGGGAGCGCCGACGCCCGAAGCGGACCCGATGGCCGAGGTCCTGGCCGCCGCCCAGCGCGCCGAGGTTCGGTCTCTCGAGGCAGGGGTCGAGCGCGCCGAGTCGCGCACCGGCGACATGGTCATACCGGTGGCGCTCAAGGTCCAGGAGCTGGCTCATCGGCTGGTCGAGATAGAGCAGGCCCGGGTCGCCGGTAGGACCCGGCCGCCGGCCGAGCCGAAGCCTGCGACCGAGCCGCCTCCGCCCGAAGACGATTTCGAGCGCTTCCTCGTTCCGGAGCCCGAGCCGGAGCCGGTCGCCCAGGCGCCGGCCCCGGCCGAGGAGTTCCCGACCCCGGTGCCGCCGCCGGAAGATGACTTCGAGCGTTTTCGCCAACCGGAACCGGAGCCCGAGCCCCTGGTCTTCGGCGCCGAGAACGAGATTCCCCAGGAGCGGCCGCATCGCCGCGCCTGGGTCGGGCCTCGATCGGCCCAGCCTAAGCGCCGGAGCGGATTCCGCCGGGCGCTCGGCCGTGTGATCGGCGCCGCCGTCGCGCTGGCGCTCGGTGCCGGATCGGCCATCCTCGTGCTCGACCATGGCGAGCTGGTCGGCCTGCCGCCCCGGCTCGTCGACCACGTCGCCGGTGGTCTCGATCGCGCCGTCACCGAGGGCCGCCGCCTGGCGCAGGCCGGCGAAGAAGCGGTCGGCGACCTGATCCACGACATCCGCGCGCTCTTCGAGGAAGCGCCGACCGAGACCGGCATGGCGACGCCGACTGACCTGCCGATGGCTGAAGCGCCGCCGCCCGCACCGCCGCCGCCGGTGATGGCCTCCGTCGCGACCCCGGCTCCTCCACCGCCGTCCGCCGTCCCTGCGCCCATGCCGGCTGCATCACCGGCGCCGCCGCCGAGCGCATCGACCCCGAGCACCGAAACTCCGACGCCGCCGAGCGTCAGCGCCGCGGCACCTCCTCCCTCTCCCGCGCCGCCGCCGACGATGAACGGGACGGCGACGACGCAAGCGACGCCGTCGGCACCGCAACCTGCGACGACACCCACGCCGGCGCTCTCGCCCCCGCCGCAGGTCAGCGCGCTGCCGCCCGCCACGACGACGCCGGCTCCGACGCCGCCGGCCTCGTCGCCGCCTCCGCCTCAGACCGCGGCGCTGCCGCCGACGACTCCGCCGATGCCCGCACCCGCGACACCGACGCCGTCGGCGCCGACCACGGAACCGCAGTCATTCCCGACTCTCGAGCAACCGAAGGAGGTCGCGCCGCCGGCGCGCGAGGCCGAGACTCTCGAGAAGGCCGCGCGCCAGGGCGATGTGAAGGCCCAGTACGAGCTCGGCGTGCTGGCGGTGCAGCCCGAGACCGGCCAGCCCGATTACGGCAAGGCCGCCTACTGGTTCCGCGAAGCCGCGGTCCAGGGCAATCAGAGCGCGCAGTACAATCTCGGCGTCCTCTACGAGCATGGGCTCGGCGTTGGCCAGGACGATGTGCGCGCGCTGCTCTGGTATCACTCCGCTGCCGAGCAGGGACATGCGCGCGCGCAGTACAATCTCGGTGTCTTCTACGCTCAGGGCCGTGGCATCCCGACCGATTACGGCGAGGCACAGCGCTCGTTCAAGAGATCGGCCGACCAGGGGATCGCGAAGGCTTTCTACAATCTCGCCATCCTCGCCGAGGGCGGGCTCGGCGGACCGGCGAACCAGACCGCGGCGCGCGCCTTCATGAGCCGCGCGGCGCTGCTCGGCGATCCCGAGGCGCGCGCGGCGCTGGCCAAGCGCCCAGCCCCCCGGCCCGATCCCGCGCGCGCCGATGCGGCGCGGCCCTCGACGGAAGTGATCGGCGCCGTGCAGCACATGCTGGGCGAGCTGGGCTACGACGCCGGCCGCGCCGACGGCCTGCTCGGCGACAAGACGCGCCAGGCGATCCGCAAATTCCAGAGCGACAACGGCCTGCAGCAGACCGGCGTCGCGACCGAAGAGCTGCTGGAGGTGCTGACCGCGAAGCTCGGGCCGGCGATATCGACGCCTTCTTCTTCGTCGTCCTCGTCGCCCACGCGTCGCTAGGAGCGCGTCAGGGTTCCGGTGTTGTCGCCCTCGCGAACGCCGCCGCTCCACACCCACCACTCGGGATGATCGCGTGACACCGCTTCGGCGGCGCGCGCGGCCTCGTCGGCCGAGGCGTAGAGGCCGAAGACGGTGGCGCCGCTTCCCGACATGCGCGCGAGCAGGCAGCCTTCGGTCGCTCCCACCGCCTCGCGCGCGGTTCGGATCGCGGGCGCATGCAGCAGCGCCGCGGCGGTCAGGTCGTTCTTCCGGTGCAGGAGGAAGCGCGCGAAGAGCATCGCGCTGCGTGGCGCCACGTTGAAGCGCGCCGGCTGGCTGAACGCACCGGCGCGAGCCTTGAACACGTCCTTGGTCGCGACCGCGACGCCGGGATTGACCAGCAGCAGGTAGAGCCTCGGCAGGCCAGGCGCCAGGTCGAGCGTCTCGCCGATGCCGGACATGAACATCGTCTCGCTGGCGACGCATACATTCACGTCGGCGCCGAGCTTGAGGGCCACGGCGCGATCGATATCGACCTGCCAGAGATCGGCAAGCGCGCGCAGCGTCGCCGCCGCATCGGCCGAGCCGCCGCCGATGCCGGCCGAGACCGGAATGCGCTTGGTCAGGCGGATGCGTGCCTTCGGCTCGCGTTTCGTAGCCTCGGCGAGCGCACGCGCGGCGCGCAGCACGAGATTGTCGCTCTCGTCTTTGAGGGCGTCGGCAAATGGCCCGTCGATCGTGAGCGAGAGATCGTCGGCCGCCTCGACCGTGATCTCGTCATGCAGCTCGGCGAAGACGACGAGGCTGTCGAGCAGGTGATAGCCGTCGGCGCGCTTGCCGACGACATGCAGATAGAGATTGATCTTCGCGTGCGCGGCGACGCGGATCGCGTCGTTCACAGTGGCGGAAGGCCTTCCGCGAGCTTCTTCTGGATCTGCGGCACCATCTCGGGCTCGGGCTCGAGCCTGAGCGCGCGTTCCCACTGGTAGCGGGCCTCGGCGCGGCGCCCGGCACGCCAATAGACGTCGCCGAGATGGTCGTTGATCGTCGGATCCTGCGGCCTGAGCTCGACCGCCTGCTCCATATAGACCAGCGCCTTCTCGAGATTGCCGAGACGGAAATGCACCCATCCCAAGGAGTCGATGATGTAGCCGTCGCGCGGGCGCAGCTCGACGGCGCGCTCGATCATCGGCAGCGCCTTGTCGAGATGCAGGCGCTGATCGGCCCAGGAGTATCCGAGATAGTTGAGCACGCTCGGCTGCTCCGGCTGGAGCTCGAGCGCCTTCAGGAGATCGGACTCGGCGCGGGCCCATCGGCCCGAGCGTTCGAGCACGACGGCCCGCGAGAAGAACAGCGACCAGTGCCGCTGCTGCGGATTGGATACGCGCGCGACGGCGCGGTCATAGGCGGAGAGCGCCTTGTCGTATTCGGGGAAGGGGCCGGGCTGCTTGACCTTCGAGCGCCAGAGATCGCCGAGGCGGATCAGCGCGTCGATACGATCGGGCTGTTCGGCCGCCATCGCCTCGAGCACGGTCACGGCCTCGTCGGCCTTGCCCATCTGGTCGAGGTTGCTGGCGATGTGCAGCTTCGCCGACCAGCCATAGGTCGGATCGGGGCTCGCCGCCTGATAGAAGGCGTTGGCGTCGGCATAGCGCTGCTCGCTCTCGAGCAGGCTGCCGAGCAGCAGCCGCGCCGCGGGGAACTCCGGCTTCAGCCACAGCGCCGCCTGCGCATACATCTGCGCGAGATCGCCTGTGCGGCCATCCTGCAGCGCCGAGGCGAGATCGAACAGCGCTTCGGCCATGCCGTCGGTCGGCTTGGCGTAGATCGCCGGCGGCGTCTGCCTCGCGCGCGTCCGCGCGAGGTCGTGCTGAAGATAGATCGCATCGCCGGCGCGCTCGGTGAATTTGGCGTAGAGCGCCTCGGCCTCGGCGTGCTTGCCGGTGCGCTCGTAGAAGCGGCCGGCGGCGAGCACCGCGCGCAGCGACGGCGACTCGCCCTGGAGCGCCGACTGGAAATTCTTCTCGGCCGCTTCGTTGCGGCCGCCGAACTCGTTGATCAGCGCGGCGTGAAGCTGGAACAGGTTGGAGAGATCGGCCTGCGGATTGCCGCCGGTCTCGAGCAGGTCGATGGCCTCGTCGTATTTCTGCTGGCCGGCCCGCGCCCAGGCGCTCAGCAACGGCGACAGCACCGCGTTCGGTCCCTGACGGCGGACGCGCGTGATGCGCTGCTCCGCTTCGGCGTAGCGGCCGGCGCGCGCATCGGCGAGGCCGAGCACCAGATTGGCGAAGGCGTTCTGCGCATCCTGCGCGGCGACGCGCTGCCCAAGCTCGACGGCGAAGTCGAGGCGGCCGTCCTGGAGCGCCGCGGCGAGCGCTCGGAGCAGGAGCTGCTGATCGTTGGGATCGACCTTGAGCGCCGCGCCGAAGAACTCGGTCGCCGCACCCGGATCGTTGCCGCGCGCGGCCGAAAGCCCCGAGAGAAAATTGCCCGACGGCGTCGTGGCGAGCGGCAGCTTTTCCGGCGTCGTGCCGCCCGCGGCGCAGGCCGAAAGCGAAGCGGCGAGGAGAAGAACGATCGGAGTAGCGCGAGAAGCAGCCATGCGTTCCATCGGCAGAATAGAGGGTCTTACATATTGGGATAATTGGGTCCGCCGCCACCCTCCGGCACCACCCAGTTGATGTTCTGGGTCGGGTCCTTGATGTCGCAGGTTTTGCAGTGGACGCAGTTCTGCGCGTTGATCTGCAGCCTGGGCGTGCCTTCCTCGCGGCCGACGATCTCGTAGACGCCGGCGGGGCAATAGCGCTGCTCCGGGGCCTCGTACATGGCGAGATTGACGGTGATGGCGAGGCTCGGATCGGCGAGCTTCAGATGCGCGGGCTGGTTCTCCTCGTGATTGGTGTTCGAGATGAACACCGAGGAAAGCCGGTCGAAGCTGACCACGCCGTCGGGCTTCGGATAGTCGATCGGCAGGCACTGATCGGCCGGCTTCAAACTCTCGTGATCGGCGTGATGATGGAAGGTCCAGGGCGCCTTGCCGCGGAAAAGGTAGGTGTCGATCGCGGCATGCGCGAGGCCGAGCCACATGCCGCCGTTGAAGCCGGGACGGATGTTGCGGACCGCCTTCAGCTCTTCCCACACCCAGCTCTTCTCGAGCGACTCGCGGTAGCCTTTCACCTCGGTCGCGCTCGCGTCGGCGAGCGTCTCGAAGATCGCCTCGGCCGCGAGCATGCCGGACTTCATCGCCGTGTGGCTGCCCTTGATCTTGGGCACGTTGAGGAAGCCCGCGGCGCAGCCGATCAGCACACCGCCAGGGAAGGTGAGCTTCGGGATCGACTGGAAGCCGCCTTCGTTGATCGCGCGCGCGCCATAGGAGATGCGCCGCCCGCCTTCGAAAATGGGCCTGATCTCGGGATGCGTCTTGAAGCGCTGAAATTCTTCGAAAGGTGAAAGCCAAGGATTGTCGTAGTCGAGACCGATGACGAAGCCGACCGCGACCTGGTTGTTCTCGAGGTGATAGAGGAACGACCCGCCATAGGTGCCCGCCGACATCGGCCAGCCGATCGTGTGCATGACCTGCCCCAGGCGATGCTGCTCGGGATCGACTTCCCAGAGCTCCTTGATGCCGATGCCGTAGGTCTGCGGGTCGACCCCGTCGCGAAGGCGATAGCGCGTGACCAGCGTCTTGGTCAGCGAGCCGCGCGCGCCCTCGGCGAAGAGCGTGAAGCGGGCGCGGAGCTCGACGCCCTCCGTGTAGCTGCTCGTCTTCTTGCCGTTCTTGCCGATACCCTGGTCGCCGGTGGCGACGCCGACGACGCGGCCATCCTCGTAGAGCACTTCGGCCGCAGCGAAGCCCGGATAGATCTCGACGCCGAGACCTTCGGCCTGGCTCCCGAGCCAGCGCACGACGTTGCCGAGGCTGACGATGTAGTTGCCGTGATTGTTCATCTGCGGCGGCGTCGGCAGGCGCCAGGCGCGCCTCTTCGTCAGCAGAAGAAACCTGTCCTCGAGCGCGGGCGTGTTGAGCGGCGCGCCCTTCTCCTTCCAGTCGGGGATCAGCTCGTTGAGCGCGCGGGGCTCCATGACCGCGCCCGAGAGGATATGCGCGCCGACCTCGGAGCCCTTCTCGATCACGCAGACCGAGACCTCGCGCCCCGCCTCGGCCGAGAGCTGCTTCAGCCGGATCGCGGCGGCAAGCCCGGACGGACCGGCGCCGACCACGACCACGTCGTATTCCATGCGCTCGCGCGTCATCGGTCTCGCATCATGCTGGGGGACACCGACAGATTTATCCCACTCCTCGGGACACTGTCCAAGGCTTAGCCCGCGACGGACAATGATGGGGGCGAGGCTTTTGTCGACGCGAATGCAACTCGGGGCTTGTCGCTCCAAGAATCATAAGTAAAATGGAACAAACGAGAAACATCTTGGTTTATGTGGGGTTGGCGAATGTCCATTGCCCCAACATCTTGGGGATATCTTTCAAGGGACGCTGGCCTGCTCGGTCAACGTCTCCTATCGTTTTCCGGCAATGGACACGAGATCGCCCGAGAAGCGCAGCGAACTGTCTCATAACCGTGCCCCGGTACATCATTTGAGAACGACGGTTAAAGACATTGGCCAAATCGAGATCGACGAAATGTACGTTGGCGTTGATCGGCAGGGCCGATTATACATTATTCCCGTTCAGGCAAAGGGTGGCAAGGATAAGCTCTCTACGATCCAGGCACGGCAAGATATTGCATATTGCAAAGTAAAGTTTCCCAATCTCACCTGCAGAGCAATCTCTGAGCTGGCCCCCGTTTCCTTGGACATCCATTTGTCGAGAGAGGACCGAAGATGGATGCTTCCAGGATGTCGAGAAATCAGCAGCGCG
>Ga0194132_10007091_pt1 | contig 16945 bp, 20 predicted proteins | sample TA2KigOf80mmetaG_FD_148612 | JGI IMG/M metagenome (GOLD analysis project Ga0194132, IMG submission 148612) | Freshwater microbial communities from Lake Tanganyika, Tanzania - TA2015054 Kigoma Offshore 80m | ecosystem: Environmental > Aquatic > Freshwater > Lake | place: Tanzania: Lake...
CGTTCTCTCCCAGGATCCGAAAGTCGTCTGGGAATCCCTGCAGGCGCGCGCACTCGCGAAGAGAGAACGGACGGTCTGCGAGCGGATGAATGAAGTACCTCGGGTTGTTGAAGTTAGTGAGCACGGTCGGTGCTGGCTCATCCCACTGCGGACGCTTAAATATACCTGAACAGAACATCGCGCCTTTGAGGTCGTAACGCTGGTCAATCCTCTTAAGGTAGTTCTTGCGTAGCAGTGCTTCTAGTTCCGGACCGATTCTATCAAGTCCGGCCAACTTCTCAATCTCCTCCGATGGAAGAGGGTTTCCATTGGGGATGCTGCCGTATTTCTTGTGCCGCCGATGCTTGGATATCGTTGACAAAACTCGGACTTCTCTGTCGCTTACTTCTCCGAAGACCTCAGGGATCTCCCAAGTGTACACAGAGGATTCGGCGTGTCGAACATTGCAGAGCTTCTGACCCTGCCTAATGTGTGGAAAGATCATGTTGTATGCAGAAGGCCAGTTTTTCTCAATAACGTGATCCGGAACTGCCGGGTCGAGTTCGACGAGATCTTTGAGCGCATCACGGATCGTTCGTGGCCGAAGCATTGGCGCATCACATGCATCCCAGAGGGTCGGCGCATAGTCGACCTTGAACTCGCCGTTTCTAACAGCAGCTTGGTGCGTTGGCGCTGGCCACTCGAACCGTCTCTCGGAGTCTGTCCGCACGCCAACAAAGAAGATTCGCCGACGGTACTGGGGCAATCCGAAGCAGACGGCGTCCAAGAGGTGGTGATCCACGGAGTACCCCAAGGCAGTGAAATCAGCGAGAATTCGGTCAAGAAATGCTCCAGCGAAGTTTTGGGACAGGCCGTCGACATTCTCCGCGATGAAAACCACGGGCCGAAGCACCTCGACGGTTCTCAGCATTTCCAGATAGAGTGGGTTCCGGTCGTCATCCGCCTGCTTGGGGCCTGCCTTGGAAAAGCCTTGGCAGGGGAAGCCGCCAACCACCACGTCACAATCGCCCAGAGCCGCAACTTCGCGGTGGAACTCGCTGCTGCGTGCATCACGGACAAACGCCCGCTTGTCAATGTTGCGCGAGTAGCAGTCGATGGCGGCTGCATCAGAGTCGCACGCGTACAAAAGGTCAAACCCCAGTTGCTTGAACCCGAGGTCGAGCCCGCCTGCGCCACAGAAGATGCTGACTACGGAGTGTCGTCTTTTCACCGGTGTACCATCCCATATTCTAATCGGTTCATCCGTGCCGATTGCGATTAATCATAGGGCAGGTTGATAGTTGTAGATTCAATTTGCGCTAGTGTGTCGAGGAATGTATTGTGGCTCCATCCTGTCGGGCACCGGGTAGCTACAACCTGCCTATGAATCTTCAGATTGAGTTTGTTAGCGTAGATAGATCGGACCATTACGACTAAACACGCCGTGGTTACATATTGATTCTCTATTACCGGGTCCTCTGAGTTACCACAGGTTTCAATGCCAACTGAGCGCAAATTAGCGTCAACTGTCCCTGCATGCCATGCCGCGCGATCAAATTGGACGACCTGAACCCATGGACATAACCTACCGGCGTCGTTCTGATGTCCTGTGATTAGATGAGCACTAACCGACTTGGGCTTGAAGAAGTGGGATAGGGGTCCGGCTAAACCTTTCTTAGGTACACCTGTGGTGTGCAGTATAATGGAGTCTACGTTGATTGCTCCTGACCTTAACCCTTGATTTGGGCTATAGGGGCCTAAAACTCCGTACTTATGCGGCTTGTCATTATACAGGTGCGTAAGCCTCAAGAGGTCCTGAAGAGACTTTTGCTCATTCAGTACATATTGCACATCGGTCATGCCTACCGGTATCTTAGGTTCCGGTGGCATTGCTAGCGTTGGCGAAGACATGTTATTTATAATCCTTTATACTCCTTGGTCATAATCTCGCACATTACCTTTGAGTTCTATGACCTGTGTTCTCAATTTCGTATTCTCTCTCACAAGCTCCTCTATCTTATCCTCTAATGCGTCCACCTGTTTCAGGCGTTCTGCGTCGCTCTTTTGTAACCTATCTTGGAGCGCTACCACTTCTGCTTCCAACCTGTCCATAAACTTATTCCTACGGCCCTCTAGTGTAAACTCCCTCTTTGCTTTTGCTTTGATCAGTGTGGTTATCAGCGCTGTGATTGCTGCCACTATAGCAGCGTACCCGGCCCACTCGGTTGTTATTTGTGTGATGGTTAGGTCTGAACCCTGTAGATTAGCGTACATGTTTGTGTACGCGCTACCGATTGGATTTACGCTTAATTTTCCAGTAATTACGCCCGCAAGTGTTTGCATATTCATATGTGCATATTTCCGACCATATTCATGTGAATATCAATCCATACTAATATGGTAACACATCAACTAGTTAGGTAGCAACTGCGGTAGCTAGTATAGCTAGGGCGCAACCAGAGCGCAACTACTGGGAAGTCGGTTAATATAGCTAGGCCATTGTCTAGTCCTCACCTCCCCATTCGTTATTGCCTGACTCCTTATCGGTGAACAATCTTACTGACAGTACCATAGGCGTGGTTTCAAGTGTACACGATTCGATTGTTTCCACAGGGACACCGGCGAGCATTAGCGCCTTTTTAGATAGTGTACGTCTAGTCACCCTGTCGTAAGAGATGGTCACCTTGGTATAACCATTATGCCCTACTGGTTGTTCGCATTTGTACCCCAGTGCTAGCATGCCCTCTAAACGATCCCGATGGGCATATAACGCCGTATTGGCTTTCTTTGCCGCAATGGTCAACTCTACCAACTCCCCTACCATGCTATTAATGGCAGCGGCATGGGCTGTACGGGTGCGGTTAGAGGTACTCTTTGTTTTCTTCGATGTAGACATCGTATAACTCCCTATCCATTTCCCTTGAGAATTCTGCCGGTACACGATCAGCCAGGACTAGGGCCTTGTACGCCATTAGTTTAGCCCCATCGTGCGACTGACTATCGCAAATCATGGCAAGCCAAGACTCGAGTAGTTGTACACGACGTATTAATGTACACACAATTCTGTAGTAGTTCATCTGTTCTAATTGCGCGTATACCTTGCTGGGTTTGACCTCGGGGATGTATTCGCCGAAGTCGAATGTTAATTGTTCGCCGTTGACAGTACTTGGTTGTACATCCGGCATGTAGTTGATTTCATTCATTGCTATTACCTTTCCTTTCTCATCTACTATTTCTCCCATCTCGACATTATCTTACCGTCACTTTCAATGGGGACGATAAACAGATTCTTACCTTTCCTCGTTGTCGTCACGCCATTGAATATCATCTTTGCCATAACGTCCACTTCCTCAGCTTGGTGCTCAGGAACCTCGATGACTAATTCATCATGGACGCTGGCTACCATTTCCACGTCACCAACGGTAGCCAAGCTAATCTCGTACATTGCTAAACGCATCAATTCGGCATTCCCAGATTGGAAGGGGAAATTACACGCTTGTCTCAATACCTCACTTTGTACTGATTTGTTAGGACTATCGATCTCCGGGCACCATAACACCCGACCGAATAAATTCCACATGAGCTTATGCGCCCTGACCTTCTCATATATAGTATCAATCAACCTCTTCACACCCTCACGCTCCTTGAAGTACCTTGCTATAAATAACTCGCACCAGGATTGCGTTAACCAAGCGGGTACGGGTTTGCCTGATGTGGCGTAGGTTAGGAGCATGTTGGCGTAGAAGCCGATGGGGGTTAAGCCATACACGGTGCCGAAGTTTATGTTTTTTGCCGGGGCACGTTCGAGGAGTTTGTCCACTTGGTCAATTGGTTTGTTGAAGAGTCTAGCTGCCACCATAGCGTGAGGGTCCAGACCGTGTGTGAAGGCGTGTACGAAATCAGGGTCTTTGGACATATGTGCTAGGATGCGTAGTTCGATACCGGAGAGGTCGCGCTGTACGAAGCAATAACCTTCCTGGGGTGTGAAGCATGAGCGGATTAGCCTACCGTCCTCGGTCCTCGCTGGTATGTTTTGTAGGTTGGGATCGCGGGAGGCGAGACGACCAGTGATGGTTACGTTGTCCAGGAATCGGGAGTGGATTCTATAGTGGGTTGATTTATGGGTTCGATCGCATAACCTACAGTAGCCTGCATTGTGTTTCCTCGCCCTTTTGGTTAGCCCATCCACGTAGGTTGACTTTAGTTTCTTCAACTCCTTGAGCCTACTAATGTTATTCAGAATCTGCAACACGTCCTTCTGTGTCGACGTTGCCTTCAAACCCTCGAGGACCTTCTTGCCCGTTTTCCTCCCCCCAGTAGCCGTCATTTCTGTACTTTCAAAACCTAATACGTCGAACAGGATCTCGGCCATACCCCCAGGGGAATTGATGTTAATATCTTCATCGGATGGGTTGAGGGCGATGGTGGGGTCAATGTCCAAATTCTTCATAAGGCGTACTGCATCTTGTACTTCCGCGTTAAGGTGAAGGATATCGGTGGACATTCTATTGCCGATATCGTTTAACCTATCAAGGTCGATGCCGATACCTACCCGGTGCATACGATCCAACAGAGGCTGGACCATACCATCGAGCCTGTATACGTTCTTGGGATCGGGTAGACCCGGCATCCTAACCCCATTCGCTAGCGTGTCGATTTCAATATCCAACATGGTTATTCCCAGGGTTCCAGATCTGAACAGTAACCCAAGCGTACTTTCATCTCCTCTTCAAGTTTCCCTAACAGTTTGGGCAGTATAAGAACGTCCAAACACGCATAGCGCAAAAACGCCTTGAAGTCCTCACTGTTAGTATCCATCCTGGCTACGACACTGACATCCATATTAGCTTTGCCAGCAATGGCGGGGAATTGGTTACATACATCCTGTACCCATTTGACCTTCTTGGGGTTGAATTCCTCGTTACATTGGAACAACAGTTTGGCTATCTTACCCTTCTGTTTCCTATCCGTTGCCTCATCGTACACCCCGGCCAATAGCCCGCCGAGCTTCCTATACATCACCGGGTAGGTAACTTGGTCGATATCCTCCATGTGAATACCCGTATGTATCTCTGCCGCTGCCTTCAATCCCTGTGTATGTGATGTTAAATAATATAGCATCCACATTGTGTCTATAACCTGACCGTTCTGATACTTATACAAGTCCAACCACTGTCTATACGCACGCAGCGCCATATGCTCAGCACGTCTATTATGCACCACAATGTTCATCTTCCTGTCTGTTATAAATACCAGTAGTGCTTGGATTAATGGGGAGTACCGTTGGCCCATGGTGCGGATCATGTAAGCCTTGAGAGGTGTAGTGGAGAACTGGATGGTTTCTAACTGACATGTGCCAATTTCCTCACCTTTGCACTCGAGGTCGACGTATTCAGTATCGATATACACGCGGTTTTTCCTAGACAAAGAATATGTATTGCTCAACGCTTCGTTGACCTCGTCCAATGTGCTTAGTAGGGTGGTATTAATAGCATGTGTTGGGGGTGTTGGGGGTGTTGGGGGTGTTGGGGGTGTTGGGGGTATTGACGTGTTGTCTTTAAAGAATCTGCATGCGCGGTTCATTTCAAGCCGTATTGCTTTGTCGCGTAGGGCAGCGGCGGGATGGTAGAAGAACCAGACGGTACGGTATTTGCCTTCGACTAACCACACGAAGCGTGAGCCGGATTGTCCTGTGATATTTAGGACGCTGTCGGGGGCGTATCTTTGGATGAAATACTTTATGGGGACAAGGCCGAGTAGGATTATAACGTCGGGGTTGATGGTCAGGATCTCTTGTTTGAGATGTAGATCACTACACGCTATGAACTCCTTTTCAGTTGGAGTGCGGTTCTTCTCCGGTCGGCATTTCACAGCGTTGGTGATATATAACTGTGTGGGGTCAAGCCCCATTAATGGTAGGTAGATACCCCTTAGGTCCATGCCGGATTTGCCCACGAAAGGCCTACCCTCTGTCTCCTCTCGCTCCCCTGGAGCTTCACCAACTACCATATACTTAGCCTTCCTGGGACCATCTCCGGGCACGAAGTTGCACCCACCTTGGCGCTTATTGTTCTGGCATTCTGTGCAACGGGTAACGGTAACCATTATTCCAAATCCCCCACCTGCAACGTCCTGACAATCATCTTTGCCGTTTTTTCCGTAAACCCGGCGCTTACCCAAGCGTGATAATTCGCCGTTGCCATATCCCGTACATTATTAAAGAACCTCGCCTTGACACAATTCTTCGGCCCTATTCTAGGGACCTGCAACGCTACACGTTCAACCAATCCAATCCTCCGCTTGGTACAAATAGCAGTGCTGGCCACCAAATGATTATCACGTGCTACGAGGATGTCTTGGGACTTCATTAGCGCGTTGGTACTCGTGTGAGATTCCCAAGGTCTTTGAAATCTATTTAACATGTTATATAGGTAGTGGGTAGTTTCATTAGGACTGGTGGTGTGGATTAACTTTATGCCAACTTCCTGGTAGGCAATCAGTGCGTTGTAGATACGGTTCATGGGCATGCCGCATTTGACAGAGATGGCAGGGGATACGATACCTTCTATTAGTAGATATGGATCAGAGGGGAGATTATCTTCAGTATCTCCGTACGTTAGCATCCCATATAATTGATCCAATATCCTCCCCGTCTTGATGCTACTAATGAGATCCAGGAAGGTTTTGCGTTCTACAATAACGGCGACTTGGCCGTGAGGTCCATTGCCTGTGAATTGAAAATCGCCATAGGGGAGGAGCATTAATTGGGCATCCATACCTAGAGTCGCTAATTTGGGTTGGAACTCAGCACTGCCTACGCGGTTGTCTATCCATATCGTCATGGCTATTAACTACTCCTCGACCTCTTCACTATCACCGTTCTCGGCCTTCATGCCACTAATAACCCTCATGATATTGTAGAAGTTTATAGAGTCATTTTCCAGCCCTGTTTTGGATGACTTGCCTAATGCGCCCATAAGACCGGGGCGGGTTTGGCAGTTGACGAAATCACAAAGGTAGTAGGGCTTATCATTGCGCTTGGTACTATGCAGGCGCAATTGCGTGGATACGTAATACCCCACGTCTTTCCAGGTGCGGCTTTTTGTCTTACCGTTAGGGGCCATTACGCCCTTCTCATTGGTTTCCCACACCTCGCCCTCACGCTCCGATAACATGACGTGCTTATCGCATAATTTCAATGCGTCCATCAAGAACGCGATACGACTATTCATTGGCCTCCTCCGTATCGGTAGGTTATCCTCCGCGCGGCCAAAATATGCCAGGATAGCTAACTCAACCCAAAAGGTCAGTGTATCCACTCCAATGCTATTAATACTTGGGTTGAAAATGGCCCATTCTAAGGCCTGTTCGAATTTGTTGAGGTTCTCTGAACTGCTGAGTTTGAGTTGCTCGATATCCTTAGCGAGACTGGGGAGGATGTTACTTTTGGTCATCACATGAGTGAGGTAGACATCCTCGCCTAGAGTTAGGCCGTGTAGGTCCATGTAGGCCTTAACCGTAGATACGGTTTTACTATCCCCGGTTAGGATGAACAGTGGTTTGGGCATCGTCATTAATAGACGTGTCTTGCCGGTGAATTCCGCACCTCGGACAGTACACTTTAGGAATGTATCTTCCTCATCGTCAAAGGAGGTTATTAAGAATGATGGGGTTGGTTGTGGTAATTGCTTGGCCATAGTTATCTCTATTCTTGCGCCACTTGGGCTTTAATACCACTTACATTATTACACAGGAAGGTATAATACTCATCTATATCCTGCTTGGTGAACCTTAACTCTAGTTTGTTCAGCACTGGTATGGGGGCACCATTTTTGTGTCCTCGGATATTCATAACGAATAGGATAACATCATAGGCGCGGTAACCATGGTAGCGTAGGGCAATAAGGTATGTCTTAATTTGACATAGCCAGTAATGGCGCTCTTCTAACCATTCCTGCCATAACACAATGGACTTAACTGGGCGGATTGTCTGAGGAACAAGTGGACCTAATACTGAGGTTATCTTACACTCGTAAAGTGTCGCGGTGCCATTGCAGGTACTAAGACCGTCAGGGCTACAGTGTATTTCAATATCGCTCCCTTTGTATTTAGATACATAGGCCTTTAGCCTTATACCCCTAGCCACTTTACGGTTATCCGTAAATTGACTGAAGATAACATCCTCCATGTGCAATCCCATTGCCATAAACGTTGTGTTCCCACTGTTCCCACTACCGTCTTCAGTATATCTCACACCATGTAACTTACTGACTACCCAACTAGCCACACCGCTAGCGTGATGTCCTTCCTCCCTTTGGCTGACATTATCTGCGCTCCTATACACCCTCACGCCGTTATACTCCAATACCAACTCACTAACCTTTTTAACTATCATGCTATTTATAATCTCCCATTGTGTATTTGTTTCGAGTATGTAGTCGGGCACTAGACGGACGGCCCGAGGGCGGGGGCGCTGGGGTACCCATAGGGCGGAATTTTGGCCCTTCCTCGATACGGCCATTCATACTGATATGTTCGATGAGGTCCTTGTTGCGAGATAGGAAGTCAATGATACGAACGTCGGGGCAGAAGATTTCGCACCAATCGGTTTCGCTGCGGGTACCTCGGCCCATCATCTGTACAATAGCTTTGACGACAATTTTGTCTATATAGCGTGGGTCTTTTTGCATCCTACAGCGGATTAGCCCATCAGTTCGTGGTATTGGTAACTTTGCGATGATGATGAAGCGGCATTGGTCGTCGGGTAGGTCTATGCCCTCGACGAAGTTGGGGCCGATAAGGATATGCGGCTCGGGACTATACCGTTGTGTAATTAAACTGTCTGTGAACCTATCCTTATTCCCCACCGCGCCATGATTAATCGCGCCTGATAGTTCATACGAAACCGTATGGATCATACCCTTCCTATCCTTCCTCTGACTACAATAGAAATCAATGAGCCTATTCAACCTATCCTGCATCTCTGTCGATACCGGATAACTCATATTGACCTTCCACTCCTCAGCCACATTTGATTTGTCCAAGAACACCATGGGCCTATTAGTAGCAGGGACGATATCGGGAAAAGAGTTGTACACGTCGGGTGCAATTGGGAGATCCCAGCGGAATAGCGAGCCTGACATGTGGATGTAGATGGGGTCTAGTTCCTCTTGATTCATTTCGTCAGTGTAGTATAGCTGTGGTGCAAATGGTGCGAGGTTGATAGGGGAGATTGTGTAGGTATCGCTGTAGGTGAGTTTGTTATCCTTCCCACGTTTCTTCGTGAAGGGGAAGTTGACCTGTTGGCACAATGCCCAGTTGGTATCCGTATCAGAATTCATATTGCCCAACTTAACCAGGAACCTCAAGTCTTTTACGTCATCGTTGATATCGATGTCGTCACCTTTGCTATCAATATCATCGTCATCATGTACCCGGACACTATCGCAATGTGTAGCTAGCAAACAAAGGTTGGATAGGTTAGCTACGGAGTAATCCTCCGGCCATGGTTTGCGAAGCTCTTCTCTTGGTAGGAATGCCGCTGGGGTAAACGCTTTGGAATACGTATCGGTGAGGATATCGCTGATTTTATGCGCTTCGTCCATTACTACCAGCATCCTGGTCGGCGCATCAGGTGTATCAGGCACACAATCATACATAGCTTGGATTAACCGCTTTACCGATGCCCTAGCCATCAACCACAGGGAGTAGTTCATAACAACATACTGGCACGTTGACCGCATCGCTGCCCGCCATGCTTTTCTATAATCACAATAGCAGTTGTGATGACACATGGCTGGGTCCTCAACGAAGCGATGGCATTTAGTGTAATTGACCCTACCCTTAATTACACACATTAACCCATCTTTAACCAACGTTGGGTTATCCCTAATGTATTGATCCTGCAACGCCTTGGTATGGGTCAGAATAACCGTTTTCACTGCCCCTACCGCGCCCCCTGCCGTCATTGCTATTAATGACTTGCCGAAACCTGTGGGTAGGCGGAATGCTAGTCGACGGGAGGATTGATTTACGTGACGGCGTATTTGCCGCAAGAGGGAGGTTTGCGCATTGCGGAACTTTGCCGGTAGTTCATTAGCGGGGACGTTATGGTGGATGAGGTCCGCTGGGGTTAGGTTTTGAATCTCTAGTTCGCTGATCATTAGATATACCCTTCGTCTTTCGTTATTAGTACATTGGCGATTTCAATAGTTGGTCCTAATGGCGTCCAACGTAACGTGACGCCGTTTTCTTTCAACACGGCGTTCGAGGAGATCTCTTTGATGCAATTACATATCCTGTTGGGCATCTTACATAAATGCATTTGGCCGAGGTTACCTCCTGGGGCCATGTCCCAAGGACAATAACCGTTCATTAATAGCTCGGCTATCCTCCGGTCATTATCTACCGGCGTTTTGGGCTCTCTTCTATAATCTGGAAACATGATTACTTATTACCTACTATGTCCTTTCCTCTAACAGCAGTTTGATATTAATACCATTCAAGCGTGATTTGCCCGTTGCGATGATCTTAAAGTATTCCATCTCCTCTAAGAGCATTTTCATTATACTGGGGCCAACGCGGGATACTTTGGTGAGTTCATCGTATGAGTACCAAAGGTCGTCGTTGCTGTTATCAGCTTCCCTATTTTGGCGATTCTCCATGTATTCAATCATGTACCTTTTTGCTTGGGGCACACTGTCCCTAGCGATGGTTCTAACAATGTTCCAGGATAAGCTATCCGGTAGCTCCATGTACTTGCACGCTTGTAGCATAGAACCTAATTGTGTACTGACTCTCTGCGGCTGTTCCGGTGCCCCCACATGTGTTATATCCCTCGTTTTACTATCCCTGCTAACACTACTCCGCATTAACGCTGTCCATTTTGCGTAATCAATCAGCCTATCCTGTTCTTGTACCGCCAGTGGTACAACGTCCTCATCTAACCTCCCCGCGCGATAATCCAACCCAATCCGCGCCATTACCGCAGCGAATGCATCCTTCGCCGCTTTGAAGTCCCCACTGCCACTAATAGCGGCCATGGATTCCTGCCAACCGGAGGATGGGCGCATGCGGCGATAGATCCAACGTTCACCGAGACGTTGCAATGCGGCGCTGTGGCTGTCAATCTCGTTTGTGCACGCGGCAAGCATGCCGATATGTCCTTTCCATTCAATGTGCTTGCCACCATCGGAGCCGACATCACGGGTCCAGACGCCGTCGTAGACTTGTCTTAGTGCCCCCATAAGCTCCTTGAAGTAGTCCTGGTTCATACTTAGGCACTCGGTGAAATCAGGCCAGTAGATCATACCACGTTGGATTTCAGCCAGTACCCCACCGGAGCTTCCAGATACCTTATCCCTGGCTGGGGTACCAGATAATAGCGCCGCTACCGTTTTGATTTGACATAATCGCTTAACGCCGAATGGTTGACGGGAATTTGCTTCAGGTAGGTGTTGTAGTAATGACAATGCTAAGCTCTTGCCTGACCCGGCGGGACCGACTAGCATCATCCACACGGGTTTGTTAGGATTGAGCCAATTTGCTATTAGTACCGCCATAACGGTGTAGATTAGCTCATCGTCAGCGACGTGAATACCGTACGAGGATAATTCCTGTATGAAGGCTACTAATGGGTTTTTACTTACATCATCTTTTTCTTTTATTTTCAGCTTTCCCAATCCAGTGTCCTTTCATTTTCTTGATATCTTGCTCGATGCTCATGTGACAGCTATGGCATAAAGCTTGGAGGTTAGAGTAATCGTGAATTACCGCCAGTGCAATTCCTTTGGTATGAAGATCCGCCGTTGCCTGTTTGTGATGCACCTCTGTAGCGGGCACCATAGTTCTACCTTTCGCATAGCACACCTCACATGACGCACGGGGCATATCTTGCTTCATAGCAACATCAGCTAGAAAATGCCGCCTGATCTTTTGCCAGTACTTGCCATAAATAACATGGGCGACTTTGGCGTTATAATGGTCATTGTTGAGGGCATGTAGGCCGATGGGGTCAGGACAGGGTTGGCCGTTGGTTAATCTGCCAGGACACCGAGGGAGTGGACATGCGTAGGTCATGGTTAATTAGTCGTGCCCCTGGTGTGCGTGACATCTATTCTTCGGGCCCGTCGATATCGACATAAAAAAGTCTATCCCTCCTAATCCTATAGCCCCTATACACAATGCTAACCTGTGCTGCTGTTATCCCCAACCTTTTCGCCGTTGCTGCTTGTGACATGCCATGTACTTCAATGCAACGAACGATTTGGTGCAAATGGGGGCTGTTTGATCCCATAGTGCCGTCTAGATATGCTTTACGCTTTCGGGCGTACTCGTTAGTGCGATCACGGCGGTATTTCACCTTCTCGGGTTTGGGCATATCAGGCATTGTTGTCAATCCTCGTACGCTCGATTGACGTTATGTGTGCCTCTAAGTCAAAGGCTGATTGCCTATACTCCTTATCCTTCCACCTTGTTCTAAACTCTTTGACTCCTACCTTGAATCCCATAATGGTACAATACAGGAACCAACACACGCCCTCTGCTGTTAATGTCAGGGAGTCGACTACACCGCGTTTGATTACCTTGGGAAGGATGTAGTACATTGTTAGTATGATTAGGCTAGTTATCCCTAGCGGGATGATGATGTTTCTAGCCAGTGGTTGCTCGTGTAGGCCACGGGTTATTATTAGTAGCATCATGGTTCCGTCCTGTATTTCTTCAATTCCTCCCGATACTTATACCTCCTGGCTATCTCCAACACAACACGCTTGATATCGTCTATAATCTGCCCCAACCAAAATTCGTTGTCCTTATCGTTGTTGTCAGTAGTAGCAATCCATTCCTCCTCGATATAGTTAACTGCATCCGCGAGTTCTTCAAGCGTCTCTAATAATGGATCACCTACAAAGGGTTTATCCTTATACCCCTGGCGGTGATTGCTGATGCCCATAATCCACCGGATACGTCTATGATAGTCGAATTCCTCGAATATTTGCTCTCTATACGTTTCTTCCAATACCTTAGCGCCTAACTTAGTGCCTAGCGGTACAGTAGGATTTGTGCATCTGACAGCGCTGATTAGCAGTTCCCTGGCCACTTCCCTAGCACGCATTTTCGGCGTTTTCCTTTCCTCGCCTGCGGGATGGCCGTCGACCTGATGTGTCATAGTAGTGTAGTCGATAGCTAAATTAATACTTACGCCTCTATAGGTAACACCTGCTATTGTTTCATTCCTGTGGTTGATAATCTCGTACCCGCTATTAGTATCATACGCAGCTGCGAGTTGATCTCCATGCCATTTATTTAGTAGGGCGCTTAACTCCTCGTTGAAGATATAGCGGGCGTGCCTCAGTGCGTTGTTCATATCGTTCCTTTCCTTTCCTTTCCTTTCCTTTCCTTTCCTTTCCTTTCCTTTCCTTTCCTTTCCTTTCCTTTCCTTTCCTTTCCTTTGCCGCTGCTGCCGCTGCCATTAATAACTAAGGGGCGCTTGGTGCCTTGGTTCAACACGCTCGCGCCCCTGGTTTGTTGGCCGTCCTTATAGGCCTACCTACTTTCTGTCACTTTCGCGTGACTGTCACTATTCACCCTTATTAATCAACTATCTACTCGACACTGACACCGAAACTCGTAGTTAATGGTTATCCTGCCACCACCAACTTATCCTTCTTGACCTCCAAACGCGCGATCTTGAGCATCTCCGCAAAGTTCTCGCTAACCAGATCCTCGTCGAAGCTAGTTTGGAGCATGGCAATACCTGTAGTTACACTCAGTGACTTACCCTTACCGGCGGCGGTTTCAACCAACTCGCGGAGGTATCTACCGGCATCGGCAATTGACGGAGTCATAATTGGAGTGTTACCCTTGGCAGTAGTAGCGGCCTTACCAGTCGCGCCCTTCCCGCCCTTCCCGCCCTTAACATTCTCGTTGGGCCAGTACTTAGTTGCTACAATCCAGCTAAATACCGTTTCCCTCCCCAACTGATCCTTCATCTTATCGCTTTCGCTAGCCAGCGTAAGCCGTGCGCCAACCAACCCCGTTAGGTAGCTATGGTTCAGGACCTGCTTGTCGAACCCTGCGACTTGTAGCGACGTGGACAGTTTGGCCCATGCGGACTTTTCGTGAAAGCCCGCACCGGCCTTTTCGGAAAAGAAGGTATTTCCGCGTGCTCCGACATTGGTACCCTGATCCTCCGGTTCTGGATCTTCGATGTTTTCCACAACGCCAGGGCTGATGGTTAACAATGCCTTGTTACCGCAACTGATATTTTTGGTAACCCTACCCTCATGCTCGCCTTCGTCCAGGCGGTTCCAATTTTCATCGTAACCTTGCAAGGTAAGTTCAACGACCAACTTAGCTGCACGGGGTTCCTTACCATCTTCTTGCTTGGGTTGATATACTAGGCTGGCAGCGCCGACAACTTCAAAATTGCCGCCCTGAAATTCGTTTCGTGCAAATTGCTCCGTACTGGAGCCGATTACTGGCATATTATTAGTATCCTTTTCCTTTCATTCTGACTTTACTTCTTACCCTTGCCCTTAACGGGCGGGATGGGTGTCTTACCTTTTGTAGGCTCGGCGAATTCGGCTTTCTGTCCCTGGATCTCCGGCGCGGCGTAGTAGCGGGGCTCTGGCTTTCCGGGTACGGACTTAGGCCTCAGCGCGGCGTAATTCCCACTTTGGCGCGCCAACTCGGCCAGCTTGTCCTTATACTCCTTCAGAGCCGCTTGCTTTGCGGCTTTTTCCGCTGCTTTGGCTTCTTCCTTTTCTGCGTGCTTCGCTGCCTTGGCAGCTTCCCTTTCGGCAGTGCGCTCCTCGGCTGCTGCTGCCTTCTCGGCTTGCTCGGCATCCTTCATCTTTTGAACTTGCCGCAACCACTTACCGCTATTCTCCCCATCTACGAAAGCATCGTTAAACAGCTTCCGCATCTTCTTGTCATCACCGCCACCAGATAGCCACGTGTACACCATGTAATGAACAACGGCGTTGACCTGATCGCTATACGCATCAGTTAGGAACATGGAGAAGAAATTCTTTATGTCGTTCCAACTGCGCTTCTTAACAACAACGCCGTCGTCATCCGCATTATCTACTACCCTACTGCCACCGCCCTCGAGCGGCAAACATCCATTGCCGTTATTAATAGCATTCTTGACAGCGGCATCCACGTCTTTGACGTTGGCAGCTTTGCGTTGGCCCTTGCCGCCAGAGGCGACACGCTGCTTGGCGTTGTCAATAGCCTCGGCGGTAATCTGTTGCCACTGCTTTGGGCTGATGGGTAGCTTGGCATTAACTAGGGCGATAACGGCATCCAAGGTAATCAGTCCCTCGTGAATCGCTTTGAGGGTTTCTTCCGGCAAGTCGGTCAACTTCGCCAGCTTTGCCAATTGCGATGCGCTAACGCCGAATTTCCTATGGCAGTGGTCCCGAAACGCCTGGGTACCGTACCCCATGGCAGTATGATCTGCCTCGGCCTGGAGGATCTTGTAAAGCTCGGCCGGTGAGTAGTTATCCTGTTGGACGTTCAAGATAACTGCTTCGGCCATCACCGTTTCGGCATCTTCGTTATTAATGACACAGGGGACGGACAATTGCTCGTCGTCCGCGCGTTTCTTGTTGACCTGGATGGCTGCTTGCCATCTATGGTGGCCGGAAATGATAGGGTACTTGCCTTCCTTGTTTTTAGGCAAAACCTGTACCGGCGTCATGATACCGTGCTCATCGACCGATCCTGACATTCTGTCTACTTTTTCTTTGTCGATGCCGAAAGGCCGTAATCCTGGCCCATGGCACAATTGATCAGCTTGAATGTATTGGACATTCACGGATATATTCTCCTTGCTATTTATAGGATAGGTTAAGTGGTTTACGGGGCTAACGCGGGGTTGTTTACAAGGGGGCGGGGATAGGGCCTTGTGTGTGCTACTACATCGCCTTCTTGCGCTATTTTCCTGGCAGTCGTAACGTTTACGACTACTCCGCGTTGATCTTTGACACAATCGACTAGGTGTTGACGCATCGCACGCGCTGAAAACAATCTGGCACAAAGCGGACAGGCTCGTTCTTTGATAGAAACGGTGCGTCGCATCGCTTGCAGCGCGCGCCCTGCGTCACTGGCGCTAGTACTGGTGTTAGCACTGGTGTTAGCACTGGTGTTAGCAGCGTCAGCAGCGTTAGCAGCGTCAGCAGCGTTAGCAGTGTTAGCAGTGTTAGCAGCGTTAGCAGTGCTAGCTTCGGGGAATACTTTGCGGGGATTTGGAGGGGTTGTGATCTCCTTTCCTTTCTTGCCTTTTTCGATCATTATTTATATTGTATCACACATTACGTTAGGTGGTCAAGTGCTATCTTGCGATGTTTTTACCGGTTATGATTCCTGACAAGAGGGGGAATTGGACCATTGTACATAATCATATCACATAGTGCCACCGGGAAAGTATAGCGTCACCAGTTCTCCAGGCCGCTGGGCGCAGGCTCAGTTCCTGCTTCCTTTTCTGCGTGCTTCGCTGCCTTGGCAGCTGCTGCCGCTGCCATTAATTCCTGGATCGTGTTTCGCTCATGAGGAAAATAGGGAAACCAATTATCCCCATGGACATCGCGCATAGCCATTTCCGCGATTTTGAATATCTCCGCATCTTTTGTCGTATCGGGGTTAACAATATGCGAAACGATTAGATCCACAGTACCTTTCTGCGTCCGCATACTGATCTTTTCCAGCGCTATGGACAATACATCAATCCTCCGACGCAATTCCTCGCGCATGATTAGCACGATCGGCTGTTCGTCAATTTCGTTCATTTCATACATAGATTATCTCCATACCTATCAACATTGCTACGCATGCTGCCATCCACGCGATACACCATAAACTATTACGCACCTTGGTATCGACATCCGCACTACTATACCCATCAATCCTATTCTTATACCCATATGCGGCGTAGATGGCACTAATAGCATGCGCAATGGCC
>Ga0194132_10007092_pt1 | contig 16945 bp, 12 predicted proteins | sample TA2KigOf80mmetaG_FD_148612 | JGI IMG/M metagenome (GOLD analysis project Ga0194132, IMG submission 148612) | Freshwater microbial communities from Lake Tanganyika, Tanzania - TA2015054 Kigoma Offshore 80m | ecosystem: Environmental > Aquatic > Freshwater > Lake | place: Tanzania: Lake...
TCGCGACGCCGACGAACCCACGCTGCAAATCACCGAAGGCGTCGGCCCGAAGGTCGCGCAGTCGGTGCGGCGCTTCTTCGAAGACGCCAACAATCGCGAACTGGTCGAGCGCCTGAAGTCGGCCGGCCTCACGATCACGCATCAGAAGGTCGATCGCTCCGGCGGCGTACTCGCCGGCCTGACGTTCGTCCTCACCGGCACGCTGCCAACGATGGGCCGCGACGAAGCAAAGGCGTTGATCGAAGCTGCCGGCGGGAAGGTCAGCGGCTCGGTGAGCAAGAAGACCAGCTACGTCGTCGCCGGCGAAGAAGCCGGATCGAAACTCGAAAAGGCGAAGGATCTTGGCGTGCCCGTGCTTGATGAAGCGGCGCTACTCGCCAAGCTACAATCTTAGATTGCGCAAGTTCGTCGATTCCATCGTTGCCTGGGGACCGCCCGGCCTATTCGTACTCGCTATTCTCGATTCCGCCGGAATTCCGCTGCCGGGCGGCGTTGATGCGTTGTTGATCCTGCTCTCGGCGGCTTCGCCGGCGCAGGCTGCGTTATGCGCCGGCCTTGCGATTGCCGGCTCGCTGATCGGCTGCATGTTTCTATACTGGGTCGCCCGCCGCGGCGGCGAAGCCTACCTTGCGCGGCACACCGAAAGCGAACGCGGCAAAAAGGTGCGCGCCTGGTTTCAACACTACGGCCTTCTGACGGTTTTCATCAGCGCCCTTTCGCCGGTCTTCATGCCGACGAAGTTGTTCGTGATCTGCGCCGGCGCGCTCGGCGTACGCCCGATGCCGTTTTTTCTGACGGTTCTTGCGGCGCGCGTGCCTCGTTATATCGCGCTCGCTTATCTCGGCTCGCAAATGGGCGACCACGCCGGCGCCTACATCAAGTCGCACGCCTGGCACATTTTCGGCGTGCTCGTCGTCGTGTTCCTGCTCTTGTTCGCCGCCGTGAAATTCGTTGACGCCCGCAAAGCCGCCGCCCACCCGCACTGACCCACCAGATTTTTCTGAGAATTTCCCTTCTCGCCGCCCACTACTATCTAGAGGACCGCCGCCGTGAAGGGAACATCCGCGTTGCTGGCCGCATGCGCACTGATTGCGGCCGATTCGTCGCTCGACCGCGCCTACACCGAACTCCGCTCCAAGAACTACGACGCAGCCATCGCGCTTTTCCGCGAAGGCCTTCGCGTCGAACCGGCCCGCACCGGCCCGCGCAAGGACCTCGCCTACACGCTCCTCAAGACCGGCGAGACCGAACAGGCCCGCGACGAATTCGTCCGCGTCATGCGGGACGATCCCGCCGATACCCATGTCGCCCTCGAGTTCGCCTTCCTCGCCTACGAAACTCGCCAGCCCGTCGAAGCCCGCCACGTCTTTGACCGCCTTCGCCGCGCCGGCAACCCAACCGCCGAACAGGCGTTCCAAAACATCGAAAGGCCTCTCGCGGATGGCATCGCGCGCTGGCAGCGCGCCCTCGCGCAAGAGCCCAACAACTTCTCCGGTCACGAAGAACTCGCCAAACTCGCCGCCCTCCGCGAGGACAACGAACTCGCCGCCGTCCACTTCCTCAAGGCGTGGCAACTGAAGCCGGCCTACCGCCAGTTGCTTGTTGATCTCGGCCGCGCCTATCAGGGCCTAGGCCGCGCCGAAGACGCAACGGCCGCATTGCTAGCCGCCTCGCGCGGCGCCGAACCGCGCACCGCCGAACTTGCGCGAGAACTGCTCCCCGCGCGGTATCCCTACGTCTACGAATTTCAAAAGGCGCTCGCGCTCGACCCCGCCAATCATGAACTCCGCCGCGAACTCGCCTACCTGCACCTGCAGATGGACGCCAAAGCCGACGCCGAACTCCACTTCGCGCAAATCGTTCGATCGCAACCCGACGATCTTCTCTCCACCGCCCAACTCGGTTTTTTGAAACTCGGCCGCAAGGACAACGCCGCGGCCATGCCCTTGCTCGACCGCGTGCTCAAAGGCGACGATGACGATCTCGCCGACCGCGTCCGCGTCGCGCTCAAGCTCCCGCAAACCCTCCGCCGCCGCCCCGAAACACCGCGCGCCGAAGTCACAGTCGCCGCGAAAACACTGGCCATGCGTTCCTACGAGAAGGGCTATCTCAAGGACGCGCTCAAGTACCTAACCATCGCTCACGAATCCGACCCGCTCGATTTCGAAGTCATGCTCAAACTCGGCTGGACCAACAACATCTTGAAGAACGACGGCGAAGCCGCCCGTTGGTTCAACCTAGCCCGCCGCGCCCCCGACGACACTATCGCCCGCGAAGCCAGCCGCGCCTTCAAGAACATCGCCGCCGCGCACGAGCCTGTATCAACGACGTTCTGGATACTTCCGATGTTCAGCTCCCGCTGGCAAAACGCCTTCGCCTACAGTCAACTGAAATCGGAGATCCGCATCGCGTCCATGCCGTTGCTGAAGCCCTACTTCTCCGCCCGCCTGCTCGGCGACGCCCGCGGCATCGAACGCTCGCACGCCACCACCGGCAATCCGCAGTATCTGTCCGAAAGCTCGACTATCGTCGGCGTCGGCCTCGCCACGGTGCCGATCAGCGGCGTGTCCGCGTGGTTCGAAGCGGGCACCGCGATGAGTTATCTGTCGCGCCGCGACACCGCGCGGGTGCAACCGGATTTCCGCGGCGGTCTCATCGTCACTCGCTTCTACGGCGCTCCGCTCGGCGCCTCGGCCACCGGCCGCTTCTTCGAAACCACCAACGATGCCGTCTTCGTCAGCCGCTTCGCCAACGACCTCCTCCTCGTCAGTCAAAACCGCATCGGCAAAACCGTACATCCCAATCTGCAACTCTTCACGAGCCTCAATTTCACTGTCGACGCCCGGCGCGAATATTGGGCCAACTTCGGCGAAGCCGGCGGCGGCCTCCGCACCCGTTGGACTGGCCTTCCCTCCAACGTTCACTTCACGCTGCAAGTTCTGCGCGGCGCGCATTTCATCAACCGCTTCAACCCGCGCCGCCCGAACTACTTCGACGTGCGCGCAGGATTCTGGTATGCGATCACTCGCTAAGATCTCCTTCCTACTCGGCGCCATCGTTCACGCCGAATCGTTCCAAATCGCCGGCGAAGACCACGGCCCTTGGCCCGCGATTCTCTCTTCCATCGGACTCGTTCCCTCCACAGGCGGCGCCGCCAAACTGATCGTCCTCCCTAACGGCGTTTCTGCCGCCGCTTCGACGTGGCGCCCTCGCATCGAGCAGGGCGCCATCGTCGTTGTCGAAGGCCAGCCCGAACTCGCGCAGGCGCTCGGTTTCACAGCCACCGGCAACCGCGTCGTGGTCCGTCAAATCCGCGACTCCCACGACGAGGCCGTCCCTATTATTTGGGAGCGCGCGCTCGAACTGCCGATCTACACCACGCCGCCCGATGCCGTCGTCTTCGCGCGGGAACGCTGGTCCTCCACGCCCGTCGCCGCCGGTCTCCGCGTCGGCAAGGGCGCGCTGTTGTGGATCCCCGTTACTCCCGGAGAAAAAGGCCACGAACGTTTCCCCTACTTGCTTCAGGCCCTCCACGATCTCGGCCTCGAACCACCTTTCCGCTCCGGCCGCCTCTGGGCCTTCTTCGATTCCTCCTACCGCCTTCGCGCCGATCCCGATTACATGGCCGACCGTTGGCGCGCCGCCGGCATCGGCGCTCTCCAGGTCGCCGCCTGGCACTATCACGAGCCCGACCCGCAACGCGACGAGTATCTCGCAAAATTGATCGACGCCTGCCATCGCCGCGCCATCCTCGTCTACGCCTGGATCGAACTCCCGCACGTCTCCGAACAATTCTGGAACGATCATCCCGAATGGCGCGAAAAAACCGCCCTCCTCCAAGACGCCCACCTCGACTGGCGCAAGCTCATGAACCTCGCCAATCGCGACTGCGCCCGAGAAGTCAAACGTGGTATCGACGCGCTCGCGCACCGCTTCAACTGGGATGGCCTCAATCTCGCCGAACTCTATTTCGAATCGCTCGAAGGCATCGACAACGCCTCTCGCTTCACGCCTTTCAACGACGATGTCCGCGCCGAATTCCGCGCGCTGCACGGCGCCGATCCTGTCGCCGTCGCGCGCGATGCGTCGTCAGCGCTACGCCCCAAGCTCCTCGAATACCGCGCCCAACTCGCCCAGCGCATGCAAGAGGAGTGGCTCGCCGAACTCAGCCGCATCCGCAAACAGCGTCCGCACCTCGACCTCGTCCTCACGCACGTCGACGACAAGTTCGACACCCGCATGCGCGACCTGATCGGCGCCGAATCCGCCCGCCTTCTGCCCCAACTCGACAAACACGACTTCACGTTCCTGATCGAGGATCCAGCGACAATCTGGCACCTCGGCCCACAGCGCTACCCGCAAATCGCCACTCGTTACAAAGCCGCCACAACCCAGCACGCGCGCCTCGCCATCGACATCAACATCGTCGAGAGGTACCAGGACGTCTATCCAACAAAGCAACAAACCGGCATTGAATTGTTTCAGCTCGTCAATCTCTCCGCGCGCGCCTTTTCCCGCGTGGCGCTCTACTTCGAAAGCTCCATCCGCAAGACCGACCTCCCGCTTCTCTCCAGCGCCGCCGCCGCCGTAAAGCGTCTCGAGCGCATCGCCGGCCGCCTCGTCGTCGATTCCGATCACGGCGCGGGCATCGCCTGGCAAGGTCCCGCGCGCGTCAACGGAAAGCTCTGGCCGGTCGCCAACGCGGAGACACTATGGCTTCCTCCCGGCCCCGTTGCCATCGAACCCGCCAAGGAAACGCCGCCCATGCGTGTGCTCGACTTTAACGGCGATCTCGTCTCCGCCTCCGCCGGCCGCGAGTCCGTCGAACTTAGCTACAACTCCACGCACCGCGCCGTCGCCGTCGTCGACCGCGAGCCGGAGTGGATAGAAATCGACGGCGCCCGCGCTAGCCCCGAACGTGCCGGCAACGCCATTCTGCTGCCGCGCGGGCAGCACGTCGTCACGTTCGGCGGTTACACCGCGCCTTCGCGCATCCAGGCCCGCAGCCACGCCGTCGCCGCGCGGACATCCCTAGTCACCGTCACCGGGGCCACCCCTTCCACCGACGCAATCTCCTCCGCCGTCATCCCGCCGAAGTAGCGCATCTCCAGAATCCTCGATTTGCGCTCGTCGATCTCGCCCAGCGCGTTCAGCGCTTCGTGAATCTGCAGCAGCTTCGCATCCGCCGCCGGCGCCCGTTCGTAGATCGCGTCGAGCGACAACGCTTCCACGCCTCCGCCCCGCTTCTGCGCGTTGGTCTCGCGGACAAAATCCACCAGCACCTGCCGCATCAACCGCGACGCGATGTAGTAGAAATGCGCCCGATTGGCCCACTCGGGCTGCTGTGCCCGGACCAGCCGGATAAACGCTTCATGCACCAATTCTGTCGGAGAAATACCCTGGCGACGTTCGGCGGCTAGCCGCGAACGCGCCAGGGTGCGGAGCTCCGCATAGACAAGAGGCGTCAGATCCGCCAGCGCCGCGGCGTCGCCGTTCTTCCAGCGCTGAAGGAGTTGAGTTACCTGGCCCTGTGCCGAGTTGGTCCGCACTTCCACAACTTCTCACGCGTGAAAGCGCGGCCAATGTGCTCACGACCAGAAAAAAATTTACGCCGGCCCTAATCACTGCGAAGATTTGAGTCGCAGCAACACGATCCCGAGCCCGACGGCCAGCAGCACCCAAGTCGAAGGCTCCGGCACATCACCCGTCACCTCGCGACCCGTCACCAGATACTGCACTTTGTCGATCGTGTCGACAGGGAAATACTGCGACGTAAACGTCGCGTTCTGCGCGGCAGCGACAAAGTTGAACACGCTGGTGACGCCGTTGCCTACCACAGGGCCGTTCGGCGTCGTTTGCCAGACGATCGGGTTGCTGTTATTCGCGCTCGCCTGCAACACCAAATAGTAGGTACCCGGGTTCAGCGAGAGCCCGCTGAAAAATACGATGGACGGCGCCGCGTTATTCGGATTCGAAAAGTCCGTCGAAAAAGTGTTCTGCGCAATGATGTTCGGTGTCGTGCCCGGCCCAAGAGCGTCGAGCAACGTCGCGGTGCCCTGGCTCAATCCAAACTCCCCGCTGCCGGTACCCGTATACAGCCGGCCCGCGACCTGAACCTCGGCGTACCCAATGCTGAGATTAAAAGCCACGGCCGCGGACTGCAAAGTATGCGCAGCGCCCAGTGTCGCGTTGTAATTGTCGATAATCGTCGCCGCTGGAAGCCGCGCGATGCCCGCGCACACCAGTAGCGTACGCATGAACTGCGTTTTCATTTGAGTGATTCTCCTCCGAACGTGAGCCGCGGACGTTGCGATCCACGTGTCGACTAACAATACGGAAAAACCTCCGCGGTTTGATCAATAAACTTCCCCGCACCACCTTTTCGCGTAAACTCTACAGGAAGGAGTCCGACACTCTTATGTCGCTACGTATCAACGACGTCGCACCCAATTTCACGGCCGACACCACACACGGAACCATCAACTTTCACGAGTGGATTGGCGACGGCTGGGCCATCCTGTTTTCTCACCCCAAAGACTTTACGCCCGTTTGCACCACCGAACTCGGCTACATGGCCGGTCTCGCCGGCGAGTTCGCCAAGCGCAACTGCAAAGTCATCGGGCTGTCGATCGACCCCGTCGACAACCACGGCAAATGGGCGGGCGACATCGAAGAGACCCAAGGCCACAAGGTCAACTTCCCTATGATCGGCGACACCAAGCTCGAAGTGGCCAAGCTCTACGACATGCTCCCCGCCGAAGCCGGCGAGTCCTGCGAAGGCCGTACCGCCGCCGATAACGCAACCGTCCGCACCGTCTTCGTCGTCGGCCCCGACAAGAAGGTCAAGCTCATGCTCATCTACCCCATGAGTACCGGCCGCAACTTCGACGAAGTCCTCCGCGTTCTCGACTCCATGCAGCTTACCGCAAAGCACAAGGTCGCCACCCCCGTGAACTGGAAGAGCGGCGAAGACGTCATCATCGTCCCCGCCGTCTCCGATGCCGAAGCCAAGGAAAAGTACCCCGACGGCTGGAAAGCGCCCAAGCCCTACCTCCGGATTGTGCCCCAACCGAAGTGACCTTCGCGTCCTTCATCGAGCGCTTCCCGGAGTACCGGTCGACCGCTTCCATCGACGCCCTCCGAGCCGCCGAATACGCGCGGCTCGGCCAACAGGGCCAGTGCTACCTCGACTACACCGGCGGCTCGCTCTACTCGGAAAACCAAATCGCGCGGCATCTCGACATGCTGCGCGATTCGGTTTTCGGCAACCCCCATTCGGCCAATCCCACATCCACCGCGATGACCGATCTGGTCGAGCGCGCGCGCCGCTTCGTGCTCGAATGTTTCCGCGCCGAAGATTACTACCTCGTCTTCACGCAGAACGCTTCCGCGGCGCTCCGCCTCATCGGCGAAGCGTATCCGTTCTCGCCGACCACCGGCTATCTCGCCGCCGCCGACAATCACAACTCCGTCAACGGCATCCGCGAATTCGCGCAGCGCAACAACGCGCCAATCGCCTATGCGCCACTCACAACGCCCGGTCTCCGCCTCGATCTCGATGCGCTTGACAACGCGCTCGCCGCTTCGACCAAAGGCCTGTTCGCGTTCCCCGCCCAGTCTAATTTCTCCGGCGTGAAACATCCTCTCGAAATCATCGAACGCGCCCATGCGCAAAGATGGGACGTCCTGCTCGACGCCGCGGCCTTCGTGCCCACCAACCGGCTCGACCTGTCGAAGGTGAGCCCCGATTTCGTCACGATCTCGTTCTACAAAATCTTCGGTTATCCCACGGGCGTAGGAGCGTTGCTGATCCGCCGCCCGGCGTTCGAAAAACTGCAACGCCCCTGGTTCGCCGGAGGGACCGTGAACTTCGCCTCCGTGCGCGCCAAAGCCCACGTGCTGTCGAAAAACGAGGCGGCCTTTGAAGACGGAACGCTGAACTATTTGTCGATTCCGGCGGTCGAAATCGGACTCCGCCACATCGAGTCCATCGGCATCGAAACGATCGGGCTGCGCGTCAAGTGCCTTACCGCATGGCTCCTCGAAGAACTCCTGGCCTTGCGTCACACCAACGGCCGCGCCATGGTCCGAATCTACGGCCCCGAAACCGTCAAGGACCGCGGCGGCACGATCACGCTGAATCTCTACGATCCCCACGGGCATCTTCTCGATTACCGGCGCGTCGAAGAACTCGCCGGACAGGAAAAGATCTCTCTCCGTACCGGTTGTTTCTGCAACCCTGGAGCGGGCGAGACCGCCGAAGGCTTGACGGAACAGGACATGCGGGCCGGCTACGCCCTGGGCGACGAAATCAACCTGCAGAGTTTTCTGCGTCTGATGCAATCGAGCGGCGCGAACAAAAGCGCCGGGGCCATCCGCGCGTCTCTTGGATTGGTGTCCAACTTCGACGACGCGGCCCGCTTTCTTACATTTGTCGAGTCCTTTAAGGACCAGACCCGCCTCGCGATCGGCGAGGTTAGCTTCGATATCGACTCCTGCCGCGTTATCCGCGACGGGAGCTAAACCGGGTTGACGCGCCCGGCCAAAAACGCGCGCGTCAGCCTCCTGGCGGTCTACAGGTACTTCCGCGGGTCGATCCCGATCTTCCCGCACAACTCCTCGAACGCCGCCCGCCGCTCGGCCCGATCCTTCGTGCCGAACCGCAAAAAGAAGGGCCGCTGGTTCCAATCGAACGAGCTCTCCGCCTTCCCGTGCAGGAACATCAGCATCGCCGCGAAATGCACCGCGCCTTCGTCCTTGCGCAGCGCGCCATGCAGCAGCGCGTCGATCACCTCGGGTGGATGATGCGTTTCGACTTCCATCAACGCCTGCGTCAGGCCGGCGTAAAATTCACCCGTAATCAGCGCCTGCACCAAGGTCTTGGTCCGCGTTCGTTCCGAAACCAAATGCGGCGCGTACTGGATCACCGCCAGGCGAACCTCATTGTTGTTCGCTTTCAAAGCCTTCTTAAGCGCTGCGCGAGCCCGCGCGGTATCCAGCGCCGCCAGCGCCTGGACATCGCGCCAGCCATTGATCCCGCTGCCAAGCAGCCGCGACTCAATCCTCTCCCTGTCATCGTCGTTGGCCTTCTCGATCTGCGTCAGATCGTAGCCTTCGCCCTCTTTCCACTTGTCGTAGTCGATGCGCATGCTGTCGATGAACAGCGTCACCGGCGAGCCGGTCTGCACGGGCGGCGTCCAACTCGGAGAGTGATTCCACTCGCGTTTCGGCGGCTGCGCTTCGAACTCCGGCTCGATGATGAAGAAGCCACCGCCCTCATCGGTAAACGCGTTATCTGCGTACTGATAGACGATCCCGCCCGTCGACGCCCGCTGCCGCGTCATCACCCGGCGCTTCAAGACGAACCGCCGTCCGCCGTTGTGCATCTCGGCGATGCCGTTGCCGGCCGAAATCTCGGCTTGCAGGAACGCGCTGAGTCGCGGGGGCAGCGCCTGAATCGCTTGTTGAAACTCGGTTGGAATCGGCATCTACATCTAAAAGCGTAAAGCGCCCGCGAGAGTAATCAGCGCGCCGGATACGGCACATTCGGGCCCTTCACCGAATGCCAGATCGCCTGGTTCAGCAAACTCTCCGGCGCTACATCCGGCTCGTCGAAGTCCATCTTCATCGAGGCCCGCGCCAAGTCCGCCTGCTTGCCCTTCAAGTCCTTCAGCGGCGGATTCATCTCATCGAGTGGCACCTTGTTCGACCGCGCTCGATACGCCGTCGAATCCGCCTTCGGCCCGAACACCGTGAACATCGGCGTCGCCGCCACATCGAACTGATTCTGCGGCGGCAGGTGCAGCAGCTCTTCAATCGTCCGGTACAGGTTGATCGTCGTGTAAAACGTGCTGTCGGTCTTTCGGCCGCGCGTGTACGGACTCACGACCAGCGCCACCGTGCGATGCCCGTCGACATGATCGACGCCGTCCTGCGCATCGTCCTCGACCACGAAGACCGCGGTCTTCGGCCAGATCGACGACTTCGACACCGCCTCCACCAATCGCCCCAGCGCCAGGTCGTTATCGGCCACCATCGCGCGCGGCGTTGGGTACCCCGGACTCGTCCCCGCCGTGTGATCCTGCGACAGCAACAGCACCATCAACTTCGGCACGGCGCCGGCCTTTTCCGCCACATGAAACTCCTCGAGAAACCGGTCGACGCGCACCTGATCCGGCACACGCAACTCATACGCCGGAACGCGCTTGGAGTAGATGTCGCGCAAACCGACGATCACCGCGCGCGGCGAGATCGACACCTTCAACGTCCCGTTCTTCCAGTCGTTGTAGATATCGGTCCAAGTCGCCGTCTTCGGTTCGATGGTGTTTAATCCCCGCTCGCCGAAACTCCTCACCGCGACGTTGTTCCGCCGCGCGTTGTCCCAGATGAAATCGGTGGGCGCGAACAACATCGGGTTCTGATCGTTCCGCCCGTTGCTGTACTTAAACACCCAGTCGCTCGCGTAACCTTGCGTGCACCAGCGGTGCCCCAACGCCGACTGATCGGCCGGTGTGTAGAAGTTATCGAGCAGCACGAACTCCTCGGCCAACGCATGATGATTCGGCGTTACATCGCCGCCGAAGATCGCGAGCGATTTGTCACCGTTGCCCGCCGCCACGTCGCCGAAAATCTGATCGTAGGTGCGGTTCTCCTTGATCACGTAAATGACGTGTTCAATCGGCCGAGGCGTCTGGCCCTTCACCGCCGCCACGGCGCCCGGCGCGTGATTGTCGCGCCGGACCTGCTCGGTGTGCTTCTGAATGTTGTTAACCTCATCGAGCGAGACGATCGAAACAACACCCGCGCGGTCTTTGTAACTTCGGCCCTTCGCACCGGCTTTCAATGGCGCCAGTGATCCGAATCCGTAGCCGTTCGCGATCAACAACCGGTGCGACGGCGTTACCGCCACAGCCGTCGGATACCAACCGGCGGGCAGGAATCCACGCACTGCATCGCGCTTCAAGTCGACCACCGCCACCGCATTATTCGCGGCGTTTGCCACAAACAGCGTATGCCCAGCCGGATGCACCGCCAGCGTGTTCGGAGCGGACCCGAGCGGCGCCTTTCGATACAAAGGCACGGCGATCGTCCGCTCCCGCGTGGCCTTCGCTATATCGACCACCGATACAGTGTCCGAATTCGCGTTCGCGACATACAGCTTCCCGCCATGCGTGGCCATCGCGCTCGGATGCAAGCCCACATCGATCTCGGCGATTTGCGTCCCCGCCGCGGCGTCGAACACCGTCAACGTTCCCGTCGAGGGAATACCGGTTCGCGGGTCGACGACAACCGGATGCACGCCGTCGGTTGTATCACCCGCGCGCGGGCGACGGCCGCCCCAATTCGAAACGAAGAGCTTCCCCTGCGCCAGCGCCACCGTATACGGATACGTACCGGCGTTCCAATACTCCACCGCGTTGTCGGCCAATCGCACCCGCGCCACAGCATGTTTAAAATTGCACGCGGCATAGAGATAGGCGCCATCGTCGCTCAACGCAATGCCGCTCGGCGCCGCGTCGGGCAACGCGATGCGGCCGGACTCTTTCCACTGCGGCCCTTTGAAAACCAGGATCGCGTGCGACGATCCGCCGCCAATGTAGAGCGTGTCGCCGGCCTTATTGAACGCGACGCCCGTAAAGCTATCGGCGATCGGCAGCGACTGGATCAGCTTCTCGCCGGCGATGTCGATCAGGTGCAGCGCGCGCGGCGCAAAGTTCGACGCCGTGACTACCGCGGCGATTCGCCCGTCGGGACTCAACGTCATCCCAAGCGGACGATCGTTCACTTCGACATGGGTGCCTATCGGCCGCACCACTTGCCCGGTCGGCAACAGATACGTCCCATCGGCCTGCTTGCCGACGAAACGTTTCCAGAGGGTCTGCGACACCAGCGCACCAACAAGCGAAAGCAGCGCGGCGATCAAGACCCAGCGTTTCATTTGTCCTCGTCCTCGTCTTCAAACAACGCGCCGCGCAGCAATCGCTCGCCGCGCAGCATCACCATCGAGATCCGCTCCGTCACCGTGATGTCCTGCAGCGGATTGCCATCGACCAACACCATGTTCGCGTCGAAACCTGCCTGAATACGGCCTGTTCGCGCCGCGAGCCCCAAGGTTTCCGCTCCGCCCAGTGTCGCCGCCCGCAAAACACTCGCCGGCGTCATGCCCGAGCGGACCAACTGCGCCATCGTGCAATGAATCGCCGGGCCGTGAATAAGGAACGATTGGCCCGATCGTGTAGAGATCGAAGTGATGTTGATTGGCAAAGGCGCGGGCGGCTCCTTCGACGCCACCGCGACGAGGATCGGCTTTGTCCGCGCGATCATCCCCTTCGGCGCGACTTGCTGCACCATCGTCGAATCCAACATGTCGGCCGCCGGAGGCGGGTTTGCTTCGACCGATGGCACAACGGCCAACCCCTTCGCCTTCGCCGCGCGTTCGATCGCCGCGACGATCTCGGGCGTCAACCGCGCCGTATCGGCATGGATCGCGTGCGCCTGTTGCGCCGCCAGGTCAGCCACCGCGCGCTCGGCTTCGCCCGCATCGTTGGGAATCCGCAAGACACTCTGCGCCACGCGCTCGCGAAACGCCTCCGGCACGTTGCGCAACGGCCCTTCGGTCAACGCCGCTTTCGTCGTGAACGTCGGTCCGGTGAACAGCAGGTCCGGCCCGAGTAGCTCACCCGACTCAACGCGCCCGCGCAATCGCGTCATCTCAGCGGCGCTATCACCCAAGCTCCGCACCGCCGTCACGCCGCTGTACAGATACGCCTTCAACGAATGCTCCAGCGCCTTCTCAGTCTTGCTGTAGGACTCCGGCGACGGAATCCCGCCGGGCCAACTCAGGTACACGCCAGTGTCGGCAAAGCCCGGCAGCAGCGTCTTCCCGCTGCCTTCCACCGGATCGGCATTCAACGTTTTCGGCTCCGGCGTATCGCCCTCGAATATCCGCGCGATCTTACCCTTCTCGACCAGCACGCCGCCACGTTCGATTATCCGCCCGTCGCCCGTGAAGATGCGCACATCGCGAATCACGACCGACCGGCCGCGCCGCAGCGCGCGCTGCAGGATCTTCGCTTGCGTCAGGTTTTCTTTCGATTGCGCTTCCCAAACACCCAGCACGAGGAAGGGCGCCAGAGCGGCCAGCACCCACAACTTCGCCGACGCTTTGACCTTCTGTTCCTTCTCCCAACGAAACAGCTTGATGCTGATGAACAACCCCAGCGCCAGCGTCAACAGCAGCGCAATCACGGCCTTCGACTGCATCAGGAAACTCTGCTGCCGCAGCAGTATGCCCTGCAGTCCGGTAAACAGGTGCGCCGATGGAATAAACTGCGCCGTGATCTGCAGCCAGTTCGGCATCGCGGAAATCGGGAACGTCGCGCCGCTCAAGAACAGCATCGGCAGATACATCAACTGAATCAGGATCTGACTCTCCTGCATGCCGTTGACCACCGACGCGATGATGAGTCCGATGGCGCGAAACGCCAGCACCGCCAGCGACAAGAACAGGAAGAGATCGAGCGGCCGTTCGGGCCACGGCATGTGATAGCCGATGCGTCCGATCAGGATCAGGAAGATCGCGGACGGGATGTAGTTGATCCAACCCGTCACCAGCCAGCTCACCAGCAGCGGCGCGGCGTTGGTCGGAGCGACTTTGAAGCGCCGCAAGATGTTGTTCTCGCGGTCCGACACCGCCCGCATTCCGGCACCGAAAAATCCATTGCCCAACACGCCGAAGATGAGAACGTTGGCGACCACCTGCTTGGCGACATCGCCTCCTTGCCCCGCCGACATCATCTGCGCGAACAGGAAGAAGAACATCAATGGGAACACATAGCCGAAGAACATCGCCATGCGGTCGCGGGCCATAAGCCGCAGCGTGATGAGTATGTTGGTGAGATAGGAATTCATACTCAGTCGCGCAAGCTCCTGCCGGTCAATTCCAGAAATACATCTTCGAGTGTCGGGCGCTTCAAGTGAATGTCGGCCAGTTCCAGTCCTTGCTGTTCGATCCACTTCACGATATCGACAATCGCCCGCGCGGGCTTGTCGTCGGACATCGTCAGATGGTCGCGCGCGCCGTTCAAATGGACGCCTACCGGCGGCTCGATGCCTTCGCTCAACGCCGCCGCGAGCGTCACTTCCACCTTCGACGCTCCAAACGTATCCGCGATCAATTGTTTTGGCGGGCCGATGGCGATGATCTTCCCTTTGTCGACGATCGCCACGCGGTCGCACAACCGCTCGGCTTCCTCGATGTAGTGGGTGGTTAGAACGATCGACCGGTTGTTGTCGCGCAGCTCCTGAATCAGGCTGTGAATCTCCAATCGCACCTGCGGATCGAGCCCCGTCGTCGGCTCATCGAGAAAGATCAGTTGCGGATCGTTGATCATCGCCAGCGCGATTGCAAGCCGCTGTTTTTGCCCGCCCGACAGCGTTCCGTAGAAGGCGTTCCGCTTGTCGGTCAGCTGCAATCGCCGCAGCAGTTGATCGGCATCGACCGTACGATTGTAGAAGCTCGCGAACAGCTTCATGGCTTCGACGAGCTTGATCTTCTCCGGTAGGTTGGTCGCCTGCAAACATACGCCGATCCGCTGTTTCAACGCATGCCTGTCCGAGGCCGGATCGAATCCAAGCACGCGCACATCGCCGGCGGTCCGGTCGCGCAACCCTTCCAGGATCTCGACGGTCGTCGTCTTGCCCGCGCCGTTCGGACCGAGCAGCCCGAACACTTCGCCTTGCTCGACTTCAAAGTCGATGCCGCGCACCGCCTCCAACTCCGCATACGACTTGCGCAGGCCTTTGACTTGAATGCAGGGTTCGGGCATTTAGTGCTTCGCCGCCACCCAACGCACGTAGTTCCAAACCGCCTGCATGTCTTCGAGCGTATACGATCTTGTCGCCGTAAGATGCCGCCACGTCGTCTGCCGCTGCACGATTTGGATATCGGCCTGGGTTAAACTCCGCAACACGGGAGGAAGCGCGGAAAGATCGTAGTAGCGCGTACCGTTTCGCTCGACGGCGACTCCGGGGAATTTGTCGCCGTCCTTCAGAACCACCGTACGCACGGCGCGCGGCCGGCCATACTTGATCACGCGCGGCCCGTCGGAAATCTTGATCGCCCCGGACTTCAACAGATCGGGCCCAACAGGCGCGCCGATTCCATTCAGCCGATGGCACGCCGCGCAGCGCGCCTCGCGTGTTGCATCGAAGAACAACTCGCGGCCGCGCTGGTGTTCGGGCGGAGTGGCGCTCGCCAGATCCGGCGCGGCGGGCGTGGCGGCATCAACAACAACGGGCGGCGCAACGTCGGCCGATGCGTTGGCCAGGCTCTGGATGTAGTCTGCTAGCGCGGCGATATCGGGATCGGTCAAACGATCGCCCCACGCCGGCATCGCCGTATTCGGCAGTCCATCGCGAATGACCTTGATCAGGTACTCGCGATCGAACGTGCGGCCGCGCAACCGCTGCGCGCGGGCGGCGGTTCCCCCCGACCCATGACAGTAGCCAACCGCGCAGCCTTGCGCGAACAACTTGTCGCCACGCGCGACCGAGCCTTGCGGGAACGCGGGCAACGCCATCACGAAGAGCAGCGCGTATCTCATTTGCCCTCCGGTAGCGCGAAGACAAACAGCGCCGCGCCGGCGCGGAAGCGTTCGGCCTCGGGCCAAATCTGCGGCAACAAACCGGCGAGAGCCGATCCCCATCCACTTGGCGTGGCGACGTATTGCTTACCGTTCACCGCGTAGGTGATCGGTCCGCCGCGATGGCCCGACCCGGTCTGAAAGCTCCACAACTTGTTGCCCGTCTTCGCGTCGAGCGCGAAGAAGAAACCCTCGGCGTCGCCAGTAAAAATCACATCGCCGGCCGTGGCCAGCACACTCGCCAGCAACGGGTACTTGTATTCGTAGAGCCATGCCCGCTTGCCAGAAATCGGATCGTACGCGCCGAGATGGCCGCCCGCTTCGCCCTGCATCGGTTTGCGCGTGAGCTTAAACGTGCCGCCAAAGTAGACCTGCCCTTCCTTCGGCGTCTCGGGCACGGCGACAACGTCTTCACACCACTCAATGCCCGTTGTGTAGAACATCGACGTCTTCGGCGACCACGCGCCTTGATTCCAACTTCGACCGCCACCGATCGAGGGACAGATAATCTTGTTCTTTCCCACCACCGGTTCGTTGCGGCCCTGCAGTTCGCCTTTCGCGTTCACGCCGCTGATCCAATTCAGGTTCTTCACCAGCGGCCAGCCGGCGATGAACTCTCCGTTCGTCCGATCGACGACGAAGGTGAACCCGCCCTTGTTGACGTTCAACAGAAGCTTGCGCGTTCGCCCGTTCACGGGCAGATCGATCAACACGTTTTCGTAGGCCGTATCGAAGTCCCACACATCGTGCGGCACCTGTTGGAAGTACCACTTCAGCTTGCCCGTGTCGATGTCCAACGCGATTACCGAATCGGTGTACAGATTGTCGCCCTTGCGATTGCCGCCCCAGAAATCGGCCGCTGGATTACCGACCGACCAATACGTCAGACCCAACTCCGCGTCGTAGGACCCCGTCATCCAAGCCGAACCGCCGCCATGTTTCCAACTATCGCCAGACCACGTTTCATGGCCCTTTTCGCCGGGTCCGGGAATCGTCCAGAACTTCCAGATATTGCGGCCCGTCTTGGCGTCGAATGCGTTGATGTAGCCGCGATGCGCTGAGTCTCCGCCCGTCACGCCAGTGATCACCTTCCCCTTGACGACCAGGGGCGCCGCCGTGATGTTGCAGCCGCACTGATTGACATCCTCGATCTGCACGCGCCACAACTCGCGCCCGTTCTTGGCATCGAGCGCCAGCAGGTTGTTGTCGAGCGTGCCCATGAAAACGCGGCCATCGGCGACGGCCACGCCGCGATTCCACGGCCCATAAAAAACCGTGAATCCCTTCGGCAGCGTGTAATG
>Ga0194132_10007097_pt1 | contig 16933 bp, 14 predicted proteins | sample TA2KigOf80mmetaG_FD_148612 | JGI IMG/M metagenome (GOLD analysis project Ga0194132, IMG submission 148612) | Freshwater microbial communities from Lake Tanganyika, Tanzania - TA2015054 Kigoma Offshore 80m | ecosystem: Environmental > Aquatic > Freshwater > Lake | place: Tanzania: Lake...
CACGCCCGCTACTACTGGCTGATGTTGGCTGAGAGCCATCTGACGCGCCGGCTGTTCGGGAGCATGGTGCGGCGGATCGAGGCGCTGCCGGCGGGGTGAAGATCGGCCCGGAGAGGTGGAAATCTTGAGAGAAAGGAGGCTGGGAGGGAGAGGTGTCGAAAGAACTGCTGGAAACAGGCATGTTGTCAGTTTTCGTTTTTGTGCGATGGTCGAAAGAAGCCATCCGCAGGCACTGGCCCGCCCTCGGAAAGGGGATTCTGATCAAATCCGGCACGGGAGTGAGGCGTTGGTGTATACTGTCGGGGTCCGGGAGACCCAAAATGGAAATCCCGGTTTAGATCGGGCCACGACGTCAGCGCACCCCGCCCGAGGGGCAGAACGCTCGCTCGTGTGGTGTCACCGAATCAGTTGGACTTTCGTTTACGGGCCTTTCGGGCTGTGCAGCCGGGCTGGATCTGTTTAAGAGTCTGGCGGCAGCGCGCGAGTTTGGCCACGCTGGATTCGACAGTAGCGGTGCAGGCAAACGGTTTGGGGCCTCGTCCCAGGCGGCGAGGAACTCGTTCATGGCAGCGATTAGGTCATCGACGCCTATTGCGGCGGATTCTCTTTGTGGTTCGCTCACCAAACCAACGTTCAATCAGGTTCAACCAGATGGAACTGCTTGGGACGTAGTGCACGATGAACCCCGCGATCTCAGCGGATCCTCGTGCGGCAAAAAGGGATGATGGAAGGGTGAAATTGACCATTGACCTGGATCGCGAGGAGGATGGCCGCTGGATCGCCGAAGCCTTCGAACTGCCAGGCGTGATGTGCTACGGGCAGACACGCGACGAAGCAATCAGCAAGGCCGAACAGCTGGCAATCGAGGTGATCGCGGACCGTATTGCCCACGGCGAACTGGCATCGGCGGCGCTAGCCGTTTCGTTCTCGATTCCAGATGAGCAATTGGCCAGCCACTAAAACCGGGCGAGTCCTCGCGGCTTTGGAGAAAGCCGGCTGGAGTGTGAAGCGCCAGCGTGGCTCACACTCCAGTTGTGCGTAGGGGGAAATGAGCTACTCGGCGCGCACCATCGTCGCCGGGTCCACCCGCATCGCCCGGGCAATGGGCACCGTGGCCGCCCCAATCGCCGCCGCGAATATGATTGCCGCCGGTGTGGCGAGCATCCACCAGTCAGTCACCTTCACGCCAAACACCAGCTTCTCAAGGTACCGCTCGCTCAGAAGCCCCAACGCGATGCCAGCCCCCGAGCCAACGATCAGCATGCTGAAGATTCCGGCGGAAACGCGCCAGGCAAGGTCCGCCGGCGGGGCCCCTAGCGCCATCCGTATGCCGATCTCGCGGCGCCGCTGCAGCACCGAATAATCCAGGACTCCGTAGAGTCCCACCCCGGCAAGCACAAGGGCCAACATGGCGAAGAACGTGCCCAGCAGGGCAAGCAGCCGCTCGCGCAGCGTGTGCAACTCCACCAGTTCCCGCTGTGTCAGGATGCCGGACACCCGGAACTCGGACCGGCTGGCGGGAACGGCCTTCCGCAAAATCGAAGCCATGGCCAGGGGGTTGCCGCTGTCCGTCCGAACAACGAACGACGCCCGTTGCGTCCCAACCGGCGCACCTTTTTCGTCCACCGAACGGAAGGGAACATAGATCGTGGGCCGGATGGGCTCTCGCATGTCACGATAGCGTGCGTCTTTGACATACCCGACAATCTCCATGCGCGTTCGCTTTGAGGTGTTGCGGCCCCCATCCTTCTCGAAGGTCCTGCCCACGGGGTTCTCGCCGTCAAAGTACCTTTTTGCGAAGCTCTCATTGACGATGGCCACCCGCGGGTAAGCATCCTCATTGCGGAAATCCCGGCCGGCCAGCAGGGGAACCTTCATCGTTGCCAGCCACTCGGGCGAGACGGCTAGAAAATAGGGCGCCACCACGTGCGGCGGCGCGCCGTTCACGTGGACATCGTTACTCCAGCCACTGCCGGAGAGCAGCGGAAAGCCGCTGATCCCCGCCGCCTCAACACCCGGCAACGAACGCAGATGAGCCACAATCTGCTCGAACGCCTCCGGCGGCGCGTTGTCCAGACTGGACGCCTGCAATGACAGAACACGATCCGCCGAAAAGCCCAGCGGCTGATTCGACAAACGGTCAAAGGATGCCAGGAAGAGGCCGGCCGTAAAATGCACCACGAAGCAGAAAGCGGCCTGAACCGCCACCAGAGCATGCATCAACCGGCGCTTGGAGTGCGGACTCTCCCCGCCCTTGAGCGCTGAAACGGGCCGCACGGAAGACGCACGCAGCGCCGGGAAAAGCCCGAAGGTGACCGTCACCACGAACGCCAGCGCGGTCATGAAAAAGAACACGCGCTCATCGGAGGGCAGAGCAAGCCGCAACGGATTGTCCGGCGGATTGATGCGGCTCATCACCGCGGGCGCCGACCACAGCGCAAATCCGAAGCCCAGAACGGACGCGCACAAGGCAAGCAGCGCGCTCTCAGCCAGCACAAGCTGAATCAGGCGCAGCCTGCCCGCGCCAATCGACACCCGAAGCGCCATCTCCCGAGCTCTTGCCGCGGCCTGGGCGGTCATCAAATTGGCAATGTTGGCGCACGTAATCACCAGGACCAGACCCACCAGCACGCCGAGAATCCCCAGCGCCGTGCGATACCGCTTCTGGGCGCTGGAGTAGCCCGCCGTGGCGGGCCGCAGTTCCAGCCGCGTGTTCACATACGCCGCAACCCGAGCCTTGGGCGCCCCCGCCGGCCATCCCTTCACTCGCTCCTGACGGTGAGCGCGAACAATCCCTTCGCTCCGCTGCCGGATAAGTTCCACGGAGGCGCCGGGGTGAGGCGCCACCCAAGCGCGGAACCAACTAAGACCGGCCTCATGAATCGCTTCGCCCTCCATCATCATCGGGATGAAAAAATCGGCGGGTGTGCCGGTTTCCGTACCGGCATATCCTTCCGGCCCCACGCCCACAATCTCAAACAGGGTCTTTCCCATCCGGAACGTTTTTCCGATCACCTTGGGGTCCCCGCCGAAGCGCCGGCGCCAGTAGTCATGGGCCAGCACGGCCACCGGATGAGCATTCGGTTTCAGATCGTCGTTTTCCGTGAACAGGCGGCCCACAGCCGGCCTCAGTCCGAACGCCTCAAAGGTCCAGCCCGAGACGTGCTGCCGGTGCGCGCGCTCGATTTCGTCGTCTGAGCCAAACGTGATGTCCTGGCGGCCCGTGTAGCCAAGCCCAATCACCGCGGCCTGATCCTTCAGGGCGTGCCGCAGCTCACGGAACAGAGGATAGTTGAAGGAATCGGTATAATCCTCCCGGCCTTCCAGGTCTGTGAACGACATGGTCATCACCCGCAGGCGATCGGCATCGGCCACCGGCAGCGGACGAAACAAGAGGGCATCGATCAGCCGGAAACTGGACGTGCACGCGCCAATGGCCAGCCCAAGGGAAACGATGGCGGCCACCGAGGCCACCTTGTTCTTCCGCAGTTGGCGGCTCGCGAAAACGAAGTCGCTCATCAGATTGTCCAGCCAGACGGCCAGCTTGACGCTCTGCGCGGCCTCACGTGTGTTGATGAAATTGCCGAACGCCCGCCGCGCTTCCATCGCGTCCCGTCCACTGGCCACGGCCTCTTCCAGGTGCAACCTCATCTCTTCCTCGAGTTCGGCGTTCAATGCATCCCGTCGAAACACGTTCCTGATCTTGATCCACAGCCTCATATCACGCCATCCTCAAAACGCGATTCACCGCGGCCGTCACCGTCTGCCACCGCGACTCCTCGGCCGCGAGTTGCTTCCGGCCGTGCGCCGTCAACTCATACGTCCGCGCCCGCCGCCCCGTGCCGGCTCTCGTGATCCAAGCCGCCTTCACCGAGCCATCCATCTCCAGCCTGTGCAGGGCCGGATACAGCGACCCTTCCTCCACCCGCAGCACATCGTCCGAGAACTCCTTGATGGCAACCATCAGGGCGTAGCCGTGAAGGCCGGGCCGCCCTTTCAGGATCTTGAGGATCAGAAGATCCAGGGAACCCTGGAGAGAATCAGGTTTCGGCATACTCAGCAATCTTATTATAGAGACGGCTGAGTATAAATACAAGCCCTTCTTGAAAGCGGTTCCTGGAAATCGCGGTGACGCCCCGGCCTTCGCATCACGGTTGCCGGACTTGCGGCGGGCGGGCCCTGGGTGCCTCGCGTGTGCTGCAGGCATTCCTGTTCGGGGTGGATGCCTGGGACATGATGGTGTTCATCACGGTGCCGCTGCTGATGCTCGCCGTGGCGCTGGCAGCATCCTGCTTCCAGCACTCCGGGCGGCCCGCGTGAGCCGCGTCATCGCGCTCCGGTACGATTGACGCGCTGGGAACGTCCCGCTCGGCCCGGCTATCCCGCCCCGCGCCGCTTTACGTCGATGCTCAGCCGCTTGATCTTCTGGTTCAACGTCGACAGCGGAATGCCCAGCGTTTTCGCGGCGTCCGTCTGGCTCCAGTTCGCACCTTCCAGATGCTCCAGGATCCGCCGCCGCTCGAAGTCCGCCACCATCTCGAACAACGATGCATCCGGCGCCAGGTTGCCCGTCGAATCCAGCCGGATCCGCGCCCCGCTCGCCTGCAGCAGATACTCAGGCAGCGCCTCAAACCCCACCATCGGCTCCGTCGCCAGCACCACAGCCCGCTCCACCACGTTCTCCAACTCGCGCACATTACCCGGCCAGGCGTGATCCAGCAGCATCTGCAACGCCTCCGGGTGAAACTGCAGGACGCTCTCCCGCCGCGAATCCAGAAACTTCTCATTTTCCCGCGAGTACAGGTGGAAAAAATGCGTAATCAGCGGAGGAATGTCCTCCTTCCGCTCACGCAGCGGCGGCAGCACCAGATTGATCACGTTCAGCCGGTAGTACAGGTCCTCGCGGAACCGCCCCTCCTGCACCAGCCGCCGCAGATCCTCATTCGTCGCCGCGATCACCCGCACATCCACCTTGATCACTTCACTGGACCCGAGCGGAATGAACTCCTTTTCCTGCAGGACACGCAGCAGTTTCGTCTGCGTCTCCGGCCCGATCGTCGAAATCTCGTCGAAAAAGATGGTCCCGCGATTCGCCGTCTCGAAGTACCCCTTGCGAGCCGCCACCGCGCCCGTGAACGCACCCTTCGTATGCCAGAACAGCGTCGATTCCAGCAGATCCGGAGGCAGCGAACCGCTGTTCACCGCGACAAACGGCTGGTCGGCGCGCGGCGAATTGGCATGAATCGTCTTGGCGATCAGTTCCTTGCCGGTGCCCGTCTCACCGGAAAGCAGAATGGTCGCGCGGCTTGACGCCACCTGACCCACCAGATCCAGCACGCGCAGCATCCGCTCGCTCTTTCCCACGATGTTCGGGAAACTGTAGCGTTGCTTGAACGCGCGCTTCAACTGGCGGTTTTCCGTCTCAAGCCGCCGCTTGGCGATCATCCGCGCGATCTCGATCAGCAGCTTCTCGTTATCCCAGGGCTTCGAAAAGTAGTCGCTGGCGCCACTTTTCAGTGCCTGCACGGCCACTTCCAGCGACCCGTACGCCGTGATCAGAAAGATCGGCGTCTCCGTGTCCCGGCTCCGGACCTCTTCAAGCACCTCCATGCCCGAACGGTCCGGCATCATCAAATCCAGCAGCACCAGGTCGAAACTCGCCTGTTCCAGGGCCTTCAATCCCTCGGTGCCGTTCACCGCCAGTTGTACTTCATAGCCTTCCAGGGACAGCAGCGCTTCCAGGCTCTCGCGAATGTCCGCCTCATCGTCGATCACGAGAATGCGGCCTGATGAAGGATTCGGGAGGGTTTCTTCCATGGGTTTCTAGAACTGCCGCAGCATCAGACCGCCACGCCGCGCCGCGCGGCCGGAAACTCAAGATCGAACGTCGACCCGCGCCCCGGAGCGCTCTGGACGCGAATCGCTCCGCCGTGCTCCTGCACAATGCCATACGTCACCGAAAGGCCCAGCCCGGTGCCTTTCCGGTGGCCCTTGGTGGTGAAGAAGGGGTCGAAAATGCGCGCCTGAACATCGGGCGGAATGCCCGTGCCGGTATCCGTTACGCTCACCCGCACCGTGTCGCCGTCAGCCGCGGTCCGGATCACGAGCCGCCCGCCAGTTTCCATCGCATCGCGGGCATTGAGGAACAGGTTCAGGAAGATCTGCTGCAGCTTGCCGGCGTTGCCCCGGATTCCCGGCAACCCCTCGGCCAGCGCCGTTTCCACCACCACATGCGCCTTCTGCAACTGATGGTCGATCAACGACACCGTGTCCCGGATCACCCGGTTCAGATCCACCGGACCCAGCTCCGTCGTCGAGGTCCGCGAGAAGTTCAGCAGCGAATTCACAATCTCGCTCGCGCGAAACGTCTGGCGCGCGATCTTCTCCAGCAGCTTCGACTTCTGCTCATCGCCATTCACCTGCTTGGCCAGCATCTGAGCGTACGTCGAAATCACCGCCAGCGGCGTGTTCACCTCGTGCGCCACGCCCGCCGCCAGCAGCCCGATCGAACTGAGCTTGTCGGCCTGCACCAGTTGGCGCTCCAGATCGAACCGGTCGGTGATGTCGTCGAAGATGATCAGACGTCCAATCCGCTCCTGCTCCTTGGAAACCAGCGGTGCGATGGCGATGTTCACCATCGCCTCCCGGGGCCCGTGGCCGTTGGCGGGCAGGCGCAGCGCGAACTTGTCGATCCGGTGAATTCCCGTCTCCTCGCTCGCCGCGTCGAACCGCTGTGCCAGATCGTCCGGGAAGATGTCCCGCAAGCGCCGCCCCATGGCCTGCTCGCGTGAAATCCCCGTCAACGCCTCAATCTGATGGTTCCAGCTTCCAATCCGGTCATCCAGCCCCGCCGCCAGAATGCCGACGTTGATCGATTCCACGATGTTCTCGTTGAACTCGCGCAGCCGCTCGTTCTCCGCGATCTTGGCCTGCAGGGACCGGTACAGCCTTGAATTCTCAATCGCAATGCCGATGTTCGCCGCCAGCGTCATCAGCAGTTCAAGATCGTCGCTTGAGAGGAAATCGCCCTCCGCCGTCCGGCTCACTCCCAGATAGGCAATGGTGCGTCCGCGCACGGCGCAGGGCAGATAGTAGGTCAGGTCCAGATCGGCAATCGTCTGCCGCACCGACGGAGGCCAGTCCGCGAAAACAATGTCCAGGTTGTGCCTTGTCCGCTCAAAGAACAGGTACGGCTTGCCCGCGGCCCCGGCCAGGAAGCTCAAATCGGGCTGCATCGGAAGAGCGTGCTCGCGATGGCCCGCCACATGATGCAGCCGGAATACGCCATCCTCTTCATCGTGCAGGAACACCGCCGTGTGTTGAATGGAAAGCGTGCCCAGCAGGCGCTCCGACACCGATCCCAGCATCCGTTCCAGATCGGTCTCGGAACTCAACTCGCGCGAAAACTCAACCAGCGTGCGCCGGTAGTCATAGCGATCCTTATAAAGATAGTGCCGGTCGAACAGTTCCTGCAGATAATTCCGGATCGGCTGGAACACGAACGTCGCCAGAGCCATCAGGATCACCACGTTCGACGGGTCGATATCATCCAGCCGCCCCAGCGAGAATACCAGCCCGTAGAACACGCCGATCACCGCCAGCGTCGCCAGCGTGTAGACGTAGCCTTGCTGGAAGATCACATCCACGTCCATCAGCCGGTAGCGGATGATCGCATACGCCCAGGTGAGCGGAATCAGCGGCAGCGAAAGCACGGCCAGTTTCATCGCGGGCCCCGGCACCACGCCCAGCGTATACGGCACAACGTAGAGCAAGGTGAACGGCAGCGCGCCCAGAATCGCGCCGTTGCGCAGCCACTTCAACTGCTGCCGCACCACCGAATCTTGCGTCTTGCGATATTTCAGTTGCAGCACCAGCCCGCCCGCCAGATACGAAGCCATCAGAAGCGGCATCCAGATGCGGTCCAGCAGCCACAGCAACTCGATCAGCGGTATCCCCGTGCGCAAGCTTCCCGTCGCCACCAGCACGTAGACAAGAAACAGCGCCGTCGGAGGACCGTAGATCGCGGCCCGCGTCCAACGCGAAACCCCCGCCGCCGAATCCGGGAACGAGATGCAGAAGTGGATGAAGATCGCCGGCACCGCCAGGCCCGCGAACACGTTCCCCCAGAAGATCAGCTTGTCGAATCCGTTCAGCTTGCCCGTGTAGTGGAATGTCGAAAACACGAACGAAAGCAGGCACAGCAGAAAGAAGTGCGTCGATTTGCCCGCCCGGCCGCGCCGGAAGTACACAAACAACCCGATCGCGAGGTACGCCAGGCCCACGGGATACTGGTAGTACACGGCCGTGTCCACCTGGCGCTGCCTCACAATCACGGTCGCCTTCGTCTCAACGCCGCCCCGGGCGATCTGGTACTCACCCTTGCTCCAAACGCCCAAGCGAACCAAAACGCTCGGAACATCGGTGGCCTGATCGATCGTCACGCCGTTGATCTTCAGCAAGACATCGCCGGATCGGATGCCCGCTTTCGCTCCCGGGCTATCCGGCTCCACGTGCAAAGCCACAACCTGCGGCGTACGCCCGTCCGGAGCCCGCTCCGTCCAGGTCACGCCGTCTTCCGGCAGCAGGAACTTGTGCTGCTGATCGAAATTCACGGCGGCGCAGATCACCGCCGCGACCGTAAAGATCACGAACAGCGCGCTCGTCAGTTGTCGTTTGAACTCGTTCACACCCCTGCCGCCACCAGCACAGACCGCACCCGCGCCTCATCTCCTTGCACGCTGGATGCCACTCAGGCTGCTTCGACTTTACATGATTTTCCATCAGCTTACAACTCTTCCTGGTTCCGGACTCCGCAATTTCATAGCAAGCCTTCCAGGAACGGTAGCCGCCGCCCATCAAACACGTGGAAAAACATCCCTCTTGGGTAACCCCCGCCGCCCGTGATACGCTCTCTGAGGAGATGTCCATGATCACCACACGCCTCACCCTCACCGCCCTGCTGGGCGCCGCCCTCTGCGCGGCCCAGTCTGGCGCGCCTCGAATCTATAACACGGCCAAGCAGAAGCTCCAGGCGGGCAAGCAGGTCGTTGGCGGAACCGTTTCCTCAAGCGACCCCGACATCTATTGCGCCATGGCGAACGCCGGCTTCGATTTCACCTGGATCGAGATGCAGCACAGCCCGCTCACCTATCAGGAGGTTGCCCGCATGATCCGAGCCTGCAAAGGCGCCTCCGCCATTCCCTTCATCCGCGTCCCGGACGCCACCGAAGGCGACATTCAGAAGGCCATGGACATTGGTGCGCTGGGCATCATCATCCCCATGGTTGAGTCCGTCGAGAAGGTGAAGGCGGCTGTTAAGTTCGCCAACTATCCGCCCATCGGCGCCCGCAGCCAGGGCGGCGGCCAGTACGGCGTGCTCTGGGGTTCGGACTACCGGCAGACCGCGAACGCCAACCTGGTCATTGTCGCCATGATCGAATCGCCCAAGGGAGTCGCCATCGCCGATCAGATCGCTGCCATCCCGGGCGTCGACGTCGTTTTCGTCGCCTCGACGGACCTCAGCAGTTTCTCGGCTCTGAAGCAAGGCGACCCCCAGTACGAAGCCATGGTGACCACCATTAAGGACGCCACCCTCAAGGCTGGCCTCAAGGTCGGCGGCCCCCACGCGTGGATGAAGCGCCCGGGCTTTGCCTTCTTCCAGGCCGGCGGCGAAAGCTCCCTCATCCGCACCGGAGCTCAGGCGCTTCTCGGCGGCGGCGTCGAGCGCGGCGCGCGGCCCGGTGTGGCTCCCACCGAGGGCGCCGAAAAGTAGACCCGTCCGGCCACTCGCGCTAACGCGCGTGCCGGACTCAGTTCCTGCGCATCAGGGCGCAAGCCACCAGGCTCAGCGGCCCCGGGGCCGGTTCCTGAACGGCCCGAAGCCGGGCGTGCCACTCGCGATTGGGTCGCCACCGGACGTGGGCGGCTCGGGAAGGATTAACGCTCGCCCGGAGTCGACTCCGGGCGAGCGTTGGTGGCCGGCCTTATCGCGCCCGGGGTATTCGGATCCCCGCCACCAGCATATCCGCTTGCCTGGCGTAGACCTCAAGGCTCCCCCCGGCCGCCAGAATGATCTGCTTCACGCTCGCCAACCCCAAACCGCTCCCCGCCGGGGCATGGCTCGCGAAGGGATCGAACAGCGACCGGGCCTGTGTCACCAGATCGCTCGCCGCCGGATGGACCGGGGTCTGGCAACTCAACTCGAGTTGCACGCAACTTCGCCCGTCCAGGTCTTCCCCTTCGCACATCCACAGGTCCACCGGTGTGCCCGGCTGTGCCGCCTGCCGCAGGAAATGGAACAGGTTCCTCAGCATGTGGCGCGCCCGGTTCGGATCCAGCACCACCAGCGCCGGCTGCAATTCAAGCCGCAGCCGCACATCCAGCCTCTCCCGCGACCACTCGGCAATGGATCCCGCCACCACCTCGTTCAGATCCAGCGTCTCCGGCCGTGGCGGCGAGGCGTTCAGGTAGTACACCGCATCCGCCAGAATCCAGTTCGCCTGCTGCACCATCGCCTGGATCTTTTCCACCTGCGCCCGCGACTTCCGGTCATGGCGCGGCAACACCATGTCCAGGTAGTACGCCAGCGACTCGATCGCGCTCAGCGGTTGTCGAATTTCGTGCGCCAGGTGCCGCACAACATCCGGAGCCTGGTCAGACGGCCCGGTCCGGGTTGAATTCTCCGGCCGGACGGCCAGAGTCACGTGTATAGGCTCCATCGGAGTCTCAATCGGGAAGGGGGGAAGCTAACCGATTATAGCGAGGACGGTGATCGGAATCCACGGAAAAATTGAGATTTTTCCGGTCTCACGCCACCGCGCGAGAAAAGAGTGTAATGCCGGCCACTCCCACGGCCCCGGCCTCCAGGCATTCGTCCGATCGTTCCCACGTCACGCCCCCCAGGGCATAGACCGGCAGGCTCACACGCCGGCAGACCTCGCGCAGCGCTGCAACCCCCACCGGCTGCTTGGTTCCGGTGGAGTACACCGGGCCGAACACGGCAAAATCGGCGCCTTCTTCTTCCGCCCGGTGAACCTCCGCCAGGTTGTGGCAGGAAACCCCGATCAGGAACCCGGGTGGTGCAATCCGCCGGAACAGGGCTGGGGAGGGGCACGCGGACGTCAGGTGAACACCGCCGGCGCCCGCCGCCATGGCAACATCAGCCCGCGTGTTCACAAGCACACGCGCGGCGGGAGCCGCGGCCACGGCTCGCCGGACCAGATCCGATAGCTCCCGCACGGGCAGGTCTTTTTCCCGGATCTGGATCATCTCACAGGGCACTCGCGCAATGTGGCCGAGCAGCCCTTCCATCCCACCGTGCAGCCGCCGGTCCGTGATCAGGTAGCGCTGCATGACTCCGGAGTGTAGTAGCGTTCTCCCGCGCAGTGGCGACAGACAGCTTCTTCGTTCACAATCACTTCGCGTCCAAAACTGATGTTTTCTCCGCACTTTGCGCAGGCTACTTTCGGGGCCTTGTACCCGGGCAGATCCTGGGGGCCCACCGTCACTCGCACCCATTGGATGTCGAACAGATCCCCGGCGGGCATCTCGCGGTAGGCCCGCATCTGCTGCCGGTTCCACCCTTCGATTTCCGGGTACATCTCCCGAGCCCGTTCCTTGGCCGATTCGCGCGCCGCAAGCCGCACGGCGCGGCCCGCGCTCAAGTCGCAGAACGTAGCCGCCATCTTGCCGAAATCACGAAACTTGAGCGCCCGTTTCCCCAACCGGCACCCCGTCACCACGGCAAGGGCATCGGTCGCGCACCGGTCAATTTCGACATACGTCACCAGCCGCTTCCGGTCCCGCCCCGCCGGGTCGTCGATACCTAACAATTCCAGCCCGTGCATCGCCATGCGGATCCCCAAAATCTGGCCCGCACAAAGGTGCCCATGGGCCACGGCGGCCAAATCTTCGTACTGCGCCAAACTCAGCATCCCGCTCCATCTTCCCACGACGGGCCGGTGGTAAAGTCTTCAGTGACTCTGGCAGGAAGATGGTGACGGTGGCATGGCAAGTCTCGGTCCATGATCATGCCATGTATTTCCTCTCGGGAACTCCTAGTGTTCGTGGAGGCAGGTGGGAAATTCGGCCATGACGGTGTTGCCCTGGTAACCGAGACCGGTGAGGAGACCTTCGCGCGAGGTGTAGTAGCCGTCGGCGATGAGTCCTTTGGCGGCCTGGAAGAAGCGGAGGCCGGTATCGCCGGACCGGGGTTTGTCTTTCATGCGGTCGAGGGGGCGGAGGAGGGCGAGTTGCCTGGGCTGGGGCAGTTTGACGAAGGGGCCTTGGGCGCGCTGATCGAGCCAGGCGAGGCCATCCCGCATCACCTGCTGGAGGGCCTTGTTGCGGGAGACGACGTAATCGACATAGGCAGGGACGCCGGCGTCGAGGGCGCCGGGTGTATTTGTGCGGGGAATGATGAGATCGGCAAGGCGGGTGATGGTTTCAAACTCGGCGGCGGTGAAGAATGAGGGAGCCGTTGGAAGCTTGGGCGCGGGGGCGGCGCCTGGGGCGTGTTCGTGCTGGCCGTAGAGTTCATCGGCCTGGAAGGGGAAGGCGCAGGTGGAGCCGACGGCTCCCATGATCTTGAGGGTTTCGCGGCGTCGCGGCATGGTCTTAGACTTCTCCCTTCCTGAGGCGGGTGGCGATCTCATCGGCGGTGCGCGCGGCGAGCGCCATGATGGTGTGGGTGGGGTTCTTTTCGGAGGCCGAGGGGAAGACGCTGCCGTCGCAGACGTAGAGGTTGGGGACGTCGTGCGTGCGGCAGGTGTGATCGACGACGGAGGTGCGGGCGTCGGAGCCCATGCGCGCGCCGCCGAGTTCGTGGTTGGTTCGCGGCTCTTCGCCGACGCTCAGGATTTCGGCGCCGGCGGAGTCGAGGATGCGCAAAGACCAAGCCGTCATGTCGCGGAAGAGCTTCCAGTCGTTGTCGCCCCAGATCATGTTGCGGCGGGCGGCGGGGAGGCCGTAGGCGTCCTTTCGATTCCAATCGAGATCGACGTGGGACTTGCCGGGGAGCATTTCGCCGTAAGGCTGGAAGGTCAGGAAGGCGGGATAGCGGTCCGCTACGGCCTTCTTGAAATCGGCGCCGATGCCGGGGATCATACGGGTCCAGCCGGTGGAGCGGCGGTTCTGATAGTTGAACTGAATGCCGAAGCTGCGTGCGTAGGCGCGTTTGCGGGAGTGCATGAAGGAGGGAACGTAGGCGTGATCAAGGAAGCCTTCGTCGTTGGAGGGCGGTTTGCCGACAAGGTCCGTGAGGAAGCACTGGACGCCGTTGGTGAAGTGGGGGATGAAGGCTTTGCCGAGCATGCCGCTGGAGTTGGCGAGGCCGTTGGGATATCGCGATGACCTGGACATGAGGAGCAGAGCGATGCTCTGGACGCAGGCGGCGGCGACGGCGACGATGCGGCCTCGGACTTCGCCTTCCTGTTGGGTGAGGCGGTTGAGGAACTTCACCCCGGTGGCCCGGTTTTCGGAGTTGACGGAGACCTCGCGGACCACCGAATCGTGGAAGAGTGTCAGCTTGCCGGTGCGCATGGCGGGGTAGATGTGGACGTCGGCCGAGTTGTACTTGGCAACGACGTCGCAGCCTGCCATGCAGTTGCCGCAGAAGTGGCAGGAGGGGCGGGAGCCGACGGGGCGGCTGAGGGTTGACTTGCGGACGTGAATGACTTTGACGCCGAGTTTGGCGGCGCCGCGCCTGACGATGAGGTCGCTGCACTTCATGGGGACGGGAGGGAGGGAGTTCCCGTCGGGGAGATCTTCGAGGCCATCGCGGTTGCCGCAGACGCCGACTTCGGTTTCGATGCGGTTGTAGTAGGGTTCGAGGTCCTTGTAATCGAGAGGCCAGTCTTCGCCGGCGCCTTCGAAGGTCTGGCCTTTAAAATCGCGCTGGCTGAAGCGCCAGGCGACGGCGTTCCAGGTGAGGGACTTGCCGCCGACGCCGCGGCTGCGTTCGGAATCAAAGCCCTGCTTGCCGGGCTTCATCACGGGGATGTGCCGGTTTTCGAAGTGGAAGGGCATGCCGTGGGTGTTGAAGTCGGTGCGGGTGTTGATGCGAGGTCCGCCTTCGACGAGGGCGACGTCGGCGCCGGAGCGGGCGAGCCAGGCGGCCATGGTGCCGCCGGAGGCGCCGGAGCCGACGATGACAACGTCAAATACTTTGTCCGCCATATCGGAACGATTGTACCGTTCCCCAAGGCTCGGACGCCTCTCGCGTAACCGCGGTGGCGGGGTCTACTGCCTCAATGTCCAGACGCAGGCGAAGCCGATGGCGGCGTTGACGAAAATGGCGACGAAGCGGAAGAAGAGGTCTGATTCTCCGTCTTCGCGTGGAGTAGCCGGGGCTGCGATTGTGCCAGCCGCGAGATCGGCGAGGGTTGGTCCGTTAGGCCTGATGGCGAGCCTGATCGCTTCCGTCGGCCAGGTGAACCATGTGAGAAACCGGGCGAACCAACGTCCAACTGCTCGCAGTGGTTCCAAGGGGGCACCGGACTTGGTGGTGAGACGGATGCCCATCATCTGCTTTCCGAATGTGGCTCCACCGGCAAGCCAGTAGCAGGCCGGAACATAGACCGCGCCGCCGGACAAGAGTAGCATCCCGAGGGCCGGGCCTCGATGCGCACTCCACATCTCATGGGTGTCGGGTGCCGGGCCTGGCCCTGCCATGACCTTGAAAAGCCGCCCCCAGACCCAGGCCTGGAGAAAGAGAATGCCTGTGTCGATGGCAAAGGCTCCGAGGCGGCGGCCGAAGGTGGGTTGCATGGTGATGTTCCTGCGATAAGAGCGGCGCAGCAGAGCGGCCCGGGACATCACACCGTACTTTTTCGCTCACCCGGAGCGATTGCGAACCGCTAGTCGGCGATGGCTTGCATGACGGCGTTTTGAAATTCGGGGCGGATGGCGAGGTGGTCGTAGGGCTTGAGTTGGATCATGAGGATGGCCGTGAGCTGCTCCTTGGGATCGACCCAGAAGTAGGTTCCGTAGGCTCCGCCCCAGCCGTATTCTCCGGTGGAGCCGAGGGTTTGGGAGGCTCCGAGATTGGTGCGGACGCGGAAGCCGAGGCCGAAGCCGTAGCCGCGGTAGCGGTCCTGCCAGAGGGGTAAGGGACCGATGTGGTTGGCGGTCATCATCTCCATGGTTTTGCGGCTGACGAGGCGGGTGCCATCGAGGGTGCCTCCGTTGAGGAAGAGCTGGCAAAGGCGGAAGTAGTCGGCGGCGGTGCCGGCGAGGCCTCCGCCACCGCTGAAGTAGACGCCGTTGCGGTCTTCGGGTCCGCGTTCGTTCAACTGGCGGAGCGCGGCGCCGGACTTTTCGTACGCGGTGACGAGGCGAGGAAGGCGGTCATCGGGAAGGTAGTGCCAGGTGTCGTCCATGGCGAGCGGACCGAGAATGCGGTCGCGGAAGAACTGGTCGAGGCGCTTGCCGCTGACAACTTCGACCAGGCGGCCGAGAACATCGGTGGCGGGGCCGTACTCCCAATGAGCGCCCGGGTGGAAGTTGAGGGGCAGACCGGCGAGGCGGGTGACGATGGCGGCGAGGGTATCGGTGGGTTTGCGTTCGGCAGCCAGCTTCTTTGAAAGATCGAAGGTGGGGCCGGCGGTTCCGCTGGCAAGCCCGGCGGAATGTGTGAGCAGATGGCGGATGGTGATGTCGCGTTCAGCGGGTACGAGGCGGAAGCCGGCGCCGGCGCGCTCATTGGGAGCGTTGGGGAGGGCGACCTTGGGGCTGGCGTACTCAGGCAGGAAACGGGAGATCGGGTCATCGAGCACGAAGTGGCCTTCTTCGTGGAGCATCATGACGGCAAGGCTGGTGATGGGCTTGGTCATGGAGGCGAGGCGGAAGATGGAGTCCGTTGTGAGGGGCTTTTTCGAAGCGAGGTCCGCAAGGCCCTGGGCTTCGAGATGAACGACCTTGCCGCGGCGGGCGACAAGGGAGACCGCGCCGGCGATTTCGCCTTTGTCGATGTACTTGCGGAGGACGGCGGTGACGCGGCGAAGCCGGTCCTGGGACATGCCGGCATCGGCGGGGGCGGCTTTGGGAAGGGACGCGGCGGAGGATACCGCGGCCAGGGTGATGCAGAGGAGCGGGTACCGGAGAGGCATGGGGTGAGTGTACTACGGTTCGCGCGGGGGTTAGCGGCCGAAGTACTTCACGACGCCGACGAGGTTCTGAAAGTTCGCGAGCTTGCGGGGGCCGGGCGGGTCGAGGCGGGCACTGAAGGGATTGCCGGAGATGGTCTCACTGAAGGAGTAACGGACGCCCCAGCCGTTCTTTGCCATGAGGTCGATGCCGACGGCGACGCGGAGGGGCCAGGACTGGGTTTCCTTGAAGAGGCTGGCGCCCGTGGCGCGGTCCGCTTCGATGCGGACGAAGCCGGTGCCAACAGACAGATAGGGCCGGATTCTGCTGCGGCGATTGCGGAAGTAGAGAAGAAAGTCGGCGATGGCGGCGTCCTGGCGGCTTCGGAGCAGGGTGTCCGTGAGGCGGTTTCCGGTGAGTCCGCTGAGGGTGACATCGTTGGCGTTCCAGCCCACATTTCCGTTTTGAGCCGCGCGTGCGAATCTCCTGGATGCTCGTCCGCATCAATATCGATAGGGGTTTGAAGGCAGCGAAGACCCCTGCGGAGGACAGCACCCAATGGGTGACAAACAAAACCAGCCCTTTCAGCTCTCGTTCAACGGCCTTCTCAAGATCGACTTCCAGGGATCGCGCGTTACTTCCGATGGTGGTCTGATCCTGGTGCGTGAGTTGGATGAACGGCTGGGCTTCGGTGCTCTCATTGCCCAACACCTGACTGACTCACGGCGCGGCAAGAATACCCAGCTTCCGCTGGCGGACCTACTGCGCCAGTCCGTCTACAGCCGGATTGCCGGCTACGAGGATGTCAACGATGCCGAGCGGCTCTCGCAGGATCCAACCTTCCGGCTGA
>Ga0194132_10007098_pt1 | contig 16931 bp, 14 predicted proteins | sample TA2KigOf80mmetaG_FD_148612 | JGI IMG/M metagenome (GOLD analysis project Ga0194132, IMG submission 148612) | Freshwater microbial communities from Lake Tanganyika, Tanzania - TA2015054 Kigoma Offshore 80m | ecosystem: Environmental > Aquatic > Freshwater > Lake | place: Tanzania: Lake...
CGGCGGCTGCCGCAGCTTCGCATCGTCCGGCTTCGGGTACGGGGCGGGCTGGAAGCCCGCGGTCCGATGCAATCCCCGTGCCGGCCGGAGGGGCACGGCGGAGGTCCGCGGGGGGACGCCACGGGGATCCGCGGGGGGACGCCACGGGGATCCGCGGGGGCGCGACGGGGGCCCGGGGGAGGGCGCGACCGGGGGCCCGGGGCCGAAGCCCCCGGGGGAATTCCCTCGAACCCCCTCTTCCGGTCTCGGAAGAGGGGGTTCGAGGGTGATGGGGATTAGTCTCTGTACGAACGCCGCGCGCTCGGGCGCCGGATCGACCCGCCCTGGCGGCGCTGGTCGCCCCGCTCTCGGAACAGCGCGGTGTGGACAGCGCTGCCCTCGAAAAGGAGGCCTGTGCCAACGACGCCGTTGCCCCGGATCCGCACGTCGGTCCCGAGACCGGCCGAGGCGAACGCGCGGCACTCCGCACGGCCTGGCCGGCGCAACAGACGCTCCGCCGAGGCGAGATCTGGCTCGGCCAGATTCCCCTCCATTGCCTCCAGAGCGTAGGAGCGGACGAGACGGCGCCAGTAGTGGGCGAGCGTCTCCGGTAGATCGAACAGATCGGCGCTGAGCGCCCGACCGCCGACGAGCGCGACCACACCCACGGCACTGGCCGGGCACGGGAGTTCCTGTTCGGCATTTCGGAGGAGCCGTTCGTTCTGGATGTACGCATCGCGCACCGCGCCGGTCGCGGAGTGCGACCCGACCTGGCGGTGGCGGGCGGCGATCTCCTCCCACACGGCGCCCTGATCGCTCATCGGCGTGCCGCGGAACTCGACCGACTCGCGCACCTGGGCCATCTTCATCATCCGCAGAGCCGGGTACATCGTCTCGCCGGGCGCGAAGTCGGGCCGCGACTCGTGCCAGCGCCCGTGCTCGACACAGCTGACCGGCAGGTCGAACGCGGTCTTCGGTGGAACGATGAGCGACGTGTTGAGGACCCGATTCTGGCGGCCGCCGACCACCTCCTCACCGTCGAGGAGGAGGATCGGCAGGTCGCCGCGGTTCTCGATGAGGAGCGTGGGGACGGTGGCCTGGGGCTTCTCGGTGATCGTGACCGATCCGGCGGCGAGGGCGGCGTCGAACGGTCGGTACCGCGCCGGCGCGCCCTCGGGCGCGTGCACCGGCACGACGCTCAGCGTGCCGAGGGTCCTCGGCGGACCCAGGCTGGCGGAGCTGAGCCAGGCGAGGAAGGATGTGACAACGGCTTCGGGTGGGGACTGTTCCACGGGACGACTCCTGATCTATCGCGTTCTCCCATGGATAGCCGGAGCCCGCGACAGCTAGTCTGTCGCGACGCGGCTCCGTTCACGCTGACCGCCGCAAAATCAGTCGATCGACCGCGCATTCCCCGGTCACCGACCGCGGCGGCGGGGGAGGATCGGGGCAAGGCGTCACGCAGGTGGCGGACGGCGGGACTCACGCGTAGCGATCGATCATCCCTCGGGCGGTGGCCATTACCCGCTCCCGCAGTTCCGGCGGCTCTAGGACTTCCACCGCGGCGCCCCAGCCCAACACCCACGAGAGGATCTCCGTGGTACCGCTCACGGTGAAACGGAGCTCCAGCGTGCCGTCGTCGAGTTCGACGGCCTCCTGCGAGGGGTGCCAGTCGTTCTCGCGCGCGTGTGCGGCGGCGGACTCATCGCAAAAGCGCACGCGGACGAGAACAGGATCCTCGTCGCTGACGATCCAGGCGCGATCGAACCGGGCGTGGGGGTCGAAGTCCTCCGGGATCGTGAAGCGCTCGTCGGTGAGTTCGGCGTCGGTGATCCGCTCCAACTTGAAGCAGCGAATCGCGTTCGACCGATCGTCGTGGCCGATGACGTAGCAGCCGTGGCCGCGCGGGTTCGGCTCCAGGAAGTACGGCGCGAAGAACTGTAGGCCGACGCGCATCTCCCCGTCGGCGTGGCGCCGAGGGTAGCCGATGCGCACCTTCCGGCCCTCGACCCATCCGAGCGTGACGAGGTCGAAGATCTTCTCATACGCCGCGTCGGCCGTACGCGCCGTCAGGTGCTTGACCGCGCTATCGACGTGGCGCGCGACATCCGAGGGCAAGACCGCGGCCAGCGCCTGCATCGCGCGGATGGTATGTGTGTCCCGCCGGTCCAGAAACCGCGCCAGAAGCCGGGCGCCGAGGAACAGCGTCACTGCTTCCAGCAGCGTCAGCTTCAAGGGTGGCATGAAGGATTTGTTCAGCACGCCCCACCGATTCCCCTGCTGGAAGAGGGCGACTCCCATCTGGCTCTCGATGACCTTCAGGTCGCGCTGCACCGTGCGCCTGGACACTCCGGCGTGCGCGGCGATCTCCTCGAGCGGAACGCCAATTGGGTGGCGATGGAGGAAGCCGACAATGGCGAGCAAGCGACCGGGCCGGTCGCGCTTGATGAACTCGCCTGGGCCGCAGGACTGGAGGGTGGCGTCGAGCATGGGCAGGCAGCTTACAGGAACGGGCGTACCTGACGACATGTCTCTGGCGCCGGCCGTGCCGTATCTCGCGGCGCGCAGTCACGGGGTTCGACCTCCGGTAGGATAGAGTTCGCCGAAATGACCCGTGCTCGCTTCTCGGCAGACCATCCCTGGCTACGATGGTTCAAGCCTGCGATTCGCTCTTGTTCGTCCCGCGCGTGGAGTCGCTGATGGATGCATCCGCCGATCGGACGCAGGCGCGGCGAGGGCGGCGTCAGGCGCTGGCGGACGGAGGGAAAGAAAGTTACAATGCCTTTTCGGAGCGCATCCGGAGCAGGCAAAGCCTGCGGCTCCGAACCAAGGATCTTCAGGACCGGCTGCCTGGCTTCTCCATCTCTCCAGGGGGGGTGTCCTGACATGTCGGAGTACTGGACGCTGAAGATGCCGTTCCAGGGAGCGCTCCACACCGTGTGGATCGGGAGGGGCCGAACGCGGTGTCGGACCAGCAAGGAGCTTCAGGACCGGCCGGATCTGCTCCGACCCGCGCTTATGGGGTCGACCTGGGGCGAGTACAACCCGGGTGAGGACCATCTGCTCGCGAAATACTGCGAGGAGAACGGTGCGACCGATATCGAGTACACGCCGGATCCGCGAGCGGATAGACTGCTCTACTGAGGCTTGCGACTCGCACGCGCCGGCGAGGGGGTGATGGCGCACCCGTATCTCCGCCCACGGTCGGGTTGGTACCCTCTCCGCGCCGGAGGGCGTACCGCGCAATGGGACGACTGAAACTAGGCTACAAGGCATCGGCTGAGCAGTTCGGCCCGCGGGAACTGCTGGACTTCGGGATACACGCCGAGCGATGCGGGTTCGACTCGGTGCTGGTGAGCGACCATTTCCAGCCCTGGCGCCACAACGGCGGTCACGCACCCTTCTCGCTCGGCTGGCTCGCCGCGCTGGGCGCGAAGACGGAGCGGATCGTCCTCGGCACCAGCGTCGTGACGCCGACGTTTCGCTATCACCCTTCGGTCGTCGCCCACGCGATGGCGACCCTGGGCTGCCTCTTCCCCGGGCGGGTGATGCTCGGCGTCGGGACGGGGGAGTCGCTCAACGAGGTCCCCTCCATCGGGATCGAGTGGCCGGAGTTCAAGGAGCGGTATGCCCGCTTGCGCGAGGCGAACCAGTTGATGCGCAAGCTCTGGGCCGAGGACCGGGTGACCTTCACGGGCACCTACTACCAGACCCACAACGCGACGCTCTACGACCGGCCGGCGGGCGGAGTGCCCCTCTACATCGCCGCGGGCGGTCCCCAGGTCGCGAAGTACGCCGGGCGCGTCGGCGATGGCTTCATCTGCACGAGCGGCAAGGGCGCGGCGCTCTACCAGGAGCAGCTCATCCCCGCCTTCGAGGAGGGCGCGCGCGAGGCGGGCCGCGATCCCTTCAGGCTCGATCGGCTCATCGAGGTGAAGGTCTCCTTCGATACCGACCGGAAGCGCGCGCTCGAGGACACCCGGCTGTGGGGCGCGCTGGCGCTCTCCTCTGAAGAGAAGACCGGCGTGGAGGACCCGCTGGAGATGGAGCGGCTCGCCGACGCCCTGCCCGTGGAGCGGACCGCCGGGCGCTGGATCGTCTCCACCGACGCCGACGAGCACGTCGAGAAGATCAAGTTCTACACCGACCTCGGGTTGACCCACCTAGTGTTCCACGCCCCGGGGCCAGACCAGAAGCGATTCATGGACCTCTACGCGGAGCGGGTGATGCCGAAACTCCGCGCGCTCTGAGCGTGGCGCACGAGGGAAAGGAGAACCGCGACCGATGAGCCCGACTTATCGCGTCCTTGCGACCTGGGAGCAACTCCCGGCCGGCTGGCAGCACCTCGATTCGGTGGGCGTCCATACCGATGCCGACGACAACGTCTACCTCCTCACCCGCGAGAAGGCGCGCGTCACCGTCTACCGACGCGATGGCTCCTTTTTCCGATCCTGGGGCGAGGACCTGCTCACCGAACGGACACACGGCCTCACCGTCGGGCCGGACGGCCGCGTCTACGTCGTCGACGATGGCGCCCACTGTGTCTACATCTTCTCCTCGGCCGGGGCCCTGCTCCAGACGATCGGGACTCCAGGCAAGGCGTCGGACACCGGGTACGATGGGTCGCTGAAGAGCATCCGGGGCGGCGGGCCCTTCAATCGGCCGACTAATCTGGCCATCGGCCCGAGCGGCGATCTCTACGTGACCGATGGATACGGCAACTGCAAGGTCCATCGCTTCTCGGCGCAGGGGAATCTGATCCAGTCGTGGGGCACGCCCGGCACCAGCCCCGGCCAGTTCAACCTACCGCATGGCATCGCGGTGGCTCCAGACGGGCGGGTGTTCGTGGCGGATCGGGAAAACGATCGAATCCAGATTTTCACCGCCGATGGGCGGCATCTCGCGACCTGGACGGACGTCCAACGGCCGACCAATGTGCGGATCGATCGCCACGGGCGGCTATTCGTCTCCGAACTCTGGTGGCGGGTCGGTCAGGAGTCTCAGGTCCACGGCCCGATCGTCTCCGATCGGGCCGGTCGAGTGACGGTGTTTACCGATGAGGGACGGGTGCTCACACGCTTCGGCGACTCCTCGTCGCGGCGGGCGGAGCCAGGGTTTTTCGTCGCGCCGCACGATCTCTGCGTCGATAGTCGCGGCGACCTCTACGTCGCGGAGGTCACCCAGACGTTCGGCGTACGGCCGGGGCAGGTACCCGCGGGGACGCACAACTTCCAGAAGTTTGAGGTGATCGGATGACGATGCAGGGCAAGGTCGCGATCGTGACCGGCGGGGGCACGGGCCTGGGTCGGGAGATCTCGAAGCTGTTCGCGGCGCGAGGAGCGTCCGTCGCGATCGTGTACGCCCGTTCGCGCGAGGATGCCGAGGCGACCGCGCGGGAGATCGGCGGCGGGGCGAAGGCGCGCTACGTCGACATCACGCCGACTTTGGCCGACCTGATCCGCGCCCCGATGCCGCTCAACACGGAGGGCGCTGTCCTCTATCAGGCGCTGACAGAAGGAGACTTGCACCGATGAACGTTGTCCTCGTCATGCTCGACTCGCTTCGCGCCGACCACGTCGGCTGCTACGGCTACGGTCCAACGCTCGAGGGCTGGACCTGCCAGACCCCGGCGATGGACCGGCTGGCGACCGAGAGCATCCGATTCACGAGGGCCTTCCCGGAGGCGCTGCCGACGATCCCCGTCCGGCGCGCCGTGCACACCGGCACGCGCACCTTCCCGTTCAAGGATTGGGTGCCGCAGAAGGGGGACACCGTCCGCGCCTACGGCTGGCAGCGCATCCCCGAGGAGCAGGTCACGCTGGCCGAGACGCTTGGCGCGAACGGCTACCGGACCGCCTTCATCACCGACGCCTACCACCAGTTCAAGCCGTCCATGAACTTCCACCGCGGCTTCGACTACTGGCACTGGGTGCGTGGCCAGGAGCGCGACCCGGCCGGCTCGACCGCGCTCGTCTCCGAGGCCGACGTCGAGCGGCACATGACCGCGAAGACGACCTCCGCCGGCCTACGCCAACTCGTGCGCCAGTACCTGGCGAACGCGCGCTCGCGCCGTGGCGAGGAGGATTACCAGGCGCCGAAGGTGTTCACCGCCGCCATGCGGTGGGTCGAGGAGCAGGCGCTCGGCAAGCACGATGGCCGCCCCTTCTTCCTCGCGATCGACTCGTTCGACCCCCACGAGCCGTGGGACCCGCCGCGCTACTACACCGATCTCTACAACCCCGGCTACGACGGCGTCGAGGTGATCAACCCGCAGTACGGACCATCGGAATACTTGAGCCCGGCCGAGCTGCGCCACATGCGCGCCCTCTACGCCGGTGAGGTCACCATGACCGACCGCTGGCTGGGCATCTTCGTGGATCATCTGCGATCGACCGGCCTGCTCGACGATACGCTGCTGATCGTGACGGCCGACCACGGCCACCAGCTCGGAGAGCACGGCTTGACTGGCAAGATCAGCATGGGACTGCACCCGGAGCTGATGGACATCCCGCTGATCGTCCGACGTCCGGGCGCTGTCGGGGCCGGCACGACGAACGACGCCTTCGTACAGGATCAGGACCTGGCACCGACGATCCTGGCCGCGACCGGTATCCCCCAGGCCGCGCCGATGGACGGGATAGATATCCTTGGCAACGCGACGCGGCGACAGTACGTGACGTGCGGGTTCAACGACTACGTCTGGTGCCGCGATACGAGCTGGGTGTACATCGCACGCAACGATGGAGGGGACGCCAAGCTGTACGACATCGTCTCCGACCCCATGCACAACGTCGACGTTGCGGGGAGGCACCCTCGCGTCGTCAGCGACATGCGCGCCCGCGTCGTCGCAGACGCCGGCGGCGAGGCCTTGCCTGTGTACGACCAGCAGTCGATCATGGCACGGGAGTGGTATCGGCTACCCTAGCGACCGGCCGCCCGCTCGCTATTGACGGCGCGGTTCCGGCCGCCTATGGTGGCGCCCACTATCGGCTGCCCGTCTCCGGGGTGCCTGGGTCCGCAGCGCCGCCAGCGAGATCTCGGCCAACTCGGGCGCTCGCGAGCACATGTGAAAGAGGAGAGTGTCACGCTATGAACCGTCATGTTTCGTTGACCCGTCGAGAGCTGCTCGGAGCGCTAGCCGGTCTCGGCGGCGCGGCCCTGCTGGCCGCCTGCGGCACGCCGAGCCGGCCGACCGAGGTGCCGAAGCCGGCCTCGGCAGCCAAGCCAGCCGACAAGCCAGCCGACAAGCCAGCCGACAAGCCAGCCGAGACCAAGCCGGCCGCCGCCGCGCCCGCCGCCAGCGGCACTGGCGCCAAGATCCTGCTGCGCCTGAACGGCATCTCTCCGCCGATCCAGGAGTTCGCCAACAAGTGGATCGCCGACTACAACAAAGAGAAGGGCGTCACAGTCGAGATCGACTACACGGACTGGGGATCCTCCTTCCAGAAGATCACCACCGGCATCGCCGGCGGCACCGCGCCCGACATCTTCATGGGCGGCGGCCTCTGGCACGCGGTCATGCCGGCCCGCGGCGGCTCGCTCGAGCTCGACGGCTATGTCAAGAACATGAAGGACTGGAATGACTACTTCGAGGTCGCCCGTCAGGACGTGACGATCCAGGGCAAGGTCGTCGCGATCCCCTACCGTGGCAACTCCCGCGGCAACATCACCTACCGCAAGAGCCTCTTCGAGAAGGCCGGGCTCGACCCCAAGAAGCCGCCCACGACCTGGGAAGAAGCCCAGCAGTACGGCGCCAAGCTGGTCCAGAAGCAGGGCGACCGCTTCGAGGTCTCGGGCTGGAACTTCGACCCGGCGCCGCCGGACCTCAGCCAGCAGTACGAAGACTTCCTGTTCCAGGCCGGCGGCGGCTACTTCAACGAAGAGCGCACCAGGCCGACCAACAACACCGCCGAGGGCGAGGAGGCGCTCTCGACGATGGTCTCGTTCGTCCAGAAGGGGCTCGTGCCGAAGGCGGGGATGGACTCGGGCGTGCCGAACCTCCAGGCCTACTCGGCCGGCAAGGTCGCCATGACGCCGACCTGGCCTGGCTTCATTAACAACGCCCGCCTCTTTGCCCAGCCGGTCTTCGAGGACACTCTCACTGCGCCGCCGCTGAAGAAGAAGGTTCAGGTGCTGCAGCTGTACATCGACAAGTACTTCATCTTCCGGCGTAGCAAGGTACCCGATCAGGCATGGCAGCTCGTCGAGGCACTCAGCGCCCCGGAGGTGAACAACCGGATCGGCATCGAGGCCGATTGGGGCCTGCCGGTGCGCAAGGCGTCGGCCGACAGCTCGCCGATCTACAAGGACCCCCGCATGGCCGTGATCGTCGACAACATGAAGTACGGCCGCATCCGCCAGGCGGTCGCCCAGCACTTCGACGTCCAACCGGCCATGGGGCGCGAAGTCGAGGCGGCAATGCAGGGCGCCAAGACGGTCAAGCAGGCGCTCCAGGATATGGACGCCGAAGTGACCAAGATCCTGAAGAGCTAGCGTGGCGGCGGCTAGCATCCCCATCCGGCGGCGTAGCTGGATGCACAAACAGCGCTACGCCGCCTACCTCTTCGTCCTGCCGTCCCTCATGTTCCTGGCCGTCTTCGTCGTCTACCCGATCTTCGCCGCGCTCTACTTCTCGTTCCACCGCTACACGCTGATCGAGGCGCCGGTCTGGCTCGGGCTCGACTACTACGTCAACCTGCTCGATGACAAGCGGTTCATGAAGGCGATCGGGAATACATTCTTGTTCGCCCTGATGACCGTGCCGGTGGGGACCGCGCTGGCGCTGCTGCTCGCGTTGGTGGCCAACCGGACGATGCGCGGGGTCATGTTCTTCCGCGCTGCCTACTACATGCCGGTTGTGACCTCGTTCGTGGCCGTCTCGTTCATCTGGCTCTGGATATACGAGCCGCAGTTCGGGGTCCTGAACGACCTCTTCGAGATGCTCGGGCTGCCCCGCCTTTTCTGGCTGCGCGACCCATCGACCGCGCTGCTCTCGATCGCGATCCTCTCGATCTGGAAGAACGTCGGCTACAACATGGTCATCTACCTGGCCGGGCTGCAAGGCATCCCCGAGCACCTGTACGAGGCGGCCAAGATCGACGGCGCCAGCTCGATGCAGCGCTTCCGGTTCATCACCGTGCCGCTGCTCAGCCCGACGACCTTCTTCGTCTTCGTCGTCTACTTCATCGGTGCACTGCAGATGTTCGTCCAGGCATGGATCCTGACCCAGGGTGGCCCGCTCGACTCGACGCTGACGGTGGTGTACCTGATTTACTCGAACGGTTTTGAGTACCTGAAGATGGGCTACGCCGCGGCGATGTCGATGGTCCTGTTCTGCATCATCGCGATCGTGACCTACGTCAACACGCGTGTGATCCGCTATGACACCTACTACTAGCCTCGCCGCACGGCCAGCGGCGCGCCCGACCGAGCGGGTCGCGGCGCTCGAGCTGGCCCGGCAGGCCCTCATCTACGGGCTGCTGTGCCTGCTGGCGGTGATCTTCGTCTTTCCCTTCGCCTGGGCCCTGCTGACCTCGCTCAAGTCCGACCAGGAGGTCTTCCAGTTCGGCACCTGGCTCCCGTCGGTCTGGCACTTCGACAACTACACGCGCCTCCTGACGACCTCCAACTTGACGCGCTACTTCCTGAACAGCTTCGTCGTCGCCATCGTGGTGACGCTGGCACACCTCGTGCTCGCCTCGACGGCCGGCTACGCGTTCGCCCGGCTCCGTTTCCCCGGCCGCGACGCCCTCTTCGCGCTGGTGATCGCGACGCTGATGGTGCCCAGCCAGGCCACGCTCGTGCCGCTCTTCATCCTGGTAAAGCACTGGCCGCTGCTGGGCGACAACGACCTCTGGGGCACCGGCGGCTTCGGTATGCTCGACACCTACTGGGTGCTGACCGTCCCGATGTTCGCGACCGCCTACGGCACCTTCCTGCTGCGCCAGTTCTTCCTCGGCCTGCCGGTCGAGCTGGAGGATGCGGCGCGCATCGACGGCTCGTCGGAGTTCGGCATCTACTGGCGCATCGTCGTGCCGCTCTCTGGGCCGGCCATGGCCACGCTCGGCATCTTCTCCTTCCAGAACGTCTGGAATGACTTCGTCTGGCCGCTGGTGACTACCCGCTCCGACGTGATGAAGACGATCCAGGTCGGGCTGGCGCAGTTTCGGCGCGAGGGCTCGACCGACTGGACGCTGCTGATGGCCGGGACCATGATCGCGACAGTGCCGATCCTGATCGTGTTCCTGCTCGGCCAGCGCTTCTTCACGCGCGGGATCGCGTTAACGGGGTTGAAGGGCTAGTCGTAACGCGACGTTCGGCGTACGGCCGGGGCAGGTACCCGCGGGGACGCACAACTTCCAGAAGTTTGAGGTGATCGGATGACGATGCAGGGCAAGGTCGCGATCGTGACCGGCGGGGGCACGGGTCTGGGTCGGGAGATTTCGAAGCTGTTCGCGGCGCGAGGAGCGTCCGTCGCGATCGTGTACGCCCGTTCGCGCGAGGATGCCGAGGCGACCGCGCGGGAGATCGGCGGCGGGGCGAAGGCGCACCACCTCGACGTATCGGACGAGGCCGCCGTGGAGCCGGCCTTCGCCGCGATCGCCCGCGACCACGGCGGGATCGACTACCTGGTGAACAACGCCGGACGTACGGTCCACGCGGCGTTCAGCGATCTGGCGACTCTGACCGGTGCGGCCTGGGACGAGATCCTCAACACGAACGTGAAGGGCACGTTCTTCTGCGCGCGTGCGGCCGCGCCGTACATGCGCCAGCGCGGCGCGGGCGCGATCGTCAACATCACCTCCACCGCCGGGCTGCGTCCCTCGGGGAGTTCGCTCGCTTACTCGGTTTCCAAGGCGGCGATGAACCACCTGACCCGTGGCCTGGCGGTGGGCCTGGGCCCGGAGATCCGCGTCAATTCCGTGGCGCCGGGCGGGATGTACACGCGCTGGTGGTCGAGCCGGCAGACGCCCGAGCAGTTCGCAGCCGGGGTCGGCGTGCGCGCTCTGAAGCGGTACGCGCACCTCGAAGATATCGCCCTGGCGGCGATCCAGCTCATCGAGAACCCTTCCGCGACCGGGCAGATCCTGATAATGGACGGCGGACAGATCATGCTGTGAGCGGCAGTGAGGATGCCGGGCTGGCACCGGCATCCCTTGCGCTCGATCTGGCGGACCTCGACGCGCGCCTGACCCGACCGGCGCCGGGCGCTATTCACCGGGCGCGAGGCGCCGTTCCGGAACGACCCGAAGCCCGCGGTCCTCGCAGCGCGGTAACACCGGGACCGCGAACATCCTGCCCGGCCCGACCGTGGCTGACCACCCGATCGGCGACCCTTACCCCGCGCTTCGCATCACCCAACTTGACCGTAACCCGTTCCACGTCAATACTACGAATCGTGGCGATCGGTGCCGATCCGATCGGCTGAGCCGGCCGCGCGATGCTCAGTTCGGTCACTCGGCCGGCGATTGCGCTGCGGCTCGCGGCCGCGATGCACCCCGTGCGGGCACGCGCCCGCGCCCAGGGAGATGAGTCGTTTATCAGGGATGCCTTCACCCTCATCCATTTCCGCCGCGACGGGGAGTGGCGGGCGAGACGCCCGCGGTTCGATGCCGCACACCAGGGCCGGGAGCGGGCCAGGATCGCCTCAACCCGATTGTGCTCGCCAGCCCTATGAGCAGTCGTCGCCAGCTCGCTCCCACGACGCGGCGGTCGTGGGAGCGCCCGCGCTCGGCCAGAGGAGGCTCGCGCGTGCTCGCGGGTTCCTACCTTCGTCGAACCGCATATCGTCGGTGGTCCCACGCCGGTTCGGCGAACGATAGGGACGCCGTGATACGCGCCCGGTCGGATCCCCTCGTCGCGCTGATCGCCGTGATCGTGCACACCGCGGTCGCGCTTGTGATTCGACGGGCGATCAACCTGACCGGCGACGAGCCGCACTATCTGGTCGTGACCCAGGTCCTGGTCTACGACCAGGACCTGGATGTCGCCAACCAGTACGCCCTGGGTCAGTCGCAGCTCTTTCGACGGGACGACCTCTCGCCGCTGGGACACGCGCGCGACTACCACGGCGACGGGCGGCTGTTCCATCTGCGCCCGCCCGGTCAATCGGTGCTGCTGCTTCCGGCGTACGCTGCCGGCGAGTTGGCCGCCGATCGTTTCGGCCGCCAGGTCATGACCGGGTACGTCGCGATGCTGGCGTTCCTCGTCGGCCTTTCGTCGCTCCTCTGGGTGATGCTCTATCAGGCCGCCCGCCGGGCGGGTGCGACGCCGGTTGCGTCGCTGATCGCGCTCCTGGCGATCGGCGGCCTGTTACCGGTCCTGCCGTACGGGACACAGATCTACCCCGAGTTCAGCGCCGCCCTCGCGATCGTGATCGCGCTGCACGCGATGACGTGGGCAACCTACAGCGGCCGCTCAGGTATCGCGGCCGCGGCGATCATGGCGCTGCCGTTTCTCCATCAGCGATTTCTCCCCGTCGCGGCGTTCTTGCTCCTCGTCGCAGCGATCGTGTGGCGTCGCTCACCCGCTCGACTCGTGGGCCTCGCCGCGGTCACGCTCGTCGGCGCGCTGGGACTCGGGCTGTATTCCCAGCACGCCTATGGGAGCCTGCTGCCGACCGCCGGCTGGAGCGCGACCACCATCTCATCGGTTGCGAACTTTCGGGTGGGCTTCGGCCTGCTCTTTCTCGACGACGGCCGCGGTCTCCTCTCCTACGCGCCGCAGTATGTGCTGGTCGCCGGGCTATGGGCGATCGTCGTGTGGCGCGCATGCGGGCCCCAGCGGATCTGGATGGTCGGCGCAGCCGGAGCTCTCGCGGCAATGATCGTGACCAGCGCGAGCACGTTCGGCGGTGGCGACGACATTCCCCCACGTCACCTCGTGGCCGGCCTGATCCTGGCGGTGGTGCCGCTCGCGATCGCGCTCAGCGCATCCTGGCGCCGAGCGGTTGGAGTCTCACTCGGCGTCATGCTGCTTCCGGGGCTGATCCTGACTCTGTATTGCACCGCGAACACCGTTCGGATGTTCGACGTGGAGTTGGGCAACCGGGCGTGGTCCGACATGGCCGGAGACCTCGAGGCGGCCACCGGTGTGCTGATCCGCCCGAACGACTGGCTTCCCGCCTACCGGAATACGGTGGGCTTCATCGACCCGGCGGCATGTCGGGAGGTGTCCGGCGGCGCGATCGAGTGCCGCTCCGCCGGCACGGAACCGCTCGGTCGATACGTGATCCATGCCGTTCTGACCGATCGCGAGGACCGCAACGCCGTCGCGGCACGCCTGGAGGTCGTTCAACGTCCGCGCGGTCGCCCCGAGATTCTGATCGCGAGTCAAGGCAACGTGGGTGATGGCGTAGGGATCGTGCTGTCGCCCATTCCAAACGGTTCGATTGCACCTGATGACCCGGCGCTGATCGAAGCCGCGCGGGCCGAGACCGGGCTGCCGCCCGAGGTTATCGTCGCCGCCTATCGCGCCGGGGCGACGTACTTCCGGGAGAACGCGCGCAGGATTCCGCTCGGTCACCTCGAGGCAAAACTGCGGGCCTCTGCCGGTCCCGCCGGTGTCGAGGAACTCATCACGCCGGACACCGGTCCGCGACTGATCGATGTCTACGCACGGATGCTCGACGCGCCCGTGCGGACACTCATCACCGCTGACGTCACGCTCACGTCGTATGCCGAGGTGGTCTACCGTGTCGTGCCGCTCAGCGAACACGGCGTTCGCGTCAGGCACGTGTCGCTGACACGCCAGCCGCGCTGGATCGTCTGGTGAACGAGTTGCGGCTGGTTCTGCTCCTGGCGACGGTTCTTCAAATCGGGTCGATGCTGCTCTTCCGCGGCGGATCGCGCCCACGGGAGACGAGCCGCACTACCTCATCGTCACGCAGAGCCTGGTGAGGGATCGAGACCTGGATCTCGCGAACCAGTATGCGACGGGGCAGTACCGCGACTTCGTTGCCGAACTCGAGCCTCGCAACCACGCGTTCGACTTCCACGGCGATGGCCGTCTCTTCCACATCCGACCTCCCGGGCAATCGCTGTTGCTCGCTCCCGGGTACGCCCTGGGCAATTTGGGCAGGCGCACCCTGCCGTGGCTGCCAGAGTGGACGCCCTACGCGGGCGCGGTGGGGACATTGCTCGTCATCGCGATCGGGCTGACGGTCGCCCTCCAACGGCTGATACGTCACGCGGGCGGCGGGGCCGGCACCTCGATCGTGGCGATCCTTCTCATCGCCGGCACGTTACCCGTCGTCCCGTACGGCACACAGATCTATCCGGAGTTCTCGGCGGCGCTCCTCGTCGTGGGGGTCCTCGGCGCCATGCTCGTCTCGAGACCCGGGCGGTGGATGAACCTGAGCGTCGGTCTCTGTGTCGGCGCACTGCCCTGGCTCCACCAGCGCAACCTGCTCCTGGCGGCCGTACTGGTGCTCGGCTACCTGTGGGCTCGTGCCCGTGTCCCTCGACCGCGCGCCGACGCGGCCTGGCTCCTCGGCCCGCCGATCCTCTCGGCGATCGGGCTCACGATCTACTCCCTGCACACCTATGGAAGCGCCCTGGTGACGGATGGGTACGCCCCACTCGGCACGATCTCATCCTGGAGCAATCTAACTCGGGGCCTCACCCTGCTCCTGCTCGACGATGGACGCGGCCTGCTCACCTACGCACCGCAAACGGTCGTGATCTTGATCGTATGGATCGCCGCCTGTCGTGAGACAGGCGGCGCACTGCGTCGGGTGCTCATCGTGGCGCTCGCGTGCCTCGTCGTCACGGCGCTCGGCAGCGCCTCGACCTTCGGGCCCGGGCACGATATCCCTCCCCGCCATGTCGTCACCGGGCTGATCCTCGGCGCGATACCTCTGGCACTGGCGCTGGGCCGGACAGTCCCCATCGTCCGCTGGCTGCTCGTCCTCAGCTTCGTTCCGGGCGCGATCGTGACCGGCTACGCCGCGGCGCTCCCGGGTCGCCTCTTCGATAGCGACCTCGGGAACCGGGCGCTGGCCGATATGGGTCGCGATCTGTACCGAGTCGCCGGCGTCACGGTCCCTCTCAACCAATTCTTCCCCTCACTGCTGGGAACCGAGACGACGCTCCCCGCGGCTCGCTGCCGCGACGCCGGATCCGGCGCGGTCCTGTGCCAGACGGAGGGCGCGCTGCCGATCGGGCGGTACACAGCGCTTGCGGCGGTGTCGACGATCGGTGGCGACGAACCGGCGCCGGCCAGGTTGGAAGTGATGCGGATCGATCGCGATGGCTGTGAGGCAGCCCTTGCCGCGGCAGAGCTGACACCGGACGCGCTTCCCGATGTCCTCCCGCTGATCGTCACGCTGAATCCCCCGGCCCCGGACGATCCACGGCTCATCGCGATCGCGGTTAGCCGGACCGATCTGCCACCCGAGATCGTCGCGGCGGTCTACCGCGCCGGACATACGTACTACAGAGCGCACGGCCGCCGCGGTCTCGTCGGCGGTCCATGGCACGATCGACGTCACATTCGATCGCCGGGACTACGGCGAGATCGTGTTTCGGATCGCGCCGACCGATCGGCCGATCGCCGTGGGAGGGATACTGCTGAAGCGACATCCACGCGCGACGGCGTGAACGGACGCGCGGTGGGCATCCGGGATCGAGGGTCTCGGGTGGCGACTGTTGCGACCAGCCCGCGCGAAAGTTCTCACTTTCCGGGGTGCCGTCTTACCCGAGGAGTTGGACCGCCAGACCAACCGAATGGGCACCAGCGGCCTGACGCTGATCGGCGGTCCAGAAGACTAGCTCGGAGCGGCTGGACCTGTCGACAAGCCAACGCGCTGATGCGACGTGCAGCGCATCGGCGGCGCGGAGTGGCTCGGACTGTACGATCGTCTCCGCGAGGGCGACGATCGCCGGTCCGAGGTCGATGACGGTGTACTGGTCCGCGCGGTGGCGGATGAAGTACCGCCAGAGGTCGTGCGCGGTCGCTGTGTCGATCGTACCGTCGCGTTGCCGACGAGCGAGGGCGGAAGCGACTTCGGGACCGCTGATCACCGAAGTGGCGATACGCGCTGTACGCGGGCCGCCAAACAGGTCGCGGACCAGTTCTGAGCCCGGTTCCGCGACGTATCGACGCAGCAATGCGGAGGAATCGAGGTAGTCAATCGCCATCAGTGCGGCGTGTCACGATCCTCGCGGAGAGCTTCATCCAATCCGATGGAGCCTGGATGGGCAGCGACCCACATCGCGAGCCGCGCTCGAATCGCGCGGACCTCATCCTCGGAAGGCAGATCCGGGTCATTCGAGTAGTCGACGATGCTCCCCTGGGCCCGAAGCTGTTCGAAGAACGCATCCTCCGGGGAGAGATCATCGTCCCGAACGTCATCCAGGGCACGGCGCACGATAGCCGCCTCGGTACAGTTCCAGCGTTGGGCAAGACGCTTCAGCTTTCGGTCGTGTTCGGTCGTGATGTATATCTGCTTGCGAACCGATCCCAATTCCGCAAAATATACATCGTCGGGCGATGCCATGGCCCTGTTCGCCGACCCAGCGCTGCACGTTTCTCAGGCCGACCCTGCCAAGCGCATCATTAGCGGCCAGTGGTCCCCCAGCCGCCTGATCACGCCGCTTTGTGGCTGAAGGATCGAGACGTGGCACCAGGGCGATCGATCTTCTCGGCAGTCGCCCGTTCTGGAAGGCATCACGACCGAATCCAGGGTGACCCGTGTCCCTCCAACGCGCGTACCACCGTGCTCGTCCAGCCTGAGGGGGCTTCTCCAAGACACCACCAGGGCTATATCCGTCCATCCCCGCGGTAGAGTCCATCGCGGGCACGCGCTCGCGACACAGTGAACGATACGGACGGCTCAGAACCAGCCGCGCCGGTCGCGGCGTTGTGGAGCGCCCGCTCCTGTGATGCCGCTACATACGTGGCGAGCCACTAGCCAGGGATGCCTGCGATCTGGCGCCTTACCCGGCGAGCCG
>Ga0194132_10007100_pt1 | contig 16926 bp, 20 predicted proteins | sample TA2KigOf80mmetaG_FD_148612 | JGI IMG/M metagenome (GOLD analysis project Ga0194132, IMG submission 148612) | Freshwater microbial communities from Lake Tanganyika, Tanzania - TA2015054 Kigoma Offshore 80m | ecosystem: Environmental > Aquatic > Freshwater > Lake | place: Tanzania: Lake...
GGCTCGCCCGGCCTGTGGGCGGGGCTCGCCTGCCTCGGCGTGGCGCTGCTCGCGGCGCTGCTCTCGCTGGTGTGGACGCCGTATCCTGCCGACGCCCTCGACCTGCCCAACCGGCTTGCCGGTCCGTCCGCCGCGCATTGGCTCGGCACCGATCCGTTCGGCCGCGACGTCGCCTCGCGCCTGCTAGAGGGCGCGGGCAACGCCCTGTGGATCGGCGCGCTGGCCGTGGCGATCGGCGTCGTCGTCGGCGGCGCGCTCGGCCTGCTCGCCGCCGCCGCGGGCCGCTGGCTCGACGAGTCCATCTCGCGCGCCGCCGACCTGTTGTTCGCGTTCCCCGCGGTGCTGTCGGCGATCCTGCTGGCGGTGTGGCTGGGACCGGGCGCCTTCACGGCGACGCTCGCCATCGGCATCTTCAACGTGCCGGTGTTCGCGCGCCTGGTGCGCAGCGCCGCCGGCGTGGTGTGGCAGACCGAGTTCGCCCGCGCCGCCGAGGCGCTCGGCAAGGAGCGCTGGCGCATCACCTTGGACCACGTGCTGCCGAACGTCGCCGGGCTGGTGCTGGTGCAGGCATCGGCGAGCTTCGCCATCGCCATCCTCGCCGAGGCCGCGCTCTCCTACCTCGGCCTCGGCACCCAGGCGCCGCACGCGAGCTGGGGCCGCATGCTGTTCGAGGCGCGCACGTACCTCGACCAGGCGCCGACGCTGGCGATTTTCCCCGGCCTCGCCATCGCCCTGGTCGTGTTCGGCGCCAACCTGGTCGGCGACGCGCTCCGCGACGCGCTCGATCCGCGCGCGAACCCTTAACAAAACTAACAGCCCGGTTTGCCGGGCGCGGGCGCCGGGCACGCCTTTTCAGGCGCGCGGGGCGGTGGCATCATTGTTCGGTAACGAACGCGTGCGCGGCGACAAGTGGGAGGCGCCAAAATCATGGCGGAGGTCGTCAGTATCGAGGAATACCGCCCCGCTCGGGGGCTCGCAGGGACCCGGGTGGGGAGGCACAAGGTGACGGTGTTCAACCGCAACGAGTTGGACCTCATCCTGCAAGTGTATGGACGCAACGTCGTCGCCGGCCGCTGGCGCGATTACGCGCTCGACTTCGCCCCGAGCTACGCCTCGTTCGCCGTCGTGCGCGGCGGCGCCCAGGAAGGGCCGACGTATCAGATCCTCAAGTGGAGCGGCAAAGGCTCGGCACCCTACGCGGTGCTCGGCGGCGACGGCCAGGTGCTGCGCCGCGGCGCCGACCTGCGCGCGGTGCTGAAGGTGTTCGACGGCGCGCCGCGCGTACTCTAGCCGCGCTGCAAACAAGAGCCCGGCGGTTTCCCGCCGGGTTCTTCTCGTTTGCGCGGCTAGTGCTGCGCGAGCGTACGCCCCACGGCGGCGTCGAGGAACTCGATGACCGTCGCTTTCATCTCGGCGTCGTGGCCGATCCACACATGGCCGCCGCTCGGATATCCGACAAAGCGCGCGTCGCGGATGTGCTCGGCGACGTAGCGTCCGATCTCGTAGGTGCCGAACAGGTCGTCGGCGGCGCTGATCACCAGCGTCGGCGCCGTGATGCGCTCGTATTCATACGGGCGCGGGTGGCTGGTGACGAACGCGTCGTTCACCAACCCTTGGCGGCGCGGCCTGACAGGGAGGATGCTCTGCAGCAACGTTTTAGCGCGCGCCCGCTCCGCCGGCGCCGTGCACAAGCAGGGCCGTGCGGTCTCCGTTGCCGACCGAGGCGTATTCGATCCGCCCGCAGGCGGTCTCGGCCACCTGGCTGCCCGTTGCGACGGCACGATACGCAATCGCCAGGTCGCGCTGGTACTAGGCGCTGACGGCGAACACGACGACTGCGGCGGCGGCGATCAGTAGAAGCTTGGACCGGTTGGTCATGGACGCCATTCAACACGGTCACGGCCGCCCGCGACATTCGCTTGGTTTCGTAGGCACTAATACGCACCTCGAAAGCAAAAGAGCCCGGCGGATTCCCGCCGGGCTCTTTGCGTTTGCGTGTGCTTTGCCGTCTAGCGGCGATCGCCGAACAGACGCAACAGCATGATGAACAGGTTCAGGAAGTCGAGGTACAGGTTGAGCGCGCCGTACACCGCCTTCTTGTTGGCCACGTCGCTCTCGTCGCCTTCCGCGTACCACTCGCGCACCATCTGCGTGTCGTGGGCGGTGAGGCCGGCGAACACCAGCACGCCGATCACCGAGATGGCGAACTGCAACCCGCTCGACTGCAGGAACAGGTTGACCAGCGAGGCGATGACGATGCCGATCACGCCCATCAGCAGGAACGTGCCGAACGGGGCGAGGTTGCGCTTGGTGGTGTAGCCGTACAGGCTGAGCGCGCCGAACGCCGCCGCCGAGATGAAGAACACGCGGGCGATCGACTCGCCGGTGTACATGATGGCGAGCGGCGCCAGCGAGATGCCCATCGTCACGGCGAAGCCCCAGAACAGGAGCTGCACCGTCGCCGCGCTGAACCGGCGGATGCCGAAGCTCAGCGGCAGCACGAAGGCGAACGGCAACAGCGCGAACAACAGGCCGGCCTGGGCGATCGACGCCAGGAGCGCCTCGTTCTGCGCGATGGCGAACGCAATGCCGCCGGACAACGCGAGGCCCGCGGCCATGTAGTTGTAGACGCGCAGCATGTAGGAGCGCAGGCCCTCGTCGATGGCGACGGGAGCGGCAACGCCCAACCTGCCGTACTCGAGCCGGGGTTCGGTCATGGGTCGAAAACTCCTTGCGATGCCCCGGGAAACCGCCGGGACGCGTGCACCCCATATGGCCCGAAAACCCCGGGTTTTCAAGCCGGGCTGACGCCGCAGGCGCTTGCGGGGCAGCCGGCTCGGCAGGGAGAGGAACGTGGCGGAGCCGGTTGCGTGGGAGTCTCCACGAACCACCGGCCGCGCCACGCACCTACGGGAGGTAGGTACGTCCGGCGCGGCGCAAAGGGAGTTCCGCCGGCCGGAGGGCGAGTCACGGGGCAAGCACGCGCCATCGCGCCCATCACTTTACGCTCCTCTCCCCCCACTGCAAGCAGAAGCGTGAGTCGCCGGTTGCTAGTCCGTCACAGGGAGTGTGAAAGCCTTTCCAAGCTGGCTTCCGAGCGTTGCCATTTCGCACCTGCACGTGCGCTAAAAGCACTCCGGGATCAGGCGGTGCGCAGAACCGGCGCGGGGCGCTGGCTCAGCACCGTCCAGGTGCCGGCCAGGCCGAGCAGCACGACCAGGACCAGGCCGCCGGCGCCTGCCTGCGCCACCGGCACGAAGGCGAAGGCGAACTCCATCTCCATCAAGAACGTCACCGTGCTCCAGGCGGCGAGGGTGCCGGCCGCTGCCGCCAGCACCACGGTCAGCGCGCCGAGGATGGCGTACTCCAGCAGCGTCGCGCGCAGCACGTCGGCGCGCGTCGCACCCAGCACCTTGAGGATCACCGAATCGTACAGGCGCTGGCGCCGGCCCGCCGCCACCGCGCCGGCCAGCACCAGCACGCCCGCCGCGATGGTGAGCAGGGAGACGCCGCGCACCGCCGTGCCGATCTGGGTGATGAGGCCGGTGACGCGCTCGATCAGGTCCTTGACCCGGATGATGGTGACGCTCGGCAGCGCGGCGCTGACCGCCGCGAACACCGGCGTTTCCTGTGCGGGCGCCACCACGGCGCTGGCGACGTGGGTCTGCGGCGCGCGCTCGAGCGTGCCGGGCGCGAAGATGACCGTGAAGTTCAGGCCCATGCCTTCCCAGTCGACGCGGCGCAAGTTGGCGACAGACGCGGCGATCTCGCGGCCGAGGATGGTGAACGCAACCGAGTCCCCCATCTTGATGCCGAGCTCCCGCGCGACTTCGGCATCGAGCGAGATCAGCGGCGCTCCCGCGTAATCCGCCGGCCACCACTGCCCGCCGATCACCACCGCGTCGTCGGGCTGCGCCGCGGCGTAGGTGAGCGTCAGCTCCTGGCGCAGCCACCAATGGCCTCCGGTGCGCTGGCGCATCTCCTCGTTGGAGACGCCGCCGACGCTGGCGACGCGGCCGCGCAGGGTCGGCACGCGCTCGCTGCTTTCGACCCCCGGCGTCGCGCGCAGCAGCGCGTCGAACGCCTCCGCCTGGTCGGCCTGGATGTCGAGGAAGAAGAACGCCGGCACCTTGTCGGGAACCTCGTTCCGCACCTCGCGCGTGATGTTGGCGTCGAGCAGTGCCACCGCCACCAGCACCGAGAGTCCGGCGCCGAGCGACAGCATGACGTTGGCGGTGGGGGCGCCGGGACGCGTCAGCGCCGCGACGGCGAGGCGCGTCATGGTGTTGCGCGGCCGCGGCAGCGCGCGCAGGACGCGCACTACGGCGAGCGCCGCCAGGCGGAATCCGAGCAGCACGCCGAGCGCGCCGGCGATGAACCACGCCGCGAACATCGGGTTGCCGGCGCCGAAGATCGCCATGACGATCAGGATCGCGCCCGCACCGACCATCAGTGCCAGGTCGGGAGTGCGCGGCAGCCGCCGCGTCGGCGCGACGATGGCGCGGAACAGTCCCGCCGCCGGGATCTCGCGCGCGCGGCTCAGCGGCCACAGCGCGAACAGCGCCGTGGTCAGCGCGCCGTACAGCGCCGAGACGGCAAGCGCGCCGGGATGGATGGCAAACTCGAGCGGTACCGGCACCGCGTCGCCGATCAGCGGTGGCGCCAGCAGAGGCGCCATCGCGCCGACCGCCAGCCCGATGGCGATGCCGATCGCCGCCAGCGCGCCGACCTGCCAGAAATAGACGCGGAAGATGAGTCCGCCGTCGGCGCCGAGGCACTTCAGGGTCGCGATTGTCTCGGTGCGGCTGTGGATGTAGTTCTGCACCGCGTTGGCGACGCCGACGCCGCCCAGCACCAGGACCGTCAGCCCCACCAGGATCAGGAACGCGCCGAAGCGGTCGACGAAACGCTGCACCTGCGGCTGCGCGGCGGTGTAGTTGCGCAGCCGCCACGGCGCGTCGGGAAACGCGGCGCGCAACGCCGTCTGCCACGCCTGCACGTCGGCGCCGGCGGCGAGGCGCATGCGGTACTCGTAGCTCAGCAGGCTGCCGAGCACGACCAGGCCGGTGGCGGCAAGGTCGCGGTCGGCGATCATCAGCCGCGGCCCCAGCGAGAACGGACCCGCCGTGCGGTCCGGCTCCTCGAGGATGACGGCGCGCAGGGTGAAGCTCGCCTCGCCCACCGTGATGCGGTCGCCGACGCGCGCGCCGGTGCGCTCGAACAGCTCGCGCTCGGCCACCGCGCCGCCGCCGCCGTCCTTGGCGGCCAGCGCCTCCTGCAGGTCGAGCGGCGGGTCGAGCTTCACTGTCCCGTACAGCGGGTACGCCGCGTCCACTGCCTTCAGCTCGACCAATGCCGGCAGGGTCGCGCTCGCTGGCCGCGCCATGGCGCGCAGGCCGCGCACCGCGCTGACCTCGATCGCCTGGGCGTGGAAGTAGGCGATCTGCTCCGGGCTCGCCGGCACGTTGTTGATGTCCACCTCGACGTCGCCGCCCAACAGGGCGCGGGCGTTGGCGCGCAAGCCGTCCACTAGCGACGCCGACAGCGATCCCACCGCGGCGATGATGCTGACCCCCAGCACCAGCACAGCGACGAACACGCGGAAGCTCTTGAGGCCGCCGCGCAGCTCGCGCAGTGCGAGACGCAGCGACAGTGGCGCGACGCTTCGGGGCGCCGGCGTCATGCGTTGGCGGCGAGCGCCGGAGGAATCGCCAGGCGGCCGTCTTCCATGCGCAGATGCCGGCGGCAGCGGCGCGCCACACCGGTGTCGTGGGTGATCAGCACCAGCGTGCAGCCGATGCGCGCCTGGGTGGTGAACATCAGGTCGACGATCGCGGCGCCGGTGGTGGAATCCAGGTTCCCGGTCGGCTCGTCGGCAAGCACCAGGGCAGGCTCGTTGGCGAACGCGCGTGCCACGGCGACGCGCTGCTGCTCGCCGCCTGAAAGCTGCGCCGGATAATGCGTGAAGCGGTGGCCCAAGCCTGCCGCGCGCAAAGCCGCCTCGGCGCGCGCGAAGGCGTCGCCGCGGCCGGCCAGCTCCAGCGGCACGGCGACGTTCTCCAGCGCCGTCATGGTCGGGATGAGGTGGAACGACTGGAACACGATGCCGACATGGCGGCGGCGGAACAAGGCGAGCGCGTCCTCGTCCATGGTGCCGAGGTCGTGGCCGGCGACTTCGATGCGTCCCTTGCTGGGCCGCTCGAGCCCGGCGATCACCGCCATCAGCGTCGATTTACCCGAGCCCGAGGCGCCGGTCACCGCCACCGTGTCGCCGGCGGCGATGTCGAGGTCCACGCCGCGCAGGATGTTGACCGCTCCGGCACTGCTCTCCAGAGTGAGCTCGACGCCCTGCAAGCGGACCAGGGCCAAGGGGGCGCCAAGACTCGCGGCGGGATCAGCCATGACGGGACGGCTCCAGGTGGGGTCTCACACATATAAGCATCGCCCGCGCTCCCGCAATCGTCGCCATGCTCTGGCGCGGGTCCTCCTCGTGCTCGCCCTGGTCACGATTCCGTGGCGCGTCGCGCTGGCGCAAGGCGCGGCGGGAATCACCATCCTCGCCTTCGGTGACAGCCTCACCGCCGGCCTTGGCGTCGAGACGGAGCAGTCGTTCCCCGCCCGCCTCGAGCGCGCCTTGCGCGGCGCCGGTGTCGATGCGCGCGTCATCAACGCCGGTGTGTCGGGCGACACCACGTCGGGCGGCCTTGCGCGTCTCGATTGGACGCTCGCCGAGAGTCCCGCGCTGGTGATCCTCGAGCTAGGCGCCAACGACGCGCTGCGCGGCATCCCGCCCGCGGTCACCGAGGCCAACCTCGACCGCATGCTGGCGCAGCTCGGCGCCAAGCGCATCCCGGTGCTGCTCGCCGGCATGCTGGCGCCGCCGAACCTCGGCGCGGAGTACGGCGCGGCGTTCAACGCCATCTATCCGCGCCTGGCGCAAAAGCACGGCGTGCCGCTATACCCCTTCTTCCTCGAAGGGCTGGCGGCGCAGCCGGCGCTGCTGCAGAACGACGGCATGCACCCCAACGCCCGGGGCGTCGAGGTCATCGTCGCCGGTATCCTGCCCCACGTGCGGGCGGCCCTGGGCGGCGCCTCCCCCCGCTGATCCCACGGATTCCCAGGCTTAGCCGCGCTTGATTCGCGGGCTCGGGTCAAAGCATCATTCCGGCATGCTCCACGCCGGCCTCGCCCTGGTCCTCGTGCTGCTCAGCGCCCCGTCGCTGGGGCAGCAGGCAGGGGTGCCTCCTCTGAAGGCGCCGCTGCATGCGTGCGACTCGCTCGCCGGCAATCCCATCGACCCCGGCCGCGTCGGTCCCGGCGTCGCCACCGCGGCGCTGCGCGCCGAGGCGGCGATCCAGGCCTGCCAGGACGCGGTGCGCATGTTCCCCGACGAGCTGCGCTTCCAGTTCCAGCTGGCGCGCGCCTTCCGCCAGGCCAATCGCCTCGAGGACGCGCTGCGCTGGTACACGTCCGCCGCCGACCGCGGCTACCCCGGCGCGCTCAACAGCCTCGGCGTGATGTACTCGCTCGGGGAGGGCGTGCGCGCCGACTGCAACAAGGCGGCGCGCTACTTCTCCCTCGCGGCCAGTCACGGCTACCCCGCCGCCGACACCAACCTGCGCACGCTCGCCTGCGTCCGGCAGGTGTAGCTGGCGCGCCGCCGTCGCGCCTCCATGGCGCGCACCTGGAACCTGAAGCGCCCGTAGGGCCGCTAGACTTCGACTCCGCGTCGCGCCACATGTCCGGTATGCGCCTGTTAGTCGCCATCGAGCTGCCCGACGCGATCAAGTATCGCCTCGCCGCGTTGTGCTCCGGCCTCCACGGCGCCAAGTGGACCGATCCCGCGCAGATGCACCTGACGCTCCGCTTCGTCGGCGAGGTGGACGCGCCGGTCGCGGGCGACATCGCCGATGCGCTCGGCCAGGTGTTCGCGCCGCGCTTCGAACTCGAGCTGGCCGGCATCGGCGACTTCACCGCCCGTGGGCGGCCGCAGGTGCTGTGGGTCGGCGTGCGCCTCAATGCGGCGCTTGCGACGCTGCAGGGCAAGGTCGAGGCCGCCGTGCGCCGCGCCGGCATCGCGCCCGAGCCGCGCAAGTTCCATCCGCACGTCACGCTGGCGCGGTTTGATCGCGGCGGCGGCTGGACCAATTTCGTCCGCTACGTCACCGCCCACGAGCCGTTCGCGGCGGGCCCGTTCGCCGTCGACGAGTTCGTGCTGTTCCGCAGCGTGCTCGGCTCCGAGGGCGCCACGCACCACGTCGAGGTGACGTACCCGCTCACCTACGCCCGCGACGCCGCGGAGTAGTCAGCACCCGAACCGTCTGAGGATCGCCTCGACCTGCCCCACGTAGCCGCCGCCGAACAGGCGCACGTGCACCAGCAGCGGATAGAGGTTGTAGAGGTCGCGCCGCTCCTCGAAGAAGCCGGCGCGCAGCGGCCGCAGCTCGCAATAGCGGCGGAAGAACGCCGCGCCGAAGGTGCCGAACAGCGTGCTGAAGGCGAGCTCGATCTCCGGGTCGGCGTAATAGATCGCGGGGTCGATGAAGCCGCTGATGCGCCCGCCCGCCGCCAGCACGTTGCCGCCCCACAGGTCGCCGTGGATGAGCGCCGGCCGCGCGGGTTCCTCCAGCCACTCGTCCAGCCGTCCGCCCAGCGTCTCGACGCGCTTGCCGATCGCGGCGGGCAAGCGTCCGGCGCGCTCCGCTTCCTGGGCCATGTACACAAGCCGCTGGTCGCGGAAGAACGGCAGCCACCGTTTGCTCTCGGGGTTGGGCTGGTGCAGGCCGCCGATCAGCGTGTCGCGCTCCAGGCCGAAGGCCGGCGCGCTCACGCCGTGCAGCGCGGCGATCAGCTCGGCGGCTTGACGCTCGGCGCGGCCGTCGATGCTGCCGCCGCCGGGGAGCTTCTCCATCACCAGGATGGTGTCGGTGGCGTGCACCACCGCGGGCACCGGCAACTCGCTGCGCTCCTTGAGCGTGCGCAGCATCCAGCCCTCGAGCGCGAGCTTGGCGCCGGGCGCGCCCACCTTGGCAACCAGCTCAGTCTTGTCGGGCAGCGTCAGCGCGTAGACCTCGGCAACCGATCCGCCCGCCAGCGGCCGCACATCGGTCGGCCGCCGGCCGATCGCCGCTTGCAGCCGGTCGAGCACCGCGTCGCGCGCGATCAAAGAAGCCCGCGCTTCTTCAGCTCGCGCAGCACGCCGCGCCCGCCGGCCTCCACCAGGTCGAGTACGTGCTCGAATCCCTCCGGCCCGCCGAAGTAGGGATCGGGCACTTCCTTGCGCCCCGCCTCGGGCGCGAAGTCGAGGAACAGGTGCAGCTTGCCGTCGGCCTTTTCGCCGGCCAGCGCCACCAAGGCGCGGTGGTTGTCGCGGTCCATCGCCAGCACCAGGTCGAAGTGCTCGAAGTCGCGCTGCGCCACCTGACGGCCGCGCCGCCAGCTGATGTCGATGCCGCGCTTGGCCGCCGCCGCCAGCGTGCGCCGGTCCGGCTCCTCGCCGATGTGGTAGTCGTGCGTGCCGGCCGAATCGACCTCGATCGCGTCGGCCAGCCCCTCGTCGGCGAGGATCTTGCGGAACATGCCCTCCGCCGTCGGCGAGCGGCAGATGTTCCCCATGCACACGAACAGCACCCGGGGTTTGCTCTTCTTCTTCCGCTCGCTCACAACGGCCCCGCCAGGTCGTCCATGTCGTCGTCGGAATAGCCGAAGTGGTGACCGATCTCGTGGATCATCACGTGGCGTACTACGTCGGCAAGCGGCTCGCCCGACTCGCACCAGTAGTCGAGCAGCGGCCGCCGGTACAGGAAGATCATATCCACCTCCTGGCGCACGGCGGTGACGCTCTGCTGCGTCAGGTCGATGCCGCGGTAGAGCCCGAGCAGTTCGAACGGCGATTCGCACTCCAGGTTCGCCATGGTCTCGTCGTCGGGGAAGTCCATCACCTGCACCATGACGTCGGCGATTCGCGCGCGCAGCACCTCGGGGATGGTGCGATAGGCAGCGTCGGCCAGCGCCTCGATATCGGCCAGCGTCGGCGGCGTCGCCTTCGACCAGTCGGCGGGGGTGGTCATGCGGCAAGCGTATAGCGCCGGGGCGACGGCCGGCCAAGAAGCGCAAGTCCAACGACGGCCCTTGGCGGCCGCGCCCGCCGCGCCTACGTTCTGGGGATGGCGCGCTCCACCTCCGAGGTCGACCTCGTCCCTCCTGCGGGGTTCTGGGACAAGGTGCGCGCCAACCTGCACCGCATCCCGTTCCTCGAGGACGCCATCGCCGCCTACTACTGCGCCGTCGATCCGGCCACCCCGGTGGCGGTGAAGGCGGCGCTGGTCGGGGCGCTCGCCTACTTCGTGCTGCCGTTCGACGTGGTTCCCGACTTCCTGCTGGCGGTCGGCTTCACCGATGACGCGGCGGTCATCGCCGGCGTGGTCGCCACCATGCGTAAGTACATGACCATCGAGCACTACGGCCGCGCCAAGGAGTGGATCCGCAACGCGCAGCAGCGCGCCGGCCCTTAGGCTTCCACGCGCCGGATCGGCCGCGGACAATGCCTCGACCACGTACTGGACGGCGTCACTCAGAACGAGCGCGAGCGCGCCAAGTACCTGCTTGCTTGCCAGCTACGGGGAGCAAAAGGCGCTGCACGCCGAGAACGGCTGGCTGCCCGAGGACCGCGCCGCCGCGCGCCGCCGGGGCGCCGCATGCCAGCGCGAGCAGCCTAGTGCTGGCGGTCCTCCGCGCGGCGGTGGATCGGGTTCGGCCAATCGCGCACGCGAATGATGTCGGCGCCGAAATGGCGCTCGGCGCGATCGGCCATCGTTTCCCAGGTGTCGGCGAGCTCGTTGAGTTGCTGGCGCGTGACCTCGTCGCGCGCTTGCACTGCCAGCTCGCGCAGGTGCTCGGCGCGGGTGCGCCAGGCCTTTGGCGATTGGCGCTGGCTGTTCATCGGCCCGCCGCCGCCTCAGCTACGCCGCGCGCCGTGCGCTTGCCGTGACGCCAGCGCGGCCTCGGTGAGGATGCGCACCCGCGCCCGATGGCGGGCGAGGTGAGGCTGCAGGTGGCCGATCACCACGTTCTGGAAGACCGCCACCGCGGCAAGGCCAAGAACCAGAATTCCGAATCCGACGAAGAATACGCTGGCCACGTCCGTCCTCCGGGTTTGGACGTATCCCTTTTGCCGGAGTGGCTCGTGCGTCTGAATCCGGAGAAGACCTGAGCCTTGGCGGCGCGATTGCGGATGCTGCCGCCCCTTGGTCGATGTGCCTGCACGAGATGGCGGTATCGCCCCGTTCGATATCCCTTTCGGGGTATCACCGCGGCTCCGGGCCATAGTGCGCTTGCGACGCTGCGGCTTTCACATGCCGCGGCACAATGCGGGTCAGCGGGAAAACGAGTGGTAGGTGGTGGCGTACGACGTCCATCGTGTCCTGGTCTGGCGCACGCGCGCGGCGGAGATGCGCGAGCGCGCGCGGAGCGCGGCGTCTCCCACTGACGTCGAGGACTTCGAGATGCTGGCGAGCTATTGGGAGCGGCGTGCGGCCGAGGCTGAGCGGCGCGCCGAGCGCCTGTCGCGTCCGCCCGAGCCGAAGCCGGACGCGATGACGACGTCCGCCGAGTCCTAGACGCGCCACGTCGCGCACGGCCGACTGAGCGGATGTCCCTCACGTGATCACCGGAGGGAACCGGCGGCGGCGCACCCGGCGTCGGGCGCCTCGGCGGCACCCTCGCTCCCGCGGCCCTTGACCCCGAACGCCCTGCGTGCTACATTATGTGTCGATTCGCGTAGCGACTGCGGGCTGATTTCGATGAATTTTTCCGGCGAGGCCAGTCACAAAATGTAGGTTCCCGGCACCGTATTATGACCGGGCGATACGGTGCGGTCCCCAAGCGGTTGAGTCCTCGCCAAGTCCGCAAATCTGACGTATTTGCGCGCCACAACGCGGGGCGACATGCGGGCGGGATCGATGGCAGCACGGGGAAGGAGCGTCAGCATCGGCGCGGCGCTCGCCGTGCTGCTGGCGGCGCCGCCGGCCGCCGCCCAGGAGTGGATCGGCACGTTCGGCGACTGGAACGCGTTCCGCACCACGGTTGACGGACGCCTCGTGTGCTACATGTCTTCCACGCCCCTCGACATGGAACCGAAGTCCGTGCGGCGCGGCTCCGTGTACGTCCGCGTGACCCGCGACGGAGACAGGCGCGACGTGGTCAGCGTCCTGCCGGGCTACACCATCGAGCCGGAAGGGATTGCCGTCGTGACCGTCGATGCCACCGAGTTCCGCATGCGGGTTGCACCGCCGTCGTCGCCGGCCGCGCCGGCGGGCGCCAACGCCGTGGCCTCGGCCGCGTTCAATCCGACCCCGGCCCAGGATCAGGCGATGGTGCGCGCCATGATCGCCGGCACCCGCATGGTGGTGAAGGCAACTGCCGGCCGCGGTCCGGCCACCACCGACACCTACTCGCTGACCGGATTCACCGCCGCCCACAACGCCATGGGCCTGACGTGCAGATGAAGGGCGTCGTGCAGAGGAGCAAGCTCGTTCCCGTCGCGGCCTTCGCCGTTCTCGCGCTCGGCGCCGCCGGCGTGGCGGCGCAGGAGCCGGCAATGATCGGCACGTTCAACGACTGGACGGCGTGGCAGTACATGGAAGGGCGCAATCGCGTCTGCTACATCGCCTCCTCGCCGCTCGACAAGCAGCCGCGCAACGTCAACCGCGGCGACGTCTACGTGCACGTCGCTCACAAGCCCGGCATCCGCGACGAGGTGAGCGTTACCAACGGCTACACCTTCGAGGCGAACAACGTCGTCTCGGTGACCATCGACGCCACCGAGTTCAAGCTGTTCACCAAGGACGACACCGCCTGGACCTACACCAAGGACGACGACGCCCGCATGGCGCGCGCCATGGCGGCGGGGAACCGCATGATCGTCAAAGGCAAGTCGAACCGCGGCACCGAGACGACCGACACCTACTCGCTGTCCGGCTTCACCGCTGCCAAGGCGGCGATCGACCGCACGTGTCCGCGCTGATGAACGTCGCCAGCACCATCGTCCCCGAGGCCCTGCGCGTCCCGCAGAAGCCCAGGCTCGTCGGCATGGACCGCGCCGCGCTGGCCGAGGCCGCCGTCGCCGTGGGCGAGCAGCGCGCCAAGGGCAAGATGCGCGCCAACCAGCTGTTCCACTGGCTCTACTTCCGCGGCGCGCGCTCCTTCGACGACATGACCACCATCTCCAAGGAGATGCGGGCGAAGCTGGCCGAAGTCTACGACGTCGGCCGCGAGGACATCGCGCGCGCGCAGGTGTCCGCGGACGGCACGCGCAAGTGGCTGGTGCGCCTGGCGGACGGCGCGCTCGTCGAGACCGTCTACATCCCGGACGAGGACAGGGCGACGCTGTGCGTCTCCCCGCAGGTCGGTTGCACGCTCACCTGCCGCTTCTGCCACACCGGCACGCAGCCGTGGGTGCGCAACCTCTCGGCCGCCGAGATCGTGGGGCAGGTCATGCTGGCGCGCGACGAGCTCGGCGAATGGCCGAGCCTTCCCGACGACCGCATGATCACCAACATCGTGCTCATGGGCATGGGTGAGCCGCTCTACAACTACGACAACGTCGTCGCGGCGCTCGGGCTGATGATGGACAACGAGGGCATCGCCATCTCGCGCCGGCGCATCACCGTGTCCACCGCCGGGGTGGTGCCGATGATCGGCAAGCTCGGCGACGACACCGGCGCGGCGCTCGCCATCTCGCTGCACGCGACGCGCGACGAGGTGCGCGACGTGATCGTGCCACTGAACAAGAAGTATCCCATCGCCGAGCTGATGGACTCCTGCCGCCGCTATCCCGGCAGCGCCAACTCGCGCCGCATCACCTTCGAGTACGTCATGCTCAAGGGTGTGAACGATTCCGAGCGCGACGCGCGCGAGCTGGTGCAGCTTATCGCCGGCATCCCCGCCAAGGTGAACCTCATCCCGTTCAACCCCTGGCCGGGCAGCCCCTACGAGTGCTCGGACGAAGAGACCATCGCCCGCTTCGCCGCCATCGTGAACCGCGCCGGCTATTCCTCGCCGGTGCGCACGCCCAGGGGCCGCGACATCCTGGCCGCCTGCGGCCAGCTCAAATCGGATAGCTTGCGTCAACGCAAATCCGCGCGCTCGACCGCTCTTGCTACGTCACAGAACTAACGTGTTAGACGACCTCGTCCCAAACATCATCGCGGTGCTGATAGTACTGTGGCCGGTCTGGCGCGTCTGTCGCCGGGCTGGCATCCATCCGGCCTGGGCGCTCATGCTATTCGTGCCCTATGCCGGGTTTCTCCTGGTGTATCTGATGCTCGCATTTCGGCGTTGGCCGGCGACGTCAGCAACGATCGCGTCACCACGGTAGGTGAGCGGATGTTCGGACCAGGAACTTTCAGCATTTGGCACTGGCTCATCGCAGCCTTTGTGATCTGGCTCACGGTCTGGCCCGCGCACGGATCGCTCGGAAATCGGGTCGCACGGGCTGGTGGGGGGTGTTGTTCTTGTTGCCCCTTGTCAACGTGATCTTGATCTGGGTATTCGCTTTCGTCCGCTGGCCGGCCCTCGACCGGCACTAGCGTCTTCTTGGAGCATTCGATGTCCGCACAGCGGCCCGTGCGCAAAGTCGTGCTCGCCTACTCGGGCGGCCTCGACACCTCCGTCATCCTCAAGTGGCTGCAGGAGACCTACCGCTGCGAGGTGGTGACCTTCACCGCCGACCTCGGCCAGGGCGCCGAGCTGGAAGCCGTGCGCCGAAAGGCCACCATGCTCGGCATCAAGGAGATCGTCGTCGAGGATCTGCGCGAGACGTTCGTGAAGGACTACGTCTTCCCGATGTTCCGCGCCAACGCCCTCTACGAGGGCATGTACCTGTTGGGCACGTCGATCGCGCGGCCGCTCATCGCCAAGCGCCAGATCGAGATCGCCAAGGCGACCGGCGCGGATGCGGTCGCGCATGGCGCGACGGGCAAGGGCAACGATCAGGTGCGCTTCGAGCTCACCTACTACGCGCTCAACCCCGACATCCGCGTCATCGCGCCGTGGCGCGAGTGGGACTTCGCCTCGCGCACCGCGCTCATCGAGTACGCCGAGAAGAACCAGATCCCGGTGCCCAAGGACAAGCGCGGCGAGGCGCCGTTCAGCCAGGACGCCAACCTGTTGCACACCTCCTCCGAGGGCAAGGTGCTGGAAGACCCGTGGATCGAGGCCGACCCGATCGTCTACTCGCGCTCGGTCGCGCCCGAGGAAGCGCCCGACAACCCGACCTACGTCGAGGTCGAGTTCGACAAGGGCGACGCCGTCGCCGTGGACGGCAAGCCGTTGTCGCCCGCCAAGCTGCTCGAGCGCCTGAACGAGCTCGGCGGCGCCAATGGCGTCGGCCGCCTCGACCTCGTCGAGAACCGCTTCGTCGGCATGAAGTCGCGCGGCGTCTACGAGACCCCCGGCGGCACGATCCTCTACTTCGCCCACCGCGGCATCGAGAGCATCACCCTCGACCGCGGCGCCGCGCACCTCAAAGACGAGCTCATGCCGCGCTACGCCGAGCTGGTCTACTACGGCTTCTGGTTCAGCCCCGAGCGCGAGATGCTGCAAGCCGCCATCGACAAGAGCCAGGAGAAGGTGAGCGGCACGGTGCGCCTCAAGCTCTACAAGGGCAGCGTCTCCGTCGTCGGCCGCAAATCCAAGCACTCGCTCTACGACCAGAGCCTGGTGACTTTCGAAGAGGGCTCCGCCTACGACCAGCACGACGCCGAAGGCTTCATCAAGCTCAACGCGCTGCGGCTGCGGACGCTCAGGAAGCGCGGCTAGAGCGGATAGCATGATAAGTTGCAGCAGGCGGGAGCCGAGGGGCAACTGCGTTGAGTGCACCGCTTCATAGACTAATAGCGGACTACCTGCGTAGTCGGCCACGGGAACGGCTAACGCCCGCCGAAATTGCGACTGCGCTCATTCAGTTGCACCCAGACCGGTTTGCCCAGAAGGCGCGTGATCTCGACGGACGCACTACGATTGAAGAGCAGGTAACACGCGAGGTTTACGCGAATCGCAAGGCGGTGCTTAGGAACGATAGATCAATATCACTGGATCCTTCACGTCGGCCACAAGCGCTCTTTTTTGATCCGGATGCGGATTTGAATGCAGCACCTGTCGCCGCAACCAGCGGCTCAGAAGTCCGTGATTCGACGAGCCAAACGAGCGAGAATCGCGCTGAACAGGAAGATGCGAATGAGCATGCCCTTTACGCACCGCTGCAGCGGTTCCTGTATCAGGAGCTGAACATCGTTTCAAAGCGCATACGCGAAGGCACGAGCTCGAACAGGCGCGGTCGAGGCGGAAATAAGTGGCTTCATCCCGACATCGTGGGAATGCTGGTGCCCAGCCAAGTTTGGGGCGAACTCGTGCAGCAGGTTTCAACCGAACTGCCAACGAGCAAGGCCAAGTTGATTGCGATCGAAGTCAAGCGCCGGCTAACAGTCGGGACAATTCGCGAGGCTTTCTTTCAGGCGGTGTCGAACTCTCTGTGGGCAAATCGTGGCTACCTAGCAGCGGCCGAGATCGACGCTGAGACGTTGGAAGGGCTCAACATGCTTTGTGCGTTGCATGGCGTTGGGTATATCGCGGTCGATCGCGAGAACGTGGGCGAAAGCCAAATTCTGATCCACGCCCGGGAACGCGACGAGGTTGACTGGGCAAGCGCAAGTCGAATTGCGCAAGAGAACAGTGACTTCACCGCCTTTCTCAACAACGTGCTGAACTATCTGCGAAGCGGCAAGGTCATGCCGCCACTTTGGGAACACACGCAGGATCGATAACTAGGTCGTGGACTCATAATGCCTGAGCCAGAGGCGGGTGGCGGCCAGAGCCACGGCTGCCAGGAAGTTGCGGGCGAGCTTGTGGTAGCGGGTGGCGATGCCA
>Ga0194132_10007101_pt1 | contig 16926 bp, 17 predicted proteins | sample TA2KigOf80mmetaG_FD_148612 | JGI IMG/M metagenome (GOLD analysis project Ga0194132, IMG submission 148612) | Freshwater microbial communities from Lake Tanganyika, Tanzania - TA2015054 Kigoma Offshore 80m | ecosystem: Environmental > Aquatic > Freshwater > Lake | place: Tanzania: Lake...
GATGCGCGCGCTCGTGACCGGTGGGGCGGGATTCATCGGTTCCCATCTCGTGGATACGCTGCTGACGCGCGGCGACCAGGTTACGGTTCTGGACCATATAGAAACCGGCAGAGTCGGCAACATCGGGCACAACCTGAACCGGCCGGAGTTCCGTTTCATCAATGACACGATTCTCGATGCCGGCGTCGTCGACGCCCTTGACGAGGGCGTCGACGACGCCGGCATCGAGAAAATCCTGCGCGCGGCCTACCGGAACTGGAAGAAGGTCGTCACGATCTCGTCGTCCGAAGTCTACGGGAAGTCGACGAAGGTGCCGCTGTCCGAAGACGACGACCGCGTTTTCGGCCCCATATCCGTCACACGCTGTAATTACTCGTCCTCGAAGACGATGCGCGAGCACTTCGCCTATACCTACGCCGCGAATGGGTTACCCGTTACGATCCTGTGCTTCTTCAACTCGTACGGACCGCGCGACCACAGCGCCGGGTACCGCACCGTGGTCGCCCGCTTCATCTATCATGCCCTGAACAACGAGCCTTTGACCGTTCACGGCGGCGTAGCAGACGCGCTGCTTCTGCTACGCCGATGACACCGTCCGTGGGGTCATGCTGGCCGGCGACAAGAGCGAGGCCGACGGCGAAACGTTCAACATGGGCAACGACCAGGAGGTCCGCGTTCTCCACCTGGCGACGCGGATCAAGGAGATGACGCACTCACAGTCCAAGATCAAGCTGCTGCCCTATGAGGACTTCTACGGACAGCGCTTCGAGGACACGCTGCGCCGCGTCCCCGATCTGCGGAAGGCCCGCCGGGTCCTCGGCTACCGCACAACAGTTTCGCTCGACGACGGCTTGCGCCCCACGATCGCCTGGTGCCGCGAGAACAACTTCGCCGGCGATCGACCGCGATCGGTGGCCGCGGGCGAGTAAAGTGCGCGTCGCGATCCATCAGCCGCATTACCTCCCCTGGCTGCGCTACTTCGACAAGATCGCGCGCTGCGACGTCTTCTTGGTGCTCGACGACGCCCAGTAAAACAAGAACGGCTGACAGAACCGCAATAAGATCAAGGGCCCGAAAGGCTGGATGTACCTGACGGTGCCGGTGCGCGAGCACTTCGGCGATCGCATTGTCGACATGGTGATCGCGGACGACATTTGGCGGACGAAGTACTGGAAGTCGTTGGCCGCCTGCTACGGGCGCGCCCCCTACTTCGCTGCCTTTCGGGACGCGATGGCCGAAGTCTACGAGCGGCCTTGGGACAAGCTCGTCGACTTGAATCTCGCGATGCTCGAGGGTTGGCTGGCGTTGCTCAGCATCGCGACGCGCGTCGTGCGCAGCTCGGAGATGGACATCGCCGGCGGGGCGACGCCGCGGCTCGTGGTGATTCTCGGTCGCCTCGGCCCCAGCACGTATATCAGCGGCGACTTCGCGGCCGGCAACCACATGGACGACGCGCTGCTCGCCGGCGCTTGCATATCCGTCGAGATGCAAGCGTGGCAGGCGCCGGTCTACCGGCAGCAGTTCCCGAAATCAGGGTTCATTGCCGACCTCGCGATCGTCGACCTCTGTTGCAACGAGGGGCCGCGGGCGCTGGAGATCCCGACGACGCGCGAGACCTCGTCCGCGGCGCCGGCATAGCACCACCCAGATCGTCGCACCGGCGCCGCAGCGCCCCTGTTGCCGGGTGGCAGCCGCGACGAAAGGAGGAGACGCGCGCCGTCCCTGCGAACCCCTCTTCATCCATGAAACGAATCAAACTCCTGACCGTTGGCGCTACGTTGACCGCGCAGGGCAAGGACGCGCTCGACTTCTCCCGGTACGATCGCCGGATCAGCGGGCTGCGAACGTTGTATCCGGCCGAGCTCTTGGCGCGCGTTCCCGAAGCTTCGCGGTTCGCGACCGTCGAGCCGGACGAGGACTGGGCGAATCTCGACCCGCAGCCGTCCCCTGGCGACGCCTGGACCGCGGTCGCGACCCGACTGCAGCACCTTCTCGAGGACGACGGCGTCGACGGCGCCGTCCTCGTGCACGGCACAAACGTCCTCGAAGAAACCGCGTACTTCCTCCACCTGGTTTTGAAGACGCGTAAGCCCGTCATCGTCGTCGGCGCGCAGCGGCCGATAACCGCGCTCAGCACAGACGGTCCGCTCAACGTCGTCGCGGCGGTTCGCACTGCCGCGAGCGAGGAAGCGGCCGGGCGCGGCGTCCTCGTCGTGCTCAACGACGAGATCCACTCGGCGCGCGACGTCACGAAGTCGAACACGTTCCGGCTGCACACCTTTCGCTCGCCGAGCTGGGGCCCGATCGGCGTCGTCGACGCCGATCGTGTCGTCTTCCACTATCGGCCGGAGCGCGCGCACACGATGGAGACGCCGTTTTCGGTATCCGGTCTGCGCGCCTGGCCGCGCGTCGACATCGTCTACGGCCACCACTTCGACGACGGCGCGTTGATCGACGCCGCCGTCGCGTTGGGCGCGCGCGGCCTCGTCGCGGCGACCGCCGGCGCCGGATCGCCGGCCGGGATGCGAACGGCGCTCGAGAAAGCGCTGAATCGCGGCGTGGTCGTCGTGCGCAGCTCGCGGGTCGGCAGCGGCCGCGTCCTCAGCGACGACAACGCCGCGATGCCCGAGACGATCGCCGCCGGCGACCTCAACCCGCAGAAGGCGCGCCTGCTGCTGCAGCTCGGCGTCATGGTCACCCGGGACGTCGCGACGCTGCGCACGTACTTCGAGACCTTCTAGGAGGAACCCATGCGGATTCCCACGTCCGACGACAGCTTCCAGAACGAGCGCGTCCTGCCGGAGATCGAAGCGGCGGTCCGCGGCGTCCTCCTCGATTCGCGCGGCCCGCGGCCGCCGGTCATCCCCGATCTCGAAAAGGACGTCAGCGACCTGCTCGGCGGCTGCATCGCGGTCGCCGTCCAATCCGGGACCGCCGCGATGATGCTGGCTCTGCGCGGCATGGGCATCGGCCCCGGCGACGAGGTCATCACGCCGCCGAACTCGGATCTGACGACGACGTCGGTCGTCAGCCACGTCGGCGCGCGGTTCGTGTTGTGCGACGTCGAGGACGACACGATGAACCTCGATCCGTCGCTCATCGAAGCGCGCATCACGCCCCGGACGAAGGCGATCTTTCCGGTGCACCTGGCCGGTCACCCCGCCGACATGGATCCGATCCTCGACATCGCGAAGCGCCGCGGTCTCCGAGTCATTGAGGACGCTTGCCTGTCCCTTGGGGCGACGTACCGTGGACGGCTCACCGGTCTGATCGGCGACGTCGGCTGCCTGAGCTTCGGCGTCGGCAAGGTCATCAGCGGCGGCGGCGACGGCGGCATGGTCGTGACGCGCAACGAAGCGATCGCGCACGAGGTTCGGCTGCTGCGCGGCGTCGGATCGTACCCTTCGCTCACCGATCTACCGCCGGAGCAGCGGGCGCTCGCCAACAGCCTGCGGTTCGAGCGCGAAGGCTACTTCGTGCAGATGAACGCGATGCAAGCCGCGATCCTGCGCGTGAAGCTGCCGCATCTGGCGGCGTGGCAGGCGGAGCGTGACGGGCTCGCCGCGCACTACGCAGCCCGGTTCTCCGGCACGCCGGTGAGAGCGCCGATCGTGCGGCCGGACTGCACGCACACCTGGCGGGACTACGTCGTCCGCGTCCCGCAGCGGGACGCCGTGCGCGCCGCCCTGCGCGAGCGTGGGATCGCGACGCACATTCGCTACATTCCCCCGGTGCATCTGCAGCCCGTGCACGCGAAGCTCGGACTGGGACCGGGCAGCTTCCCGGTCGTGGAACGCATTGCGTCGGAGCAATTGGGACTTCCGCTGTATACCGGACTCCGCCTAGAGCAAGTCGACGAGATCGCCGCGACCGTGCTCGAAGCGATCTCCGGCGCGACAGTACGCTCGTAGGGACCGATCGCGAGAAGACAAGCGAACGAAAAGGGAACGATCGCGGCCTGATCGTTCTACGCGACGAAGGTTATAACGACCGGCGAAGGCGGCATGCTGCTTGCCGACGACCCGGGCATCCTCCCGCGGACGCGGGATCTGCTGGACTAAGATGGCCGTCCGATCGCCCGCATGCGCTTCAACTACAAAATGACCGACTTCCAAGCGGCGCTCCGGATCCAGCAGCTGCGCCGCCTGCCCCAGTTCCTGGCCCGCCGCAAGACATTGGCCGCGCTCTACGATCTCAGCTTCCGCGGCTTGAACTACCGCTACGTCGTGCGCGTGCCCGACGCGGCGCGGGCGATCGACAGGTTGCTCGTTCGCGGCATCCAGAGCAAACCGCCGGTCTTCCGGGCCTTCGATCAGTACCTGGAAACCGACGCGATTCCCGAGTCGACGCGCGCCATGCGGGAAGCGCTGTCGATCCCGATCTACCCATCGTTGACGAAGACCGAGGTCAAACGGATCCTGGCCGCGGTGCCGGAGGTCGTGAAGGAACAGCAGGAGGCTCTTGCATGGGAACGCACGCCGTCGTTTTCTTCGTTGCGCTCGCGTTAGGTCTCGTCGTCACGCCCCTGTGCGGTGTGCTCGCCGCACGTCTCGGGATCCTTGACGTCCCTAACGCGCGCAAGGTCCGCACGCGCCCGACGCCTCTGCTCGGCGGGCTCGCGGTCTTTATCGCGTTCTCGCTGCCGACGATCCTGTTCTTGCAGCCGGTGATCCTGTTCTTGCAGCCGGTGATCCCGCTTCAGCTGACGCTGCTGCTGTTCGGCGCCGCGGCGTTCGGGCTCATCGGCTTGTTCGACGACGTTCGCAACGTGGGAGCGCCGAAGTTTGCGCTCGAGTCGATCGCCGTCGTCGCGATCGTCGTGCTCGGCGGCTTCCGCGCGAACCTGCCTTAGCCGATCGTCGGCGAAGCGCTGGCGGTGTCGTGGATCGTCGGCGTCGCGAACGCGTTCAACTGCTTAGACTCGACGGACGGGGTAGCCGCCGGAACCACCGCGATCAGCGCCATCGCGATCGCGGTGGTTCCGGCGCTGTTGCACGATCGGGTCGGCGTCGCGATCGTCGCGCTCGCACTCGCCGGCGCTTGCCTCGGATTCCTGCGCTACAACTTCGCGCCGGCGCGGATCTTCCTCAGCGACACGGGCAGCCTGATGCTCTGGTTCGTGCTCGGCGCGTTGAGCGCTGCCTTGCTGGGCTCGAAAGGCAATCCCGCGGTCCACGCGGTGCCCTTGTTGATTATGGCGGTGCCGGTCGTCGACTTCCTCATCGTCCACTACCGCCGCTACGAAAGCGGCATCCGTAACCCGATCAAGATCAGGACCTCGGCAGCGAAAGACCATTTGCCGCACCGGCTGCTGGGAGAAGGTCAGTCGGCGCGCCAGGCGGCGATTTCGATCTACGTGCTGACCGCGCTGACCGGGCTTTGCGGCGTCATCTTCGTCGCCCGCCTCGCCCTCGAAGGTCCGCTGACGGCGCTCGCGGCAGTGATCGGGCTTGTCATCGTCACGCTCGGATTCCACTGGAGCTATCGCGGCTGGGCCCGCAATCTTGGCGCATCGCAACCCACGCCAGTCGATTGACGAAAAGGCCCCGTGACTCCTGCACGGCGCCTTTTCTGTGCGCGCGGGGCGACCGGTCGGCGGACGTCTAGTCGGATACGTACGTGCGGATCATCGCGCCGATGAGGCGCGTCGCCGTGCCCGCGAACGCGCGGTCGCGCGCTGCCCGCGCCAGCGATGCGCCGAGCACCGGGTTGAACAGCCGGGACTGATATTGTGTGTCGCCGTGCCGCTCGATCGCCCGGCGCAGCCGGTCGTCGCCGGCCACGGTCCCGACGAATCGGTTCATATCCTCGTCGGTCATGCTCGCCAGGGCCCGACGCACGCGCGCGGTGAAGCGGACCTCGCGCCCGAATTGACGCCGCCAGCGCCGCTCGTAGTCACGCCAGGCGCCTTTGTCGCCGCCGATCGCGCGCGCCGCCGTTTCGGCGGCGACCCGCCCGCCGAGCAGCGCATAGTAAATGCCGCCCCCGGACGTCGCCTTGACGTGCCCGGCGGCGTCGCCGGCCAACAGGAATCCCGGTCGAAACGCCGGTCGATCTCCCGTGAGCAACGGGATGGACCCCGCGAGCTTGCGCACGACGCGACCGCCGCAGGCGCGGCGTGACGCGATCGGATGGGCCGCGATCAACCGATCGAGATATTGGACGGGCGGCCCGGTTGCTTCTCGCGGATCGACCGCGAGACCGATGCGCGCCGCCCCGCCGCCCAGCGGCATCAGCCACGCAAAGAAGCCCGGCGCCCACGTGCGACCGGCGTATACTTCGGCGCCGTCATCGTCGACCAGATCGAGCCCTTCCATCTCGTATTGCAACCCGGCGAGGAGATGACGGCGCGGCTCGATGCCGGACGCGTTCGCGAACTGCGCCCGCGGACCCTCGGCATCGATGACGACCGCGGCCCGCAACGCCATCGAAGATCGCCCGCGGTCGGCATCCACGCGCATGAGGCCGCGGTCCCACGAGGCGGCCTTGGCTCGCGCCCCGCCGACGAAGACGGCCCCCGCTTCCACGGCGCGCTCCGTGAGCCACCGATCGAACGCGTCACGGTCGACGACGTGCGAGTCGGCGCGTGACCTACGGATCTCGGCGACGACTCCGCTCGGCGCGCAGATGCGCGCGGCTCGCAGGGTGTTGCGGGCAAAGGACGCGGGCAAACTCAAATCGGCGAACGCGTGGATGGACAACTTTCCCGTGCAATGCGGCGGCGCTCCCGGTTCCGGGTGCTCCTCCAGCAGCAACGTGCGGAGGCCCGCGGCGGCCGCCGTCCAGGCAGCCATGCCTCCGGCGGGCCCGGCGCCGACGACGACGACGTCCCAGCGATCTGTTGTCAAGCGTATCGAATCCTCCGCGACGGATCTTCGGCGAGCCCGGCCGCGCCCGACTGCGACGCGCGACCGACGCCGGAGATTCGCGCCGAACGACCGCTGCCACTCTTCGCGTCTAGGGGCGCAGGCCGGCGCGGGCGAGCATGTCGCGTACTATCGCCTCCAACGAGTAGCATTCGACGCGACGCTGCGCCCGCACCGCCATCTCGCGCGCCACGACGGGGTCCGCGACCAGCGTCCGGATCGCGGCGGCGAGCGCTTTCGGATCGCCCGGCGGTGTGAACACGACCTCGTCGGTCGCGAACAACCCGCGCAGGTTCGGCAGGTCCGGCGCGATGATCGGGCGCGCCAGGGCCGCGTACTCGAACAGCTTCATCGGCACGCCCGTCGCCAGCGTGTGCGGCAGCACCGCGACGTCGAACGCGGCGATCTCCGCAAACGCGCGCTCGTGCGGAAGCGGGCCGGTCCACGTCACGCGACCGTCGAGACCGAGCCGCGCCGCCTCACCCCGGAGGCGCTCGTAGTCTTCGCCGTATCCGACGATGCGGCAACGAATCCGCGTGTCGAGATCGCGCAGCGCTTGGAACAGCAGATCGACGCGATGCCAGCGGCTGAGGCTGCCGAGAAATCCGACGGTCACGGCGTCCGGCTCGGAGAGCGCGGGGCGGTTCGCGGCCAGGCGAGCGCCGTGATCCAACAAGGATCGGAGGATCCCATTCGGCATCACGGCGATCTTCTCGGACGGGATCCCCAAGGCGGCGTAGTACTGGGCCGCGGACTCCGAGACGGTGACGACCAAGCGCGCAGCCGCGCCCAACGCGCGCATGCGCCGGCGGTGGAGGATCGCGAAGTGACCTTTCCGGTGGAACGCGCGCTCGACGGCGAACGGCGCGTCCAAGTGGGCGATCAGCGGTACGCGGGCCGCGTCGGCGAGCCGCACGCCCAGAGTGTCGTAGATTCCGGCGCGATGAAAGACGAGGTCACAGGCGGGCAGGCGGCGGCACAATCGCGCGAGATGGACGATGCCAAAGCCGATCTCGACCACGTCGCGGCCCCACCACGGCAGCCGGCGCACCAACGATCGGGCCCGCGCCGACAAGGACGCGCCAAAGTCGTAAGGGACAACCTCGTGCGGACCGACGACGTGAACCGTGTGACCGACGACGGCAAACGCCTCCGTGATCGACCGCAATTGAATCGCGTCGCCGCCGCGCCCGACGATGCCGTGAGTGACGACGATCCTTATCGTTCTTCACCGACGAGGCGCAACGCGGCCTCGCGCAGCGAGGCGGCCACGGCCGCGATCGGCAGCCGTCGCGCCCGCGCGTCGGCAAGGCGAGTCTCCACCTCGCGCTCGCCGGCGATGAGCACGCCGGGGATGCCGAGCCGCCGGCCGGCTTCGAGATCGGACAACGCGTCCCCGATAACGACGCTGGCCTCAAAGTCGATCTTCGGGTCGTCACGCCGAGCCTGCAGGAACAACCCGACGTCTGGCTTGCGACACCCACAAGTTCCCTTTTCGTGCGGGCAGACGTAGACGGCATGGACGTCGGCGCCCGCCGGCGCCAGCACCGCCCGCATCCGGTCGTGGATGTCGTCGACCGCCGCGGCTGACATGCGGCCCAGCGCGACGCCTCGCTGATTCGTCACGATGACGACGCGGCAGCCAGCGCGGCGGAGGATGCGCAAGCCGTCGATCGCGCCGGGAAGGAACGCGAATTCGGACCACGATTTCACGTAGTACCCGTCCTCGGCTTTGTGATTGATCACGCCGTCGCGATCGACGAACGCGGTGCTAGGCACGGGCATGGACGTCCGGGAACAGGGCTTGCTCGACGAGCTCGCAGAGAATGTGCCCGATGAGGAGGTGAGCTTCCTGGATGCGCGGCGTCTCCCGTGCCGGCACCCGAATGGCACAGTCCGCGAGGTCGGCCAGCGGACCGCCGAGGGCTCCGGTCAGTCCGACCGTCGCGAGCCCTCGGGCGTGCGCCTCGCGGATCGCCGCGATCACGTTCGCGGATGCGCCGCTCGTCGACAACCCGACCGCGACGTCGCCCGGTCGTCCGAGCGCGCGGATCTGACGCGCGAAGACGTGCTCGAAGCCGTAGTCGTTGCCGATGGCGGTGAGGATCGGGCCGTTCGTCGTCAGGGCGATCGCCGGCAGCGCGTCGCGCTCTCGTAGATAGCGGCCGACCAGCTCGCCGGCGATGTGCTGGGCGTCGGCTGCGCTGCCGCCGTTGCCGAACAGGAACAGGGTGCGGCCTTCGCGCAGCGCGTCCGTCCAAACGGCGGCGACGGCTGCGATCTCGGCCGACTGCGAAGCGAGCGCTTCTGCGACAAGTCGCGCGTGCTCCAATCGAGATCGGATGCGGTCGACGAGCACGCTCACGCGTGGATCACCTGGCTGCCGGGCGCGTTGATCGAGACAGAGATCTCCGGCAACCGCGCCAGCCGCGCCCGCACCGCCTCACGCCGCTCCGGCGGAACAAAGAACAGGAGGAATCCGCCGCCGCCGGCGCCGAGCAGCTTCCCGCCCAGCGCCCCGGCTTCGAGCCCGGCGCTGTAAAGCGACCAGAGATTTTCGTCGGCCACGCCGGCGTCCAACTCGGCCTTCAACCGCCAGCTCTCGTGCAACAGCGCGCCAAACGCCGACAATGGCCCGCTGCCGGTGAGCACGCGGTGCCCTTCGTCGACGATCGCGCGCATGCGCGCGAGGCGGTCGCCGTTCTCGGAGACCCGCGCGATCTGCCCCTTCGTGACCGACGCGGATCGCCGTTGGATCCCCGTATAGAAGATCATCAAATGCGCCTCGAGCTCCCGTCGCCGCGCATCGGACACGCAGACGCGGTGGACGACGATCTCCCGTTTGCCGCGGAACTCGATCAGGTTCAGCCCGCCGACCGCGGCGAAGGTTTGGTCCTGGCAACCGACGGGATCCTTCAGAATGTCGCGCTCGATCTCGATCGCCTGGTGGGCGAGCTCGAGCGGCGCCACGAACCGACCGCGGTAGGCGTGCAAAGCGTTGAGCAAGCCGACGACGAACGTCGCCGAAGACCCCAGCCCCGTGAACCCCGGCAGCTCGGCCGAATAGCCGACTTCGATGTCGCGTTCGACCCCGCAATATCGCAGGCACTCGCGGAACGGATCGTGCCGGATGTCCTCGACGCGCTTGACGCACTCGACCTCGCGGTAGGCGATGCGAATCGAGTAATCGAACAGTCCCGAGTAGAACCGCGTCACCGAATGATAGGCGCACTTGTCGATGGCGGTGCCGAGCACGGCGCCGCCGTGTCGCTCAAAGTACTCGGGATAATCGGTTCCGCCGCCGAAGAAGCTCACACGCATCGGCGTCCTGGTGATAATCACGCCTTCTCCCGCCCTGTCGTTTCGTTCGCGGCGACTTTGCTCCGCGCTCCATTTTCCGTTCCCGACCGCCTCAGCGACGTAGCGCCGGCTCCGCGCGCGCGACCGCGTCTCGGTACCATGCGACCGTGTGGGCGAGCCCGTCGCGCAACGACGTCGCGCAGGACAGTCCCAGCGCCCGCAGGCGGCGGACGTCGAAGATCTTCACGCTCTGCCCCTCCGGCTTGGAGACGTCCCACCGGATCTCGCCACGGAATCCAGTCGCGGCGCGAATCTCCTCTGCCAGCGTGCGCACGCTGGTCGGCACGCCGGAGGACAGATTGATCGGTCCGGGCTCGTCGCCGTCGATGAAGAACGGCACGAGGCGGGCCACGTCGCCAGCGTAGACGAAGTCGCGCTTCGCCGTTCCGTTTCCCCACACGGTGACCGCCGGCGATCCGTCCTGCGCGGCTTCGTCGAACCGCCGAATGAGCGCCGGGATCACGTGCGACTCGCGCGCGCGGAAGTTGTCGTGCTCGCCGTAGAGATTGCCGGGCACGAGGACGACCGAACGGAGACCGTACTGCTGCCGGTAGGCCTCCGCGGCGACGATGCCCATCTTCTTCGCCGTCGCGTAGGCGGCGCTGTCCGGCTGCGGGTAACCGGCCCACATCTGAGACTCGTCGATCGGCGAAGCGGCCGTCGCCGGATAGCTGCACCCGCCCATGGTGTACACGAGCTTGTCGATCCCGTGCTCCGCCGCCGCTTGGAAGACGTTGCCGACGAAGAGCAGATTGCGATGCAGGAAGTCGGCCGGCCAGGTGCGATTCGCCTCGATGCCGCCGACGTAGCCGGCGAGGTGGACGACGACGTGCGGGCGCAGCTCGGCGAACAGGGCCCGCGCGCGCGCCGGATCGGTCAGGTCGTACTGCCGCCGCGAGACGCCCACGACCGCATCGCGGCCGTACCGGGCTTCCAGCACGGGCGTGACGTGGCGGCCGAGGAACCCGGTCGCGCCGGTAACGACGACGCGGCGCGCGCTCACGTCTTCCTCCCTGCCAGGGCGCCGCGCAGAAATGACGCGACGGTGTCGCGCGTCTCGGGTACCGCGATGCGCGCGGCGAGCTTGTCGAGATCGATCTCGCAACGTACGCGCGGGCTACCGGGCCGGGCAGCGACGGTTCGCCCCGCCATCGTTATCACGTCGGTGACGGAAACGACGCCGCGCGCGCAGAGGTTGAAGACCTCGTTCGTCACCCCGGCGGCCGCGACGTCGAGCACGATGTCGGCGGCGGCGTCCGTCTCAAGGTATTGGAATTCGCTCGCCGGATCGACCCACAGCGGGCCGCCGTGCAAGACGTCGTATACCGCGTTCTTGCGCAGCCCCGGGCCGACGAAGCCCCCGCCGCGGAAGACCAGCCAGCGTTTCGCGTCGTGCCGCACGCACAGCTCCGCCAGGTACTTGTGAAAACCGTACGGCGTCTGGGTGGCGACGTCGATCGGTGCCTCCTCGCGCGTCGTTTCCGGTCGGCTAACGTCCGGATAGACGTCGCACGACGACAATAGGATGTAGCCGCCGGCATCGAAATCGCGCAATGAAGCGCGCACGGAGCGTACCGAGCGGTCGAACTCATCGACGGGACGCTCGGCGGCGAGATACTTGCGCGCGTTGCCGTTCGCGTTGACGAGCCAATCGCACGCGGTTCCCGCCAGCGTGGCGTAAGACTCCCGCGTGATCGCCCGCCAGGCCAGGCCGCGCGCCGAGCACCGGCGCGCGAACGCCGAGCCGAGGAATCCGTTCGCGCCGAGAACGTAGATCATCGTCGCCCTCCGGCCGGAGCTGCGGCTTCCACCGTGGCCGGCGCGCCGTCGAGGGACGGCAGCCAAGTGGCGACCTTGGCGAACTGGGTCGCCCAGTTGAGCTCGGCGCGGACGGCCTGCCCGCAGTTGCGAACCAGCTCCGCGTAGCGCTCACTGCCCGCCAGGGCCAGACCGCGCCGCAACGACGACAGGAACGAACCGAACGACCAGTCGGACATGGCGAGCCCGCAGTCGTAGCGCTCCAACAGCATACGGCATTGCGGATGCGGCGCCGCGATCGGCGGCACGCCGGAGACGATCGACTCGAAGAATTTGTTCGGCGCGGCGTAATATTGGTTCTCCTGATCCGGGTTCCACATGACGATGCTGAACAGGTAGTCGCGCCGGATCTCCGCGAGGCGGGCCGCGTCCACATAGCCCAGGAAACGGCTATTTCTCGTCATGTCCCGGAACGCGGCGCGCGTCTCCGCCGCGCGCGGGCCGCCGAAGACGCCGTAGGTGTCGAGCGGCAGCGCCTGCGTTTTCGCGTCGAGGAAGTACTCGGCATACGTTCGGCCATGCTCGATCGTGCCGTGGTAGACGATCCGGCCGTTGCGCTGCGCCGCCGGTGCCGGCGCGACCGCCCTCCGCTCAAGCTCGTGCGGGGCGCAGTTGTACACGATCACGCGCGGCACTTGGTTGTGCCCGCAGCGATCGGCATGCAACCGGGCCCGATTTTCCTCCGGGAAGACCATGAGGTCGACCGACGCGCAGACCGCGCGGCTCACCTCGATGTCGAACGGGTACGTGATCAGCTCCAGCGCGTAGAGGATCACGACCCGTGGGCGACGTCGCAGCTTCGCCAGCACCGGCAGACAGTATTCGCCGAAGACGACGAGGACGTCCGGCGCCAGGGCGTCGACCCGGCGGCTCGCCGCCACGTTGTACTCGAGGCGCCCGATCGCCGAGTACGGGTGGAAGGACGTCGCCAGACGCTCGATGTCGACGGCGGGAAACAGGCCATCGCGAGGGGCGCGCTCGATCTGATCCGGCTCGAGGACGATGCCTTCGCCGCCGTAGTGGGTCGCGACCGACGCGATGAACGCGGGAATCTGCGGGCTGCCATAGCCGACGCTGACATCGGAAACGCCGACGACGCGAGGACCGCGCCGTTTCATCGCGGATCCCCATGGCCGGTGGCGGTCCCCGTCACGGGTGCCGCGATCGTCGATTCCGACCGCCGCAGCAGCCGCTCCCACGACGGCACCAGATCCGCGATCAACGCGTCGGCGTTGTGCGTGGCGTAGACATGCCCGGCGAATGCGTGGCTCGTCTCGCGGTAGTGGGCGTGATGATCGACGAGCTCTCGAACGGCGCCGCTGATCTCTTCCGCGTTATGGCAGACGGCGGCGATCACGCCCAGCGGAATCGGCGCGTCCGGCGGTTCGGCGTAGAAGTCGACGCGCACGCCCGAGAACGCGATCATCGCGTCGCCGAACGCGTTGCGCAGCGACACCCACACGGAATGCGTCCCGGCCCGCAGCCGCACGGCGGCGCTCGCCATCGGGTCGTCTCCAGAACGCTCCATCATCAAGACTTGGCGATGCAACGATTCGCCATGCGCGTCCAGGTGGTCCACGTAGAGCTGCGCGTACGTTCCGTTCTGGTCGAGCGTGCCCGTCACGACCATCAACGTCGCGTCGATCGGAACGATGATGCTGGTATACACCTTCGTCGCCTCGCCACCGATGCGCAGCTGGAGATGACCACGTACCTGTGCGACATTGCCAGAGCGCCGCCAGCTGAACACGGGTGCCCTTCGGTAGTAGGTCGCCCGCGTCTCCGGCAACGCCCGCCGATACCGCGTGATCTCGCCGGCAACCTGCGCCGACAGCCAACTCGCCGCCGGCACGACGACCGGGACACCGGTCGCCATCGCTTCGACGAGCACGCCTGAGCTTCTAGAGTAGTAAGCGAATCGGTCATACGGGAGCAGCGCGATATCGGCGCCCGCGAGCAGCTCGCGATACTCCTGCGACGACAGCGGTCGATCGATCATCTCCACGAACCGCGGATCCAATGACGACAGGTCGGCACGCGCGACGACGGCCTCGGGGTCGCCGTCGGCCGTGTTGTAGTTCACCTGCAGCCGAAACCGCAGGCGGTCTCGTTCGACGTAGTCCCGCCACAGATCGCGGATGACGCGCGGCAGGTGATGAAACCCTTTCTCCTTCCGAGCGTCGCCTAAGTACACCGCCGTCAGCGGCATGCGCGCCGGCGGTGAGGGCGGCGCCGGCTGCGTGTGCGGAATCGGCAGAGTATGGTAGGCGACGAGGCCCAACCGGTTGTATTGGTCGGTGAGGCGGTCGGTGTCCGTGTAGAACCGCACGTGATCTCCCAGGGCGCGGCGACGGCACTCGAGGAGCGCGTGGCGGTGCACCCGCATCTCCTCGTCCTGTCCCGCGTAGTCTCCCTCTAGCCCGGCGTAGAGGGCCCGGCGAAACAACAAATGCCAAGACGCGCAACGCGACGCCGGATCCGACTCCAGGTATCGCAGCAACCCGGCGGTCTCGACGAACGTGACCGTCGGCAGGAAGACGACGTCGCCTGCGGCGAGGGGAACTTGACGGAAAACCGCGCGCGTATCGCGCGCGAACTGCCGCATCCGATACCGGTCATAGACCCACCGCATGCGCTCGGGGTGCCAACCGAGGAACAACCCCAGCGGCGACAGCAATGCGCGGACGACGACGTTCACCGGCGGGCCCACTCGTGAGAAATAGCCTCGCAGCGGTAGCATTGCCGCGACCAGCCGAAACACGGCGGCGATGACGGTCGCGAACCACACGGCCGCCAATGCGATCCAGACCGAGCGCGTCCCGCCGCTGAGCGGTAGCCGCTGGAAGAATTCCTCTAAGTTGTCGCGAGCCGCCCAGAGGACGCCGAACGGCGAGAACATCAGCCGCAGCCGGACCAGGGACTTCCAGCGGCCGATCGTGGCCGCCCCGTCCCACAGCGGCCGAAGCCAACCGGGCGGCGCGAGGCGGAACCAGATTCCATACCGGTACGCCCGCACGACCGGCCAGGGCGCGTCGTCGCCGCGGGCGCGCCGATTCGTGACGAGCACCGGTTCGTACGCGGCGCGGGCCGCGGCCGCGAGCACGTGCTGCGCGTACTCGTAGTGGTGGCCGCCGATGTCGATGATGGATTGATCGATAAGGACGAATCGAGGCAACGTGGCACCAATCCCTAGACGTTAGTGTGCGGGCGGTGCCCGAGGACCTTGTACGCCTCGACCAGCTCGCGGATCCCGTCGTCGAGCGTGTGCGCGGGACGGAACCCGGTCGCTTCGATGCGCGCGTTGGACACGATGTAGTCACGCCGGTCGGGGTCCTTGCCGATCGCGGCCTCGATGAACGTGAACGCCGGCACCTGCACACGGATGCGCTCGCACAGCTCGAGCTTCGACAAGTTCGCGTTGCTGAGTCCGACATTGTAAGGGCGGCCGGCCATCCGGTCGAATTCGACCAGCGCATGCTCGAACGCGCGCGCGACGTCGCGAATGTGGATGAAGTTCCGCCGGAAGTGCCCTTCGAAAACGATTAAGTAGCGGTCGGTGACGGCGCGATAGACGAAGTCGTTGACGAGCAGGTCCGTTCGCATGCGCGGCGAGGTGCCGAAGACGGTCGCGAAGCGGAACGACAGGCTATTGCCGGCATCGAGCACCGCCGCCTCGGCTTCGACCTTCGTGGTGCCGTACAGCGACAGCGGGCGCAGCGGCGACTCCTCCGTGCAGAATTTGTCGGCGTCCCCAATGCCGTACCCGCTGTTCGTGCAAGGGAAACAGATCCGCTGACCGGGCGCGCGGACGCGCAGGAGCAGCCGGATCGCGTCGAGGTTCGTCGACGTGGCCGCCGTCGCGTCGGCATCACATGCCGGAGCGCCGACAATCGCGGCCAGCGGGAGGATGACGTCCGCGTCGCGAATGGCCTCACGCAACGTCGATTCGGTGCGGGCGTCGCCGCGGATGATCCGCAACCGGGGATCGGCGACGCAGTCGAGCAGGGTCACCTGGTGGTAGCGGAAATTGTCGAGCACCGTTACGGTGTGCCCGTCCTGCAGCAAATGCGGCACGAGAATCGAGCCCAGGTAACCTGCCCCGCCGGTCACACAGATCCGCACGCGTTATCCGCTCCTCAATCGCAGCCGGTTTACCATCCGATCTTTTGTCCGTGCATGCCTTCAAGGCCGTCGCGTTGCTCTCGCGCTTACGAGCGCGCGGACGATGCCTCCGCTTTCTGCACGAGCGCGTACAACACCAACCGCGACTGCTCGATTACCGCCGCACAGAAGCTTGCCATCTCCAAGTCGGCACTGGCCATCGCGTCTTGATGCGCTACTTCCAACGCGGCTAACCGACGATCGATCGTCGGCGCGACCACGACCGCGAGATCGAAGATCTCAGCGCCGAACGGCGCAAGAGTTGCCGCGGGAAACAAGTCAACGAGGCGCCCATCATAGGGAGAAAGCAAGGCAGATGACGCGCCCTCACGTGGAATGTCGGTAAGCGTAGAGGACCGCCTCCACCGCACCCAACTCTCGGGGGCGGCCTTGATCTATCCAGATGGCGCGATCGCAGATCTCGCGCACCGCGTTCGCGTCGTGGGATACGAAGAGGAATGTCGTCCCGTGCTCGCGATAGGACCGCATGCGGGCCAGGCACTTGCGCTGAAACGCCTCGTCTCCGACCGCGAGAACCTCGTCGAGGAGGAGGACATCGGGTCGCCACGCCGTCGCGAGCGCGAACGCCAGCCGCGATATCATGCCGTTCGAGTAGGTGCGCAAGGGCGCGTCGATGAACGCGTCCAACTCGGCGAACTCCACGATCTCACCGAATCGATCCGTGACCTCGGCTTCCGTGCGTTGAAGCAACGCCCCATTG
>Ga0194132_10007106_pt1 | contig 16923 bp, 16 predicted proteins | sample TA2KigOf80mmetaG_FD_148612 | JGI IMG/M metagenome (GOLD analysis project Ga0194132, IMG submission 148612) | Freshwater microbial communities from Lake Tanganyika, Tanzania - TA2015054 Kigoma Offshore 80m | ecosystem: Environmental > Aquatic > Freshwater > Lake | place: Tanzania: Lake...
ACCTTGATCGCTCCGGCCTTGTCGAGCCACACGATGCTGCCGCCGCCGGCGCCGACTTCGGCGATGTCGATCGCCGGCAGCTTGAGCACGTAGCCCGCATCCCTCACCAGCTTGCTGCTGAGCGTGATCCCGCCACCGACCTCGTATTCCTCGGCACTGAGCACGCGGCCGTCCTCGATCAGCGAGGCCTTGGCCGTCGTGCCGCCCATGTCGAAGGAGATCACGTCGCGGTATCCCGCGTCGGCGGCGAGCCGGGCCGCCCCGATCACCCCGGCCGCCGGTCCGCACTCGATGATCTGGGCCGGCTTGTCGACCACGGCCTGCGCATTGATCAGGCCGCCGCTCGACTGCATGATCAGCAGCTTCGCGCACAGGCCCTGCCGCGACAGGCCGCTCAGCAGCGCCTCGAGATAGCGCTTCACCGGCGGGCCGACATAGGCGTTGATAACCGTCGAGCTCGTGCGCTCGTACTCGCGGATCTGCGGCAGCAGGTCGACGGACAGCGTGACGAAGCACCGCGGCAGGATGCGGCGGAGGATCTCTCCTGCGCGCTGCTCATGCGCGGGATTGGCGAAGGAGTTCAGGAAGCACACGGCGACGGCCTCGACGCCCTCGACCGCCAAGCGGCGGGCCACCTGTTCGACGGCCGCCTCGTCGAGCGGCTCGACGACGTCGCCGCGGGCGCCGATCCTCTCGCGCACTTCGAGACGGCGCTCGCGCGGGACCAGCGGCGGCGGCTTCTCGTAGAGCGGATCGTAGAGGCGCGGGACGCGCACGCGCCGGAGTTCGAGCACGTCGCGAAAACCAAGCGTGGTCACGAGCGCGGTGCGCGCACCGCGCTGCTCAAGGATCACATTGGTGGCGACGGTGCAGCCGTGGAGGACGTCCTCGATCGTCTCCCTGGCCAGGCCGAGCCGGCCGGCCAGTGCGACGATCCCGTGCAGCGCGGCAGCGGCGAAATCCGCGGGCGACGACGGCAGCTTGTAGGTCGCGAGCGCGCCGTCCTGGAGCACGATCGCAATGTCGGTGAAGGTCCCGCCGATATCGGCCGCGATCCGGATCGCCATACCATTCCCCGCCGCTGTCCGAAGCCCGCCCGACAGGGGCGTTCTATCCAGCCCGCATCTGTGTTATACTCGCCAAGTCGATCGCGATCGACCTCCGTGGCGAGCGGCTGCGATGCGCGGATGGCTGGACTGCCGGGGAGGGAGGCCGATGCGCATTGCCAGGATCACCGCCACGCCCGTGCGCGTGCCCATCCTGCGCGCGGGCGTGATGTCGCGCGCGCTGCGCACGCATGTCTCGCGCACGATCGTCGAACTTGAGACCGACACCGGCCTCGTCGGCATCGGCGAGACGCGCGGCGAGTGGTCGGCGGCGATCATCCGCGACAAGTTCGCGAAGCATGTCGTCGGCAAGGATCCCTGGGACGGGTTCGCGATCCGGGATGCCTGCCTGCTGCCGCATATCGACTACGGCTTCCCCGAGCTGGTCATGGAGCACTACGCCTATGCCGGCATCGAGCTCGCACTCTGGGACCTGCGCGGCAAGCAGACGGAGCGTCCGGTCTACAAGCTGCTCGGCGGCGCCAAGCGTGCGCGCGCTCCCTTCGTCGCCTATGCCTACACCGTCGATCCGGCAGAGGGTCACGCCGCGAAGGACATCCCGCGCATCATGGCGGACATTGCCAGGCGCGGCATCGTGGAGACCGGGGCCTCGATGTTCGAGTTCAAGGTCGGCCGCCACCCGCTCGAGGTCGATATCGACGTGGCGCTCGCGGTCCGCGAAGCCGTGGGCCCCGCGATCGCGCTCACCTGCGACGTCAACATGGGCTACTCGCTCGACCAGGCGCGGCGCTTCTTGCGCGGCGCCGAGGCCGCGCGCCTCGCCAACATCGAGGAGCCGACCGCCGAGCTCTCCGACATGGACCGCCTGCGCCGCGAGTTTCCGGTCGAGGTCTCGACGCATTGCTGGCATCTCGATGCGCTGATCCCCTATCCGGCGATCGACTCCGTCGTCTCCGACATCCATCTCCACGGCGGCATCGAGCCCACCGTCGCCTTCATCGAGCGCGTGCGCGGCATGGGGCGGCGCTTCTGGCTGCGCTCGATGTGGGAGCTCGGCATCTCCTGGGCCGCGATGGTCCATCTCGGCCTCGCGCACGAAGCGCTGGAGCGCCCGGCGCAGACGTTGATCAACTGGGTTGCCGACGATCTCATCCTCGGCCCCGTGTGGACCGTGCGCGACGGCGGCGTCACCCCGCCCGACGCCCCCGGCTGGGGAGTCGAGCTCGACCGCGAGGCACTCTTGCGCTACGCCGTCGGCTGACCTCGATCGCGCCGCCACCGAATCCCCTCCTTGCGAAGCGAGGAGGGGTGGCGGCAGCGAAGCTGCCGACGGGGTGGTGCGGCGCCGTTCGCGCAAGATCGGCAAGGTCATCGCGACCGTCGCCACCCCACCACCCCTGCCCCTCCTCCCCGCTTTGCGGGAAGGAGGGGAGGAGAACCTGGCGGTCGATGAATTCGCGCAGTCCTACTCGATCACCTCGTCGGCGCGCAGCAGCAGCGATTGCGGGACTGCGAGGCCGAGGCTCGCCGCGGTCTTGAGGTTGACGACGAGCTCGAACTGCGTGGGCTGCTCGATCGGCAGGTCGCCGGGCTTCGCGCCCTTGAGGATCCGATCGACGTAACGTGCCGCGGCGCGCTGGCCGAGAGCCTGCCGTGGACCGAAGGAGATCAGGCCGCCAGACTGCGGAAAATGCGCGAAGTTGGTGACGGCAGGAATGCGGTGGCGGGCGGCCATCTCGGCGAGCCGTTCCGCAGCTCTGGCGCTGAGTGCGAAGAGGGGCTGCACGATCACGGCCTCGATCCGATCGCGAGCCATCGCGGCCAGCACGCCATCGATTTCTTCGGGGCCGCCGATCAGCACGGGAGTCAGCTCCATGCCGGCGCGATCGGCTGCTTCGCGCGCCTCGCGAACGAAGGCTTGCGTCGCCGGATCACGCATCGATCCGAGAAAGGCGATGCGTCGCAGGCCCGGCAGAAGCTCGCGCAACACCTCGATTCGCTTCGATTCGAGATCCGGCATCATGTTCGAGATGCCGGTGATGTTCCCGCCCGGCCGCGCGAGATTCGTCACCAGGCCGGAACCGACGGGATCGGCGGAACTGCTGACGATCGGGATCGTCGAGGTCGCCTGCTTGGCTATCTGGGCGGCTGGCGTCGCGAACGCGACGATGACGTCGACCGGTCCGCGCAGGATCTGCGCCATGAACGCCGCGGCGCGATCACTCTGCCCATCCGAATGAACGTAGTCGACGCGGATGTTCTCGCCCTCGACGAAGCCGAGCTCGCGCAGGGCTTGTCGGAATGGTGCCATGCGTCCGTCGCTGTGTACTTCCCAGTCGAGCACGGCCACACGCGGCACCGCGGGCCGGGTCTGCGCGACGATGCGCGATTCCGGCAGCACGAGACTGCTCAACAGCAAGGCAAGGCGGCGACGCTTCACTCGATCACCTCGTCGGCGGGCTCGAGGGATCCTCGGCGTCATCACGAGGCGCCGATCGGCGCTTTGCGAGTCTGCCTGACGTTCAATGGCGCGGCAGCTTAAGCGCACGCGCGTGCCTGACGCCAGCCGCAGGGGCCGTCCGCAGGGGCCGTCAGCTGAGGCCAAACCAGCGATAGACCGTCATCGGCAGCCACAGCGACAGCGCAGGCACGGCGGAGATGATGGCGAGGGCGACGAGGAGAGGGATGAAGAAGGGCCAGCTCGCCTTGAGCACGGCCTCGGGCGTGATGTTGGCGACGCGCGCGGCGACGAAGAGGCCGATGCCCATCGGCGGCGTGATGATCCCGAGGATCAGGTTGTAGCAGATGATCACGCCGAAATGGACCGGGTCGATGCCCAGCACCTTGATCACCGGCAGCAGGATCGACGACAGGATCAGCAGGGCCGGCACCGTCTCCAGGAACATGCCGACGATCAGCAGGAAGACGTTGATGAGGAAGAGCCCGACCAGCGGGCTCTGCACGTAGGTGATCATCAGCTGGGCGGCATCGTGCGCGACGCGCTCGGTCGTGATGATCCAGCCCATCACCGAGGAGACGGCGATCAGGTACATGATCACCGCCGTCATCGCGACGGACTCCTTGAGGCAGGCGAGCAGCCGCGGCCAGGTCAGCTCGCGATGGATGAGGCCGATGAGCAGCGCGTAGCCGGCGGCGATCGCGCCGATCTCCGAGGGCGTCGCCACGCCGGCGAGGATGCAGCCGATGATCAGCACCGGCGAGAACAGTGCGAGCGCGCCGCGGCGGAACGAGACGACCGCGCGGCTCAGCACGAAGGGCTCGGGCTTGCCCCAGTCGGGCTGGCGCAGCCTGACCCACAGCCAGATGAAGATCATCAGGCAGATGCCGATCAGCACGCCGGGCACGACGCCGGCGAGGAACAGCTTGCCGACCGAGGTGTCGGTGGCGAGACCGTAGATGACCAGGATGATGCTCGGCGGGATGATCGGGCCGACGACGCAGGCGGCCAGCGTGAGGGCGACCGAGAACGGCACGGGATAGCCGTTCTGCCGCATCGCGCGCACGACGACCACGCCGAGCCCGGCAAGATCAGCGAGCGCGGCGCCCGACATGCCGGCGAAGATCACGTTGCCGCCGATGTTCACCTGCGCGAGGCCGCCGCGCATCCAGCCGAAGGCGTCGCGCGCGAAGGCGAAGATGCGCTCGGTGATGCCGCCGGCGTTCATCAGCTGGCCGGCGAGCACGAAGAAGGGCACGGCGAGCAGCGCGAAGCTGTCGACGCTGTCGACCATCATCCGCGGCAGCACGTCGAGCGGATTGTCGTTGAGCAGCAGGCCGACGAGCGCGGCGACGCCGACGGCGATGCTCACCGGCACGCGCGCCATCATCAGCGCCACCATGATGGCGACCATGGTCGCGGTGATCATGGGTCCCCGTGCGTCTCGCGCAGGAGGGTGAGCTCGGCTTCGAGCCGCTCGATCGGCCAGGCGTCGGCCTCGTCGCGCCGTCGCCAGGCGATCGCGGCGAAGGTGAACGCCGTGACGGTCATTGAGATCGACGCCAGGATCAGCGGCAGCGTCGAGTAGAATTTCGGGATGTTGAGGATATAGGTCTTGAAGTTGAGCTGCGACGGCGCGAGCAGCAGCCCCTGGAGTGCCGCCATCGCACAGAACGCGGCGACCAGCAGCTGGATCACGATGTAGAGCGCGTGCTGGCGCGCCGGCGCCAGGCGCTGCACGACGAAGTGGATCACGATCTCCTGGTTCGCCTTGTACACGTAGGCGATACCGAAGAAGTAGGAGACCAGCATCGCCAGCTGCGCCACTTCCTGCGCCCACCAGATCGCGCCGCCGAAGCCGTAGCGCAGCACGACCTGCCAGATGGTGAGGCCGGCGACGAAGGCGAAGGCGGCGACGGCGAGCAGCAATTCGACGCGGCCGAGCACGGCCAGCCCCCGCCGCAGCGCGGCGAAAGCCGGTGCGCGCGCGGCCGCGTCGGCGGTCACTGGATCGCTTGCACAGCGGCGATCAGGCCCTTGGGCAGCACGCCTTCGGCTTCGAACTTGGCGTGCAGCGCCTTGGCGGCATCCTGCCACGGCTTGATCGGCGGCGTGATCAGCGTGACGCCGTGCTCGAGCCGCGCCTTGTACTCCGTGGTGTCGCGCTCCTCGCGGCTGATCTCGAGATACTTCTCGCCTGCCTCGATCGCCGCCTTGTTCATGAGCTCCTGCTGCGCCGGCGTCAGGCGCTTCCAGGTCCGCTCGCTCATGATCGGCGCCACGATCTGGAAATACTCCTGCACGTTGGTGAAGTAGCGCACGACCTCGGTCTGCTTGGTCAGGTACGACGCGCTGACCACACCGGTCAGGCTCTCGACCGTGCCGGTCACGAGCGCCGTGTAGGTGTCTGGCCACGGGATCACCTGCACGTTGGCGCCGAGTGCCGCCCAGGCCTTGATCGGCGCCTCGGCCTGGAACATGCGCATCTTCATGCCCTTGAGATCGTCTGGCACGAAGACCGGGCGCTTGGATAGCACGCCGCGGTCGCTGGCGCGCAGCCAGTTGTAGTCGGTCTTACCCAGGAACACGACGCCGCGCTTCTCGAGGGCCCCGACCATCTCGGCGAAGAGCGGGCTCTTGAGGAATTTCTGGAAATGCGCGCGGTCGCGGAACACGAACGGCGTGTTGACGACGCCGAAGCGCGGATCCCAGGCCTTGAAGTAGTCGAAGGTGTCGATCAGGAAGTCCTGCGCGCCGGAGACCACGTTCTCGAGCTGCGCCGGCATCGACTTGCCGAGCTCGCCTGCGTGGAAGACCTGGACCTCGATGGCGCCGTTGCTGAGCGTCTTGACGCGCTGGGCGAAGAACTCCGAGGCCATGCCCTGGTCCGATGTTCCGGGCAGGATGTGCCCGGCCTTGAGCTTCATCTGGGCCGACGCCTCGGGCGCGCTCATGAGCGCCAGGGCGGCAGCGAATGCCGCGTAGATCGCACGTTTCATCGCAGGTTCCTCCTCTCGCAAGAATTGGCGGATCCCGACGAACCGGGCGGACGAGCCGAAGGAAGCGTGCATGCGCCGATCCCGGAGCGAGCTCCGCCCGGCGATGCGCTGTCGAACCCCAAGCCTCCCCGATAGGCACCCCGCATGCCTACTCCCCAGATCGATCGGCGTTCTGTATCGTCAGTGTGCAATTGGTGGATACAAGCTGCAACCGGCGTTTTCGAACAGGCGCCGACGTTCCGGATCGCGATGCCGTCTCGCCCAGCCGACCAGTCGCTCGTCGATGCCGCCACCGGCGTGATCCGCGACCGCATCCTCGACCTGTCGTTGCCGCCCGCCAAGGCGATCAACACCAAGGACCTGGCGCAGCAGCTCAAGCTCAGCCGAACGCCGGTCCGCGAGGCGCTCAATCGCCTGGCAGCCGAAGGGCTGATCCGGATCGAGGCCAATCATGGCGTCTTCGTGCACCCGCTCGACGTCGACGAGATCAACCAGCTCACGGAGGCGAATCGCATCGCCGAGCGGCTGTCGGCTTTCCACTGCGACTTCGACGATGCCGGCCTCCTCGCCGAGGTCGTCGACATGCAGGCGAAGCAGCGGACGATGCTGCGGGCGCGACGGTTTCTCGATGCGAGCTTCTGGAACGTCTCCTTCCGCATGCGCATCGCGCGGAGCTCGCGCAACCACCGCCTCGTCGATTTCCATCGCCGCGTGCTCAACCACACGCGGCTGCTTTCCTACCTGATCTACACGATGGAGGTGCGCGACCCGAGCCATTACGGCGCGCAGCTCGCGATGCTCGAGCGCCTGCATCGCGACATCGAGCGGGCGCTGCGGCGCCGCGATCGCGAGCGGCTCGTCGAGGTCCTCACGGGCCAGGCGGACACGTTCCGCGAGCAGTCCGAGCGCCGAATTGAGTCCCGGCGTCGGCGGCACGAGCACCGTCTTGACGCCCAGCGCCGCCGCGATCGCGACGGCATGCATCGCTCCGGCGCCGCCGGAAGGCACGAGCGTGTAGTCGCGCGGATCGAGTCCGCGTTGGATGGAGATGAACTGCAGAGCCGCGACCATCTTCGCGTTGGCGATGTCGATGACCGCGCGTGCCGCCGCGCGGAGATCGAGGCCGAACGGCCTGCCGACGTCGCGCGTCAGTGCCGCCTCGACCCGCGAGCGATCGACCGTCAGCGCGCCGCCGAGGAAATACTCGGCGTTGAGCCGCCCGAACACGAGATTGGCATCGGTCACCGTCGGCCGGTCGCCGCCCTTGCCGTAGCAGGCAGGCCCGGGATCGGCGCCGGCACTCTCCGGCCCGACGGTCAGCGCGCCGCCGGGATCGATATGCGCGATGCTGCCACCGCCGGCACCGATCTCGAGCAGGCTGATCACAGGCGTCTTGACCGGATAGCCCTGGCCGCGGCTCGCCGTCATCGTCGGCACAGCGGCGGCCCCGACCTCGAACTCGTCGGCGAGCGCCGGCTTGCCGTCGTCGATCAGCGCCGCCTTGGCCGTCGTGCCGCCGATGTCGAGCGAGATCGCCTTGCGGAACGCCGCGGGCCACGACGTCATTTCCGCGACGAAGGCCGCACCGATCACACCGGCCGCCGGCCCGGACTCCACGAGATGGACCCGGAACTGGTGCGCGATCCCCGAGGCCATGATGCCGCCGCTCGAGGTCATCAGATGCAGCCCACAGCGCAGGCCCGCGGCGGCGAGCCGCTGTTCGAGCCGCGCGATGTAGGGACCGATCCGCGGCACGAGCACGGCGTTCACGACCGTCGTGCTGGTCCGCGGATACTCGCGATACTCGGGGCAGACATCCGACGACAGGATCACCGGCAGGCCCGGCAGGGCCTCGCGGATGAGCGCGTCGGCGCGGTGCTCATGCGTCGGATCGCGATAGGCGTGCAGGAAGGCGATCGCGATCGCCTCGACGGCGGCATCGCGCAGCCGCCGCGCCGCGTCGACGACACCGCGCTCATCGAGCGGCACGATCACCTCGCCGTCGGGGCCGATGCGCTCGCCCACGCCGATCGACAGCTGGCGCGGGATCAGCGGGGCGGGCTTCTCGTAGTCGATCTCGTAGAGCACGGGGCGCGTCTGATAGGCGATCTCCAGAACGTCGCTGAAGCCCGCGCTGGTGATCAGGCCGGCGCGCGCGCCCTTGCCCAGGATGATCGTGTTGGTCGCGACGGTCGTGCCATGGACCGTGAACTCGACCGCGTCGGGCGCGATGCCGAAGCGCCGAAGGCCTGCTGCGATCCGTCCATGAAGCCTTCGGACGGATCGGCCGGCACGGTCGACACCTTCGTGACGCGCACCGCCCTGTCGCCTGGTCGACCGCGACGACGTCGGTGAAGGTGCCGCCGATATCGACACCGATGCGGTAGGCGCTCCTGGTCATGTCTTCGCCAGCGTCTCGAGTTGCGCGACGAGCGCCGCCGGCACGGCGACGCCTCGCTGCGTGTGTTCCGCGCGCTTGGCCTTACGACGGTCGCCCGGCAGATGCACACCCGGCTGGGCGAGGACCTTGGCGAACATCGTCTCGGCGCGCGCCACCGTCTCGGCGCCGCCGAAACGCGCCGGGTCGATCGCGATGAAGAACTGGCCCGTGCGCGGCGGACCGTCGGCCGCACTCAGGAACGAGTCCGCCTCGTGGCTGAGCTTGGCGCCGGTAAGCGCACCGGCGAGCAGATCGACCATCAGCGCGATGCCGTAACCCTTGTACTCGCCTAAGGGCAGGACCGAGCCGGCCATCGCGGCCTTGGCGTCGGTGGTCGGCTTGCCGTCGCGATCGATCGCCCAGCCGAGCGGGATCGGCTTGCCTTCGCGCTCGTGCATCTGGATCTCGCTGCGCGCGATGCGGCTCGAGGACTGGTCGATCACCAGCGGCACGCCGGTCGCGCGCGGAAAGGCGAAGGCCATCGGATTCGTGCCGAACACCGGCACCTTGCCGCCCCACGGCGCCATCGACTTCGGCGCGTTGACGAAGGCGAGACCGACCAGACCGGCGAGCGCGATGTCCTCGACGTGATGGCCGACGACGCCGCAATTGTAGGAGTTGATGACGGCAAGCGCCGCGATGCCCTGCACCCGCGCCTGCGGCACCAGCGCGCCCAGGCCGAGCGTGATCGCGGGATGTGCGAAGCCCGTCGCCGCGTCGGCGCGCGTGCCGGCCGGCCCGACCGTCTCGAGCCGCGGCATCGCCTTGCCGTCGACCTTGCCGACGCGCACGTGCTCGGCATAGGTCGGCAGCCGGAACAGACCGTGCGAGTGCACGCCGTCGGCCTCGGCGCGACGGATGGACAGCCCGACCGGTGCCGCGTTCGCCGCGGTCGTGCCGCTCGCGACGAGCACGCGCCGGCTCAGATCCTCGATCGCGTCCAGGCTCAGCATCGTCCGCTCGCTCATACCCGCTTCCCTGCTCGTCGTCTCGTCGCCGCCGGCGCCAACGGGAATTCGCCCCCGCAGCTGCGCGCGATCACATTGGCGACGCGCCCGCGACCGACGTCAAGCACGACTTCGTGCACACGCAATTCACGCCGACGAAGAGATGCACGCTCGCAACGCTGGAGGCCGTGCTCGGGGAGATGGCCGGCACCGGCCGTCGCTTGCTTGCCGAGGAGCACGTCGATCCGACGCGCGTCGAGATCATCGAGGAAGCCGAGCTCTGCTATGTCGGCCAGAGCTATCCGCTGCGCATCCGGGTGCCGGCCGATCGCCGCGACGTCTTCGACCGGATCGAGGCGGAGTTCCACCGCCTGCATCGCGATCTCTACGGCGTCGCCTCGCCGGGCGAGGCGACGATGATCGTCAACCTGCGCGTGACCGCGCTGGGCAAGGTCGATCGGCCGCGGCTGCGCACGTTCGTGCGCGGCGACGGCGATCCGGCGCAGGCGCGCATGGGCCGACGCCTCGTCGACTTGGGCGGCGACGTCGACTGCCCGATCTACGAGCGCGAATGGCTCGATGCTGGCGACATCGTCGCCGGCCCGGCTATCATCGATTAGATGGACACGACGATCGTCATGAACCCCGGCTCCCGGGCGTCCGTCAACGCCAGCGGCTGCCTGATCATCGAGGTCTCGCCATGAGCGCCCCCGACTGCCCCGCGATGGATCCCGTCACCTTCGAGGTGACGCGCAACGCGCTGGTCAACGTGACCGAGGAGATGGCGCTGACGATCCGGCGCGCCGCCTACTCGACCAACATCAAGACCCGCGCCGATTTCTCCTGCGCCTTCTTCGACAACAAGCTGCGTTGCGCGGCGCAGTCCTTCGCCCAGACCGCCCATCTCGTCTCGATGGCGACGATCGCGCCGGCGGCGATCCGCGAGTACGGGCCCGAGCGGTTCAAGCCGGGCGACGCGCTGCTGGTCAACGATCCGCATCGCGGCGCCAGCCATATCAACGACATCACTTGCCTGTCGCCGGTCTTCGTCGAGGGCCAGCGCGTCGGCTACCTCGCCAACATGGCGCATCACGTCGATGTCGGCGGCTCGTCGCCGGCAAGCCTCGGCGTCAATCGCGAGCTGTTCCAGGAGGGCATCATCCTGCCGCCGACGCGCATCGCGGTGGGCGACGAGATCGACGACAACGTCCATAAGCTCATCCTCAGCAATTTCAGCGCGCCGCGTGAGACCAACAGCGATCTGCGCGCGCAGCTCTCGGCGAACGTCGTGGGCGTGCGACGCATGAACGACATGATCGCGCGCTACGGCCAGGCGCCGTTCGAGCGCTTCTGCGACGAGCTCATCGCCTATACCGAGCGCTGGACCGAGCGCGATCTCGCCAAACTGCCGCAAGTGACCTGGGAGGCCGAGGCGTTCCGCGACGACGACGGCTTCACCGACGAGCCGATCCGGCTCAAGGCGCGCGTGACGCTGCATAACGGCCGCATGACGCTCGACCTGACGGACTCGTCGGGACAGCGCGGCTCGCCGATCAACTGCACGCGCACGATGTCGGCCTGCGCGCTCGCCTTCGTCGCTCGCTCGCTCGTCTCCTCGGGTGCGCCGGTGAACACCGGCTTTCTGTCGCGTCTCTCCGTCACCGGGCCCGACGGCATGGTCTGCACCGCGGTGCGGCCCGCCGCCGTCGGCGGCGGCTGGGAGACGGGGCAGAAGATCGCGGAGCTGATCTGGCTGGCACTCCATCCCGCGATGCCCGATCGCGTGCCGGCCTCGGGCAAGGCGCTGATCGTCAATATCGGTTTCGGCGGCGGCGCGCGGCCGCGCGAGGACGGGCCGATCGCCGTGCAGACCAACCTGGACAACACCGAGAACGCGCCGATCGAGGAGGTGGAGATGAACTATCCCATCCGCATCGCGCGCTACGAGATCATCCGGGACAGCGGCGGCGCGGGGCGCCATCGCGGCGGCCTCGGTGTGCGGCGCGACTTCGAGTTTCCCTATGGCGAGATCGCGTTCACAGTGATGACCGACGGACGGAAGTTCGCGCCCTGGGGGCTCGGCGGCGGCGACGGCGCGTGCGCGCGCTACGTGCTCGATCCTGAGGGCGAGGCGCGCGAAATGCCCTCGAAGGTGACGGTGACGATTCGCAAGGGCGGCCGTGTGAGCGTGCGCACGCCCGGCGGTGGCGGCTTCGGGCCGGCCGCGCAGCGCGATCCGGCGGCGCTCGCCGCCGACATCGAGCGGGGTTACGTCTCGGCAGCGGCCGCCGAGCGCGTTACGGCACCCGGCGTTCGCCGGGTGGTGAGTGAAGAGAAGGGGAGAAAGGACGATGAGTTCCTACGACTACGTGATCGTCGGCGCGGGGATCAGCGGGGCGGCGCTGGCCTACTACCTGAAGAAGGGCGGTGCTGCGCGCGTACTGCTGCTCGAGCGCGGCGAGCTCGCTTCGGGCGGTACGGGCAAGAGTGCGGCGATCGTGCGCCAGCACTACTCGACGACGCTGATGGCGCGGCTCGCCAAGCGCTCGGTCGACATCTTCCGCGCCATGCCGGGCGATCTCGGGCATGACGGCGGCTATCGTGGCGTGGGCTACTGCTTCCTGATCTCGGCCGAGAACGAGGACACGGCACGCAGGAACATCGCGATGCAGCAGAAGGTCGGGGTCAACACGCAGTGGCTGGATCGCGGCACGGCGGTCCAGCGCTTCCCGTGGCTCAATCCCGATCGTCTGACCGCTGTCGGCTTCGAGCCGTTCGGCGGCTACGCCGATCCGGTGCAGTCGGTCGAGGCCTACGCGTCGGCGTTCAAGCGCCTCGGAGGCGAGGTCCGCACGCGCGTCGCATGCCGTAAGCTGCTGCGTGATGGCGATCGGATCACGGGCGTGGTGACCGATGACGACCGGATCATCGCCGGCATGGTCGTCAACGCCGCCGGCCCCTGGGCGCCGGCGCTCGCGCGGCTGGCGGGCCTGCCGCTCGAGATGCGCAGCTTCCGCGAGCAGGACACGGTGTGGGAGGGTCGCCCGGGGCGCGAGATGCCGACGCATGCGATCTCGAACACGCTCGATGCGATCTACATCCGGCCGCAAGGCGATCGCCGCTACGTCGTCGGCCGCGGTTTCCCCAAGGACTACGAGGACGTCGACGAGAACAACTACAAGGAGACGCCCGACGACTCCTTCGTGTCGGATGTCCAGATGCGTCTCGAGCATCGCATTCCGCCGCTGCAGGGCGCGAAGCTGATCCACGCCTACACCGCGCTCTACGACGTGACACCCGACTGGTACCCGTATGTCGGGCCGCGTGCCGCGGTCGCCGGCTACGGCGACTTCAGCGGCGGCAGCGGACATGGCTTCAAGATCGCGCCGGGACTCGCCGAGGAACTCGCCGGCTGGCTCCTCACCGGCAAAGTCGCCGAGGACTTCCGCCAGCTCTCCTACGACCGCATCGCGGCGAAGCGCCTGTTCGTGCAGTCCTACGGCGGCAATCGCGGCTGACGGCGCGCGGATCGGGCGCCGTCAACCGTCGTGGCGGCGGCGCTCGGCCTCGGGGATGCGGCGCACGACGAGGTGGTAGGACAGGAACGCCAGGACGCCCATCGTGCCGACGAAGCCGGCGAGTGCCCGCGGCGTGCTGTCGAAGGCGATCGCGACACCCATGCCGACGGCGGCACTCGTCGCCGACTGGAAGAATCCTATCAGCGACGACGCCGCCCGCGCGCTGCTCGGGAACGGCGTCAGGCCGCCGGCGATCGCGTAGGGTCACAAAACTGAAGCGGCCGAGAGACCAACAGGTTGCTTGTGTTGGCTTGCGGCTCTTGGAGCGACTTGTCGGACGTCCCGGACGGTTCAAGATGTCGTCGCCTTGGATCGGTTGGGGCAGGGAGACGCGTGATGCATTGGGCGCGGATGCTGGCTTACGTGACGGGGACGGTGGACCAGGAGCTACTGGCGCGGAATGAATACCTGGCGGTGGAGAACCGAATTTTGAAGGCCCAGCTGGAAGGGCGGCTGAAGCTCTCCGATGCCGAGCGAAGTACGCTCGGCGAGATCGGTCACCGGCTGGGCAGGAGGACTCTCGCCGACGTCGCCAGCGTGGCGCGGCCCGAGACCATCCTGGGCTGGTATCGCAAGCTTGTCGCCCGCAAGTTCGATGGCTCGAAAGCGCGTCGGTGTCCCGGCAGGCCTCGGATCGGTCGCGAGATCGAGGCGTTGATCCTTCGGATGGCCAGCGAGAACCGGAGCTGGGGCTACGACCGGATCGCCGGGGCGTTGGCCAATCTTGGGTACGAGGTTTGCGATCAGACCGTCGGCAATGTCTTGCGGCGCCATGGCCTGCCACCAGCACCAAAGCGCAAACGCGCGACCACATGGGCCGACTTCATTCGTACCCACCTGGATCTGTTGGCGGGCACCGACTTCTTCACGGCCGAAGTGCTGACGCCGCGCGGGCTGGTGACTTACTATGTGCTGTTCTTCATCCACCTCGAGAGCCGCCGGGTGGCGATCGCCGGGATCACCCTTCATCCGGACGAGGCGTGGATGAAACAAATGGGCCGGAACGCGACCATGACGGACGGCGGTCGTGCCCTCGGGACCTGTCGCGATCTGCGGCACGATCGGGACACGAAGCTCACCCCGTCGTTCAGGGCCATCCTTGCATCGAGCAAGGTCGATCCGCTTGCGCCGCCCGCGCAAAGCCCGAACCTGAATGCCTACGCCGAGCGCTGGGTTCGGTCGGTCAAGGAGGAGTGCCTGTCGAGGCTGGTCCTGTTTGGCGAGCGGTCGTTGCGACGCGCGCTGGGCGAGTATGTCGATCACTACCATGCTGAGCGGAACCACCAAGGGAAGGGCCATATTCTGCTGTTCCCTCGGGCGCGGGATCGGCAGCGCATGGGACCCGTGCGCTGCCGTGAGCGATGGGGCGGGCTCCTGCGCTATTACAATCGAGAGGCGGCGTGATGGCCCAACGGCCGGACCAGTTTCTTGACCTTCCGCCATTGGTTAGGCCACTTATACCAACCGGCATTGATCGCGACTCGCTGAGGGTCACGCAGGGGATTCCCAAACTGTCAAAAGTCTGAATCAATGGGGCGAACCCAAGGAGGTTCGCCATGTCGACGCCGTTGCCGCTACGTGGAGATTTTGACGCCGCTGCGCTTCGCCGCCTGGCGCGGGCGAGCGATGATGCCAACCAGGCGCGCCGTCTTCTGGCTCTGGCAACGATCTACGCCGGGGGCAGCCGCTCGGAAGCGGCGGCGGTCGGCGGCGTCGGCCGTCAGATCGTGCGCGATTGGGTGGAGCGGTTCAACGCCGAGGGGCCGAAGGGCCTGCTCGATCGCAAGGCGCCTGGCCAACCGCCTCTGCTCAAAGCCGAGCATCGCGCCGCGCTGTCCCAAGTGATCGAGGACGGCCCGATCCCGGCGGTGCACGGCGTTGTGCGCTGGCGGCTGGTCGACCTCGTTCAGTGGATGTGGGACGAGTTTCGAATCACAGTCTCCGAAAGGACCTTGGGCCGCGTGCTCAAGGTGATGGGCTATCGCAAACTGTCAGCCCGGCCCCGTCATCATGCGCAGAACCCCGAGGCGCTGGAGGTTTTTAAAAAGACTTCCCCGCCCGTCTGGCGCAGATCGCGCGCGGCCCGGCGGCTGGCAAGCGCATAGAGATCTGGTTCGCCGACGAAGCCCGGGTCGGTCAGAAGAACAAGATCACCCGGCGCTGGGCGCGGCGCGGCACCAGGCCGGTCGCCCCGCACGACCAGCGCACGCACTCGACCTACATCTTCGGTGCGATCTGCCCGGCCGAGGGCAAGGCGGCTGGCCTCGTCCTGCCCTTCTGCAACACCGCGGCCATGAACCTGCAGCTCGCTGAGATCTCACAGGCCATCGCTGCCGATGCCCATGCCGTCCTGCTGCTCGATCAGGCCGGCTGGCACATCTCCGACAAGCTCCAGATGCCTGCCAACATTACCATCGTACCCTTGCCGCCCAAGGCGCCCGAGCTCAATCCGACCGAAAACACCTGGCAGTTCATACGCGACAATTGGCTCTCCAATCGCGTCTTCAAGTCCGCCGAGGACATCATCGACCACTGCTGCGACGCTTGGAACAAGCTCGTCGCTCAACCCTGGCGCATCATGTCCCTCGGAATGCGTGATTGGGCTCATGGGTGCTGATCAGCGCCGGTTGGTATGAATCCTATGGCTCAAATGGATTCGGCGCGGGCCAGTTCAATGGTCCATCTGGGGAATGCGGGCCGACATATCCCTCCCTGACCCGCGAACATACACCGGCAACCCATTGGCCTTTCGGCCGCTTGAGTTTTTTGACCTTACTGGCCAACCGCCCGCTGATCCGCGAACAGGCCTTCGGCGAAGCGCTCGACCCCGACAAGCTGGAGCGGCTGGGCCGTTACGAGGTGCATCTCGACCGCAAGCTCGAACGCATGCTGGCCATGCTGCTGCGGCTCAAGGACCTGCGGGCGGGCGCCGTTCCCGGCTGATCCGTTTGGCAAAACAGCGCCCAAGAGCCCGGGTCCTTCCGGGCGGAGATCGCATGCGGGAGGGCAAGGGGCGGCGTTTCGCTAGCGTCAGGGCGCTTTTTCTGGGTTGCCGGTGGGCCGTTACCGTCCCCCTGCCGCAGGCGTTGCGTATTCGGCCATAATGGCCAAAAACTACCTGCTGGCAATTCTTGGAAACGCGTGAAGACCCTCACGGCAAAGGACGCCAAGTATGGCTTCGGCCGGCTGATCGACCTTGCCCGCGCCGACCCGGTGGCGGTCGCCAAGCATGGGCGACAGGTTGTGGTGGTGATCGCAGTGGAGGAGTTCGAGCGGCTAAAGGCTCTCGAAGAGCGGATGCCGTCTACCGAGAAGGTGGGAAATACCTGATGGCCATCAAGAAATCCAACCTCTACTCCACGATCTGGGCCTCCTGCGACGAGCTGCGCGGCGGCATGGATGCCAGCCAGTACAAGGACTACGTCCTGTTTCTG
>Ga0194132_10007109_pt1 | contig 16922 bp, 10 predicted proteins | sample TA2KigOf80mmetaG_FD_148612 | JGI IMG/M metagenome (GOLD analysis project Ga0194132, IMG submission 148612) | Freshwater microbial communities from Lake Tanganyika, Tanzania - TA2015054 Kigoma Offshore 80m | ecosystem: Environmental > Aquatic > Freshwater > Lake | place: Tanzania: Lake...
CGTCATTCTATTCACATGTCCTTCCCCTGGGCCTTGTCCGAAATGTCTTTGCGGCACCAGGCTCCTTCCCAGCGGATGCATTTGACGGCTTTGTACGCTTGCAACTTGGCGGCCGAGATGGTCGTGCCCAGGGCGGTGACACCCAGGACACGCCCGCCGTCGGTAATCACCTGGTCTCCCAGAGTGGCCGTGCCGGCGTGGAAGACTTTGACATCCGGTAGTTTGGCGGCTTCATCCAGGCCGCGGATGGGGCGGCCGCGCTGGTAGTCGCCAGGGTATCCTTCGCTGGCCATGATGACGCAAACGGAAGGGCGCGGGTCCCACTCCGGGGGCTCGATTTCGTCCAGCCGTCCGTCCACGGTGGCTTCCAGGATGGTCAGCAGATCGCTCTTCAGACGCATCAGCAGCGGTTGGCACTCCGGATCGCCAAGGCGGACGTTGTATTCCAGCACCTTGGGGCCTTGCGACGTAATCATCAGTCCCGCATACAGGACGCCCCGCATCGGAAAGCGGGATCGCTTCATGGCGTGTACGGTGGGGACAAGAATCTGCTCCTCAATCTTGTTCAGCAATGCGGCGTCCAGCAGCGGAGTGGGAGAATAGGCCCCCATGCCCCCCGTGTTCGGGCCGGTATCGCCGTCGAACGCGCGCTTATGGTCCTGGGCAGGCGGAAGGACCAATAGCGTTCGGCCATCCGTGATGGCCAGCACGCTGGCCTCTTCGCCTTCCAGCCGCTCTTCGATAACCAGTTGACTTCCGGCAGCGCCAAACTCTTTATCGACCGCCACACGGCGCACGGCTTCCAAGGCTTCGGCCCGGTTGCTGCAGACAATGACTCCTTTGCCCGCAGCCAGGCCGTCAGCTTTGACTACTACGGGGAGGTCTTCGCGCTGATTGTTCAGATAGAGCGCGGCGCTTTCCGCGTCCCGGAACGCGCGGTATTCGGCGGTGGGGACATCGGCTTGCCGCAGCACTTTCTTGCAGAAGACTTTGCTTCCTTCAAGCTGGGCGGCTGCCCTGGAAGGACCAAACACGCGGTGTCCCTCCTTGGCAAAGTTGTCCACGATACCCTGGCAGAGCGGCACCTCCGGCCCGACCACCGTCAATTCAATCTTGTTATCGCGGACAAACTTCAGCAGGCGCGCACTGTCCGTGGCGGGAATATCGACGTTTTCAGCGTCCAGCGCGGTGCCGGCGTTGCCCGGGGCGACGAAGACGCGACCTGCGCGCGGACTGTGAGCGATCTTCCATGCCAGGGCATGTTCGCGGCCACCGTTACCAATCACCAGAACATTCATATCGACGTGCTTCCTCAGCGGCGAGTTCGCAATTGAATTGTAGCCGGGCGTATTGTAGCGGCTGATGGATTTCTTGTGCGCTTGGTTTGACGTGCGATTTCGCCCTGATGAAAAACTGCGTTCATGTTGCTGCGAGCGGCTCCCTCCGGTTTCAGGAAAGGGCTCTTGACACTGCTTGCAGCGGCTGGCTACAAAATGGTTAGTTTGTGAAAAATATCACAAACTACGCTCCCCCCGTAGGAAGGGCTCCTCACTCCCATTCGGACACCGACTTGCAGCGCTGGGGCGCGGGGTCTGGTGAGCCGGCAGTTTGGCGAGTACCTTTTGGGCTTACTTTGTTGTCGCGACCTGCCTGACCGCGCCCAAAAGGGCGACGAGAACGGCGAATATGGCTGAAAAAAAGAAGATGTCCGTGGCCGATATTTTGGCCGCGGCGCGCAAGGCAGATGGTGGAGCGGGAGGCGCTGCGCCTGCGCCGGAACCGGCAGCAGAGAAACCGGAGTCGGCAGCGTCTACAGAAGAGGACGTAGTGGAGGCCGCAGCGGCGGCGCCACCTTCAGCCCCCAAATCGCCTGCACCCAAGCTTGCACCCGGCCAGCGACCCAGCGTGGCGGATATCTTGGCGATGGCGCGGGCTAATCAATCCGCGGCGCCGGCAAAACCGGCGGCAGCCAAGGCGAAGCCGCAACCCAAACCGGAAGCCAAGCCGGCGGCGAAGCCTTCCGTCGCGGCCAAGACGGCTGTGAAGGAGAAAGCGCCCGCGGCCAGGCCGGACACATCCAGCATTCTGGCGGCGGCTCGAGCAGCGCGCAAACCGGGGCCGGTCTCCAAGGCAGACGCGCCGCAAAGGTCGGACCAGCCCAAAGCCGCGCCGGCCGCCAAGTTGACCGTCCCACCCACTCCGCAAAAACCGGACTACGCCAAGGCCAAGCCTGCCAAGGCGCCGGCTGCGGATAAGAAAGCGGAGAACGAAGCGCGGCGCACCTTTGTGTTTCTTGGCGTCCTGTTCGGAACGTGGATGGCGGCCGGGTTCACCGCGCTGGCCACAGTGGGGGGGCTGTGGACGCTGGCTTTTGCCCGATTCATGTTTCCCAATTTCCTCACGGAGCCCCCTAGCAGGTTCAAGGTCGGGTTTCCCGACGAATTCCCGCCCGGCCAGGTGAGCGAGAAGTTCAAGGCCCAGTTTGGCGTGTGGGTGGTCAACTACGAGTACAAGGGACGGGGTGAAATTTTTGCCCTGGCCTCCATTTGCACCCACCTCGGTTGTACGCCGAACTGGCTGGAATCAGAGCAGAAGTTCAAGTGTCCCTGCCACGGCAGCGGCTTCTACAAGGACGGAATCAATTTTGAAGGCCCCGCCCCACGGCCGCTGGAGCGGTATGCGATCCGCTTGTCGGAAGACGGCCAGTTGGAAATCGACAAGAGCCGCAAGTTCCAGGAAGAGCTGGGGCAATGGGAAGACGCCGCGTCATTTGTGAATGTGTAGTGGACGGATGAGAATTTTCGACGCGAAGAGGCAAAGACGCGCAACGAAATGTGAAGCATGATCTTCGTGTCCTCCGTCGCCCTTTGCGCGTCTTTGCGACTTAGCTCCTTTGCGTCATAAGCTGTCTGAAATACAAATAAAATGCCGACTACTGAAAAAGAACCGCTGAGCGAAGTGATTCGCGAGTCTCAGCTTTGGAAGAGCGTTTTCCGCCATCCGGCGCCGATCGACCGTCGCAACCGGATTGTGGTGATGCTCACCAATTTCTTTTTGCATCTGCATCCGGTCTCGATCAAGAAGCAAGGGATCGCCCTTTCCTATACGTGGTGCATGGGGGGCGTCACATTCTTCCTGTTCCTAGTGGAAACGATCACAGGCGTGCTGTTGATGTTCTACTATCGGCCGACGCTGGAGTGGGCGTTTAACGACATTCTGGCGCTGCGCGACGCCACGAGCCTGGGCATCCTGCGTGAGTTGCACCGCTGGGGGGCCCACGCGATGGTCATTACCGTCTGGCTCCACATGTACCGAGTGTTTCTCACCGGAAGTTACAAGCCGCCGCGGGAATTCAACTGGGTCGTCGGGGTCGTGCTGCTGCTGTTGACCCTGCTTTTGTCATTTACCGGCTATCTGCTCCCGTGGGACCAGTTGGCCATCTGGGCGATTACGGTCGGGTCGAACATGGCCCGAGCCACGCCGATCCTGGGTTATGAAGGGCCGGGGCAGCAACTGTTGACCATCGGCGGGATCGACATGATCACCAGCGGCTCCGACGCGCGGTTCCTCCTGTTGGGGGCCCGCTTTGTCGGCGAAGAAACGCTCAATCGGTTTTACGTTTTGCACTGTGTGGCCATACCACTGGCGGTGTCGCTGCTGTTGGCGATCCACTTTTGGCGGGTCCGCAAGGACGGCGGCATCAGCGGACCATTGTAAGCGGGAAAAGTCGAGGACACGGTTTCATGCACGGCGATCCCATTGCCCATGCTCAACAGGTCGGCAACTTCCTGGGTTGCTACTACCTGATTCTGGCGGCGATGAACGCGCTGATGGCGTTTCACCTGTGGCATCGCCGCCAGGAGACGCGGCTGGCGCTGTTCTGGCTGGTCGTGGGCCTGATCTACATCGGCGTGCTGGCCCCGATGGCCTTCAGCAAGAATGCACAGTTGGTGCCCGGGATGCCGGAACACTTCAAGATCGTGGTCAATCAGGCCCTGCAGGGGACGATGGGGGCCATTGTCTATAGCGTCGGCACGCTGGTGGTGTTGACCATCCTGTACCTGGGGCGGCGGTTTTTCGTTCAGTGGTGGGTCGCGTGGACGGGGTTGAACCTGGGGCTGTTGGCGCTGGGCTTGTCCATGAAGGACACCAACTTTTATTCGATTGCCGCCAAGCCGGACAACGTGCCGATCGTGGGGCTGGTGTTTCTGTTGGCCTTCTTCACATGGCTGGGTGCCGCCAGGGCGGTGGAAAACGACGACCGGGCCAAGCGGGGCTTGCCGCCCAAGGAAAAAGAGGACGACGAAAAGCTACTCGTCTGGCCGGATTTGGTTTACACCGAGATGATCTGCATGATCGTCCTGACGGCCGTACTGATTGTGTGGGCCATTGGCCTGCAAGCTCCGCTGGAAGAGCCCGCCAGCGGCGTGAAGACGCCCAACCCTTCCAAGGCCCCGTGGTACTTCCTGGGCTTGCAGGAAATGCTGGTGTATTTCGATCCGTGGATGGCGGGCGTGGTGCTGCCCAGCGTGGTGATTGTGGGACTGATGGCCATTCCGTACATCGACTTCAATAAGCAAGGGAACGGTTATTACACGATCGACCAGCGCAAGTTCAGCTATCTGACGTTTCAATTCGGGTTCCTAGTGTTGTGGGTGACGCTGATTGTGTTGGGGACGTTTTTGCGCGGTCCGAACTGGAATATCTTCGGACCCTACGAGTATTGGGATGCGCACAAGGTGGAGCCCCTGACGAACGTCAATCTTTCGGACAAGTTCTGGAAGGACTGGCTGCAGATGCCGCTGCCTCAGGCCGCTTCGGACAGCACTTTCAGCGGCCAACTGTGGACGATTTTCGTGCGGGAATGGCTGGGGATTGTGCTGACGCTGGGTTATCTGGTGCTGTTGCCGCCGCTGATGGCGATCACCGTGTTTCGCAAGTTCTTCGTGAAGATGGGCTTCTTCCGCTTCATCCTGATGGCCAACCTGATGCTGCTGATGATGGCCCTGCCGATCAAGATGATTCTGCGCTGGACGTTTAACCTGAAGTACATCATTTACATACCCGAAATCTTTTTGAACCTGTAACGGGCGAGCGATTCGCCGCGAAAGAGAACGCGGGGAGTTGCCCCGCCGCTAACCATGCCAGCTACCGAACAAACTTGGCGCGATATGAGGCTGATGCACTTTGTGTTCGGCCTGTCTGCGCTCGCCATGTTGATCACGACCATCTGGATGCTGGCGGCCGACCACAACCGGGAATGGAAGAAGGTTCAGACGAACACGCAGCGGATCGAAGATTGGACCAACGCGGCGCTGATTGCCCAGGAAAAGACGGAGGACTTTGAGAAAGAGCGGCAGCGGCTGCAGAAGCAACTGGAACGGGAGCACTTGACCCCTCCGCCCCAGGAAATGATCGACCGCTTTCTGGCCGATGCGCTCTACGACAAGTATCTCGCTGCCAAGGGAGGAAGCGCTTTGCCGGACGATGCGCTGACTCAGGATTACGAACAACTGTTGACCATTCCGCTCAATGAGCTGGCCGCGGAGGAGAACCGAGCCCTGTTGACGCGCGTGCTCTCCGAGCTGCGGAAGCAAGTTCAGGATGACACAGGCATTCAGGAGGCTTACGCAGCATTGAAGGATATTTCGCCGCCGGCCGCAGGGGCGGCGACGAACGAGGCGGCAGTTTCCAAGACGTCAACGCCGCAACCCAAGAATGGAGAGGCAGCCCAGGCCGAACCGGCGCCGACTTCACGGAGCCCGCAGGCCGCCGCGCAAGCGACGGGCAGCCCCGACGCGAAAAGTGCCAGCGATTTGAAAACGGTGCTTAAGGTACGGCAGACCTTGTTTGCGCGGATGCTCAAGGTGATTGCCGGGGTGAAGTTTGCGGAAGACGACGCTTCGGAAAAGCGGAAGCGGCAGCGTTCTTACTATGACGCCGTCAAGAGCGAGCAGGACATTGCCGTGCGCGACGGGTTGTCCAAAGCCCAGATTGGGGAGTTTCAACAACGCATCGACGCCATTCGCAACGAAATCAACAGCTTGACGCTCCGTTATGAGCAGGCTGCCGCGCAGCGGCAGCGGCTGGAGATGGTGCTCAAAACCGCCACCCGGGGGGAAGAGCTCGCGGCCAAGAACCTGACGGAGTTCAATGCGCGCGTCAAAAAGCTGGAAGAGGTGCTGCACGAGCACACGGACTGGAAGTATCAAATGGTGCATGCCATACAAGAAATGCCCATTCTGGACGGTTTCAGCCCGCGACTGCAGATTCAGCAGATCTGGCTGCCGAAGTTGACGCTCAACAACAACTTCAAGGACGTGGCCAGGTTTGACCGCTGCATTACCTGCCATCAGCAGATCGACAAGACCGCCCCCGGCACGGCCACGGAACCGGCATTTCCGCCGCAGTTGGCGGAGCCGTTGCGGGTCGAGTTGCCCACGCCAGCCACGCGGCCGGATATCGCGCGTCCGCCGGCCGAGGGTGAGTTCACCGCGGCCCAATTCAATTCGGCCACCCAGCAGTTGTACGGCCTGCGGATCGCCCCCAGCGGCATCCTCAATCCCAACGATGCCACCGTCGAGGTGATCTGGCCGGACACGCCCGCCGCCAAGGCGGGGCTTACCCGGGGAGACGTCGTCACGCACATCCAGGTGGGGCAACGGAACGAAAAAATCCTCAGCCGCAAAGACGCGTTGCGGTATCTGGTGAGCCAGGTCGCCTGGGGGCAGCCGATTCGCCTGACGGTCCGCCGGGGAATGCCGCATCCCTACGCCAGCCATCCGCGGCTCGACTTGTTCATGGGATCGCTCAGCCCGCACAAGATGCAGACGTTTGGCTGCACCATCTGCCATCAGGGGCAAGGGAGCGCCACGTCATTCAAGTGGGCCTCGCACACGCCCAATTCGTTGCGGCAGGAAGCGGAGTGGGAGAAAGAGTATGGGTATTTCCACAATCATCACTGGATCTACCCTATGTATCCGGACCGATTCGTCGAATCCTCGTGCCTGAAGTGCCACCACAACGTGGTCGATCTCAAGTCGAGCCCGAGATTTCCCGACCCGCCGGCCCCGAAGGTCATGGCCGGGTACGAACTCATCACGCGCGTGGGCTGCTTTGGCTGCCATGAAATCGCCGGTTTCGACGGCCCCCGGTCGATTGGTCCCGATCTGCGCGCAGAACCGATGTACTATGCGGCCGCCGCGGCCCTGGCGCTGGATGTGCCCCAGAGCCAGACGAAGTTTGAGAAGCTGCTTGTGCAGGCCGAAGAAGCCAAGCAGGCGGAGAGCGCGGCCGTATTCAAGCAGTCGCTGGCCGACCTGAAGAAAATCGACGAATTGGCGCGCCTGGTAGCGCAGCATCCGGAAAACGCTCCGGAGCGGCTCCAGTTGCTGGAGTACTTGAACACGGACATCGCGCGGAGCGGCGCTCCAGAAAAACTGTTGGCGGACCCGGCGCTGACGCCGGAAATGTTTGCCGCGGCGCAGGACCTTGTCAACCGGCCGAACGACATGCAACGACGCCGGTCGCTGGTGGAGCAACTGGCCGCCGCGCGCAAAAGCGGCATGCCGCCGCTGCGCAAGGATTCGCTCGATTCGGACCTGGTGCTCACCCGGCCGCCGCTGCTCAGCGCGTCCGCCCAGAAGCTGGCGGACCAGATCAAGACGGCCGAAATGCCGGGTACGCTGCGTAAAGTGGGGCCCAGTTTGCGGCACGTGGCGGAAAAGCTGGGACCGGGAACGCTCGACCGCTGGATCTTTAATCCGCAGAGCATTCGCCCATCCACCAAGATGCCGCGGTTCTTCGGGCTGCACGCCGGGCTGACGGAAGATGCGCGGCACACGGCGGCCCTGTACGAGCCGATCGAGGCCCGGGCGATGGCGCAGTATTTGACCGACAAGAGCGTTCCGCTGGAAAATCTCTCCGCCCCCGCGTCGGTAACCGAGGAGCCGTCGGCCGAGCGAGGCAAGCTCCAGTTCCAGACACGAGGCTGTCTGGCCTGCCACCAACAAAGCGAAACCCCCCAGGCGGACTCCACGTTCGGACCGGATCTAACCGGCCTGGGGAAGAAACTGGTGACCGAGAAGGGGGCTCAGTGGCTGGTCTCGTGGCTCCGCGATCCGAAGCGCTATCACCTGCGGACCACCATGCCCAACCTGATGTTGGATCCCGTGCCGCTGACGGGAGAAGAAGGAAAACCGCTGCGCAACGCGCAAGGCCGGACTCGGATGACCGATCCGGCGGCCGACATCGCAGTATACCTGCTGGGCGAAGACTGGAAGCCGCAGTCCGATATGTTCACCACGTTTACCGGCGGCAAGGACGCCCCATCGTCGGAAGAACCGGCTTTGAAACAGGAGGAGCTGGATGGCAAGTTGGCGGAGTTCCTCAAGACGTGGCTGCCGGAATCGAGCGAGGCGGAACGAAGGGAGTTCGTATCCAAGGGGGTGCCGGCTGGCGTGGCTGAAACGTTGCCGGGACATGCCAAGCGGCTGAGCGCGGCGATGGACGAAGACTCCAAGCGGGCGCTGGCCCGGCACATGGCGCTGGACAGCCTGGTGGCGGAGTACCTGCTGACGGTCTTCCCCGTGGCCCGGACGCGCGAGTATCTCGAAAAGGGAATCCCGGCCCACGTGCTGCCGACGCTCAAGGGGGCGGAAGTGGAGTTGGCCGCGCCGATTGACGACACCAAGAAACTGAACTACGTCGGCCGCCGCGCCATCGGCAAGTTTGGCTGCACGGGTTGCCACGATATCCCCGGCTTTGAAAGTGCCCGCCCCATCGGCACCGGTCTGGCGGACTGGGGACGGAAAGAAACGTCCAAGCTGGCGTTCGAGCATATTTTGGAATTTCTGCCGAAGGAGCAGGCGCAGCGCGTGCAGGCGGAAAAGGAGCGGGCTGAGAAGGAACGGTTCAAGGCGAATCCACAGGGCGGGGAAGATCCGGGACTGCGCCTCGCCGGAGGCTCGGCTCCAGTCCCGGCCACTCAAAAAGGGGACCATCACGCCGCCGAAGCCCACGCCCATCTCAATCCGGAGGTGTGGGGAGCGAACGGATTCTTCATCGAGGCGCTGATGCATGGGCAGCGCGAAGGTTTCCTCTGGCAAAAGCTCCGCCAGCCGCGCAGCTTCGACTACGAAAAGACGAAGAACAAGTCGTACAACGAATGGCTGCGGATGCCCAAGTTCAACCTGACGGATGAGGAACGCGAACAGATCATGACGTTCGTGCTCGGATTGGTCAGCGAGCCGCCGGACCAATACGTGTTCCAGCCCGATGCCCGCCAGTCCGCCATCATTCGCGGCGAAAAAGCACTGGCCACGTTCAACTGCCAGGGTTGCCATGTTTTGCAGACGGACCAATGGAACATCGCGTACGTGCCGGGAGCCATCGAACCCGTTTCCGACGCCACGCTGCCGCCGTTTCTGCGCGAGCATGCCACACCTCAACGTCGCCAGGCCTCGCTCGATCTGGATCGCCGCGGCCTGCGCACCGGCTCCATCCACGGCATGATGAAGCTGACACCGGCCGGCCATCCCGAAGTGTCTCGCTTTATCAAGCCGGACCCGGAGAGCGAAGGGGAGTTCATGCGGCTGGCGGACCTGGAAGGCCAGGAATTTCCCGCGACAGCGCCGTTTGGCTACGACGTGGAAATGTGGCAGCCGCCAGCCGTGCTCAGTGGCGCGGTGGTCTACCCCAAGGATCCTTTGCCGATCCTTTCGTCGGCCCTGTTGTCCAAGAACCCGCTGATCGAAAAGCACTATCCGGTCCGCGGCGGGGATTTCGCCCGGCTGCTATTGCCCATCGCCATCGAAACGCAAAAACAAGGGGAAGGGGCCGATGCCTGGGCCTGGGTCCCGCCGCCGCTGGTGGGCCAGGGGAAGAAGACGCAAGACAAGTGGCTGCAAGAGTTCCTGCTGGATCCCTATCCCATCCGCCCCGGCGTCATCCTGCGGATGCCCAAGTTCAACATGTCCAGCGGCGATGCAAGCGCGTTTGTCCAATACTTTGCCGCCCGGGACAACGCGGAGTATCCCAATTCGTACGGAGTCAAGGATACGGCGCAGCGGCTGTCGGCTGCGGAACGGGCGTATCAGGAACATTTGAAGAAGGGGATAAAATCGGGGACGCGGTTTGGCGACGCGGAAAAGATCGTGCTCAGCAAGTCGGGCTGCATCAAGTGCCACGTCGTGGGCAACTTTACGCCGGACGGGAGCGAGCGGGCCATGGGTCCGAACCTGGCCGACGTTTATCGCCGCCTGAAGCCGGACTATGTCCGCAACTGGATTGCCAAACCCAGCTTGATCCTGCCGTACACCAAGATGCCGGTCAACTTCCCCTATGATCCGGCCAATCCGGCCCAGGACGGTTTCTGGGAGCAAATACCCGGGACGATGCAGAACGTGCAGGTGTATCACGGCGATAGCCTCCAGCAGATCGACGCGGTTTCGGACCTGCTGTCGAATTGGGACCGGTTTATCGAGGGTCAAACGTCGGTTCGGAAAAAAGTTGACGCGGCCGGTGGAGCGGCACCCCCCGCAGGGAGAACTCCGTAAGATGGTCCAAACCAGGCGATTTGCCTATACTGGATTGGTCGCGGCGGGTTTGTTGATTCCCGCCTGGGGCTGCTCGAATGAGCCTGCCCAAGCCCCGCCCGACGCGCCCACCACGATTCCGGAAACGAGCGTCGAGCTGCCAGACGGCACGGCCGTTTCTCCCACCGATTCGGCACCTGAGACCAATCCCGCCACGGCGGGTACAGGTGCGTAACCGCAAAGGAGCCATGCGATGAGGTTGCTGACGATCTCCCGCTGTTTTTCGCTGCTGACCTGTGGTGTTGCCGTGGTGTTGACGGCCAGCGCAGGATATGGCGAAACCGCCACGCTTAAGGGAAAGTTCGTGCTCGATGGCGCAGCCCCCAAGCCGGAAGCGATCCCTCCGACGAAGGACGTCGAGGTTTGCGGCAAGCACAAACTGGAGCGTGAAACGTTGGTGGTGGGCGCCGATGGCGGCATCCAGAACGTTCTGATTTGGGCTCCCAAGGTCAAGGCCTCGGCAGAAGCGAAGGGGGCAGGGCCGGCCGTCATGGATAACAAAGACTGCCGCTTCCAGCCTCACGTTTTGGCGATGCAGGCCGGCCAGGTGCTGGAATTGAAGAATTCCGATCCCGTGGGTCACAACACGGAGGGACATCCACGGAATAATCCGGAGTTCAACATCCTCATTCCGGCCAGTGGAAAAATTGAGATCAAGGATCTCAAGAAAGCCGAGACGCGGCCCTTTGAGGTCAAGTGCGCCATTCATCCCTGGATGAAAGGCTATGTCCTGGTGACGAACTCCCCGGCTGCCGTGAGCAATGCCGACGGCAGTTTCGAGGTCAAGGGATTGCCCGCGGGCGCGCAAGTGGAATTCCAGGTTTGGCAGGAGCGGGGCGGGTTCGTCAAGGATGTTACCGTCGATGGAAAGAAAACCACGTGGGGATTCGGCCGCTTCAAGATGACGTTGAAGCCAGGGGAGAACGACCTGGGTACGATCAAGGCCAAGATTGGCGGAGGATGAGACGTGGCGGCAGCGGAAGATTTCACAATGCGCAGCAGCATGGCACCGTGTAAAACGTCCGTTCGTCGGCTCGGCTGGCTGGCCTGTGCCGTCATCGCGACGGCAGCCGGCTGCGAGCCGGCGCGTATCGATACCGTAGCGCCGAACGTGGAAGCCGCCAAAGAGATTCGCCTGGAGATTGCCACGAAACTGGGAACCAAGACGGAGCAGGCGCCGGCCGAGGAGGCCAAGAAGACCGGTTGGGCCACACTCAAGGGGCGGATCGTGGTTGTGGGCACGCCCCCCTCCCCTGGCCCGGAGAGCGTCACCAAGGACGTGGAGGTGTGCAAGCCGGGGGGGCATCCGGTCATGAAGCAGACCATCGTCGTGGACTCGGCCACAGGCGGGCTGGCGAATGTGGCGTTGTATGCCTTGAAGTTGACCGGAGACAACGTGCATGAATCCGCGTCAGGCAAAGGGGATGACGTCCTGTTCGATCAGAAGGAGTGCGTTTTTCTCAGCCACCTGGCCACGATGCGGGTCGGCCAGAAGCTGAAAGTGCTCAACAGCGACCCGGTCTCGCACAACACGATGATTGCGGGGCGGCAGAACAATCTGAACCAGAACCTGGGGCCGGGACAGCAACTGTTCTTCGAGCCGCAGAAGCCGGAGAGCGTGCCGGCGGCGGTCAGTTGCAGCATCCATCCGTGGATGCGGGCTTACTTGATGCCGCACGAAAACGGCTATGTTACGGCCACCGGAAAAGACGGAACGTTTGAAATCGCCAATCTGCCAGCCGGCATCGATCTGAAGATCCAGCTTTGGCACGAAGTGCTGCAGAAGAAATTCCGCGACATTGAGGTGGATGGCAAGAAGCAGTCGCTCAGCAACGGCGTCCTGCCGTTGAAGCTGGAAAACGATGAAAAGAAGGAAATTGAAATCAAGATTCCCGCGGCTGCGTTCGGCGCATGAGCCGGCCGCCTGGCGTATGAACCACAGACCGATGACTCCCCGAACTCATTTCCGTGATTCTCGATGGCGGACAGCCGCGCTGGCCGTTGCTGCGCTGACTTGCTGGACCGGCTGCACGGACAACCCGTTCGCCGCGGCCCCTCCGCAGTTCCGGTCCAATCTGGTGGACATGAAGATGCAGGGGGTCAATCCGAATCCGGAATTGGAAATGACCGCTCCGGAAACGGCCCCCACGGCAAAACCGGCTGATGCCGAAGCGGCAGCCAAACTGGTGGAGGATTTGTACGGCCTGCAATTGGCGGATGCACGGGGCGGCGCATTGGTGAAGCAGGTCGCCGCGGACAAACCCGCCAGCGGGGCCGGCGTGCTGCCTGGAGACGTGATCCAAAAAGTCATCATCGGCGACTCCAAATATTCCGTCGGGGATCGGGATGATGCGGTCGAGTATTTGCTGTCCAAGGTGACCTGGGGTGAAGGGGTCAAGCTGGCCATCTTTCGCGATCAGAAGCAGCAGATTGCCGACCTGCTGTTGGCCTTGTTTGGCACACCCGACCAGCCCGATCCGGCGCAACTGGACCCGTTTCGCGATCCCAATGGCAAGCTTTTCGAAGAAAAAGGGGCGCGGCCCCGTCTCGTGGAAATGTATGGGTTTAACCTGGACCATCTTGAAACCTCGGCCGGACGCGTTCATGAAAAATTCGGCCGGCAGTACGGGCTGTATCGCCTGCACTGTGCCCACTGCCACGGCATTACGGGGGACGGGGCCGGGCCGACGGCTTCGTTCCTCAATCCCTACCCGCGCGACTACCGGCAAGGCAAGTTCAAGTTCAAATCGACGGCGGGAGCGGAAAAGCCCACCCGGGCGGACTTGATGCGGGTGCTGACCGAAGGCATCCCGGGCACGGCGATGCCCTCGTTCCGGGTGCTGCCGGAGAACGAGCGGGAAGCTCTGGTGGAATATGTGGAATATCTCAGCGTGCGGGGGGAAACGGAAATCAAGCTGATCGAGTTTGCCGCCGGGGGAATGCCGCTTCCCTCTCCTGCCGCGCTGGTGGCCAATCTGCCGGACGAGGACGGCAACGCCCCGGAGGTTACCGAGGAGAACGTGGTATCCAACGTGTTGCTGACGTGGCGCGGAGCAGAGCAGCAGATTGTGTCTCCGGCGAAGCCGCCGGAAGACTTTGTGAAATGGGTAACGTACGTCCCGTCCAATCTGCGGGATGCCAAAGCGCCCGCGCCGGAACTCAGCAGCGACGAGAACGCCCGCCGCGAGGCGTCTCTTAAGCGCGGTCGCGAGTTGTTCTACAGCGACGTGGCCAGTTGCTATAAATGCCACGGCGATTCCCAGTTGGGAGACGGCCAGGACACGGACTATGACGCCTGGTTCACCTGGCGGAAGAATCTCAACGAGCTTTCCGACGCGGCCGAGCGGAACAAGCTGATCGACGAGTATCGGACGCTGGGCGCGCTGCCGCCGCGAACGGCCAAGCCGCGCGACTTGCGGATGGGAGTCTACCGCGGCGGCCGGCGGCCGCTGGATATCTATCGCAAAATCACCAGTGGCATCAACGGCACGCCGATGCCGGCGCTGAAGCCGACGGAGCCGACGGCCGACGCGCCGGTCGATCCGGCCAAGGCGGCCACGCCGGAAGATGTGTGGCACTTGGTGCATTACGTGATGAGCCTGCCATATGAACCGCTCAGCCAGCCGCCGAAGGAATTGGAGCAGATGCTTAAGGAAGGGTGGCAGCGCTCTCCTCAGCCGGAGGAAAAACAGCATCACGCCGACAAGGAACACCATCCGCGCTCGTAGTCCAACTTCGATGAATAAGACGTTCAGCGCCCGATGCCATAACCCGGGCCAAGGAGAGTAAATAGTCGTGGGAAAGTTCTGGAGTCTGCTGTTCTTTCTCGTCCCCGCGCTGGGCGTGGCGCTGTTCGTCGTCTCCGCGGATGCGAACCTGCTGGACCACTGGTTTCCGACCGACGTCTCGGAGCACGGGCACGTCATCGACGGCCTGTTCATGATGATCCTGTGGCTGACCGGGGCGGTGTTTATCGCCACGGAAGTCTGCCTGGCGGCGTTCCTCTGGCGGTACGACGCCAGGTCCAATCGCGACGCCATCAAGTTCACGCACGGCAGCCACACGCTGGAAGTGGTCTGGACCATTGTGCCGGCGGCCACGCTGCTGTTCATTGCCATCTACCAGATGAACGCCTGGGCGGACGCCAAGATCCGCCAGCCGAAGAATCCGGGGGTTGAAATTGAAGTCCGGGCGCGGCAGTTCGAGTGGCGGTTTCGCTACCCTGGCCCGGACGGCAAGCTCTATACGCCGGACGATATCCACTTCGATTCGGAGTTGCACGTGCCGGTGGACGAGGAAGTGCTGGTCCACCTGAAGAGCGAGGACGTGCTGCACAGTTTTTTCCTGCCCAACCTGCGGGTCAAGCAGGACGCCGTGCCGGGCATGGTGATTCCGGTCTGGTTCAAGCCGACGAAGGAGGGAGCCTGGGACCTGGTGTGCGCCGAGTTGTGCGGATGGGGGCATTACAAGATGCGGGGCCGGATTGTGGTCCAGTCACGAGAGGATTTCAACGCCTGGCTGGCGGGAGTGCGAGAGAAGCAATTGGCCACGCAGTCGGAGCAAACCGCGGCGAAGTAAATGACAAATGACCAAACCAGAATGACGAAAGAAGTTCAAGTCAGATGAGCATTACAGCGGAAGGTTTTCATCATCACGAACCGGCGGCCCACCACGGCCAGATGAGCGTCGGCACGTTCATTCGGACCTACGTCTTTTCCCTCGATCACAAGATCATCGGCCTGCAGTTTTTGTTTTCCACGCTGCTGTGGTTTTTGGTGGGAGGGCTGTTGGCGCTGGGGGTGAGATGGCAGTTGGCGTGGCCCTGGGCCAACGACATGCCGATCGTCAGTAAGTTCTTTTTTGCCAGCACCGGCGGGCAGATCTCGCCGGAATTCTACACGATGATGTTCACGATGCACGCCACGGTGATGATCTTCTTCGTGATCATCCCGATCCTGGCGGGCGCGTTCGGCAACTACCTGATTCCGCTGATGATCGGCGCGGACGACATGGCCTTTCCGACGCTGAACATGCTCAGCTACTGGTTCATGTGGCCGGCGTTCTTATGCATCGGCGGCAGCTTTTTCGTCCATGGAGGGGCGGCGGCCGCGGGCTGGACGTCTTACCCGACGCTGTCTGCGATTCCCGACGCGGCACCCGGAAGCCACATGGGGCAGACGCTGTGGCTGCTGGGAGTGACGTTTGTCGGCATTTCGTCGATGATGGGTTCGGTCAACTACATGACCACCATCATTCAGATGCGGGCTCCTGGCATGACGATGTTCCGTCTGCCGCTAACAATCTGGGCCATGTTCATCACGGCCGTCCTGCAGGCGTTTGCCTTGCCCGTGCTCACCGCGGCCGGCTTCATGCAATTGATGGATCGGCTGCTCGGAACAGGTTTCTTTCTCCCCGACGGAGCGACGGCCAACAATTCACCCTTTGCCACCGGCGGCGGCCAGCCGCTGTTGTGGCAGCACCTGTTCTGGTTCTATTCCCATCCTGCCGTGTACATCATGATTCTGCCGGCCATGGGGATGGTTTCCGACATTATTGCCTGCTTCGCCCGCAAGCCGATCTTCGGTTACAAGCCGATGGTTTACTCGATTGCCGGCATCGCCGGCCTGGGCTTTGTCGTCTGGGGGCACCACATGTTCCTCTCCGGGATGAATCCCTACCTGGGCATGACGTTCATGGTGGCCACCATCATGATCGCGCTGCCCAGCGCCATCAAGGTTTTCAACTGGCTGGGGACGTTGTGGGGAGGCCGGATCCAATTCAGCACGGCCATGTTGTTCGCGGTGTCTTTTGTCTCCATGTTCATCATCGGGGGCTTAAGCGGCATCTTCATGGCGGCCACGCCGGTGGACATCTTCATCCACGACACGTATTTCATCGTGGCCCACTTCCATTACGTGCTGTTTGCCGGCACGGCGATGGGCGTGTTCGGCGCCATCTATTTCTGGTTTCCCAAAATGTTCGGCCGGACGATGAACGAGCCGTGGGGCAAGGTCCATTTTCTGCTGACGTTTTTGTTCCTCAACGGCACGTTCTATCCAATGCACATCCTGGGGATCGTCGGCTTTCCACGGCGCCTGGCCGATCCGTATCAGTACGAGACGTTCCATCACCTGCTGGCGATGAACCAGTTCATCACGATTTGCGCCATCGGCATGGTGCTGTCGCAGGCGATATTCGTCATCAATTTCTTCTACAGCATCTTTTTCGGACCGCCGGTGGGACGGAATCCGTGGCACGCCAATTCGCTGGAATGGAGCGCGCCAAGCCCGCCGGGCCACGGCAACTTTGATTTCCAGCCGATCGTCT
>Ga0194132_10007110_pt1 | contig 16921 bp, 8 predicted proteins | sample TA2KigOf80mmetaG_FD_148612 | JGI IMG/M metagenome (GOLD analysis project Ga0194132, IMG submission 148612) | Freshwater microbial communities from Lake Tanganyika, Tanzania - TA2015054 Kigoma Offshore 80m | ecosystem: Environmental > Aquatic > Freshwater > Lake | place: Tanzania: Lake Tanganyika...
TGTCAGTGTGCGCCGGATCGTTTTGTCACTGGCGACGAGCTACCCCTGGCAGGCCCAGTTTGCGCAAGTTCACGCGAACCTGCGCTGCTGAAAAAACTGCGTGAAGCAAACACCGGACTTATTCATTCCGCATTTTTGCAGCGGACCGGAGAAGCGCGTATGGACGGCCCATTTTCACCCTTCGGGTGCTCCGAGCGACGGTATGCGGCAGCCATTTTGCCGCAAATTTCTGACCGAGACACCCGCGGAGGATCCGCACGAGTCATTTCGAGCTTGTCCGCGGCGTCAGTTTGGGCTGCGATCAGATGCCGTGAGAAAAGCGGGCTAGGCACCATACCCTCAAATTAGTGGGTACAATTTGGCAAACCTCGGATATACTATCCCTTAAACCAAGTATTTCATGACGTTCTCATGGTGAAGCTGAAGGAAACGCTCGAGGATCCGGGCTTCGAAGTAGCCCGTGTTCTATTGGCGGACGACGACCCAGCGTCCCGGTTGACTTTGCAGACCGTGCTCCGTGCCGGGGGCTATCGTGTCGATTCCGCCGCTTCCGCCGCCGAGGCGCTCGGGAAGCTGGATGAGCAGGAGTACGAACTGGTGCTGGCCGACCTCCACATGGAGTCGCCCGAATCCGGTCTCAAGGTCCTGGCCCGCGCCCGGATGATGGACTACAAGCCCGCCACCGCCCTGCTGGCCACCTACAATCCCCGCCAATCCAGCGAACCCAATCCTCCCACCCTGGTGGAACCAGAGAACCTGCCGGAGTTGATGGACTATGTCGCGGGCCTGATCAGCCAGCGGGCCAGCCGCCGTCTTCGCCGGGCGATGCGCCAGGCGTCCTGAAACCGTACCTACTTCTTCGGATTCATCAGATGTACAGGCTGCGCCAGGGCGCCATTCCCCGCTGAATCCCAGGCCGCGAAACGAACCCACTTCTTGCCCGCCGCCTCGAAGGGAATGCGGAACCGCGCCGAGCCGAACGGCGCCTTGTCTCTGGCGCTCACCACCTTGTTTCCGGTTGTGGCGCCATCACCCCAGACAATCTCGACGAAATCGAGCGGATACGTCCATTCCACCTCCGCCGTCACCGCCCCGGCTTCAACGGCCTGCGACTTGATCAGTACTTCGCCGCTGGTGACAAAGAAGCTGCCCTCCCGCATGGCGGTCAGGATGGGGCTCCAGCTTTCGTCGTGCCGGGGGAGCCGGTCCAGCTTCACATAGTTCACCAGCAGGTGAGGATATGTTTCGTCGTCCGGAAACTTGGCATAGGTGTCACCCTCGGAGAAAAGGTACTTCGGCGCGCCCCACTGGTTCATGTCGTCGAGCGTTCCCAGGCATCGCGATTCGCACAGCCGCTGCTCGGACAGGTCCGCGGGCAGGGACTGATAGGACGCCCCCAGATAGCGGTCACTCTTGAAGTACTCCGTCTCCCGGATCGCCTCCGGGTACCCGCTCGATCCCTTGGTGCGCGGATGGGCCTGCCACACCAGCCCGCCTTCCCGTCGCAGCAGTTCCAACTCCTCGGCGGCGTTCCCTACGTGGTACACCTTGCCGTACTTTGGGTCCGTTTCTTCAAATTGCTGGCCCGCTTCCCGGACGTGCGACCAGAAAACCGGCTTTGGAAAGACCATGGTGTAGTGGCCGCCGAAGTTCGCGTCCGGCTCCTCGCCCGGCATGATGAGAAAGTCGCGATCCGAATGGCGCCGCGACGCCTCGAAGTACGCCTGCTGATCGGCGAACCGGAGCGGCCCCGGGTCGTCGGCGTGGCCATCCCCGTGAAAATCCGACATCATCGCGATGTTGATCCCCATCGCCCGGAATGTCGGAATCCACGGCGCCTGATAGTCCAGGGTGCCCGCGTCCAGCGCCGCTTCGTGAAACGCGGTGTGGAAGTGGCTCACGGCCACCTGATAACCCGGCATGGGCTTGTACTTGTCGCCGTGGGTAAACGCCAGCACCGCCTCGCGCGCCGCCGCCGCTCCGCCAGGGCTCAGGTAGTAGTACGCCGCCATCCGCTGCCACGTGCCCGGCGGCGCATTGTACAGCGCGAAGTTCGCCATGCCAAAGCTGCGCGACTGATTGCTTCGCTTCCGCCAGATCTCTTCGGACACGCCATGCGGCCGGTACATCTCTTCCACCTCGGCCTGCCGGACACCCACGGCGAACGAATCCGCCGAATCGCGCCGGTAATACACATAGCCCAGGTTCAATTCGATTTCGCGCGCGAAGAAGAACTTGTGCGGCGATGGAAACACCGCCACCGCGCCCGAGCCGCTTTCCACCACGGCCATGCGGTTCCGGGCGCGCAAAGCCACGCCTTCCGTGTTCAGCGCTCCGCCGAACTCATACTTCTGCTCTCCGCGAGCCACATCCTGCCACAGCACACGGCCCGACGTGGCGGTGTTGAATCCGCGCAGCCCGGCATTGTATTTGTATGCCACGGACTTCTCTTCCGTCTTCGCAATCGCCTCCTGCCGCAGCAGATTCGTTCCGCGGTAGACCGTGAACTGAAGGCTCCCGCTGAAGATCCCCATGGAGAGCCCAGGAAAGCCAATCTCGATCCGCGCCCCGTCCGTCTTCACCGTACAGCCGTTGGCCTGATAGCTGGCCTTGGCGCGGCGAACCTCTTCGGGCAGACGCGGTAAGCCTGGGTTCGTGCTGGCGTTGCCCGGAATGCGGAGCGGCGAATCCCAAAACACTTTCCACTTCTCCTGTTCCAGGTACTCCGGGTCCAGGCGATTCAAAATCTTGAGCGGCGCCAGTTGCTGGTTCGAGATGCGGCGCACGCCGCTCACCACATCGAACTCCGGCGTAAGTTCCTTGCCCAGCACCGTCCACGCCCCGCCCGCCTTGCGCGCGGCCATCTCGCGGATCACCGGCACTCCCTGCGCGATTCCGAACAAGGCGCGAAGTTCCTCGCCGCGCGTGCCGGTCCACGACACGCGCAGGTCCTCACCCGCCATCGCGGCGGTGAGGCCCGGTTGAGCCTTGTACCCGCCCAGGTCGCACGTCATCGCCGCGCCTTTCACAAGCCCGGCCAGCAGGAACAAAAAAGTGGTTCGCAACACAGGTAACCTCGTCCAGCGATTGTACAGGAACCTTGGCTCCCGCAAAGGCATCTACAATGTTACTGTGCGTGCCCATGTCTTCCGCGGCCTCGCCCCCCTTGCGATTGCGCTCGCCTGCGCCGCCCAGACCATGCCCGTTCGCGACCTCAAGCCCGGCATGCGCGGCGTCGGCAAGACCGTCTTCAGCGGCAGCCGCATCGAGGACTTCAACGTCGAAATCCTCGGCGTCATCGAAAACATCGGCCCGCGCCAATCCATCATTCTGGGACGCCTCTCCGGCGGACCCCTCACCACCACCGGTGTGATGCAGGGCATGAGCGGCAGCCCCGTGTTCATTGACGGCAAACTCATCGGCGCGGTGGCTCTTGCCTTTCCGTTCGCCAAGGAGCCCATTGCCGGCATCCGTCCCATTGCCGAGATGATCGAACTCGGCAACCGTCCTCACCAGTCCGCGCGCGCCGCGCGAACGCTGGCCGACACCGATCTGCTTGCCGGGCTCGATCAGCGCAACAGCATCAACGTCGGCTCGGGCCGTCTGGCCGAAATGGCCACGCCGGTTTCCTTTTCCGGTTTCACCGCACGCACCATTGAACAGTTCGCTCCGCAACTTCGGCGTCTGGGCCTGGAACCCACGCAGGGCGTCGCCGCCGGCGCCCCGGCCGGCACACGGCTTGGCGACCCGGCCGCGCTGCACCCCGGCTCCATGATCAGCGTCCAACTGCTCACCGGCGACATGACCATGGGAGCCGACGGCACCGTCACCCACATCGATGGCAAGCGCATCCTGGCCTTTGGCCACCGGTTCCTTTCCATCGGCGAAACCGACATGCCGTTCGCCCGTGCGGAAGTGCTCACGCTGCTGCCCAATGTCTCCACGTCCTTCAAGATCTCCATGGCCCGCGAATGGATGGGCGCCATCACCCAGGATCGCAACACCGCCGTCGCCGGCGATCTTGGCCGCCGCGCCCAGATGACCCCCGTTTCGCTCCGTGTCTCGGGCGGCCCAAGCCCCGCCAATTACCGCTTTGAGATGGTCAACAACGCCTTCCTGACGCCGTTCCTACTTCAGATGGCGGTCTTCTCAGCGCTCGATGCCACCGAACGTTCCATTGGATCGTCCACCTTCGGCATCCAGGGCCGCTTTGAATTCGATGGCGCGCTGCCCCCGCTCACCGTCAACAACATCTACGCCGGCGACTTCGGCACCGGCATTCTCACCTCGCTCGCGGCGTCCACCTCGCTGGCTTACCTGATGCAGAACGGCATCGAAATCCCGCGCGTCAAGTCCGCCTCCATTGAGCTTCAAGCCTATGAAAGCCGCCGGCAGGTGCAACTCGACCAGGCATGGCTTTCGGCGCGGGAAGCGCGGCCGGGCCAGACGGTGGACCTCGACGCCACGTTCGCGGCGCCCACGGGCGAAATCCGCCGCCGTATCAGTTATCCCATCCCCCGCGGCGCCACCCCGGGACCCCTCTACTTCACCATCGCCGACGCCCTCACCACAAACCTCACAGAGTTCCGTCACTTGTACACACCGGGCGCCTCCAGCGGCCGCACCACGCGGCAGATCATCGACATGCTCAACGCCCTTCGCGGCAACACACGCGCCTACGTCCGCGTCTGGCGCGCCGATCCCAGTTTTTCCATCCCCGGCGGCGACCTGCCCAACGTCCCCGCCTCGCTGGCCCTGATGCTGGGCCGCGTGCCCACGGCCAATCAGGGCCTCTGGCCCACCGGGTCCAAAGTTGCCGAGTTCGAGATGGATGCGGATGGCCACGCCGTCAGCGGTTCCAGAACTCTTCAGGTGGAGATCAAGGAATGAAGTTCAGCGGCGACCTGCTCGGCGTACGGGACCCGCTCGGCCTGGCGCCGGGTCTGGGTCGCATGACCAATCACGGCTTTAGGCCTATGGCCAACCAGGGCCTGAGGCCCATGGGCTCCAAGGCCGCCGAATTCGAAATGGATGCGGCTGGCCGTGCCTTCAGCGGTTCCAGAACGCTTCAAGTGGAGATCAAGGCATGAAGTTCGGGGCTGTGATCATGACCGCCGCGTCCGCCCTCGCGGCCACTTCCACCGCCTGGGAAATGACCACCTGGGCCGACTTCGCCCGTGGCCGTTTCGAAGGCCTTTCGCTCAGCCGCGACGGCCGCCTGACACTGGCGCCGAAACTGGAAACGCTCTTCGCCTCCGGCCAGCCCGCCGTCTGGACCATGGTGCAGGGCCCGCGCGGTGAAATCTATCTGGGCACCGGCCATCGCGGCGAACTGCACCGCGTGGACCCCTCCGGCGCCTCCGCGCTTCTATGGACCGCGCCCGAACCCGAAATCTTCGCCCTCGCCATGGGTCCGGGCGGTGTGCTCTACGCCGGCACCTCGCCCGGCGGCAAGGTCTATCGCGTCGAGAACGGCAAGGCCACCGAATACTTCAATCCCGGCGCGCGCTACATCTGGTCACTGGCCGTGGGCCGCGACGGCGTTCTCTATGTGGGCACCGGCGATCAGGGCAAGGTGTTTGCCGTGCGCGAGGCCGGCAAGGGCGAACCCTACTACGACACCGCCCAAGGCCACGTCACGGCGCTTGCCTTTGACACGGGCGGACGCCTGCTGGCCGGCACCGAACCCAACGGAATCCTTTACCGGATCGCCGCCAAGGACAAGGCCTTCGTCCTCTACGATTCCAGCCTGCCGGAGATCCGGTCCATTGTTCCCATGCCGGATGGCGCCATCTATGTCGCCGCGCTGGGCGGCACCATCGCCAAGCGGTCCGCTTCGGCCCTCAGCCAGGGCGCCGGCGCGGCCGCGCAGGGAGCCATCACCGCGCCCACCACCTCCATCACCGTCACCGAGGAGGCTCAGGCCGGTCTCGACCTTCGCCCCAAGCAACAGGCCGGGCAGCAGCCTGCCGCGCAGGCAGGCGCCGCCGCGTTGCCCGTCATCCAGACCGTTGAGTACGCGGGCGTCGAAAAGTCGGCCCTTTATCGCGTCCATCCCGATAACACCGTGGACACGCTGTGGACCTCGAAGGAAGAGAATATCTTTGACCTGGTGGAACAGTCCGGCCGCCTTCTGTTCTCAACCGATGGCCAGGGCCGCATCTACGGCTTCGCGCCGGACCGCAAGGTGACCCTCATCGCCCAGACCAATGAGAGTGAGGCCACCCGGCTGGCCCTTTCGCCCTCAGGCCTTCTGGCCTCAACCGGCAACCTGGGCAAGCTCTACCGCCTCACTGACGCCCTGGGCACGGCGGGCAGCTACGAATCCCCGGTTCACGACGCCCAGAGCGTGGCGCGTTGGGGCCGCCTGCGCTGGCGCGGCGATGTGCCCCAGGGCGCCCGCATTGTCTTCCGCACCCGCACCGGCAACTCCGCCCGCCCGGACCGCACCTGGAGCGAATGGACCCAGGCTCCGGCCAGCCCTCTGGGCGCCGCCATCGTCAGCCCCAATGCGCGCTTCATCCAATGGCGCGCTGAGATAGCCGCCCCGGCCGGCGCCTCGCCTGTGCTCGATTCGGTCTCCGTGGCCTACCTTCCCCAGAACCAGTCGCCGGCCGTTCGCGCCATCACCGTCACCACGCAACTGCTGGCCAACCAGGCTGCCGCGGCCAAGGTGATGCCCGCCGCCCAGCAGGCAGCCGCAAGCTATAGCATCACGGTCACCGACACCGGCGAGCCGGGCGCCTCCACCGCCAGCGGCACCCCGGTCCAAACCCAGTCCCGCGCCGGCGCCCGTCAACTGACCATCGCCTGGCAGGCGGACGACCCCGAATCGGACCAGCTTGTCTACTCGCTCAGCTTCCGCGGCGTCGAGGAGCGGCAATGGAAGCCCATCCGGTCCAATCTCACCGAATCGAGCTTTCTGCTGGATGCCGACGTGCTCGCCGACGGTGAATACTACTTCCGTGTCCGCGCCTCGGACCGTCCGTCGAACGCGCCCGCCTTTGCCCGCGAAGCCGAACTGGTCAGCGCTCCGGTGCTGGTGGACAACACTCCTCCGGTGATCTCCTTCTCCTCGGGAGTCCGCGCCAACGGCCGCTTCGAAATCGACTTTGAAGCCGCCGATGGCGCCAGCCCCCTCCGCCGCTGTGAGTATTCGCTGGATGCAGGACCATGGACGGTGCTGGAAGCCGCCGACGGCGTGACGGACTCGCTTGCGGAACGTTTCCGCGTGGCGATTGAGAACCTGTCGCCCGCGGAACATCTCGTGGTGGTTCGTGTGTACGATGCGGCAGGCAACGCGGGCTTGGGAAAGACCCTGGTGCGCGAACCGTAGGCCGAAAAAAATTTTCGCTTCGCGGCTCCGCCGCGAAGGTCAAGAGTTCAAGGGTCAAGCCTCAAGGGTTTTCCCGTCCCAGGCCAAGCGGAAGCCGATGTCATCGACGCGCACCGCCGGCGCGTCCCCGCCACGGCCGGCGCCCCGCAGGCCCCGGGATTGCCGTACCAAGAGCCCCCGCGGAGGTTCTTGTGTTCGCCTTTGCTGGGCTCCGTGGGGTCTTGTTCGGGTTTACTCATGTAATCTGAGTGCCAATCGCTCAGCCATTCCCAGACGTTTCCGGCCAGATCGCAACAGCCCTCCGGCGACTGGCCTTCGGGATAGAGCCCCACTGGCGTGGGATGCCCCGGTCCGCCAGCGTAGTTTGCCAGATGGGACTCCGCAGGCGCGGAACCCCATGGGTAGAAGCGTCCTTCTGCGCCCCGCGCCGCGTACTCCCACTCCGCCTCCGTGGGCAGGCGCACCCCGCGCCAGGCGCAGTAGGCAGCAGCCTCATACCAACTGACTTCGACCACCGGGCGGTTCGGATGCTTTTGCTGTGCGGCCCAACTCCCTGGTTCTGTGAACTCTCCGAAGCCTCCGCTCTTCCAGAATTCAGGACGCTGGTAGCCGTCCGCCCGAACAAAGGCGGCATACTCGGCTACCGTGAGCGGATACTTGGCCAGGGAGAACGCTCGTAGCGTCACCCGGTGCACCGGCGCCTCCCTGTCATTGGCGTCCTTGTCGTAGCCGGGAGCGTTCTTGTCAGTTTTCTGCGCGCCCATCAGGAACGTGCCGCCCGGCAGGTGGATCCACTCAGTCTTCTGCAACCGCGGATCCCCAGCCAAGCCAAGCGCTTCGGCCGCATCCAGCCGCTCCTGAAACGGGATCTCCCGCGCCTGCTGCCGATCGAAGATGCCCAGAATCGAGGTGGCCAGAGACGCCCACCGCTTGTCCGCAGGGGCATAGGCCCGCGTCTCGAGATCGCGAACGATGCCGCCCACCAGCCCCACCAGCGCCGCGCGTCTCTGCAATTCGGTAGCACTCCCGAACTCATCGATCAACTGCTTCACCAGTTCATCAACGTGCGCCGGGCCGTTTGCCTGCAGAACTCCGGCCAGCAGCAGCACCGTCTCCCGCCACTCCGGGCGAAACGCTTTGTGGCTCTTGATCAACGCTTCCGCCCGAGGCGTCTCCGGCATCGCGTTGAGATGCACAGCGGCCAGGTATTCAAGGAAGGTGAGATGCCAGAACCGCACGTCCGCGCCATTTCCGACGATGATGCCGCTGGCCAGCTCTTCCCGGGCCAGGAACTCAAGCGCCCGCTCCCTGCTTCCGTCGAAGTAGCCTACGATCTGGTCCGCTGCCCAGTTCCGTGCCGCATCCACCTTGCGGCCATCGGGGTGATCCAGCATCCGGTAAGCAAGTTCGGCCAGGGCTTCGAGAATCTTCGGGGACTCGCCCCGGCGCGATTCGGCCAGCCACCTCACAATGGACTTGTATAGCTCCGCCCTCTGCTCCGGAATCCGGCGCTCATTCCAGTGCACCACGGCGAGGGCGGTGAGCATCACCGGAGTGCGGGCCAGGTCCCGAATCTCCGGCTTCTGCCGCAGGGCGCTGGTGAGATCCTCCGCGTGGCGTTCCGCCTGCCGCTTGTCCTTCTCATGCACGTGCGCCGACCACTGCGCAAGGAACGTGTCCACGCTGTCATCGTCCAGCGGATCGATCGTCGCGCGGTCAAAGCCCGTGAGCAAGCCTTGCCCTTCAAAGGCCCGTGGGCGCGTAGTGACCACAATCGACGACTTCGTGTAAAGCCCGGCAGCCGCCTCAAAGATATCGGCCACCCGGCGCCGAAGGCGTTCATCGGGCGCTTCGTCCAATCCGTCCAGAAACAGTGTCGCGCCGTTCCGCAGTGTCTGCTCGAACGCCTCCGCGGGAACCGCAATGCCATTCGCCACGGCTTGGGCGGCAAGAAAATGGGGAATCGACAGCGGGCCATCCGTGGTCGGACCATCCGGAGCGGCCAGGTGCCGGGCGAACTCCGAGATTCGAATGAGCAGCGGAAGCGGCGCCGCGGAGCCGGCGAGGTAGGCCGCGGCCCGCAGATTCACGATGCGCCGCAGGAATGTGGTCTTGCCGGAGCCGGGGTGCCCCACGATCACCAGACGCCGCTTTTCAAGCGCTTCCTCCAGGGGCATGTGCCTGGGAAACTGGTCCTTCTTTCGTTTGGTCTTTGGAGCGGCGGCGCTGGTGGTGAGCGGGATGAAGATTTTCCCGATCGGCACCCGGTGCGCATGCTCGTTGCCGATCACCAGTCCCCGGATGTCGATGAAGCCCGTCTGAGTCTCAAGCCAGCGGGCGTAGGAGGCAAAGTCCGCCGTGGGTCCACCCGGGCGCAACTCGATGAGGGCCTGGTAGACCAAGTGCAGAAGATTCTCGGGACTGCCAAACTTTGCGCGCGTGTTGTTCCCCAGATAGTTACAAAGCGGCTCCAATCGCTCGTAGTTCGCGGCGGCGAAAGCGCGCAGCTTGCCCTTGAGGGGAAAATCGTATTCGGGGTCCACAAAGAACGGAAGGACTTTCAATCCAAGGCGTTCCGCATCCCGGCACTCGGACTCTGTGTAGCTGTCGCCCGTCTCCTTCGCTATGGAGCCATAGCAGTGACCGACGAGAACCACCACGATCCGGCACTTGCCGAGTTCTTCAAGGCAGAGACTAAGCGGAGGCTGCGCCGCCGCCGAGAACTCCTCACAACGCACCGGCTTGTAGCCCGCCCGCGAGATGGCCTCACACGCCGCATCGCGCCAGCGCTTCAGATCGTCAAGGGTGGATGAGACAAAAACACGCGGGCTGTCCGTAGCTGCCATGTTGGTACATACAGTATAAGCCGCAAGCCCGCCCGGTCCACGACAAGCCATGTTCCTCGCGGCTTTCTACAAAGGCACTGGCTCGGAAGCATCCGAGATGAAGACCAATTCCTCGATTGCACCGCCGTCCCGTTCCTTGGTGTAGCTCCTCTTGCCTGGACTCTATCCCCACCCTTGCCGCGATGGGCGCTGTGGATGATCCGAGCGGCGGCTGAAACGGCCTACCGGTAAAATGGCCATTGGGCCCCATGCTCCTTCCGTGGATCCTTATCCTCGCCCAGACCACAGACTGGCCGGCCGAAGCCCGGGTGCGCAAGGCTCGGGGCGATGCCGCGGGCGCCATTCAGGCCTTTGAGGAAGCCGCGCGGCTGAACCCGAAATCGGCTGTGTACCGCGACGAAATCGGCTTCCTGCTCGCCGTTCTGCGGCGTCAGGATGACGCCATCGCCCAGTTCGAACACGCCCTGCAACTTGACCCCTCCTACGCCCCCGCGCACTTTCACCTGGGCGTGGCCCGCTGGCTCCGTCAGCAACCCGAGCCTGCCATCGCCTCTCTGCGCGAAGCCGTCCGGCTGGATGCCCGTGGCGCGGAGTATCGATTCCGGTTGGCCGGCATGCTCCAGGAAACCGGCCAGCTTGCCGCGGCCGCCACGGAAGCCGCGGCCTCCGCACGCCTTGCGCCCACCCGCGCCGAGGCCTGGAACCAACTCGGCCTCATCCATCAGGCGCTCAATGACCGGGCGGCCGCCCGCGATGCGTACCGCCGCGCCGTCACGCTGCGCCCGGCTGACCAGGACTTCCGCAACAACCTGGGCCTGATGCTGGTGGAAACTGGCGACGCGGCGGGGGGCATAGCGCAGTTCGAAGTGATTCTCAAGGCGGCTCCCGGAGATCGCACAGCACGCATCAACATCGCCTTCGCCCTTCTGCAGAAGGGCGACTACGACACCGCGCTCACACGCCTGCGGGACCTTGCCCGCGACTTCCCGGATGCGGCCGTTGTCCACTACAACCTGGGTCTGGCCCTGAAGCAGCAGGATCAACTGGACGAGGCCAAAGCCGAATTCCGCCACGCGCTACGCCTGCAGCCGGACATGGCGGAGGCCTCGTACACGCTGGGTATCACCGCGTGGCAGGAGGGGGCCTTCGATGAGACCATTGACGCCATGCGCACCGCCGTCCGGCAGCGTCCGGACTACGCCGCCGCTCACTACATGCTGGGCACTGCCCTGAAGCAGAAGGGCGATGCGGCCGCCGCGGCCCAGGCGCTGGAACAGGCTATCCTGCTGGACCCTTCCACACCAGGCCCCTTCAATACGCTGGCGCAGGTTCGGCAGCAGCAGGGGGATGCGGCCGCCGCGCGAGCCCTGTTCGCCAAGGCCGCGGAAGTGAAGAAGAAGCTGGAGGCCGATCAGGTGCGGCGGTTATCCACCATGGGCGCCGGGGCCGCGGCCCTGCCCTCACGCCGGTGAACTGCCCTCCACCACGCGCAGAATCTGATTCGCCTTCACGCCGCGAATCACGTCCACCACGCCGCTGGGCCACCGCACCTCGATGTCCGCCTGCTCCGCCGGCCCCAGCCCGAAGTGCACCCGCTGGTCATTCTGCGAGAGGTAGCTTCCCCCGCTGCGCACTTCATCCACCTGACGCCGTCCGTCCGCCGTGCAGGCCACCCGCGCCCCGATTCCGCTGCGATTCGACTTCACGCCCACGGTCTTCACCTTGATCCACCGGTTTCCCAGCGTGGACCGCGCGCGCAGCAGCTGCGGCACGTCGTTCACGCAGTTCACCAGCACGTCAAGCTGGCCATCGTTGTCGAAATCGCCCACGGCCATGCCGCGCCCAGGCACCTTTTCAAGCACGCCCGGGCCCAGTTCCGCCGAAACCTCGCGGAACCTGCCTCCGCCCAGGTTGTGGTAGGCCACCTTGCGCTGCCGGTACCCGGATTCGGCTTCGGTCTCACCCACCTCCGGGTACACGTGGCCGTTGCACAGCAGGATGTCGGGCCGGCCGTCGTTGTCGAAGTCGAGAAAGGCCACGCCCCAACCCAGGAACCGGGTCACGCGGCCCAGGCCCGATTGAAAGGTCTGGTCCTCGAACACGCCCTGGCCGGTGTTCCGGTAGAGGCTTGTGGTGTCGCCGGCGAAGTTCGTCTTCACGATGTCCAGCCGCCCGTCGCCATCGTAATCCGCCACGCCCACGCCCATGCCGGCCTGCGGTTTGCCGTCCGCGGAGTACGCCGCGCCCGCTTCAATCGCGATGTCGGTGAAGGTGCCGTCGTGGTTGTTGCGGTAGAGCGTGGAGGAAGTGGAGTCATTGGCGACGTAGATATCGGGCCAGCCGTCGCCGTCGAAATCGGCGGTCACCACGCCCAGGCCATAGGTACCCGGCGTGCTCAGAATGCCTGCCTTTGCCGAGACGTCGGTGAACTTTCCGTTGCCCTGGTTGTGGAACAGGATGTTGCGCCCGCCCTTCAAGCCAGGCGGTCCGCAAGCCACCAGAATGCCTTTGTACTTGCAGGGGCCCGATTCCGGCAGGGGTGCGGTGCGCGGGTCAAAGTCGATGTAGTTGGCGATGAAGAGGTCCAGGTGGCCGTCGCGGTCGTAGTCGACGAAGGCGCAGCCGGTGTTGTGGCGGCGCAGACCGCTTGTGGTCCGGGTGGTGACGCCGGCCGCCGCGGCCACGTCGGTGAACTTCCCGTTTCCCTGGTTTTTCCAGAGCGAGCAATCGCCCCAATAGGTGACGAACAGGTCGTCCAGGCCGTCGTTGTCGTAGTCGCCCACGCAACAGCCGGAGCCCCAGCCGGTGCGCGCCACGCCGGCCGGAATGGTGACGTCGGTGAACGTGCCGTCGCGATTGTTCTTGAACAGGCGGCTTACGGGGGCGGCGCCTGCCGGCCACTTGGCCTCAAACCGCGTGCCGTTCACCAGGAAGATGTCGAGCCACCCGTCGTGGTCGTAGTCGAAGAACGCCGCGCCGCAACCGGTGGTCTCGATGAGGTATTTGTTCCGGGCCTCGCTGCCATAGATGGTCTTGGCGCGAAGGCCGGATTCACGGGCGATGTTGACGAATTCGACGCCGAGCCCCAGTCCGCGCAGCAGGTCCGTGCAGCCGAAGACGGCGGCCGACCGGCACAGCGAACGGATCAGGGCCCGGCGCTTCAAGTCCTGACTAAAACGCGTATTTCAGAGCCATCTGCCACTGCCGCGGCACATAGCTGGGGAACGCTCCGAAGATGCGGCCGGCCACACCCGGGCAATCCACGCACGCGTTTGGATTGGCCAGATTCGTGTGGTTGGTGAAGTTGAAGGCCTCGGCGCGGAACTGAATCGACTGGCGTTCGGTGATGGAGAACGTCTTGAAGAACGACATGTCGAGTTGTCCGAAGTTGGGCCCCACAATCCGGTTGCGGCCCACGGTGCCGAACCGCGCGCGCTGCGGGCGCTGCCAGGGTCCGTCGACGGCGCCGTTGGCGGTGAGCGGCGCGCTGGCGGTGCGGAACCAGCCGAACTGGCTGGGGTTGGCCACGGTGTAGTCGCCGATGAGGTCGGGACGGCACCAGCCGGTGTCGCGGTCCGCGTTGCAGTCGCGATAGCTGGGTGTGAAGGGCTGCCCGGACATCCAACTCCAGGTTCCGTTCATCTGCCAGCCGCCCAGCAGCAGGTTGGCGGCCTTGGGCGCGGCGTTCATGAACTTCCGTCCCTTGCCGAAGGGCAGCTCATAGAGCGAGGCCAGGAAGAAGACATGGGCGCGATTGTTGTTCGAAACGCCCCGGGCCAGCTTGGCATCGCGCGGGTAGTAGGTGCCGTCAAAGTCGATGTTCTTTGACCACGTGTAGTGCGACATCACATTCATGCCGCCCGAGAAGCGCCTGTCGTACTTAAGCTGGATCGAGTGATAGTTGTTGCTCGCGTCGCTGCCGTAGTAGCGCAGGTTCTGCGACCAGCCGAAGCGGTTGAAGAATGGCCGGCGGGCGTTGGTGCTGGTCTGGCCGAAGCCGTTGATATCGGGCTGGTTGGGGTCGTAGTCGCCGCCGACGCCCGCGAAGACGTGCGTTCCCTTGGTGCCCACGTAGGCGGCCTCGAAGGATGACGAGGCGTTCAACTGGCGCTGGATGGAGAAGTTCCAGGCGTCGACGGTGGGAAACCGGATGGGGTTGGTGATGATGAAGGCGGTGACGCCATTGGGCAGAATGTTGCGGCCGTTGGGCCCCTTGCGCTGGGCGGCGAGAATGGTGGCCGGGTCGAGCGGCGCAGGTCCATTGGCCAGCGTGAACACGGAGTCGAAGTTGTTGGCCGGCTGAGTGCTCTGGATGCCGAGAATCGGCAGGTTCTGCGTGACGTTGTGGCCGAAGATGGATCCGAACACGCCCAGGTTGAAGCCGCGGCCATACCCGGTGCGGATGACGGTCTTCGAGTTCAACTGATAGGCGATGCCCAGGCGCGGCGCAAACAGCTTGTTCGAGGTGCGGACGTTCAGGTCAAGCCCCACGCCGTCGCGGCCCGCCACCAGCACTTCGCCGGTGTTCACATCCACGAAGCCGCCGTTGCCCGCTTTGTTCACGCGCTGCGGCCGATAGTTTTCCCAGCGAAGACCGTAGTTCACGGTGAGGCGCGGGGTGACGCGCCAGGAATCCTGGGCGAAGAAGAAGAGACGGTTCTGCGTTTCGCTGGCGTCGAGCGCGTTCGAAACATAGCGTTCAAAGCGCGACACGTCGCCCATCAGGAACGACGCCAGGCCGGAGCCGCCGCCGGTGGGCCCCTGGGTGCGCGCCGCATCGAAGTTCAGTTCGCCGGAACGGTGCCGGTCGCTGGGCACGCGCAGGTTGCGCGCATGGCGCACGTCGGCGCCGAACTTGATGGTATGGTTGCCCTGAATCTTGGTCCAGTTGTTCACGAACTGATACTGCTTTTCATCCTGGATGAGCGGGCAGTTGCAGCCGTTCACGCCCAGCGCATAGCCGAAGCGGAACAGGTTGTTCCCGTAACCGTTGATGAAGAACGCCGGCATGCCGGAGTTGAACTTGTCATCGACGTTGAGACCCGGGATTCCGGCGTCCTTGGCCGGCGCGGTGCCGATGCCGTTCGGTTGTCCGAACACGTTGTAGCGCATGAAGCCGAACCGGAAGTCGGTGAGCAGTGTGGGGCGCATGTTGTAGTCAAAGCCGCCGGCCACCGAATGGTTCTGGGAGTCCGAAGCGCCGGCATAGGCGTTGGTGGAACCGGAGGCATCCAGACCGGGGCCGCCGGCCACCAGGCCGAACGAGCCGGGGGCCACCATGCCGAAGTCCTGAATGGAGTAGCGGCCGAACACGTGCAGCTTGTCGGTGGTGTAGTGGTCGACGCGCACGTTCATCGCATTGTCGTTAAAGCGAACCCCGCCGGAGGAGGCGAAGTTCGGCTGGTCGAGCGCGGCGTTGATGTTGGGGCCCGGAATCATGCGCAGCAGATTCTGCGTCTGGGTGGAGAGAGCCGAGGAGGGAATGACGTTGCGGGCGAACGGCATGCGTGTGGCGGGCGTCGCGCCGCTGCGCGGGTCGAAGATGTTGATGCCGGTTGCGCTCATGTCGCCGGTCCGTTCGGCCGCTGAAGGCACGCGCAGCAGGGTGCCGCCGCCGGTGTTGCGCCGCGTGCCCTGGTAGTCGCCGAAGTAGAAGAGCTTGTTCTTGATGATGGCCCCGCCAATGGAGCCGCCGAACTGGTTCCACTGTGTGAGCGGAATCAGCCGGCCGTTCGAATTGGGAATCGGCCGCGATTGCGTGAACGGGTTCCGCGCGATCATCTTGTCATTCCGCATAAACTCGAAGAGCGAGCCATGCATCTGGTTGGTGCCTGACTTGGTCTGCGCGCTGACCACGCCCGCGCTGGCCACGCCAAACTCGGCGTCGTAGTTGGCGGTGGTGATTTTGGCTTCCGTCACGGATTCCAGCGTGGGGTTGATCACGATCCAGCCCAGCACCGCGTCGTGATTGTCGGTGCCGTCCAGCAGATGCGATGTCCCGGCGAAGCTCTGGCCGTTCACCAGCATGCGGTACGACCCCTGCGGATTCTCCGCCGAGGCGGCGGTGAGCGAGGTGGGCCACGCCACCACGCCGGGTGTCATCAACTGGAAGTTGGTGAAGCGGCGGTTCAGCACCGGCAATTCGGTGACCGTGCGCTCGCTGTAGGTGGAAGCCACGTCGCTACGCTCGGTCTTGAGGATGCCGGCTTCCGACGTCACTTCCATCGTCTGCGTCACTTCGCCCACTTCCAGGCGGACATCCACGCGGATTTCGGTATCCACCGACACCGGGATGTTCTCCTGCCGGTAAGCCTTGAAGCCGCCGGCTTCCACGTGCACGCGGTAACGGCCCACAATGAGGAACCGCTGCGTAAAGTTGCCGGACTCATTGGTGGTGGTGACCTGGGTGATATCGCGGCCCGTATCGGTGATGGTGACTTTAGCCCGCGGAACCGCGGCGCCGGTGGCATCGGTGACGGTTCCCAGGATGGTCCCGTAGACGGCCTGGGCGAACGACGGAACGGAACTGGCGGCTGCCAGCACCAAAGCGGAAGCAAGTCTGGTGAAGCGCATGCGGTTTGGGACTCCTGTCGAGAACGAAATTGAATAAATGATCCCACATTTCCGTTTTGAGCCGCGCGTGCGAATCTCCTGGATGCTCGTCCGCATCAATATCGATAGGGGTTTGAAGGCAGCGAAGACCCCTGCGGAGGACAGCACCCAATGGGTGACAAACAAA
>Ga0194132_10007115_pt1 | contig 16913 bp, 19 predicted proteins | sample TA2KigOf80mmetaG_FD_148612 | JGI IMG/M metagenome (GOLD analysis project Ga0194132, IMG submission 148612) | Freshwater microbial communities from Lake Tanganyika, Tanzania - TA2015054 Kigoma Offshore 80m | ecosystem: Environmental > Aquatic > Freshwater > Lake | place: Tanzania: Lake...
GATGCTGCGTGAAACCCTGCGGACAACCCGGGGCTGGGCCATCAAGCAGGTCACCGAGTTTTCGCAGAGTCCGGACCATGTGGTCGCTCAGCTGGGGTTGGCTTAAGATTGCAAAACTTTAGTAAAAAGGCAAAAGGGAAAGAAATGGCGGGGCGGGACCTTGAGGAGCGACTGCTTGCTTACTCATTGAGAATCGTTCGGTTGTGCAAGAAGCTCATGGAGAAACCCGGCGTTGGTCGTGTCGTGGCGAATCAGCTCCTTAAAGCAGGCACGTCAGTCGGAGCAAACTACCAGGAAGGGCAGGCCGGACAGAGCCGTGCTGACTTTGTCGCCAAGACTTCCATTGCCTTGAAGGAAGCGCGAGAAACTCATTACTGGCTCAAGCTTGTTGCTGGTGCAGACTTGGTTCGCTTGGAACTGTTGCAAAACCTGATCGACGAGACAGATCAGATCAAAAAAATCCTTGGAGCAATCGTCCTTCGAAGCCGAAAAAAGATCGCCTCGAAATAAGTCCACTTTTTCCTTTTTACTTCCAACATGGCAACCTTGGTTCAAGCCGTTCGCCTCGCTCTTCACTATGGCGAGGAGCATCTTGGCGTGACCGATATCTTCGGCGAGGATGTCGGGCCACCGCTGGGGGGCGTGTTCACGGCCACGCAGGGGCTCAAGACCGCATGGAACTCGCCCCTCGATGAACGCGGCATCGTCGGCGCCGCCATGGGCATTGCCTACGCCGGCGGCCGGCCCGTTTGCGAGATCCAGTTCTGCGATTACGGTTTCAATACCATCGATCTCCTCAAGGTCGCCGGCAACCAGCGCTGGGCCGGCGCCGGGCATTACTCCATGCCCATTGTCCTCATGACGCCGTCCGGTTCCGGCATCCGCGGCAGCCTGTATCATTCGCATTCCTTCGAGAGCATCGCCAGCCGGCTCGCCGGCTGGAAGATCGTCATGCCCAGCAATCCACTCGACGCCTATGGCCTGATGCTCTCCGCCATCGCCGATCCGAATCCTGTCATGGTTCTGCTGCCCAAGGCGCTGCTGCGCGTCCGCGGCGACAAGCTCATCCCCGGCGAACCGGAAGAGGAAGGCAAGCTCAAGGAACTGATCGACGCCCCCGTCGGCGATCGTTCGCGCTGGCGGCCACGCTGGCCCGACGTGCAGGAACACTTCGTCCCGCTCGGCGTCGGCACGCTGGTCCGCGAGGGCAGCCACGCCACGGTGGTCAGCTATGGCCGGACCTTGCCTTTGTGTGTGCAGGCCGCCGATCAACTCGAGAAAGAAAACGGCTGGAGTTTCGACGTCATCGACCTGCGCAGCATCTTCCCGTATGACTGGAAGATGATCTCGGCGAGCCTGATGAAGACCGGCCGCATCCTGATCGTCAACGAGGACACCGAGGTGACGAACTTCGGCGAGCACCTGCTGCGCCGCGTCATCGATGAGCATTTTTACGACTTGCTTGTCCGCCCGCGCGCCCTCATGGGCAAGCATGTCCCGGGCATCGGCCTCAACCAGGTCTACGAGAAGAACACGGTGCCGCAACTTCCCGACATCAAGCAGGCCATGCACGAGTTGGCCGAGGAAGAGGCATGAAATCGGAATTCTTGCGAATTCCGCTACGTCGTGGGGCGAATGATGGATTTCAAGTTACCCGAACTCGGCGAAGGCGTGTACGAGGCGGAACTGGTGGCCTGGAAGGTGAAACCGGGCGACGCGGTCAAACCGGGCCAGACGCTCGCTGAGGTGCTGACCGACAAGGCGACGATGGAAGTCCCGGCGCCGTTTGCCGGCACCATTGACCAGCTGAACGCCGAGCCAGGCGAGCAGCTCAAGGTCGGCGACACGGTGCTTTCGTACCAGCAGACCGGTGCCGCAGGCAAGCATGAGAAGGACGGCGCCGACAAGCAACCCGCCTCAAAACCGACTGCGGAAGCCAAGTCCGCGGAAGACAAGCCCGCGGAAGCACCCAGGCGAAAGGCCGAGCCAAAACAAGAGTCAAAACCAAGGTCCGCGGACGTCGCCAAAACAGCACCGCGCCGCGAGGTCAACGGCGCTGCCGACCGAGTGCCCGCGAAGGCGGCGCCGTCGGTCCGCCTCATGGCCCGCAAGCTGGGCGTCGAACTCGCCAGCATTCACGGCACAGGCCCGCAGGGCCGCATCCTGATCGACGACCTGTCGCGCGCCCTGCCCGCGTTTAGCGGGGAGCCGAAGGCGACCTCGCCTCGCCCCGACTACGGCAAGCCCGGCACGCGCGTCAAGCTCATCGGCGTCCGCCGCAAGATCGCCGAGCACATGCACCATGCCAAGCAGTTGATCCCGCATTACAGCTACATCGATGAATGCGACGTCACCGACCTCGTCCGCATCCGCGAAGGCCTCAAGGAGGCCGGCAAGCGCAGCGGCGTCAAGATCACCTATCTGGCATTCTTCGTCCGCGCCGCCGTCGCGGCGCTCAAGGAAGTGCCGATCGTCAATGCCTCGCTGGATGACGAGGCAGGCGAAATCGTCCTGCACGACCGCTACCACATCGGCTTCGCGGCCGCCACCCCGGCAGGACTCATCGTTCCGGTTATCCACGACGCGGACAAGAAGAGTATTGTCGAGCTGGCCCGCGATATCGAACGCCTCAGCGCCGACGCCCGGGCCGGCAAGAGCAAGCGCGAGGATCTCACCGGCGGCACCTTCACGATCACCTCCATCGGCAACATCGGCGGGCTGATTTCCACGCCGATCATCCATCATCCCGAGGTGGCGATTCTGGGAATTGGCAAGATCGTCAAGCGGCCCGTCTTCGATGACGCCGGCCAGGTTCGTCCCGCCGATGTCGTCTACCTGTCGTTCTCATTCGATCATCGGGTAGTGGATGGCGCCATAGGAGCAGCGTTTGGCAACGCCCTCATCCGGGCGCTGAAGAACCCGGCGGGGTTGCTGATCGATGGTATAAGTTGATTTGGGGGTCAAGCAAAACTGCGAAAAGCCCGGTAGAACGGGGCTGTTGAAATGGCCTTGCAACCGTTGCACCCGCCATCAACGGCGGGCCTAAGCCGCTTTGCGGAAAGCCCCGTGGAACGAGGCTGAGAGGCTCTTTCGCAGACTGCTTTTGACGGACACCCTCGCTACCGAGTGTGTTCGTGAATTGTGACATGCTGACTTTATTAGGCCGAGTGGCGAGCTGAGACTACCGTCCCATAACCATCGCCGCGCGTTGCGGGTTCTGATCGAGGTAGTAGCACAGGGCCGAGAAAAAGAGCTGCAACTGGCCCAGGCCTTGCTCGGCCACGCGCGTTGTGCTGGAACCCATCGTTCGCGCCAGTAGCGCGGCAGCCCGACTATCGGTGTGCAGGAAAACTTCCGCGTGATGCTCGATGCCGGTCGCCTCGCCATCCGTCTTCTTCTCGGTGTGATGGAGCACGACGACCACTTTCACGGGGACCATGGGCAGCAAGTGATTGGGCTTGACCTTGCCGTGAGCGTACCAGACGCGCTTGCCGGGGTCGCGATAGATGGTCTTCCAGGTAACCTCGCTGCCCAGTTCGTCGCTCCAGCCGAATTGGCCGCCGCCAAGATTGCTGATGCCGACACACTTGGCGCCGAGCTTGCGCCAGGCGCGCACCGCCTCGTCGGGATGGTCGAGGAAATGGAAGTAGTGCTCCGGCCGGCATGCGAACGTCTCGGATGGACCGCGCGCGGCCACGGTCGGGCTCTGCAAGACCTGGCGAACGTCCTGCTGATGCTCGGTGAGTTCCTCGACTGCGACGGCAAAGGCGATGGGGGCGGTGACGTTGCGGTTGACGAACGGCAGGGCGGCAAGCGCCCAGCTTGCCCCCATCGCCAGCACGCTACCCGTCAGCGCAAACGTCCCGCATCGCATGCATCACCTCTGTTCTCGGCGCGGCAGGGCCGCGCACCGCGGAGTCCGTCCCCTTATGCATCGTACGCCGGCACTGCCGATCTAAACGATTTTTCCAGTGACGCTGCGAGAAGCTCCGGGAGTTTGCAGCGTGGGAAAGATTTGGACTCGGGACGCCGACACCTGGACACCACTTGGACTTGTACCGCGGACCGCGCCTTGCCTATATTGCCGTCCCTGGAAACGGAGGCCCAATGAGCGCATCCCCACGTGGCGGCAAGAAATGGTTGATCCTGCTGGCCCTGCCCGCGCTGCTGCTGGGACTGCTGGCGTGGCAATGGTCAGCCATACTTCAGTGGCATTACGTCCGCAGTCTGGCAGGCGCCGAGGAAGGCGATCGCGAAGCTTGCGCCGAACGTGTGGCCGCGCTGGACCTGGAGGTCTTGCCGCGGCTGCTCACCATTCTGCGCGACAACGATGCTCGCGCGGTTGCCAATGTCGAGGCGGCGCTGGTGAGCATGCTGCGGCGCTGGGGGGCCGACGATCCGCGCGGCAAGATACTGGCCGAAGAACTGCTCAGCCAGTTCAACGATCTGAGCGTCGAGGGCCAGTACGCCGCGCTGCGCGTGCCGCTTGTCTGGCTCGGCATGAGCCCGGTGACACCGGCGCCGGCAGCCGTGACTACCATCGTCGGCCAGTTCTTGTCCGCTTCGACGCGTAATGCCGAGCTGCGCAGTCGGGCCCTGCTGCTGGCGCAAGCCCTCTTGCTTGGTTCGATACCCGGGCAATGGACCGAGCTGTGCAAGGAGCAGGCGCTGGCCGGGCTCAAGGACGCCGACGCCGAGACGCGACTGCGTGCCGTTCACGTGCTCCAGCAGCTTGCACGTGTCGAACCGCAATTGCTTGCCGAGTCGGCGGAATTGTTGCGCGATTCCGCCGTGGAAGTGCGCTGCGCCGCCCTGATCGCCGTCGGCGCCTCGCGGGATGCCGTCGCGGACGAAGAACTGCTGCCCTTGCTGCACGATGCCGACGCCGAGGTGCGCCGCCTGTGCGAAGCCGCTCTGCGCAGCCGCGGTCTTGGTGATAGCCATCTGCTACTCGCCAGGCTGATAAGCGACTCACGACCGGGAGCACGACTCCAGGTCGTCTCGCACCTGAGCGAAACCGACAACCTCGAGCCGGGTGTCTGGCTCAGGCGGCTGAGTCAGGATACGTCGCCCGCCGTCCGCGCGGCAGCCGTGCGCGCCATGTACTATCAGACCCATATCGACCTCCGCGACCGCATTCAGCAAATGGCTGCCGACGACCCCAGTCCCACGGTCCGCCAGCTGGCTGAACATTATCTTCGCCGCCCGCCGTTACGCGAGGATTGACCAGTCGAGCCTGGCAACTTTCGTCGCATCGCTATGGCACAAGGGCCAGCGTGCCCAGGCCGTAAAACGTGTACTCGATGTCCACTTGCTCGTCCCAGATGCCGGCGCGAAAGCCCCCCGTCGGTTGTTCCAGCGAGTAGACATAGTCACGCAGTTTTTCGACCGGGATTCGCTCCAGGGCGCCAAGTTGCTCCAGCGTCCAGGCGGCGGTAAAGGTGGAGAGCAGGTCCGCGAGGGGAATACGGTCATTGGCACGGAAGCCGCCCTCGTCGGAAGGAAGCTCGGCCAAGAAATCGATGACGTCTTCCTGACGAGGCGCCGGCACGTCCGGCCCGTGCAAAAGGTGCCAGATGCCGACGCCGGCAGCGGTGGGATTGGTACCGCTGCGGCGCATGGCCGGCACCTCGACAAAGCCGCCGTCATCGCGTTGCCTGCCGAGCAGGAACTGCTGGAGCGCATCTGTCCCGGGCCAGGGCAGATCCAGTAGCTGATAGCACAGGCCGACGAGAAAGGTGTGGTACGTGCTGCCGGATTTCGCGCCGGCGGACTTGCCGTAGCCGCCGTCGGGCGTCCGGAACGATTCCAGCGTTGCCGCGACTCGCCCCGGCCAGTCGGCGGCACTCTGGTCGAGCACGTCAATGCCGGCATCGACCTGCAGAATCATGCGGGCAAAGAGCAGCGAGAAGAAATCGACGACATTGGCGTGCCCGGTCAGGCATGAACGCAGATAGCCCGCCGCGGACTTGCTTGCTGCCGGCGTGAGTTGGCCGAGAACTGCCAGGGCGCGCAGACCGAATGCCGTGTAGTACAGATCCGAGTCGCCTTCCCGGCCGGAAAAGCCGCCGTCTGGATTCTGGCAGCGTGCCAGGTAAGTACCGTGTCGCTGCTGGAAGTCGTGCGGGAACTCGCCGAGCCGCTCCGCCAGCCGAACCGTCAGAGCTTGCAGGTAGGGGAACGCCATCAGAAGACCCGTTTACGTTTCGCGCTCGCAGGCGCCTTCCTCGACGGTTTCCATCTCGCGCTGGCAAACGCCATTCGCTGAATGGTGAATGGTGGTTGCGAGCGCGAAACGTAAACAAGAATGGTCTACTCCTTCACGGTGGTCAGCTTGTCCTCGGGAAACGTGGTCACGACCAGGCCCTTGAAGTGGATTTCCTGCGGGACACTGTTGGAGTGCAGTTGCAGGGCAATGGGGCCCTCGGCGACGAGCTTCGGTTCGGGGTCGCGCCAGTCGACGACCTGCTTGCCATTGACCACCAGGCGGATGCGGTTGCCCTGGGCCAGGATTTCCATGTCGTTCCAGTCGTGCTGCTTGCCGGCCTTGATGGCCAGGTTGCGGATTTCCGGCGAGAGGTTGATCTTGCCGTGGCGGCGATAGAGGTCATAGAGCCCCCAGCCGGACGGGAACATGACAAGCTGTCCCTGGTACGTGTACTCGGCCCGGTCGGCGACGGGATCCTTGACCTCCTGGGGCACGAAGCGCTTGCCCCAGATGGCCACGCCCGAGTGCATCTCGGACTCGACCAGCTTGGCCGCGAACACCAGGCGGAAGTCGCTGAACTTGCGCTTGGTGAACAGGTAGGTGCTGACCTTGAGCGGTTTCTCGTTGCGGGCGACGATGACGCCGTCCTTGACCGACCACAGGTCCTTGTAGCCCTCCCAGCCCTTGAGGTTCTTGCCGTTGAAAAGCTTGATGGTTTCGGACTCGCCTTTTCGAGGCGGAATCTCCGGGGCCTTGTCCTTGCCGGCGCGCAGAAGGCCGCCGCCTGGCAGGACCAGCAAGCCGAGGCCAGCCAGTGCCATGCCTAGCCGTTTCATGATGTCTCCTCTTGGGGGAAAGGTATGTTGCATCACCCTGACACGCACGTCGCTCGCAAGGGAATTCCTGTCCCCTAGAGCAAGCCACGGGTCGGAATTCTTGCGAATTCCGCCACATGACGCGCGCCGGGCTCAAGGCGAAACTATCACTTTGGCGGCATGACGCCAACCTGAATTCGGGAGGCGGATGGAAATGTTCAGCGCGGCTTACGCGGGATGTGCCTTGGCGGCTGGCTGATACGCGAAGCGGAAGCGGCGCGGCTTCTCCAGACGCTCGAAATCGCGGTAGTGCATCGAGATGGTCAGCGCGTGCAGATGGGCCTCGAAAATGATGTGCGCTTCGGGGTCCAGCGCCTCATCGACAATGGTCGCCACGCCATAAAGCGTGCCGAACGGTGTGAGGACGCCCCATTCGCAATCGCGAAATAGATCGGCGATCTCGAGGTGGTTGGCCAGCCGTACCGGAAATCCAAGGCGAACGGCGACTGCCGCAAGGTCGATATGGTGCGTCGCGGGAAGGACAGCCAGGACGAAATCCGTCGGGCCCGCCAGCAGCACGCTCTTGGCCACTTGCCGGCCGGGCACGTGCAGCGTGTGCGCCCGCTTCTGTGCCGTGAACGCCGGAGCATGCACCAGCGTGTCAAAGGCGACGTGCTGTTCGCTCAGATAGTCGGCCACGCGCATGTCAGGTTGCTCTCGGTCAAGGACGCGGAACATGCCAGGTAGTCCCCAAAAAGTATACCCCCGGATCTTCCGCCAAACTCCTGCAGTTTGCCCGGTTTTCCCCGCTTCTGCTTGAACCTCGTCGTCCCGTGCGGACAATAACGGATATGCAGCCTGACTCCCCGCATCCGGACATCGAGATCCTCAACCACGACATTCGCCGGGGCCGGTACCGTTCCGTGCTGTTCGATTTTGACGGCACGCTGTCACTCATCCGCGAGGGCTGGCCTCAGGTCATGATCCCCATGATGGTGAACGTGCTGGCCGCGACCGGCACGGGCGAAAGCCGCGCGGCGCTGGCCGAGCGCGTGGAAGAGTTCGTGATGCGCTTGAATGGCCGACAGACCATTTACCAGATGATCCAGCTTGCCGACGAGGTCAAGCAGCGCGGCGGCGAACCGCTCGAGCCCCTGACCTACAAGCACCGCTATCACGATCTCCTCATGGAGCGGATCCGCGGCCGGCTGCACGCCCTGGAAGAAGGCAGCGCTCGCCCGACAGAATGGACCGTGCCGGACAGCCACGCCTTGCTGGAAGAGCTGCGCCGCCGTGGCTTGACGCTCTATCTCGCCAGCGGCACCGATTTCAAGTACGTCCGCCGCGAGGCCGAGTTGCTCGGCGTCGCCGAGTTCTTTGGCGAGCACATCTACGGCGCCCAGGATGACTACCAGAACTTTTCCAAGAAGATGGTCATCGAGCAAATCCTCCGCGACCTGGACGGGCACGAGCTGCTCGGCTTCGGCGACGGCTACGTGGAGATCGAAGAGGTGAAGCGTGCCGGCGGCACGGCCATCGCCGTCGCCAGCGACGAGGTCACACGCGCCGGCGTCAACGCCTGGAAACGCAACCGCCTCGTCCAGGCCGGCGCCGATATCGTGATTCCGGAGTACCGGCAGCATCGACGGCTGCTGGAGTATCTGCTGTGACTGCGAATGAACTGTAATCGGACGAGCAAGTCGGCTAGAATTGCTATCCGGGTCCGCAAGAAGGAGGAGTTGATGCTGGCAACGCTGACAATCGAAGAGGCGCAGTCGAAACTGAAGCAAGTGATCGATAACCTCGGTCCTGGGGAAGAGGTGCTCATCATGGATAATCTCGTTCCAGTGGCAAAACTGATTGGTCGGCCGCAACTTCGGCAGGCGCGAGTTCCGGGTACGTGCAAGGGGATGATCACACTGGCCGTCGAAGACGAGGAGCACCTCAAGGATTTCCGGGAGTACATGCCGTGAGGTTTCTCCTCGACACGCACAGCTTCTTGTGGTTCGTAACCGGCGATTCGCAATTGAGTTCGACAGCCCAAGCGTTGATCGGCGATCTTTCCAACGAGGTGCTTCTCAGTCCAGCCAGTCATTGGGAGATTGCGATCAAGGTGAGCATCGGCAAGTATCCACTGACCGTGCCCTTTGAAGCATTCATCTCCAAGGGCCTCGCCGATAATGGCTTCGAGATTCTGCCTATCGAGGCGAGGCACACCTCAAAATTGACAACCATGCCGTTTCATCACCGCGACCCTTTGATCGGCTGCTCGTCGCTCAAGCCCTTGCTGATTCCTTACCGATTGTAAGTTGCGATCCGATACTTGATGCTTATGGCATCAGCCGACTGTGGTAGTTGCTTTTGGATATCAATGAGTGTGATTCGACAAGAGCATGCAATCGACGTTGATGTGAGCAACGATACGTTGACCATCGAGTTCTCCGATGGCCGGACTATCTCCGCGCCGCTGGCATGGTACCCCCGTCTCGCCCATGCCACGATGGAAGAGCGAGGCACATGGCGGCTGATCGGCGGTGGCCAAGGCATCCATTGGCCGACAATCGATGAGGATATCAGCGTCGCAAACCTGCTTGCCGGTCAACCGTCCGCGGAGAGTCAGTGCTCATTCAAGAGATGGCTGGCGGGCCGCGCGAAATTGAGTCGCGGCCGGAAACGCCGTGATGCTTGTTAAACCTTCTTACGTCTTGCATTTCACCAAGAAGAACCGCGTTATTCATGGTTTAGACGGAGTCGGCTACCCCGGCAACGAATCCGCGCCAACACACCTCATCGCCTTTCGGCAGGATTCGTTGCCGGGGTGGTGAGGGGGAGGTAGCAACGCAACGAATCTGTTCTGCCGCGATTGTGATTGCCCGCGCTTATTTGCGTATAACAACTCGGCGATTCCTGATGAGGACAACAACGCGATGAAGATACCGATTTCCAAGATGGCCGCCGCCGTGCAGCCTTCCGCGACTCTAGCGGCGGGCGCGAAGGCGCGGCAGCTCAAGTCCGAAGGCATTCACGTTTTTGACTTCAGCCTGGGTGAGCCGGACTTCAACACGCCGGAACATATTTGCCAGGCTGCGTACCAGGCGATGCAGGCGGGGCACACGCACTACACTCCGGCGGCCGGCATCGCCGAGCTGCGCTCCGCTATCGCCAAGCTCTACAACAGGGCGCACGGGCTGGAGGTGACGCCGGAGCAGGTCATCGTCTCCAACGGCGCCAAGCACTCGCTGCACAATGCCCTCGCCGCGACCGTCGGACCCGGCGACGAGGTCATCATCCCCACGCCCTACTGGGTCAGCTACAGCGACCTGGTGCAGATGACCGGAGCCAGCTATCGACTGGTGCCGACCACGCAGGACGGCGGCTTCAAGATGAGCCCGGAGCAGCTCAAGGCCGCCATCGGGCCCAACAGCCGGCTGGTCATGCTCAACTCGCCAAGCAATCCGACGGGCGCGGTGTACACGCGCCGCGAACTGGAGGCGCTCGCCGACGTGATCCTCGGCAGCAACCTGGCCGTGCTCAGCGACGAGATTTACGAGCATCTCGTCTATGGTGACAGCAAGGCCACCTGCTTCGCGACGCTGCGGCCGGAGTTGCCGGAGCGGACCATCACCATCAGCGGCGTCAGCAAGAGCTACGCCATGACCGGCTGGCGCATGGGCTGGGCCATCGGACCACTGCATGTCGTCAAGGCGATGGGCAATGTGCAGAGCCAGGAGACGAGCAATCCGTCGAGCATCAGTCAATATGCGGCGCTGGCAGCCATCGAAGGCGATCAGAGTTGCGTGGAGACGATGCGCCGCGAGTTCGAGGCGCGGCGCGATCTGGTGATTCGCCGACTGAACGCGATCCCGGGCATTCACTGCCTGAATCCGGGCGGGGCGTTCTACGCGTTCTTCAATGTGACTGCCCACTTCGGCCGGACCATCGCCGGCAAGCAGATCACCGACTCCGCCTCGTTCTGCCAGGTCGCCCTGGAATCGGCCCATGTGAACTTCGTCCAGGGTTCCGCCTTCGGCGCTGAAGGCTACGTGCGGCTCTCCTTCGCCGCCAGCCGCGAACAATTGCAACAAGGGCTGGACCGGCTCGAGAATATGTTAAAATGACTCCTGGCCTGTTCACGTTTCGCGTTCGCGCGAGTCATTCGTCGACAGGCTGCTGCGAGCGTGAAACGTAAACCATCGAGTCAACCATGCTGCTCCTCACCGAAAGCGATGTTCGCCATCTGTTGACGATGGCAATGGCCCTGGAAGCGGTGGAGGAGGCGCTGCGCAAGATGGCGCTCGAAGAAGCACATAACATCCCGCGCGCCCGCAGTCAGACCGATCATGCCATGCTGCATGTCATGTCGGCGTCGGCCAAGACCCTCGGCATCATGGGCTACAAGGCCTACACCACCAGCCGCAAGGGGACGCATTTCCACATTTGCCTTTTCGACGGCAGGACCGGCAGTCCCACCGCGCTCATCCAGGCCGATTACCTGGGCCAGGTTCGCACCGGGGCAGCCAGCGGCGTGGCCACGCAGTACATGGCGCGCCCGGATGCTCAGGAGGTCGGCCTGTTCGGCTCCGGGAAACAGGCGCGCACCCAGATCGAAGCGATCTGCAAGGTCCGCAACGTCCGCCGCGTCCAGGTGTACAGCACGCACGAGGACAACCGCCGCCGTTTCGCCGAGGAGATGTCCGAGGTGTGCCGCGTGGACATCGAGCCGGTACCACGGCCGGAACTGGCCGCCGAGGACAAGGACATCGTCATCACCGCCACTTCCAGTCGCGAGCCGGTGCTCAACGGCCACTGGATCAGCGAAGGCACCCATCTCAACGTCATCGGCTCGAATTTCCTCGGCAAGGCAGAGGTCGATGCCGTCACCGTCCGCCGCTGCGAGTCGATCGTCGTCGATAGCAAGGAGCAGGCCCGCCTGGAGGCCGGCGATTTCGCCCAGGCGCTGGAAGACGGCTCCATCCACTGGGCCGACGTCCACGAGCTTGGTCAGGTCATCGTCGGCCGCTACACCGGTCGGGCCCATTCGCAGGACGTGACCATGTTCAAGTCGCTGGGCATCGCGCTCGAAGACATCGCCGTCGCCGCCCGCATCCATGCCAAGGCCCAGGCGGCGGGACTGGGTCGCGTGCTCGAGTGGTGATGGCCGTCTCGAGCTGATTTCGGAACTCCTGCAAGTCCCGCTACAGCATCAGTCCCTGGATCGCCGTACCGGTACAGGCCCGCAGAGGCCGTTGCGTCCGGTCGTGCACTTCCAGGTTTTCCGGCACGCCAAGAAGATGAAGGATGGTGGCGGTCAGGTCCGCGGGCGTGACAGGCCGGTCGGCGGGCAGGGCACCATCGCGGTCGGAGGCGCCGTAAACGATGCCGCGGCGGATGCCGGCGCCCGCCAGCAGGATCGATTGCACCGCGGACCAGTGGTCGCGGCCCGCATTGCGGTTCACGAGCGTTGTGCGGCCAAACTCGCCCATGCAGATTACCAGCGTGTCGGCAAGCATGCCGCGTTGATCCAGATCGCTCAGCACGGCCGCCAGCGCCTGATCCGTCGGCGGAATGAGCCGTTCACGCAGGTGCCGGAAGTTGTTTTGATGCGTGTCCCATACGGGCGAATCTTGCGGCCCCTCGTAGTGCCAGTAGACGGTCACCAGGCCCACACCTGCTTCCAGCAGCCTGCGCGCCAGCAAGCAACCTTGCCCGAACAGATGCATGCCGTATCGTTCCCGGCTTGCCGGCGGTTCCTGTCCCAGTGCCAGCGCTTGCCGCATCGGCCTCGACGCCAGCAGGTCGAACGCCTGCTGCCGGGAGCGATCCATGTCGTTGATGCTCTCGGGCGCGGGCCGTCGCAAGACCCTTTCGACCTGCTCGAGAAGCACGCGACGATCGGCGAGCCTGGCCCCCGTCATGCCGGGCGGCAGGAGCATGTCGGGCAAGGTGAACCCGTTCCGCGCGGAATTGCCCTCGATGCGGAAGGGCGCGAACGGTCGGCCGAGCAAGCCGGCGTCCTGGCCGGGATACTCGTTGATCGCGTCGTCCTTGATGATCTCCGGCAGGGTGACAAATGTCGGTACGTCGCGCCGCGGCGGCCGCACATGCGCCAGCAACGCGCCCATGTGCGGATGATCGTGCGGCGACGGGCGAATACTGGTCGCACTCTGGGCGTTGGCATTGGCATGCGGCATGCCAGTGAGCATCGTGTATCCGGCCGAGGTGTGCGTGCGATCGCCGTGTGTCACCGAGCGCACCAGGCAGACCTTGTCCATGTGCCGGGCCAGTCGCGGAAACAGTTCGGCGAGTTGAATGCCCGGCACGTTGCTGGCGATCGGCCGGAACTCGCCGCGAACTCGCTCCGGCGCTGCCGGCTTTGGATCCCACGTGTCGTGCTGCGGCGGCCCGCCAGTCAGGAACAGCAAGAGGCAGCGCCGAGCCCGGCCGAACGTCGAAGTCTGGCCACCCATAGCAACGGCGCGAGCCGCATGAAGATCCGGCCGCGCCAGGCCCAAGCCGCCGATCATACCCAGCGACAGGAAATCACGCCGCGCGATGCCGCCGCATAGTCGTTGGTTCCCGCCCTTGACGGACCACATGACGACGGCTCCCATTATTGGAGAAGGCTTCGCCGCGCCGGTCTGGGCCGGCGGCTCTTCACTCCTGATCATACCGTGTGTACCGTGAACGGGCGAGTACGGATTGGTAATCTCGCAACTCGTGCGCGACACGCTGCCGATCTTGCGCCGCAGCAAACGTTGCGGGCCAATCGGACTTCGGCTAGAATGCGGCGAAACGAAAGGACTCGGACATGAAGAAAGATCTTGGCTTCTCGACGCAGGCCATTCACGCGGGGCAGGATGCGGACCCCACCACCGGCGCGACCATCGTCCCCATTTACGCGACCTCGACGTACACCCAGGCCGCACCTGGCCAGCACAAGGGCTACGAATACTCGCGCACCGGCAATCCGACGCGGACGGCGCTGGAGAAATGCCTGGCCTCGCTGGAGGGGGGCGAGCGCGGCCTGGCCTTTGCCTCGGGCCTGGCGGCAACGACCTCTGTGCTGTCCATCCTGCGGCCCGGCGATGAGGTGGCGGCCGCCGCCGACCTCTACGGTGGCACCTTTCGCCTGCTCGACAAGGTTTTCAAGCCCTGGGGCCTGGTGACGCGCTACACCGAGGATCCCTCTCCCGCCGGCTTCGACAAGATCATCACGCCGGCCACGCGCATGATCTGGCTGGAGACGCCGACCAATCCACTCCTGCAGATCGTCGATATCCAGGCCATCGCCAGCCTCGCAAAACAACGTACCGCCAGCGGCAAGAAGATTCTCCTGGCCGTGGACAACACCTTCGCATCGCCCTACTTGCAGCAACCCCTTCGCCTGGGTGCTGACCTGGTCGTCCACAGCACGACCAAGTACCTGGGCGGACACTCGGACGTCGTCGGCGGCGCGGTGATCGGCAGCAACGAGTTGCTGCAAGCCATCGCATTTCACCAGAACGCGGCCGGCGGCGTGCCGGGGCCGTTCGATTCCTGGTTGACCTTGCGCGGTGTCAAAACGCTGGCCGTGCGTATGGAGCGGCACTGTCACAATGCTCGCAAGCTGGCCTCCTGGCTCGCCGAGCAACCGCAGGTCAAACGCGTCTACTATCCAGGGCTGCCGAGTCATCCCGGCCACGACGTGGCTAGGCGACAGATGCGCGACTTCGGCGGCATGATCAGCGTCAATCTCAAGGGAGGCAAGGACGCGGCCCTGCGCCTCCTGACAGGCACGCGGCTGTTCAGCCTCGCGGAGAGCCTGGGCGGCGTCGAATCGCTCATCGGCCATCCCGCCACCATGACCCACGCCAGCATCCCAGCCGACGTCCGCCAGGCCCGCGGCATCGACGACGGTTTGGTCCGCCTCAGCGTCGGCATCGAAGATGTGGATGACTTGCTAGACGATCTCAAGCAGGCGCTTTGATTCCCGCCGCGGCAAGCTGGGCCGCCCACTGGCGATCGGCTTCGCTCAGCGGCGCGGGACATGGTTGCTCGTAGCGCAGCGACCTGGCGTAACGGCCCCGCGCGAAGACGATGTCGAATACCTTCTTCAGATCGATGTGAATGTCGGCATCCGGCGCTCGCAGCGGAACCGGGATCGTCGGCAGCGGATCGCGCGCCGACCAGTGATAGACCTCGCAGTTCAGCCGGTCCTCGACGCGTGAAACAAACGTGTAGTAATCGCCGTGCGGCAGTGGCACCAGATGCGGCAAGCGCTCACCGCCCGAGAGCAGATCCAGTTCGACCAGATGGACTTTCTGCCGCAGAATCGCCTTGCGCTTGTTGCGATAATCCAGGAAGCCATCGCCCATCTTGTTGGTCGGCGACAGCAGTTCCAGCACGGTCACCAGCGACCGATCCGGACGATGCAGGATCTCGACGCGCGCCTGGCGAACCTCCTCGAGAAACTCGTGAGGGACGACGACCGGTTCCAGCAGCGCCGTTCCGCCGGCCGGCGTCGGACGGGTCGTTCGGGGGCCGCGACTGAGAGCCACGTCCGGGAAGATCAGCTTGACGACCTCTGGCGACATCTGCACCAGGTTGACGGACTCGTCGAGCCGCGCCTCGTAGGGATCCGGCAAGAGCTCGGCGATCGCTTCCCGCCACCAGTAGACGAACGATAGATGGAAATCGCGCCAGAAGGCCGGATCCTCGAGGTACGGATCCATGCCGGGGAACGGACTGTTCGTGGCGGCCTGCATACGCTAATCATACCGGGTGCCGCACGGCTGGCCTACTTCAATCGTTCCAGCTTGCCTTTGCGCTTCACGATGTTCTTGTAGTCCCACTGGATTTCGATGGCCTTCTTGAGCCATCTCTTGAGATCCCCGACCCGGATCTCATCTTCAGAGGTGTACCGTGCCTCGGCGGCCTTGAAGCTGCCTTCGACCGCAAGACCAGGCTCGTCGAATGATTGGCCGCTCCAGAACAGCAGGCGAATGCAGTCCTTGAGCTTGCTGTAGCCGACGATGGGATTGCCATCCAGGAACCACACCGGGTGCCGGTGCCAGATCTTGCACTCGGCACCCTTCAGGTGTCGATCGATGGTCTCGGCCAGGGCGTTGCAGATGCATTGATCGCGCGCTAATTGAGCAGCGTTGTAGGCCTCGATGTCCTCGTGGATCGGCATCAGAATCGCTCCTGCGCCCGGCTTGGCGCGTCTCTCATGGATAGCAACGGCTCGGGACAATGACGCGGCTCAGTCCGACCATCGAATGTCCGCATGATCGTTGCCGTTGCGCGAGATCGCCGCCCGCAGCGTCTTCTCGCTCACCGTGTTGCGCATAGACATGGTGCTGCCATCAGCGAAGGCAAGCTGGAAGGTATTTGGCAGAAAGCCATCCAGACGTGGCAGCGCGACGCGCGGGGCATACTCCAGTTCCGCCGGCTTCGTCCAAGGAACCGCCTCGGTGGTCTGCACGATCAGGATCGTTGTCCCATCCGGGAAATCGTCTGGATATCGCAAGCCTTTGCGCCCCTCAAAGGCAGCGCTTTTGCCGACGAAGACCCGAAAGAACGTCGAATGCGGTTCCGGCGCCGCTCGGCCATCGAACGCCTCATAGGTCGTCGGCATCCGCTCGAGCAAGCGAATGTTGTGCGCGCTGTCCCACGGTGTATTGGTTCACGGCGCGGGCAATAGAGATATTGCCCTTTGTTGATTGTGGTGGGCTTGGACTGCCTCGACAAGCCAGTCGAAGACGTTGCAGGATTGGCGGCGGCCGGTTTCGATGACAGTCAGCAGTCGCTCGACGAACTGACTGCCGGACGCTGATTGCGTGCCGAACGAGAGCTTCCGCCAGATGACCGCGTGCCGCAGCGCTTGCTCGGCGGCATTGTTGGTGGGCTGC
>Ga0194132_10007116_pt1 | contig 16910 bp, 16 predicted proteins | sample TA2KigOf80mmetaG_FD_148612 | JGI IMG/M metagenome (GOLD analysis project Ga0194132, IMG submission 148612) | Freshwater microbial communities from Lake Tanganyika, Tanzania - TA2015054 Kigoma Offshore 80m | ecosystem: Environmental > Aquatic > Freshwater > Lake | place: Tanzania: Lake...
GCCTGCGTGCCGGCCGACGCCGCCTGCCGGCCGGGCCGGCGTCGGCCGCCTCAGGCCCGCTGAACGACGGAGCGCCGCGCAGGGACCCGCGATCGGGTTGATTGCAGCCTCCTCCGGGAATCATCGCCCATGAGCTTCGGCACCAACATCTACAACTTCACCCAGTATGGCGACGACCTTCCGGGCCTGATCGAATTCGTGCGCACCGCCGATGAACTGGGCTTCCACAACATGCGCTTCCTCGACCATGTGGTGGGCATCGTCGCGGAGAAGCACGGCGGCATCGCGCAGACGCCCTACACCAACAAGAGCTACATCCACGAGGCCTTCACGCTGATCGCCTATCTTGCCGCGCTAACGACACGCATCCAGTTCGTGACCGGGGTGCTGGTGCCGACCCAGCGCGAGACCTGCCTGGTCGCCAAGCAGGCGGCCGAGATCGACATCCTTTCGGGCGGGCGCCTGCGGCTGGGCATGGGCGTGGGCTACAACGCCATCGAGTTCGAGACGCTGGGCGCCGACTTCAAGACCCGCGGCAAGCGCTTCGAGGAGCAGATTTCGGTGATGCGCGCCTTCTGGACGCAGGAAGAAGTCTCCTTCAAGGGCCAGTGGCACAACATCCGCGACGCCAGCCTCGCGCCGCTGCCCATCCAGCGCCCCATCCCGATCTGGTTCGGCATGGGCCGCATGTACGCTCCTGTGCCGACGGACGCCATCCTCGCCCGTGTGGGCAGGCTGGCCGACGGCTGGCTGCCCATGATCCAGCCGGGGCCCGAGGCGCGCGAGTGCATCCGCAAGGTGCATGATGCGGCTCGGGCTGCGGGTCGCGACCCTTCGATGATCGGCATGGACGTAAGCCTGGTGGTGGGCGACAAGTCCAAGGCGCAACTCATCGACGAGGTCAGGGCCTTCCGCGACCTCGGGGCTACCTACATTAATGCCTATTTCCCGGTTTCATCGCCGAGGGGCGAGATCGAGGCCATGAAGCGCTTCCGCGGCGAGGTCATTGACGCGGCGGCCTGAAGGATCCGACACAGGTTCAACCCACCACGGCGGGCCCATGAAATTCGGTACCAACATCTACAAGTTCACGCAGTATGGCGAGGACCTCGCCGGCACGGTCGAGTTCGTGAAGACGGCCGAGGCGCTCGGTTTCAACCACGTCCGCTTCCTCGACCATGTGGTCGGAATCATCGCCGAGCGCCATAGTGGCATCATGCAGACGCCCTACACATCGAAGAGCTACATCCACGAAGTGTTTACGCTGATGGCCTTTCTGGCGGGCCAGACCAGCCGCATCTGCTTTATGACGGGCGTGCTGATCCTGCCGCAACGCCCGACGCTGCTGGTCGCCAAGCAGGCGGCCGAAGTGGACATTCTCTCGGGCGGACGGCTCACGCTGGGCGTCGGCGTCGGCTACAACGCCATCGAGTTTCGTGCCATGACAGGAAACAGCGGAGGCAATTTTGCCGAACGCGGCACGCTGTTCGAGGAACAGATCGAGGTGCTGCGCAGGTTGTGGACAAAGGAGGATGTGACCTTCAAGGGCCGCTTCCACGACATCCAGGACGCCTGTCTCGCGCCCCTGCCGGTGCAGCGGCCCATCCCGATCTGGCTGGGATTCGGGCGCCGCATCTCGCCGATTCCGCCGGACAAGGTGCTGCGCCGCGTCGGGCGCCTGGCCGATGGCTGCCTGCCGCAGTGGCTGCCCGGCGAAGAGGCGCGCATCGCGTTAGGCAAGATCCACGCCGCCGCACGCGAAGCCGGCCGCAACCCGGACGACATCACGGTCGAAATGAGCATCTACGGCGACGGCCGCAGCAAGGCCGAACTGATCGACGACATCAAGCGCGTCCGGGACTTCGGCGCGCACCAGGTCCACATCCGCTGGGACGACTTAAGCTCGATCCGCGACAACATCGAGGGCATCAGGCGGTTCAGGGAGGTCATGGACGCCTTTTGAACCCGGCCTATCGATTCGAGCCGCCGCCAATCGCAGTCCGGGCAACGAAAGCCCTAATTCGCCGCTGTTCTGACCGAATGACACCTGGGCAGGCCGGCCCCCGCACGGCGACGAGGATCCGACAAGCGTCGGTTTGCTGCCTCCGCAACCCGCTCCCGCACCCGGATTTATGATTTATCATCCGCACCTTGGCGCCGCCTTGGCGCCAGAAATCACTTTAGGAGGAATCACGATGTCCGCCTCATTCAGAAAGCCTGTCATCAGGGCGTCACTGCTTGCCGTCGCCTTCACTGCAGCACTGACTGCGGGCTCCGTCTCTGCCCAGACAACAGTCAAGTTCGGTCTTGCCGCCATGAGCACCAGCTTCACGACCAGCCTGATCGGCGGAACGAGCCCGGAAATCTACGCCAAGCATGGCATCAAGCTCGAGTTCACCGATTTCCGCGGCAACACCAACAATTGCATCGCCGGCATTCTTTCCGGCGCCGTCGACGTCTGCCAGGTCGGCTCTACTTCGGTCACCGACGCCATCCAGGAAGGCGGCAACTTCCGTGCGGTGGCCGTGGTCACCAAGCCGCTGGGCGAGATCGTGCTCGGCAGGAAACAGGTTGCCCGCCTCGGCGGCGTGAACGAAAAGAGCCCGCTGGTCGATCGCGTCAAGGCACTCAAGGGCCTGCGCCTCACCTCCTCCGGCCAAGGAACGCCGCACTACCTTGCGCTCGACGCCCTGATGCAGATTGGCGGGCTCAACGCCTCCGATCTCAAGTTCCGCCCTCTGTTCGACCCGGTGGCGATGATGGAAAGCATCCGCAACGACCAGATCGACGGCTCGCTGTGGACGGTGGGCACGCTCGGCAACATCCTCGCCGATGGCACGGCCGTGAGCTGGATCAACATGGCGGCTGGCGAAGCACCCACCGTCAGTCCGATGCCCTACACCATGGTCATCGCCATGAACCCCTATATCGAGAAGAACACTCCGACGATGGTCAGGCTGCGCGCCGCCATGGGAGATGCGGCTGCCGATCTACTGGCCAAACCAGACAAGCACTCGGCAGATATCAAGGCCAAGTTTTTCCCGCAGATGGACCAGACGGCTTGGAATAATGGCTGGAAGTTCATCCCGACCGGGTTCTTCCCCGGCGCCACGGTGCCGAAGTCGGCATGGGACTACATGCTGAAGTTGCAGGCCGCCTCGACCAAGAAGACCTACGACAAGGCCACGTACGAGAGGGCGCTGATTCCAGAAGCGCAGATGAAATAATGGCGCAGCCGCGTCAGCGGATCCGCCGGCCGTCTGGCCGGACATGAAAGGGGCGGCCGCGAGGCCGCCCCTTTTTTCTTTCCTCGCGAGGCGAACGCCTTATTCCGTTCGCCCTCGATCGAATGGCGCCTTGCGGTACATCAAGGCCGCCGCGCGCGGCTGCACTAGACTGCGCGTTCTCACAACGAATGCACGGGAATGAACGTGCCTCGCGACACCAGGTCCGGACGGACCGGATTCCTGCTCGCCACCATCGGCTCGGCCGTGGGCATCGGCAGCATCTGGAAGTTTCCCTATGAGGTCGGCTCCAACGGCGGCGGCGCCTTCGTGCTGAGCTATGTCGCCGGCCTCGTGCTCATCGTGGTGCCGCTGATGTTCGCCGAGTTCGCGATCGGGCGGCGCGGCGGCGGCGACCCTGCCGCAAGCATCCGCGCGGTGGCGCAGGCGGGCGCACCCGGCCGTCGCGGCACGGGCTGGGGAGCCATCGGCATCGTCGAAATCCTTCTGGCTGATGGCCTTGGCGTCAATCAGCGGCTTCAGGCGCGCGGCATTGCGGCGTGCCTACGCCGGGCGCGCCTCGGCGCCGGCCAGATCGGCCTCTGCGCGGGCCAGCGCCGACTCGAAGGGCGCGCGGTCGATGGTGTAGAGCGAGCGACCCCTGGCCACCGGGTCACCCTCGGTGAAGTTGCGGCTTTACAGGATGCCGGCGACGCGTGCGCGCACCTCGACGTCGCGATAGCCGGCGACCTGCCCGGTGTACTCGTAGCTCACCGGCAGCGTCTTCGGCTGCACAATGGTGACCGCCACCTCAGCCGGCGGCATCCCGGGAAAGGGCTGCGAGCCGGCCGGGCTGCAGCCCGACAGGAAGGTTGCGGCGGCGCTCAGGCTGAGCGCGGCGAAGCCGGCATTGAACAGGGATCGTGCATGGTCTGAATGGTTCATGTTCTCAAGGTCCGAAATGATCCAGCGCGCCGCCGCACAAACGCGCGGGCGCTGGTGTCGCCTATGGTCGTCCGCGATATCGCCCGGCGCCGGGCCACCGTCACCGGGCAACGTTGGGGGGTCGCCGCTTGCTACCGGCGTCGCGTATGCTGCCATTGCGCGGTCATGCGTGCAGGTGGGTGATTGTTCGTATCGTTGCCAAGTTGGGCGTGGAAGATTCCGACGCGCGATCGACTTGTGGAGCACCGCGCCTCGACCCACCGCGGTGGCCCGATTGCGGCCACCAACGCCATGAGCCCCTGACAGAACGAAGGTTACGGATATCCGATGCAGGGGAGCGCCCCCGCGCATTGCCAAGCGCTCTCACAAGTATATCGGCCCGGCCCCGCCGAACACATTACAATCCCAAAAAATCAACGGGAAGAACGCATGGGAACAGTAGTCGCCCTGGCAGGGCAGATCGGCGGCGCGAAGCTGGCGCACGGCCTCGCCCGCCTGCGCGGCAAGCACTTCGCCGTCATCGTCAATACCGGGGATGACAGCGAGGTCTTGGGGTTTTCCATCTCCCCCGACATCGACATCATGCTCTACACGCTGGCCGGCATCGCCAACCCTTCCCGCGGCTGGGAGCCGGTGGACGAGACCTTCGGATTCTACGAGATGGTCAAGCGGCTGGGCGGCCCGCAGCGCACCCCGCTGGGCGACCGTGGCCTTGCCGCGCAGGCGCTGCGCGAGGACCGCCGCCCTACCGAGATCGCGCTGGATTTCTGCAACGCGCTCGACATCGAGGCGCGCGTGCTGCCGATGAGCGACGACCCGGTGCGCACGCAGCTCATCACCGAGGCGGGCGCGGTCAGCTACAGCGAATACTTCGAGGACCTTGGCTGTGAACGGGCGGTGAGCGGCTTCTTCTATGCCGGCGCCGACACCGCGCGCATCTCCGACGAGGTCATGGAAGCGCTCTACGCGCCCGACCTCGAGGCCATCGTCATCTGCCCGTCCAATCCGTACCACACCATCCGGCCCATACTTGAAGTGAACGGCATGCGCGAGTTGCTGAAGTCGCGCACGTTCTGCACGAACTTGGCCACGAGGTCTCGGCGCGCGGCGTGGCCATGGAGTACTACCAGCTCATCGACGGCTTCGTGCTCGACGGCGAGGACGAAGCGCTCGCCGAGGGCCTGCGCGCCAGCGGCTTCGAGGTGATGACCACGCAGACCTTCATGCGCAGTATGGAAGACCGCATCAACCTCGCGCAGAACGTGCTCGACTTCGCCGCGTCCATCCGCGCGCACAAGCAGCAGGAAGCCGACGCCTGATGCCGCGGGCAGCGTCCCCGGCGCGCGCCCCGCGGTCCCAGCGCAACGTGCGCAATGTGCGCCACGCCCGCCGCGAGCAGCTCGGCCTTGGCAAGGCCGAATACCGCACCCTCGCGCGGCTCGACACCCCGGAAAAGATCCAGGCCTTCGTCGACCGCATCCCGCAGAACTTCGAGATCGGCGGCCAGACCTGCCTGTCGGTGCGCGAGGTGCTCAGGCAGAACCGTGCCCTCTGCATCGAAGGCGCGGTGGTGGCCGCCTGCGCGCTGTGGATCAACGGCGACCCGCCACTGCTGCTCGACCTCAAAGCCGCGCGCGATTCCGACCACGTGGTGGCGATCTACCGCCGCGGGCGCTGCTGGGGCGCCATCTCCAAGACCAACAGCCCGGTGCTGCGCTGGCGCGACCCCGTCTACCGCAGCCTGCGCGAACTGGCGATGTCGTACTTCCACGAGTACACCAACCGGCGCTACCAGAAGACGCTGCGCAGCTATTCGCGCGCCTTCGACCTGCGGCGCCTCGACCCCGAGACGTGGATCACCAACCCGAAGCACTGCTGGGACCTCGGCTGGGCGCTGGAGGCGGCGCACCACTACCCGATCATCAGCCACCGGCAGGAGAAGTCCCTGCGCCTGCGCGACGGCATCGAGCGCGAGGCGCAGGCGCTGAAAATCTTCAGGAAGCCGGCCTTGGCCGCGGCCAGCCGCGGAAAGAGGCCATGACACCGGCCTCATGGTTGTCAGTAATACTGACATGAACGTAAACTGGGCAATGATGTCTGCCTGAGATTGACAGTATTAAAGCTACGGCTCGGTTCCCGGCTCGTTCAGCATCGGCAGCACGCTGATCGGACGCCCGGATCTGGCCATCCGGACCGGATATGCGACTGACCCTGTTCATCAATACCGAGCACCGACCGAACGACGACCTCGGCCGTCGCCTCGCCGAGCACGTCGAGCAGGTACGGCTGGCCCGGCAGCTGGGCTACGAGGGCATCAGCGTCGGCCAGCACATGTCCTTCGGCGCGTCGGCCTGGTTTCCGCCGCTGGAGATGCTGGCCCGCCTGTCGGCGGTGGACACGGAGATGGCCCTGTCCACCAGCATGTTGATCCTGCCCTGGTATCACCCCCTGCACGTGGCGCAGCAGGCGGCGTTGCTGGACGCGATGTGCGGCGGCCGCCTGACCCTCGGCCTGGCTCCCGGCTGGCAGCAGGACGAGTCGCGCATCCTTGGACTAGATCACGGCAAGAGGATTGCGCGCTTTGTCGAAGGCGTCGAACTGATCCGCCGGCTGTTTGCCGAGGACCAGGTCACCTTCACGGGGAAGCATTTCCAGGCGGACAAGCTGGCGCTGGCCCTGAAGCCGGCACGCAAGCCGCGCCCGCCGATGTGGTTCGGCGGCAGCGTCACTGCGGCCGTGGAGCGGGTGGCAAGGCTCTCCGACACTTCGCTGGGTGACGCTTGGGTGAGCTCCGCCCACCTGCTGCACGACGTCGTGATCGGGCAGGCGAAGGCCTATCGCGCCGCGCTGGCTGCCGCCGGCAAGCCACCGCCGGCGGAGGTCCCGCTGATCCGCAACATCATCGTCGCACCCGACCGCGAAACCGCCATCCGGGAGGCTGCGCCGGCGCTGTCGGAGAGCTACAGGCTATTCGGCAAGTGGGGCCTGTTCACCAAGGTGGTCGGTTCCGGCAAGGAGCAGCTGGAACTCGGGGAACTGATTCGCGACCGGGTCATCGTCGGCTCGCCCGAGGAATGCGCGGGGGACCTGATACGCCTCGGCCGCGAGGCTGGCTGCAACCGCCTGATCGCGCGCATGCAATGGATGGGGATGGAGCAGCGGCTGGTGCTGCGGTCGATCGAGATGCTGGCACGGGACGTGATGCCGATAGTTCGCACGGCACTCGCTGCGTGACGGCAGGCGTCCGCAAGGCGAGCGGGAGAGGCGGCACCGTTGGGTCGTCGAGCGCATTTTCGCCTGGCTGGGGCAGTACCGGCGCCTGAGCCTGCGCGACGATCATCGGCGTGCCGGTATGCGTCGCGCGCTCCTCTCGCTCCGCTGCTCGCTGATCTGCTGGATAACGATCATGACGTTGCCAACCTGGCTCTTAGCCAGGCTACCCAGTCAGGAATTGCCGTGTCGACATCCCATTTCGGACTGTACGCGAAATCACGCCGTGCGCGAGCGATGTCCTGGGGCGGCCTCTGCGAATTTCGGTAGACCAGGTCGGTCTGATTTCCCCGGGTCAGCACCCCCTCCCAGAGCCCGGGGCCGACCTCGATGCGTCTCTCGGGAAATACCCTCCTGATCACGGCGCAGACCTCGAACATCGTCGTGTTCTCGCCCTTGCTGATATTGTAGACATGGTAGCTGGGGGTCGTGCAGTCGTAGGCCCGTATCGTTCCCTCCGCGGCGTCCTTTACGTACGTCGCATCGAATACCGAGTCGCCGCCTGATGATCGCACCGTATCGCGGCCGGCCAGCGCGTCAAAGATGATCCGGTAGATCGGCATCGGATGCTCATAGCGGGTTTCACCGGGCCCGTACACGTTCCTTGGACGCAGCGCAATTGCATCGACTCCGTAAAGTTCGCGGTATGTATGCGCCAGGTGCTCGCACGCCAATTTGCTGAGCGGGTAGATCCCCGTAGGGGGCAACACGATCTCTTCTTCACTCCGGGGTGTAACCGTGTCAGCTGGAGCGCCCATGACGCTTGATGAACTGAATAGAACTACGCGTCCGAGCCCCATTATCCGCGCGGCTTCGAGCATGTTGGCCGACCCGATAATGTTCACATTCAACGCCTCGATCGGGCAGCGGCTGGCCACGTCCGTGATCATGCCAGCGCAATGGATTATGCCTTTCACTCGGTGCCGCTTGATCGCGTCCAGCATCTGCGCCAGATCCGCGACATTGCCAATCTCGAAGCGGAAGCGCCCTTGGATTTCGGCCAGATAGTTCAGTCGAGCTGGCGGGGGGAGCCGGTCGAGCGCCACGACGTCGCGCTGGTCCTCGATCAGCCTGCGCACTACGTGAGAGCCAATCAATCCCGTACCGCCAGTCACCAGGATCGTCATGCGGGAAGGCTCTGCCGGTACTCTCTAGCACCTATAGCGGAACCTTTTCGATCCCAAACGACCTCATGTTGCCTTCCCACTTGTCCAGCTCGGACTTGACCATCCCGGCGAATTCCGATGGCGGCGCACTCGCGGCCTGCAAACCAAGGCTGCTCAGCCGCTCCAGGACGGCTTGATTGCGCAGTGCCTCTGCGATCACCGTTTGAAGGGTGCGGACGATATCCGGAGGCGTGCCGGCCGGCGCGAACAGACCGTTCCACGAGGCGATTACAAGGTCGGGGAAGCCCGCCTCGACGGCAGTAGGCAGTTCCGGGAAACCCGGCAGTCTCCTGGCGCTCGTTACTCCGAGTGGGCGCACCGCACCGGATCTTATCAGCGGCGTGACAGTTGCGACTCCCGCGAACTGCAGCTGCACGTGTTCGCCCATCAATGCCGTATTGACTTCGGCAGCCCCCTTGAACGGAACGTGAACCATCTTGATACCGGTCGCCTTCTGCATGACCTCCCCGGCGAGGTGGGCGAGGCCGCCCGTACCGGTCGATCCGAAGTTAAACTGCCCGGGCTTCGACTTCGCAAGCGAGATGAAATCCGTCAGCGATTTCGCGGGAATGGCCGCAGGCACAACGATGATGTAAGGCTGGCTTGAGATCTGTGCGACCGGGATGAAGTCCCTCAACGGGTCAAATGGATAGTTGGTGAAATTGCTGGGCCCCATGATCACATGGTCGGACGAACCCCAGTACAGAGTGTAGCCGTCAGGCTTTGACGTCGCGGCGGCGCGCATGCCGATGAGACCATTGCCCCCTGCGCGGTTATCGACAATTACGGGCTGGCCCAGCCTTTCGGTGAGCTTCTGGCCAATCAGGCGTGCCTGGATGTCAGAGCCGCCGCCCGGGCCAAAACTGAGGTAGATCCGTAAAGGGCGGTCCGGGTAGGGTTGGGCCGACGCGACCGACGAGTGCACCCAAGACGTCGCCAGAAGTAGCAACGCGAATAGCGCACGCAAGCTCATGACAGTCGACATTGAACGCCTCCTCGATGTAACAGGTTTGGGACAGAGGCTACGCCAATCCCCCAGCCGCGAGCGGTTGCTGAGATCTCGGTCATAACTTATTCGAGTAGAGAAGTATTGTATGCATTTTAGACAATCTGGTTGCCAGATATTTTGGAAGTCCGCTGATGGCCCCGCTCGCCGGACCGGGCGTCCGAGTGGATGACCAAACACCTCCGAGACTTCCGGCGGGGGTACGAGGCGGTCAAGCTCGACATGCACTCCGCGATCTACCCACTCACCGCCGACCAGGAAGGCCCGGTCATTGGCAATCGCGCGGCGACCCACTCGCAGATGCGTCACCGCGTGACTTCAACTGGATCAGGCACCGGCACCTAATATATGATTGTCAGACTGCATGGGGACGAGGCGCACGACAGTCGGCGATCCATGTCGCTCGAAGGGAGTCCCCATGAAGATTCTGATAACGGCGGGTACCGAGTTGCTTCCCAGCAAGATCGCCAGGCGACTTGTCTCCGAGGGGCACGAGGTGGTCTGCTTCGACATCAGGCCGGATCTCGCCCGCCTTGCCGACATCGCGGACAAGGTGACGATCGTCAAAGGCGACCTGAATGCGATCGAGGATCTGCTCGACGCAGTCCAACGGCACAAGGTTAGGCGCATCGTCTCAACGACCTACCTGCTCGGCTCGGAGTCTACCGCGAAGCCGCACGCCGCCATCCGTTACAACGCGTTGGCCTGGAACAACGTATTGGAGGCGGCGCGACTGGCGGGGCTCGAGCGGGTGGTCATAAGCAGCTCGATTGCCGTTTATGGACTGCAGTCGTCGCACGGCGAGCGCGCTCTAGCCGAAGAGGACGACTGCCACGGCAAGCCACTTTGGGTCTACGGGGCGACCCGGCAATTGAACGAGTTCATGGCCGAAACCTACCGGCTGCAATTCGGGCTCGATGTCGTGGTCGTGCGCTTCGGAGTGATGCACGATCCGTGGAAGAAAGGCGCGCACACGTCCTGGGCTGCGGACTTCGCGACCCTGCCGGCGCAAGGCCTGCCAATGCACTTCCCGTACCGATCGACGCAGAAGAGTTCCATCTGGGCGATGAACGATGGCGCACACCTTGTCAGCCTGCTCGTGTCCGCTCCGAAGCTTCGGCACTGGCTCTACAATGCCGGCGGGCATACGCGCAGCAACAGGGAGCTCGCCGACTTGGTTCGCTCATTCCTTCCCGAAGCCAAATTCACCTTCAACGAGCAAGCAGGCGAACAGCCACTTCCCTATATGATCGATGCAGGCCGGCTGGAACGGGAGTTGGGGTTCAGGGTAAGGCCTCTCGAGGTGACGGTTCGAGAGCACATCAACGAGGTTCGCCGCTTTGCGGGCTTCCCTGAAGTCTGAGGACCCCGTCCCAACTCGCGGCCGATAGAATGCAGCCCTTCAAACGCTCCTGGGTCCCGACAAGCCCTGGACGCGGACAACCCAGACCCACGTGGCGCCTCGGAATCGATATAGGCGGCACGTTCACCGACTTCGTCTTCATCGATACCAGAACGGGAAAAATCCATACCGAAAAGCGTCTAACGACTGCAGACGATCCGGCAAGATCCGTCTTCGAAGGCATCAACACGCTGCTTGAAGCGACCGGTGCGACGGTCGCCGACATAAGCACGTTCGTGCACGGAACGACGCTTGCGATCAATGCAGTCATCGAGCGCAAGGGGGCCCGAACGGGTCTTCTGACAACGATGGGTTTCTCGGACACGATCGAGCTGGGGCGCGAGACCCGATACGATCTTTACGATCTGAAGCTGCGTTTTCCCGTTCCCCTGGTCGGACGGCAACTGCGCAAGGAGGTGAAGGAGCGAATCGGTCCCCGCGGGGATGTGCTCACGCCCATCGATCCCGACGACGTGCTGGAGCACACGAGGGCGCTTGTAGAGCAGGACCGGATCGAGTCCCTTGCGGTCTGCTTCCTGCATTCGTATCTCAACCCGGAACACGAGCGTGCAGCCAAGCAGGCGATAGCGCGTACGTTTCCGGACCTGCCCGTTTCGATTTCGTCGGAGGTCACGCCGAGCGTCCGCGAGTACGAGCGCACCTCGACGGTAGTAGTCAACGCCTATGTGCAACCGGTTGTAGCCGGTTACCTCGGGCGTATTGAGTCGTGGCTTGCGACCCGTGGGTTGCGGGGCAGCTTCCTGCTGATGACCTCGAGTGGCGGAACGATCAGCTCGGCGACGGCCCGTGCACTTCCCGTGCGGCTGCTGGAGTCGGGGCCAGTCGCGGGCATGCAGATGGCCTCTCTTCTTGCCTCGTTGCGAAGCGATCGCAACGTTCTTGCGTTCGATATGGGAGGAACCACCTCGAAGGGCTACGTGGTCGTGGCGGGCGAAGCCGAGAAGACATACCAATGGGAGATTGCACGAGTCCACGAGTTCAAGGTCGGCAGCGGTCTGCCGATCCAGTCGCCCGCGATGAAACTCGTCGAGATCGGCTCGGGCGGCGGCTCGATCGCAGCCATCGACCGTCGCGGCGTGCTGCAGGTGGGACCGCGCAGCTCTGGCGCGTCGCCAGGACCCGCCTGTTACGGAAGCGGCGGAGTCGCCCCCACCATCACGGACGCGAACGTCTTGCTTGGCTTCTTGGGAGCGGAGTCCTTTCTTGGCGGAAGGATGCGCCTGCAGACCGAGCGTGCCGCCGGCGCGATCGACGAAGCGCTTGGCAAACCCCTCGGGCTCGGCACGCTCGAGGCAGCGTGGGGCATACACGAAATGGCCAACGAAGATATCTCAAGGGCGTTCCGGATCCACGCAGCTGAACGCGGGATCGACGTCGGCGGATTCACGATGATCGCGTTCGGCGGGGCTGGCCCGCTGCACGCGGTGCGCGTCGCGCAGAAGCTGCGCATGCGACGTGTCGTCGTGCCCCTGCGGGCCGGCGTTTTTTCGGCTCTGGGACTTCTGACCGCCCCGATCGCATTCGATGTGGCCAGCACACGACGGACGTACGTGAGTGCGCTGACCACCGAAGAGATCGCGCGCCATTTCACTCCGCTCGAGGACGTCGCGATGCAGTTCGTGCTGAAGACTGGACTGCCAAGGGGCCAAGTCAAGATCTCCCGCGAGCTCGAGGTCAGATACTTCGGACAGGGCCATGAGGTCGTCGTCAAGCTTCCTCGACGCGCCGGCGTGACACCCGAGATGATCGCCTCGCTGTTCCACAAGGCTTACCAGCGAACCTACCAGACGACGATCAAGCTCGACTACGAGTTGGAGGTCATGAACTGGCGAGTCGAATTGGTCGGGCCGAACCCCAGGATCGAACTGCGGCAGGAGCAGCATGAGTCCGGAGATCCTGTCGCGAAGGGGACTCGCCTCGCCCACTTCAATGGCCCGGGTCGTGGCGTGCGAGCGATGGTTTTCGATCGTTCACAGTTGCACGTCGGCCAGACTGTAAGCGGTCCTGCAATTGTCGAAGAGGTTGAGTCCTCGCTGGTGATCCCTCCAGGGCACGCCGCGGTAGTGGACCCATGGCTCAATCTGGTAATCGATCTCGATCAAGCGAGCGGCCAGCATGGCGTATGACCCGATCACTCTAGGGATCCTCTGGAACCGGCTGATCTCGATCACCGACGAGATCGTCGCATCGTTGGTGCGAACCTCATTCTCGACCGTAGTGCGCGAGTCGTACGACCTTTCATGCGTTCTGCTCGACGCGCGCGGCCACTCCCTCGCCCAGGGCTCCTGGAGCGGCACGGCGTTCGTCGGGACCATCCCGAAAACCGTGCGCCACCTCCTCAAGCGCTTTCCTCCGGAGACGCTCAAGCCCGGCGACGTTCTCGCAACCAACGATCCGTGGTTAGGCACCGGCCATCTGTTCGACATCACGGTAACGAGACCGGTGTTCAGGAAATCGCGGCTGCTCGGATTCACCACCACAGTCACGCACTTGCCTGATATCGGTGGAAGAGGGTTCTCGTCAAATGCAAGGGAAGTCTACGAGGAGGGCCTGCGCCTCGTCCCGTGCAAGCTCTACGATCGAGGGAAGCCGGTCGCCGCCATGTTTGAACTGATCCGGTCGAACGTCCGCGTCGCGGACCAGGTGATCGGCGACATCAATGCGAACATCACCGCCAACGAACTGGGCAGCGCCCGTCTGCTCACGTTCATGGACGAGTATGGCATCGAGGATCTGTCTTCGCTTTCGGACTCGATCCTGTCGCACTCCGAGCAGGCGATGCGTGCGGAGATCGCCAAGATCCCGCCGGGAACCTACACCAACACGGTGATGGCGGAAGGCGTTGACGGCGACATCACGATCGCCTGTCGAATCGACGTATCCGGGGACCGCATCAGCATCGACTACGCGGGCAGTTCGCCTCAGAGCAGCTTTGCGATCAACACTCCCTTCTGCTACACCTATGCATTCACCGCGTACGCGCTGAAGTGCCTGACGATTCCTGACATTCCCAACAACGAAGGGGCATTCCGTCCCGTCGTTGCCTCCGCACCTACAGGAAGCATTCTGAACCCGACGTTCCCCGCGGCGACCGGAGGGCGCCATGCGCTCGGGCACTTCGTTCCGACCGCGATCTTCGGCGCACTTCAGTCGGTGCTGCCGGAGCGGGTGCTGGCAGATCCGGGGCTGATCAATCTGATCCGCTTCTACGGACGCAATCTGCAGGGCGAACGATTCTCGACGGTCTACTTCGCTTCGGGGGGCATGGGAGCGCACGCGCACGGCGACGGACTGACCGCGACGCCAGCCCCAAGCAACATCTGCTCGACCCCGGTCGAGATTTTCGAGACCCTCACCGGCATCTTGGTGAGCCGCCGAGCGATTCGCCCGGACTCCGGCGGGCGTGGACGCCACCGTGGGGGCCACGGACAGGAGATTCAGTTCGTGAATGCGACTGATCACCCGGTGTCGCTGTCGTTGTTCGCCAACAGGACGCGCTTTGCCGCGAGGGGCTTCCAAGGAGGTTGCGACGGCGCACCGCGACTGGTATTGCTCAATGGCCAGCCGGTTGACCCAAAATCACAACAGGAACTCGCGCCCGGAGAGACGGTCGACTTCGCGGAGGCGGGTGGTGGTGGGTTCGGGCCGCCAGAGGGGCGCGACCCCTCGGTGATTGCTCGCGACGAGCGGGGCGCAATGGTAAAAGCCGGCACTGTGTAGCGGCAGGACGAGTGGCGCCCACTTCGTGGGCGGCGTGCAAATCTGCAGGGGCACTTATGGCCAAGACTCGGACGGTAAGCGCGAAGGCGAAGGTGATGTCGACGGACCACGTGCAGGTCATGCAAACATGGCCAGTGCAACATGGGCCGCGCCTCGGCGGCAAGTCTGCTTTGATCACGGGCGCAGGCTCCGGCATCGGCAAGGCGATCGCGCTGTTGTTCGCGAAGGAAGGGGCTGCCGTTTGCATCGCCGACGTTGACGGCAAGGCGGCCGGCCGAACCGCGGCGGCGATTGCTGCGTCCGGAGGACAGGCGGTCGCCGTCCGTGCGGATGTGAGCAAGGCGCGCGACGTTGGACGGATGACGCGAACGTGCGTCAAGCAGTTCGGTGGTATGGACGTCCTGGTCTGTGCCGCGGGAGTCCGTGGTCCTACCGGGGCGCTGATCGACGCGGCCGAAGCGGACTGGGACCGCGTGTTCTCGGTCAATGCCAAGGGAATGTACCTATGCGCGAAGCATGCGATTCCTGAGATGCGACAACGGGGCGGCGGGGCGATCGTCAACATCGCTTCAGTCGTCGGCCTCGTAGGCTCCAAGATGCTTGGTCCCTACAGTGCATCAAAGGGCGCCGCAGTACTGATGTCCAGGACAATGGCGCTCAACCATGCCAAGGAAAACATTCGGGTGAACTGCGTGTGTCCGGGTTCAACCGAGACGCCGATGCTGTTCGGGACGTTCGCGCGGCAGCCCACCCTTGAGGATCGACGCGTCGTTCGCGACCGGTACGTCGGCTACCACCCGCTCGGGCGCTTGGGGAAACCTCGAGAAATTGCCAACGCCGTATTGTTTCTCGCGAGTGACGAAGCATCCTTCGTCACTGGTGTTGCCTTGCCGGTCGACGGAGGACGGACGGCGTGATCGATATTCGCCAGCCACAGCGATCACGCCCGTGTATGGGAGTTCGAAACCACGTTTTCCCGATGCACGGCCGGCACGCCGGGCCGAGAATCAGCCAATCGCGCGGTGTTTGTCGAGAATACCCCGCTGAAGATTCCCCGCTCTCGATGATCTTTCGCCCTCCTGAATCGGCCCTACCTGTTGCGCTCTAACTCGGTTTGACCGCTTCGCACGCGTGACAGCGACCCGAAGAAGAACAGCGCCGGCGGCGCGATCCCTGGCGTTCATTTCGGTTACCATGTGGCCGAATTCGGGCCGATCGGCCCTCCATCCGGAAAATGTGAATTCAATGCGGGACGAATCGGCAACCATGGTCGAACGCATGGTACAACGCATCGAGGAGGCCTTCGCCTTCATGACGGGCGTTGCCCTGCTCGGCATCATGTTCGTGGTGTGTACGGATGTGGTGCTGCGCTATGTGTTTAACGCGCCGCTGAGATGGGTCTTCGATTTGATTTCGCTGTACGCACTGGCGGCGGTTTTTTACCTCACGTTGTCGCGCGCCTATTGCGAGGGTGATCATATCCGTATCGACGCGCTGATTCGCGCGGTGAAGCCGCGCACGGCGCGCGTCCTGGGGACGTTGCAGACGCTATTGGCGTTGCCGGTGTTCTGCCTGATCTGCTGGCTGGCCGCCGGCGAGGCCTGGAGCGCCTACCGTCTCGGCCTGGTGCTCAACGGCCCGGTGCCCTGGCCCAGCTGGCCGACACCGCTGATAGTTTCGATCGGGACGTTTCTGTTGTGCGTGCGCCTGGTCCTGACCCTGGCAAGCGGCGAGGTGCCGAACGCCCCTCCAGTCAATGCCGAACTGGGGGAGTAGCAGCCTTGCTCGCGTTCGGCGTCACGTTATTCCTGTTCGCGCTCCTCGCCATCGGAACGCCGGTGGGTTTCGCGATGGCGGTCGCCGGCAGCCTGGGGCTGCTCATTGTGGGCGGGCTGCCGATCCTGTTTGGAATCCTCACCACGACCCCAACCTCGGCGGTGCAGTCCTACGAGTTGATCACGGTGCCGATGTTCGTGCTGATGGCGGAGTTCATGGTGCTGAGCGGCATTGCCAAGGGACTCTTCCGGGTTGCGAGCACCTGGGTTGGCAGGACGCCCGGCGGGCTGGCGATCGCCACCGCCCTGTCCGGAGCCGCCTTCGGCGCGCTCTCGGGTTCCAGCACGGCATCGGCGGCGACACTGTCCGCCACCACCGTC
>Ga0194132_10007117_pt1 | contig 16906 bp, 19 predicted proteins | sample TA2KigOf80mmetaG_FD_148612 | JGI IMG/M metagenome (GOLD analysis project Ga0194132, IMG submission 148612) | Freshwater microbial communities from Lake Tanganyika, Tanzania - TA2015054 Kigoma Offshore 80m | ecosystem: Environmental > Aquatic > Freshwater > Lake | place: Tanzania: Lake...
TACCAGCGGCTTAAAGTAGGCCTACCCATGACGACCCGATCCGCCGAGGACGTACGCGCGCGATTCTCGCGGGTCCCGTTCGGGACGCGGCTGGGGGTCACCGTCACCGACGTCTCCGACGACGGCGCGCGCCTCCTCCTCCCCTATCAGCGGGACCACATGAACGTGAACGGCGTGCTCAACGGGGGCGCGAGCGCATCGCTCATCACGATGGCCGGCACGCTGGCGGCGTGGTACGGCGTCGATCTCGAGACGAGGACCGACGTGCGATGCGTGGACCTGGCGGTGCAGTATCTCGACGCGGGACGCGAGGAGGATGTCGTGGCGGAGGCGCGCGTGCTACGGCGCGGGCGCGATGTGGCCTTCGTCGACGTCGCCGCGCACACGTCCGCCGGGCGGCCGATCTGCCACGGCCTCCTCACCTATCACACCGCCGATCACGGCGGGCACACGCCACGCGTGCACGATGCTCCGGTCCTGCTTCCCGCCCCGTCGCCGGCCATCGCGCCGCACAGCCATCGCCTGTTCCAGGGCTACGTGACCAAGCTCGGGATCACGCCGCTGCACGAAAGTCCGGGGCGCACGCGGCTTCGCATGCCGTGCACACCGGCGCATCTCGACGAGACGGGCATGGCGCACGCGGGAGCGCTCGCCTCGCTCGTCGACATCGCGGCGGTGGCCGCCTCGTGGGCGTTGGTCGGGCGCAAGCCGGGCGCGCGTGGCTCGACGATCGGCATGCAGGTGAGCTTCCCCGGCCGAACGGCGGAGGCCGTCGTCGCCGACGCGCACGTGCAGCAGCGCGCCGAGTCGCTGCTGTTCAGCACCGTGCACGTGACCGGCGAGACGTCCGGGCGGCTCGTGGCGATGGGACAGGTCAGCTACCGTCTGATCGAGCCGTGGTGACCGCCGCGCCGTCGAACGCGAACCGCCACGCGGTTCCATGGCGCTCGATGCGGCCGGCGCCCGGCGTCCGGAAGTGCGCGGTCATCACCAGGGTGTCGGTGTCGGCGTAGCGCTCGAGAAACGCGCGCCGGGTGGCACGGGCCTGCGTCGCGTCCACGCAGAAGCAGCTGTTCCAGTCCGGCTGCGCGCACTGGACGGGATGGTGCATGAGGTCGCCGCTCATGATCCCCTCGCGCCCGCCGCCGGCGAGCTGAACGGCGACGTGGCCGGGCGTGTGGCCGGGCAGCGGCGCGAGCCGCACGCCATCGTCGATGGCATGGTCGCGGTCCACGAAGTCCGCCTGCCCCGAGGCGAGCACCGGGAGCAGGCTGTCCTCGTAGTAGGGATCGTCGGTGAACGCCGAGCGCGTGTATTCCTCGCGCCAGAAGTCCCACTCCACGCGCGGGATGAGATAGCGGGCGCGCGGAAACGTCGGGACCCAGCGCCCGTCGACGAGGCGCGTGTTCCAGCCCACGTGATCGACGTGCAGGTGCGTGAACACGACGAAGTCGACCGACTCCGGCGTCACGCCCACGGCGGCCAGCCGCTCGAGGTACGGATGACGATTCATGTGGTAGCGCGGCTTCTGAGGCCGGGGCTTGTCGTTGCCGCCGCACGTATCGACCACGATCGTGTGGTGGCGCGTCCGAATCACGAAGCTGTGGATCGACATCACGAGCTGCCCCGTCACGGGGTCGAGGAGGGTCGGCTCGAGCCACGACCGGTGGGCCTCCCACTCCGCGGGCGTCGAGCTCGGGTAGAGGACGGCGGGGGCGAGGAGCGGCTGCTCCTGTTCCACCACGCGGTCGACGGTAATCTCGCCGAAGCTCCACCGGCTCATGGAGCCTAGCTCCCGGCGAGCGCCTGCTTCATCTTCAGGATCGCATCGATGTGCTGCCGCCCTGAGAGACCCGACCCCATCGTGTTCACCGACAGGTGGGTCGCCCCGAGATCGCGCCACTCGCGGGCCCGCTTCGCCCACTCGGCCGGGCCGCCGATCCCATAGGTGAAGCGCCCTTCGATCCCCACGGCGTCGAGTGGACGGCCCGCCGCCTTCATGTAGGCGCGCATGCGGTCGAGCGTGTGGCTCGCCTCGTCACCCGGCTGGAACTGCGGGAACCAGCCGTCGGAGACCTCCGCCACCCGCTTGAGCACGGGCTCGGCCATGCCGCCCATCCACACCGGAATGGGACGCTGGACGGGCAGCGGGTTGAGGCCGGCGCGGTCGATGTGGTGATAGTCGCCCTTGAAGGTCACCAGCGGCTCGGTCCACAGCTTCCGCATGACCGCGATCTGCTCCGTGACCCGGCGGCCGCGCGTGTGGAAGTCCTCGTTCAGCGCCTCGTACTCGACGTGGTTCCAGCCGATGCCCACGCCGAGCCGCAGGCGGCCGCCGGTGAGGACGTCCACCGCGGCGGCCTGCTTGGCGACCAGCGCGGTCTGGCGCTGGGGCAGGATGACAATGCCGGTGACGAGCTCGAGCCGCTGCGTGCACGCGGCCAGATACCCGAACAGCACGAAGACCTCGTGGAAGGGGCTCTGGTCCGTGTACGGCGGCCGGCGGCCGAGCGTGTCGAAGCGCTCCAGCGTGCTCCCCAGCACGTGGTCGAAGACGAGCAGGTGGTGGTAGCCGGCGGCTTCGGCCGCCTGGGCATAGTCGCGGATCACCGCGGGGTCGGAGCCGATCTCTGTCTGCGGAAACACCACGCCGAGCTTCATGTTGGTCTCCTTGGTTGAGTCATACTAGCCCGACACGGAGGAACGACCTGATGCCGATCATCGATTCTCAAGTCCACGCCTACGAGGCGAACACGCCGACACGGCCGTGGCACACCGTCCCGAACTGGCCCGCGCACGTGACCGGCGACGAGATGGTGGCGGCGATGGACAGGGTCGGCGTCGACGGCGCGATCTTCATCTCCGCCTTCTCCATGTACCGGTACGACGCGAGCTACGCGGTGGAGGTGCAGCGCGCGCATCCCGGCCGGCTCGCGCTCGTCAAGCCGGTCGATCCCGACGATCCGGCCGTGGAAGACGTCATCGCCGACTGGAAGAAGACGCCGGGCACCGTCGGCGTCCGCATCATCATGACGAAAGAGGCGGGGCGCGCTCCCACCGATCCTGGCCTCGACCGCATCCTCCGCGCGGCGGTGCGCCACGACTATCCGGTCAACATGCTGTGCTGGGGCAACGTCGACGCCGGCGCGGCGGTCGTCGACCGCCACCCCGACACGCGATTCATCATCGACCACCTCGCGATCATGCAGCCCCGCACACCGGCCGAGCGCGCGCCGGATCCGTGGGCGGATCTGCCGAAGGTGCTCGACCTCGCCAAGCGCCGCAACGCGGTCATCAAGGTGAGCGGCGCCTGCACGCTCTCCCGCGAGCCCTATCCGTTCCCGGACATCTGGGGCCCGCTTGCGCGCGTGTTCGACGCGTGGGGCTTCGAGCGCTGCCTGTGGGGCACGGACTGGACGCGCGCCTTCGCCGTCGTGAACTACGAGCAGGCGGTGGAGCCGTTCCGCCGGACCGACCGCCTGAGCGAGGGCGAGCGCGCCATGCTGATGGGCGGCGCGTGCGCCAGAGCGTACGGCTGGTCGCCGGGGAACGGCTAGCAACGCTCCACGTCGTACAATCGAGGCATGACGAGCGGCGGCGGCGTCGAGCGGGCCCTCCGAGAGTTCTTCGCGGCTCAGACCGGCGAGATCATCGCCGCCTACCTCTTTGGCAGCGAGGCGCGCGGAACGTCGCGCGCCCGGAGCGACGTGGACGTGGCCGTGCTCTACGCGGCCACTCCACCCGCCACCCTCGAAGGATTGCCGCTCGATCTCGCGAGCCGCATCGAGCACCTGGTGAAGCGTCCGGCACAGGTCATCGTCCTGAACACAGCGCCGGCGGACCTCATCCACCGCGTCCTTCGCGATGGTGTCCTTCTCCTCGATCGCGACTCGAGCGCCCGGATTCGCTTCGAGGTCCGGGCGCGGAACGAGTTCTTCGACCTCCAGCCGATTCTCGACCGCTACCGGCACCGGCCTGTCCCGGCGCGGTGACCGACGCCGACCTCCTCGCGAAGAAGCTGGCCGTCATCGAGACGTGCGTGCAGGAGCTCCGCACGCTCGCGCGCCCCGCGGACATCGCCCGCGACGTCCGGGAAGCTCGTTTCGTCCTTCATACGCTGCAGATCGCCATTCAGGCGGGCCTCGACGTCGCATCACACATCGTGTCGGACGAACGACTCGGAGAACCCGAGACGAACCGTGAGCTGTTCGATCGCCTGGCCCGGCACGGTTGGCTGCCGGCGGATCTGGCGGCCACCATGGGCCGAATGGCGGGCTTTCGGAACATCGTCGTTCACGGCTACGCGGGCGTGAACCTCGAGCTCGTGAAGGACATCGTCGACCACCGCCTCGGCGATCTCCTGGCCTTCGTCGCCGCGATCCGGGCGCGCGTGCCGTAGCCGCTCGACGTGCGGGCGGCGGAAGGAGAGGACGTGCTGATCGTCGACGCGCAGATCCACCTGTGGAATGCGGGCAACCCCACCAGCCCCTGGCACCGGCAGGTGCCCGCCTACTTGAAGGACGACGCGCTGAAGGAAATGGCCGCGGGCGGGGTCGATGCCGCCGTGCTCACGCCGCACACGCCGTGGGACCCGAACGCGAACGAGCTCTGCATCGAAGCGGCCCGCCAGCACCCGGACAGGTTCGTGATCCTCGGCAGCTTCCCGCTCGACGAGCCGGAGAGTCGTGCGCTCGTGGATACGTGGACGCAGCGTCCGGGCATGCGCGGCCTGCGGTTCACGTTCCACGAACCGCATCAGCGGACGTGGCTGACGGACGGCACCGTCGATTGGCTCTGGCCGGCCGCGGAGCGGGCGGGCCTGCCCATCGCGCTGATGGCCGCGAGCTTCCTTCCGAAGGTCGCGGAGGTGGCGCAGCGGCATCCGAACCTCAAGCTGATCGTGGATCACCTCGGGCGGCCCCGGGGCACCACGCCCCTGCCCGAGCGGTGGGCGAATCTCCCGGAGGTGGTCGCGCTCGCGAAGTATCCCAACGTCGCGATGAAGGCCACCGGCGCGCCGAGCTACTCCGACCAGCCGTACCCGTTCCGCGATATCCACGACCACCTGCGTCGGCTCTACGACGCGTTCGGCCCCGCGCGCTGGTTCTGGGGCACCGACATCACGCGCATGCCGTGCCCGTGGCGTCAGTGCGTGACGCTGTTCACCGAGGAGCTGCCGTGGCTCCGCGGGCGCGATCTCGAGCTCGTCATGGGCCGCGCGGTCTGCGACTGGCTCGGCTGGAAGCGGTGAACCCAGCATTGCAGGTCGCGATCGTCGGCGGTGGGATCGGCGGGCTGACGCTCGCCCTCGCGCTCCACCAGCGCGGCCTCTCGTGCCGCGTGTACGAGGGCGCGCCCGTGGTCAAGGAGCTGGGGGTCGGCATCACGCTGCTGCCCCACGGCATGCGCGAGCTCACCGCGCTCGGTGTGGGCGAGGCGCTCGCGGCCCAGGGCATCGAGAACGCGGAGAGCTGCTTCTTCAACCGCTTCGGCCAGCTCATCTACTCGGAGCCGCGCGGACGCGCGGGCGGCTATCCGGTGCCCGAGGTCGGCATCCATCGCGGACGGCTTCACGTGACCCTGTGGCGCACCGCCACGGAGCGGCTCGGCGCCGATCGCGTGCTCGCCGATCACCAGTGCATCGCACTCGAACAGGACGCGGAGCGCGTGACGGTGCACTTGCGGTCGGCCGCCAGCGGCGCGACGCGTCCACCGGTCACCGCCGACCTCGTCATCGCCTGCGACGGCGTGAATTCCACCGTGCGCCGGCAGTTCTATCCCGATGATTCGGTCTGCTTCGGCGGCATCAACAGCTGGCGCGGAGTGACGTACTCGAAGCCCATCCTCACCGGCCGCAGCTACGTGCGCATCGGCTCGGTCCAGCGCGGCAACCTCGTGATCTACCCGATCGCCGACGAGAGCGACGGCCGGCAGCTCATCAACTGGACGGCGCAGGTCGCGCAGCCGGGCTACGAGCGCAACGACTGGAACAAGCCGGGCCGGCTCGAGGACATCCTGCCGATCTACGGCGACTGGCGCTTCGACTGGCTCGACGTGCCGGACCTGCTGCGCCGGTCGGAAGTCATCTTCGAGTACCCGATGGTGGACAAGGACCCGATCGACCGCTGGACGTTCGGCCGGGTCACGCTGCTCGGCGATGCCGCGCACCCGATGTACCCGCGCGGCTCGAACGGCGCCGCCCAGGCCATCCTCGACGCGCGCGCGCTCGCCGACTGCCTCGCCGCGGGCGGCGACCCGGTGGCGGCGCTCGCCGCCTACGAGGCGCTCCGCTCGGGACCGACGGCCCGCGTCGTCCGCACGAACCGCGAGCAGCCGCCCGACTACCTCATCCGTCGCGTCGAGGAGCTCGTCGGCGATCAGCCCTTCGAGGATCTCGAGCGCTACATCACGGGCGCGGAGCTGCAGCGGCTCTCCGAGGCGTACAAGCGCGTGGCCGGCTTCACGCGCGCCGATGTGCGCTAGGCGGCCGGCGCCGGTGCCCTCACTGGCGCCGAGTCGCGTCGCGTAGCGCACGATACGGCGTCGGCACGTACTCGACCGAGGGGCGCGTGCGCATCGGCTGCGGGAACAGGCTCATGAACTCGTGCACGGCCTCCGGCAGCTCGGTGCTCACCGGCAGCCCGAGCGCCTTGCCCTCCTCGGGCGAGATCCCGTAGTCGTGCGTCCACGTCCCCGTCGTCAGCTTCCCGGCGAGCGCCGTCGCCTGGTCGCTCGGCATCCGGTCCGCGAGCAGGTCCTGCACCGTGCGCGCGACCTGCGCGATCGCCTTGCGGGAGACGTCGGCCAGGATCAGGGTCTCGTCCTCGATGTCCTCGGGCTTCTTGCGGTCGAGCACCGTGAGGACCGACGCGGCCGGCGACTGGCCGATCTGGGGATCGACCGGACCGAGCACGGCGTTCGGGTCCATGACGATCTCGGCGGCGGCGAGCGCGATCAGCGTCCCGCCCGACATCGCGTAGTGCGGCACGAACACCGTCACCTTCGCCCGATGACGCTTGAGGGCGTGGGCGATCTGCCCCGCGGCGAGCACGAGGCCGCCCGGCGTGTGCATGATCAAGTCGATCGGCCAGTCCGGATCGGTGAGCTTGATCGCGCGCAGGACCTCCTCCGAGTCGTTCACGTCGATGTAGCGCATGACGGGGAAGCCGAGGAAGCTCATGGTCTCCTGGCGGTGGACGAGCGAGATCACGCGGGAGCGCCGCTCGCGCTCGATCCGGTGCAGGAGCCGGAGGCGGCTCGCCTCGAGCATCCGCTGCCGGATGACGGGCTGGAGCGCGGAGAACAGGAAGAAGACCCAGAGCAGATCTCCGATGCCCATACGACCTCCGTTGACGTGCCTTACCCGCGCTCGATCGGGATGTACGCGACGGCCCCGCGGCGGTTGACGAGGACGACGAGGTCCCCGTCCTTCGCCTGCAGAAACGCGCGCGTGAGCTCCTCGACCGACCCCACCGGCTGGCGGTTGACTTCCAGGATCACGTCGCCCGGACGAATCCCCGCCTGGGCGGCGCGGCTGCCGGGCGTGACGTCGGCGACGACCACGCCGCGCGTGCCCGGCGCCACCCCGAGGCGCCGGGCGACCTCCGGCGTCGCCTCCGTCACCGCCAGCCCGAGCGGCCCCGGCGTGGCGCCCGACGACGCGACGGCCGGCGCTCGGTCCGACAGCTCGCCCACCACCACCTCCGCCTGCTGCGCCCGCTCGCGCTCGCGCGCGAACGTGAGCGTCACGCGCGTGCCCGGCGGCGTGGCGGCCACGAGATTGCGGAACTGCCCGACGTCGTCGACGGGCGTGCCGTCGACGGCGGTGATGACGTCGCCCCGGCGCAGCCCCGCGCGGGCGGCCGGTCCATCGGGCACGACCTCGACCACCACGATCCCGCGCTCGACGGCGACGTTCAGCGCGCGGGTGAGTCGCGGCGTCGCCTCCTGGACGCTCACGCCGAGATAGCCGCGCGTGACCTTGCCGTTCTTCACGACGTGCTCGAGGACCTGCCGTGCCATCGTCGTCGGCACCGCGAAGCCGATGCCCGACGAGCCGCCGGTCTGGCTCACGATCGCGGTGTTGATGCCGATGAGCTCGCCGCGCGCGTTCACCAGCGCGCCGCCCGAGTTCCCGGGATTGATCGCCGCGTCGGTCTGGATGAAGTCCTCGTAGTCGGCGATGCCGAGGTTGGCGCGCCCGATCGCGCTCACGATCCCCTGCGTCACGGTCTGGGTCAGCCCGAACGGGCTGCCGATCGCCAGGACGACCTCCGCGACTTCGGCGCGGCCGGAGGCGAGCACGAGCGCGGGGAGCCCGGAGGCCGGGAGCTTGACGACCGCCAGATCGGTCTTCGGGTCGGCGCCTACGAGCGCGCCCTTCAGCTCGCGGCGGTCCGCGAGCGTCACCACGATCTGGCGGGCGCCCTCGACGACGTGGTTGTTGGTCAGCACGTAGCCGTCCTGCGTGACGATGACGCCCGAGCCCAGGCCCTGCGCGCGCGGGGCGCCGGCATCGGGGTCGCCGAGGAAGAAGCGCAAGAGGTCGCGGCGCTCGCCGCCCCGCGAGGTGGCGATGTTGACCACGGCCGGCATGGCGGCCTTCGCGACGCCCGTCCATCCCTCGGGGGTGACGCCGCCGCTGCGGGGCGACGCGAGGACCGGCTCCTGACGCTGGACCGCCTGCTGCCAGCGGAGGCGGTCCATGCCACCGGTGAGCACGAACGCCCCCGCGAGCACCGCGACGAGCGCGACGGCCACCGCGAGGGGTGTGAAGAGCCAGGTCTGCCAGCGTCGCATTCGACGTCCTCCCTCAGTGGCCGCGCTCGGCCGCGAGCACCGCGTCCGCCGTCGCCATCGCTTCCGCGAGCCATCGGGCGGTCTCACCGCCGTGGCCGCGCACGGCCTCCAGCGCGGCCCCGCAGACGAGCTCGACGAGCTCCGGCGGCGCGCCTCGTTCGCGCACCAGGCGGCAGGCCGCCCGCACCATCACGGCCATCGCCTCGCGCACCTCGCGCGGGCCGAGCGCGCCGCGCTCCAACCGCACCACCATCCGTTCGCGCACGGCGATCCGCACCCCGCGCGCGGGCACGCCCGCGTGCACCAGCGCCTCCAGCTCCGCGGTCACGTCGGCTTCGAAGACGCTCACGCCGCCTGCTCCACGACGTGCCCGGCGGGCTCGACCACGATCGTGTCGTCCCGGACGTCCACGCGGATCGACCCGCCGTCGCGCAGCCGGCCCGCGACGATCAGGCGCGCGATCGGCGTCTCGACCTCGCGCTGGATCGCGCGCTTGAGCGGGCGCGCGCCGAAGACCGGGTCGTAGCCGACGCGCGCGAGGTGCGCGCGCGCGGCCTCGGTCACTTCGAGGCCGATCCGGCGCTCTTCCAGCCGCCGGCGCAGACCTTCGAGCTGGATCTCGACGATCCGCGTGAGCTCCGCCTCGGTCAGGGCCCGGAAGACGACGATCTCGTCCACGCGGTTGAGGAACTCCGGCCGGAACTGCCGCTGCAGCGCGGCGAGCACCTGCTCGCGCATCCGTCGATACGCCTGCTCGTCCGTCGCGCCGCGCAGCTCGAGAATGAGCTGGCTGCCGATGTTCGAGGTCATGATGACGACCGTGTTCCGGAAGCTCACGGTCCGGCCGTGGCCGTCCGTGAGCCGCCCGTCGTCGAGGAGCTGGAGCAGGATGTTGAAGACATCGGGATGCGCCTTCTCGATCTCGTCGAGGAGGAGCACCGCATACGGCTTGCGCCGGACGGCCTCGGTGAGCTGTCCGCCCTCCTCGTAGCCGACGTAGCCGGGCGGCGCGCCGATGAGGCGGGCCACCGTGTGCTTCTCCATGTACTCCGACATGTCGAGGCGGATCATGTTGTCCTCGCTGTCGAACAGCGTGGCCGCGAGCGCCCGCGCCAGCTCCGTCTTGCCGACGCCGGTGGGCCCGAGGAAGAGAAACGACCCGATCGGGCGCCGCGGATCCTTGATGCCGGCCCGCGCCCGCACGACGGCGTCGGCGACGGCGCGGACGGCCTCGTCCTGGCCGACGACGCGCGTGTGCAGCTCCTCCTCCAGCCGGAGGAGCTTCTGCATCTCCCCTTCCATGAGCTTCGACAACGGAATGCCGGTCCAGCGCGACACGACGTCCGCGATGTCCTCCTCGTCGACCTCTTCCTTGAGGAGGCGGCGGCCACCGTTGCTCGTGGACGACGCCGCCTCGAGCTCGGCGAGCTCGCGCTCGAGCTGGGCGAGCGTGCCGTACTGCAGCTCGGCCGCACGCTGCAGGTCGCCGGCGCGCATCGCGCGGTCGATCTCCACCCGCGTCTCCTCGATGCGCCGGCGCACCTCGCGCGGCCGCTCCAGCCACGCCTTCTCGCGCTCCCATTGCTCGCGCAGCGCCGTCGCCTCGTGCTGCAGCCGCGTCAGCTCGCCTTCGAGCTTGCGCAGGCGATCGCGGGAGGCGGTGTCGCTCTCCTTCTTCAACGCCTCGCGCTCGATCTCCAGTTGCAGGATGCGGCGCGTGATCTCGTCCAGCTCCGCGGGCATCGAGTCGATCTCCGTCCGCAGGCGGGCCGCCGCCTCGTCGACGAGGTCGATGGCCTTGTCGGGCAGGAAGCGGTCGGTGATGTAGCGGTGCGAGAGCACGGCGGCCGCCACGAGCGCCGCGTCCTTGATCCGCACGCCGTGGTGGAGCTCGTACCGCTCCTTGAGCCCGCGGAGGATCGAGATGGTGTCTTCCACGGTCGGCTCGTCCACCATCACGGGCTGGAACCGGCGCTCCAGCGCCGCGTCCTTCTCGATGTGCTTCCGGTACTCGTCCAGCGTCGTGGCGCCGATGCAGTGCAGCTCCCCGCGGGCGAGCATCGGCTTGAGCAGGTTGCTCGCGTCCATCGCCCCTTCGGCCGCGCCGGCCCCGACGACCGTGTGCAGCTCGTCGATGAAGAGGATGACCTGGCCCTGCGCGTCGGTGACCGCCTTCAGCACGGCCTTCAACCGCTCTTCGAACTCGCCGCGGTACTTCGCGCCGGCGACGAGCGCGCCCATGTCGAGCGCGACGACGCGCTTGCCCTTCAAGCCTTCGGGCACGTCGCCGCGCACGATCCGCCCGGCCAGGCCCTCCACGATCGCGGTCTTGCCGACGCCCGGCGGCCCGATGAGGACGGGGTTGTTCTTGGTGCGGCGGGAGAGGATCTGGATCACGCGCCGGATCTGCTCGTCGCGGCCGATGACGGGATCGAGCTTGCCCTGCTCGGCGAGCACGGTCAGGTCGCGCCCGTATTTCTCCAGCGCCTCGTACGTCCCCTCGGGGGTCGGACTGGTCACGCGCTGGCCGCCGCGAACGGTCGCGAGCGCCTGCAGGAGCTTGTCGCGCGTGAGCCCCGCCGCACGGTACGCGTCGGCGACCCCGCCGTCGGTGAGGCCGGCGAGCGCGAGCAGGAGGTGCTCGACGCTGACGTACTCGTCCTTCAAGCGCTGCGCTTCGGACTCGGCGGCGCTCAGCACCTGGTCCGCGCGCGGCGAAAGCCAGACCTGGCCGGGCGACGCGCCGGGCCCGGACACGCGCGGCAGACGCTCGAGCGCCTGCTGCAGGCGCTGCGCCACCACGCGCGGGTCCGCACCCGCCTTCTCGACGACCCGCGCGGCCACCCCGCCGTCCTGGGTGAGCAGCGCAACTGCGAGGTGCTCCGCGTCCACCTGCTGATGGCCGAGCCGCTGCGCGAGCGCCTGCGCCTGACGAACCGCGTCCTGGGCCTTCTCCGTCATCCGGTTGGGATCCATCACCGTTGCTCCTCCGCCCGCGTCCGCTCCAGCCGATCGACGAGATCGACGATGATCGCGGCGCCGCACAGGTTCACGCCGAGGTCGTCGTGCAGCCGAAGCATCCGCCGCAACCGCATCGCGGTATCCGCGGTGAAGGAGCCCGGACGTCGGGCCACGGGCTCCACCAGGCCCAGGCGCACGAGGCGGCCGAGCCGCGCCGGGCTGATGTTCGCGACGGTCGCGAGCTGCCGCGCCGAGAGATAGACCTCCGCGCGCGGTCCCGCGAGCGCGATCACGTGCGTGCGGGCGCGCGTGATGCTCATCGCGCACGTCCCGGCGACGCCTGTCGGAGGGCCTCGTACGCCGCGCGCTCCGCCGCGCCGGGGCGCTCCGGGACCGCGATGCGGACGACCGCGTGCAGGTCGCCGCGACTGCCGTCGCCGCGCGGCAATCCCCGGCCGCGCAGGCGGAGCCGCCGGCCGCTCTGCGTCCCCGGCGGCACGTTGACGGTGACGGGTCCGTCCGGCGTGTCGACGCGCACGCGATCGCCGAGCACCGCCTGCCACGGCTGCAGCGGGAGGTCGACCTCGAGGTCGTCGCCGGCCACGCGGTATCGCGGGTGCGGAATCAGGCGCGCGTAGAGATAGAGGTCGCCCGGCGGTCCGCCCCCGGCGCCGGGCTCGCCCTTGCCCGCCACGCGCAGCACGGTGCCTTCGCGGGCGCCGCGCGGGATCTCGACCTCGACGCTCTGCCCGTTCGGAAGGCTGACGCGACGGCGGCCGCCGCGGATCAGCTCGTCCACGGTCACGGGCATCGTCGCCTCGACGTCGCCGCCCTCGAACGACGCGCGCCGCCCGCGCGCCGCGCCGCCGCCGGAACGTCCGAAGATCGCCGCGAAGAAGTCGCTGAAGTCACCGAACGTCTCGGCGTCGTCCGCGCCCGCCGTCGTGGTCGTCCATTGCACCCCTCGCCCGCCCCGCCCGTCGCTGCCCGGTGCCGCCGTGAAGTCCATGCCGCCCTTCCAGTGCTCGCCGAGCGCGTCGTACTTCTTGCGCTTCTCGGGGTCGCTCAGCACCTCGTACGCCTCGTTGATCTCCTTGAAGCGCTCGGCGGCGCGTCCGCGCTCGGCCGCCGGCTTCAAGTCCGGGTGGTGCGCGCGCGCGAGCCGGCGGTACTCGCGCTTGACCTCGTCCGCGGTCGCCGTCCGTGGCACTCCGAGCACGTCGTAGTAGTCACGGAACTTCACCGCCATCGGCCGGCGCGCTCAACTCGCCTTCCGCTCGTCCACGTCCTCGAACTCCGCGTCGACCACCTCGCCGTCCGCCGACGGCCGCGGGCCCGCGCCCGCGCCGGCATCCGCGGTGGGTGGCCGGGACGCCGCCTGGGCCAGCGTGGCCGCCGCGCGCTGCAGGCGCTCCTGGGCGCGGCGGACCCGCTCGACGTCGTCGCCCTGCACCGCGTCGCGCCCTTCGGTCAGCGCCTCCTCGACCTCCCGCCGCTCGTCCGCCGACAGCGCGGCGCCCCGCTCCGCCAGGCCGCGCTGCACCTGGTACACGAGCGAGTCGGTCTGGTTGCGCCGCTCGATCTCCTGACGGCGCTGGGCGTCCTCGGTCGAGTGCGCCTCCGCTTCCTTCAGCAGGCGCTCGACGTCGCTCTTGCTGAGCCCGGACGACGCGGTGATCGTGATCTGCTGCTGCTTGCCGGTCGCCTTGTCCTGCGCGGAGACGTTGAGGATGCCGTTGGCGTCGAGGTCGAACGTCACCTCGACCTGCGGCACGCCGCGGGGCGCGGGCGGAATGCCTTCGAGCCGGAACCGCCCGAGCGTCCGGTTGTCCTTCGCGAGCGGCCGCTCGCCCTGGAGCACGTGGATGTCCACCGCGGTCTGGTCGTCGGCCGCGGTCGTGAAGATCTCGCTCTTCTTCGTCGGGATCGTCGTGTTGCGCGGGATCAGCACGGTCATCGCGCCGCCCTGCGTCTCGACCCCGAGGGACAGCGGGGTGACGTCGAGGAGCACGACGTCCTTCACGTCGCCCGCGAGCACGCCGGCCTGGATGGCCGCGCCGACCGCCACCACCTCGTCCGGGTTCACGCCCTTGTGCGGCTCCTTGCCGAACACCTGGGTCACGGTCTCCTGGACCTTCGGCATGCGCGTCTGGCCGCCCACGAGGATGACCTCGTCGATGTCCTTCGCGCTGACCCCGGCGTCCTGCAACGCCTGGCGGCAGGGGGGGATCGTCCGCTCGACCAGGTCCGCCACGAGCGCTTCGAGCCGCGCGCGCGTCAGCGTCAGCACGAGATGCTTCGGGCCGCTCGCGTCCGCCGTGATGAACGGCAGATTGATCTCGGTCTGCACGGTGGAGCTGAGCTCCACCTTGGCCTTCTCCGCGGCCTCCTTGAGCCGCTGGAGCGCCATGCGGTCCTGGCGGAGGTCGACGCCGTTGTCCCGCTTGAACTCCTCGGCGATCCAGTCCATCACGCGCTGGTCGAAGTCGTCGCCCCCGAGGTGCGTGTCGCCGTTGGTCGCCTTCACCTCGAACACGCCCTGCCCCAGCTCGAGGATGGAGATGTCGAACGTGCCCCCGCCGAGGTCGTAGACGGCGACCGCTTCGTCCTTCTGCTTCTCGAGCCCGTACGCGAGCGCGGCGGCCGTGGGCTCGTTCACGATGCGCTGGACCTCGAGCCCGGCGATCGTCCCCGCGTCCTTGGTGGCCTGCCGTTGCGCGTCGTTGAAGTAGGCCGGCACCGTGATCACGGCCTGCCGCACCTTCTCGCCGAGATACGCCTCGGCCGATTCCTTGAGCTTGCGGAGGATCATGGCGGAGATCTCGGGCGGCGAGTACGCCTTGCCGCGCACCTCGATGCGCACGTCGCCGTTCGGCGCCTTGGCGACTTTGTACGGGACCTTCTTGGTCTCCTCGAGGACCTCGTCGTAGCGGCGGCCCATGAACCGCTTGATCGAGAACACGGTGTTCTCGGGGTTCGTGATCGCCTGACGCTTCGCGACCTGCCCGACGAGGATCTCGCCGTCCTTCGTGAACGCGACGACGGAGGGCGTGATCCGGCTGCCTTCCTGGTTCGGGATGACGACCGGCTCGCCGCCCTCCATCACCGCGACGACGGAGTTCGTGGTGCCGAGATCGATGCCGATGACCTTCGCCATGATTGCCCCTCCTGCAGGCGCCCGTCAGGCGGCCTTGATCGGAATGTGCCGCGCGCCGGCGCCGCGCGCGCGCTTCGGCAGCCGCACGGTCAGCACGCCGTTCTTCACGGACGCCGCGGCGCCGTCGGGGTCGATGTCGGGCGACAGCGGCACCACCCACGAGAAGCGGCGCTCGGTCCGCTCGCTCACCACGCCGTCGTCGCGGGCGTCGCGCCGCTCGCCGCGGATGAGCAGGGCCTCCGGCGTGAGCTCGATCTGGATGTCGTCCCGGTCGAGGCCCGGCACGTTCGCCGACACCACGAGCTCGTCGTCGGTCTCGCGCACGTCGGTGGCGCCGAGCGCGCTCCACGGTCCTTCGATCAGGCGGGACAGCCACCGGTCCATGTCGTCACGCAGTGCCACCGCATCGGGACGCGCCGGCGCGCGCCGCTCCTCGCGGTGCCGGGGCAGCAGGCTCGTGACCTTGTCGAGAATACCCATGGCCGCTCTCCTACTCGGTGCGAACGGGAATCTTGCGGGGCTGGACGCGGGGCGATTTCGGGATCTCGACGCGCAGCACGCCGTCCTTGAGCGCGGCGGTGATCCGCTCGGTATCGAGATCCTCCGTGAGCGTGAACGCGCGCCGATAGCCGGCGAGCTCGAACTCCTGGTAGTCGGGGTCCGCGCCGAGCGCCTCCACCTGCCCGCTGATGATCAGCTCGTCGCGCTCCGCGACGACGTCGAGGCCGGCGGGCGCGACCCCCGGCATGTCGGCGAGCAGCACGAACGCGTCATCGGTCTCGTAGATGTCGACGGGGGGCGCGACCGTGCGCGGGGCGCCCTCCGTGCCGTCGCGGCGCGACGGCGCCGAGGTCGTGGTCATCGTTGCCATGCTTCGGCTCCCTTCTGCTCAGCCCTGGATCGCAATCTTCTTCGGCGTCGCTTCCGGCGCGCGGGCGAGCCGCACGCGGAGGATGCCGTGGCTGTACGTCGCCTGCGTGCGGTCGGGATCGAGGCGCTCGCCCACGCCGCACGTGCGCGTGAAGGCGCCGAGGGGCCGCTCGCGGCGCTGATACCGCTCCTCCGGAGCGTCGGGCGGCGGCTTGCGCTCGCCGCGGATCGTCACCGCGTCGCCGACGACGCTCACGTCGAGGTCGTCGCGGCCGACGCCGGGGCAGAGCGCCTCGAGCGTGATGGCCTGCTCGTCGCGATACACGTTGATCGGGGGATACTCGCCGGTGAGCGGCCAGCGCCACGCGGGCGTGAAGTCGCCGAAGAGACGCTCCATCTCCCGCTGCAGGCGCCGCATCTCGTGCCAGTTGTCGGCGTTCGTTCGTGTCGTCATCATCGTCTCCTCATGCGGCCTTCGACGCGCGCCGGGCCTGCGCGAAGGTCGCGACCATCGCGCGGTTGAATGCGGGAATGTCGTCCGGCCGGCGGCTGGAGACCAGCATCCGGTCCACCACCACCTCCTCGTCGACCCACTCGGCGCCGGCGTTCGTCAGATCGGTCTTCAGCGACGGCCATGCCGCGATCCGCCGGCCACGGGCGGCGCCCGCCTCGATGACCGTCCACGGGCCGTGACAGATGACGGCGACCGGCTTGCCGGCGTCGAAGAACGCCTTCACGAAACCCACGGCCTTCGGCTGCATCCGTAAGGTGTCGGGGTTCATCACGCCGCCCGGCAGGAGCAGCGCGCCGAACTCGGCCGGGTTCGCGAGCGCCAGCGGCACGTCGACGTCGAACTCCTCGCCCCACTCGCGCATGTCCCACGCGCGGACGCGGTCCGCCTTCGGCGAGACGATCCGCGTCTCGGCGCCGGCGAGGTCCAGCGCGATCTGCGGTTTGACCAGCTCCACCTGCTCGAACCCGTCCGTCACGAGGATCGCGACGGTCACTCCCTTGAGCGTGTCGTCCATCACTCACACTCCCTTGCCGCCGGGCACGTGTCGCAAGTTTCGCGCCCGCGGCGGCGCGGCGTCTCGCGGCGCCGCGCGCGCACGCCGCACG
>Ga0194132_10007118_pt1 | contig 16903 bp, 16 predicted proteins | sample TA2KigOf80mmetaG_FD_148612 | JGI IMG/M metagenome (GOLD analysis project Ga0194132, IMG submission 148612) | Freshwater microbial communities from Lake Tanganyika, Tanzania - TA2015054 Kigoma Offshore 80m | ecosystem: Environmental > Aquatic > Freshwater > Lake | place: Tanzania: Lake...
TGAGGCCGGCGAAAGGTTTCCACTCGTCACCTTCTTTAATGCCAAGCTGATCGCGGAACTTGGCCATCTGTTCGTCGGTCATGATGCCGGCGTGATTGTCCTTGTGGCCGGCCAGCGGCAGCCCGTAGCCCTTGATCGTGTAGGCGATGAAGCAGTGAGGTTTGTCGGTTGCGGCAGCCGCGTCGAAAGCGCGGATGATGGCTTCCATGTCATGACCGCCAAGGTTTGTCATGAGATCGTGAAGCGCGGAGTTGTCATGGGACCTGAGAAAAGCATCAAGGCCAGGTTCACCTTTGAGATCGCGCGCGAGGTGTTCGCGCCACGCCGGCCCGCCTTGGAATGTCAGCGCCGAATAGAGTTGATTTGGGCAATCGTCAATCCAGCGTTTGAGCGCGGGTCCGATCTGCGTCTTGAAAACGGCCTGAAGTTTGAGGCCGTATTTGAGCAGGACGACCTGCCAGTCGACGGCTTCAAAAAATCCGGTGATGCGTGCAAACAATTGGTCGTTGACGACGCCATCGAGGCTCTGGCGATTGTAATCGACGATCCACCACAGATTCCGGACCTGGTGCTTCCAACCTTCGAGCAGTGCCTCGTAGACGTTGCCTTCGTCGAGCTCGGCGTCGCCCAGAGTCGCAATCATCCGCCCGCGCGGCCGTTCGCCCATCATATCGTGAGCGCGCAAATAATCCTGAACAAGTGACGCGAACAACGTCTCTGCGACACCAAGGCCGACCGAGCCGGTCGAAAAATCGACATCGGCTTTATCCTTGGTTCGCGATGGATAAGGCTGAACACCGCCAAAGGCGCGGAAGTTGATCAGTCGATCAAGCGTTTGGTTGCCAAGCAGGTATTGAATGGCGTGAAATACGGGGCCGGCGTGCGGCTTCACCGCAATTCGGTCCTCGGCTTTCAGCGTGTGGAAATAGAGCGCCGCCAGAACTGTCGCGAGCGATGCACTCGAGGCTTGATGCCCGCCAACCTTGATCCCGTCCCGGTTGGCGCGAAGGTGGTTGGCGTGATGAATCATCCAGGTGGCGAGCCACAGGATCTTCTGTTCCAAAGCCTTCAGGCTCGCCAGTTCGCGCGCGTCGACCATCGGGAATCGTCCTCTCGGTTGACCGCAGGCTAGCGATCGGTGGGCGGCACGTCCTTGCTAAAACTTGCTAGAGTTAATAATAATCGGCAATTAATATGAACCTTTAGACAACGAAAAAAGATCATTATGCTAAATTCGAACATTGATCAGACCGATCTGCGAATCCTGCGCGAAGTCCAGGAAAGCGCCCGCATCAGCAACGTCGATCTCGCCGAGAAAGTCGGTCTGTCGCCGTCACCCTGCCTGAGACGGCTCAAGCGACTTGAAGATAACGGCGTCATCAAAGGCTACATGACGTTGGTCGATCAGACCGTGGTCGGTCTGCCCGTCAATGTTTTCGTATCTGTCGCATTGAAGGAGCAGTCTGAAGCCGCGCTCGAAGAATTCGAACAGCGGACCCGCGCCCTGCCACAGGTGATGGAGTGCTATCTCATGACCGGCACCAGCGACTATCTGCTACGTGTCGTCACCGCTGATCTGGCCGCGTACGAACGGTTCTTGAAAGATCACCTGACTCGCATTCCGGCTATTGCCAGCATTCAGTCGAGTTTTGCGTTGAAGCAGGTTGCCTATCGAACGGCTTTGCCGCTCGCCGACACCCGATCACGCTAGAGACCTTGCTGCCGCATCGCTAACATGTCCAAACCATGGTGACGAAAAGGCGCCTGGCATGATGGGACTGATGCCCGGATTGATGATGAACCGGCCGTTGCTGGTGCAGTCGCTGCTCGATTTCGCGGCGCTTCGCCATGCCGACACCGAAGTCGTCACGCGCAGCGTCGAAGGTCCGATTCACCGAATCGATTACCTCGGCTTGTCACGCCGTACGCAGCAACTCGCGCATGCCCTCGTCGACCTCGGGATCAAGCCCGGGGACCGCGTCGCGACGCTGGCCTGGAATACATGGCGGCATGTCGAACTTTATTACGCAGTCGCTGGGATTGGCGCCGTCTGCCACACGATCAATCCGCGGCTGTCGACCGAGCAACTCGCTTTTATTCTGAACGATGCGGATGATCGCCTGCTGTTTTTCGACATCGATCAACTCAACGCCGTCGCAGCGGTGAAGCCGCTCGCGCCCAAACTGGAGCGCGTGATCGCGATGACCGATCGGGCGAATGCTCCTCGTCACGAGCGGCTCTCGGCGATCGAAATCTATGACGATCTCCTGGCGCCACAATCGAGCCACTACGATTGGCCAGAATTCGACGAAAACACCGCGGCATCCCTTTGTTACACGTCGGGGACGACGGGAAATCCCAAGGGCGTCTTGTATAGCCACCGTGCCCTCGTTCTCCATGCCTACGCCTGCTGTCTGACTTCGACGATGGGGCTGGCCACCGAAGATCGCATGTTGCCGGTCGTTCCCATGTTCCATGTCAATGCCTGGGGTGTGCCATACGCCGCACCGATTGCTGGAACGTCACTGGTGATGCCGGGCCGCAAGCTCGATGGCGACAGCCTGTTCGAATTGATGGACGCAGAAGGCGTGACGTGTTCGCAAGGCGTGCCGACGGTCTGGATGAGCCTGCTCGACACCATGCGACGGCAGGGCCGCAAGCCGAAAGCGCTCAGCCGGATCGTGATCGGCGGCGCGGCCGCGTCAGAGATGCTGATCTCTGCCTACGAAGATGAATTCGGCATCGACGTGAGCCACGCATGGGGCATGACCGAGATGACGCCGCTTGGCGTCGTCAATACCCTGAAACCTAAATTCAAAGCGCTGCCACGCGACAGGCAGTTGACTCAGAAGCTGAAGCAAGGTCGCGCCGTCTATGGTGTCGACCTTAGGATTGTCGACGGACACGGCGCCCCATTGCCGAACGACGGCAAATCGCCCGGACATTTGCAGGTGCGCGGTCCGTGGATCGTAAAATCCTATTTCAAGGCGGAGCGAACCGCGCTGACACCGGACGGCTGGTTCGATACCGGCGATATCGCCACAATCGACCCCGACGGGTACATGCACATCACCGATCGTGCCAAGGATGTGATCAAATCGGGCGGCGAATGGATCAGTTCGGTCGACCTCGAGAACGCGGCGATGGGCCATCCTGAAATTGCCCATGCCGCCGTCATCGGTATGCCGGACGCCAAGTGGCAGGAGCGTCCGATGCTGGTTTGTGTTGGGCGCAACGGCGCCCGGCCCGATCTCGCGGCCATCAATGCGTTTCTGGCAACCAAAGTTCCCAAATGGTGGCTGCCTGATCGGGTCGAGTTCGTCGATGTTTTGCCGGTCGGGCCGACCGGCAAGATTCAGAAAACCAAGCTGCGAGAGCGCTTTTTGACGCCCAAATCCTGAGTTTGAGAGCCAATACCAAGCAACCCCTGCGCGTCGCGCCCCTTGCCGAAATTCCGGCATTTGGTACGACATAGCTCACGTTTTGGGGATGGGAGCGCCTGCGGACATGTCGCAGGGACGGGTCCAATTCGAAGTTCAGATCTGCCGGGGCGGCAAATGGACCATCAGTGAGGTCCTGCCGACGGAGGATGGTGCGCGCCGCAAGGCCGACGACCTCTTGGCCCAAAAGGGTACAGAGGGCGTGCGCATCGTCAAGGAATCGCTTTTCGGCAACGACAGCCGGCGCGACTCCGAAATCTTCAAGGAAATGAAAGAAGTCGACAAGGACGAGGACTTTACAGTCACCCCCGTCGACGACGCGCCGTTGTGTGAGCAGGTTGACGATTTCTACGAGGCTCGCGCCCGTACGACCATGGCTCGGATGTTCTCGAAATATCTCGAAAAGCACGAGATGACGCCGTTCGAGATGCTGCACAGCCACAAGAGCCTCAAGCGGATCATGAACAAGGACAACATCGTGTCCTCGGCGGTCGACAAGATCGCCGCCCTTCATGCCCGCGCCACCGGCGCCGACACCCGCAAACGCAAGGATCTCATTTTCAACGCCGTCGACCGGATCGCGGCCAAGGCGCGCGACGTCGATTCCAAGCCGCTGCCGGAACTCAAGGGCGGCACGCTCGATCAACTGTGGAGCCAGATCGACGCCAAATTCACCGACGAGGCCGAGCGCAAGTACATGGCGAGTGTCGCGCTGGCGCGCGCATCGGTGAACTGGACAGGCTGGCTCGGCAAGATGGCCGAGCTATTGCCGAAAGCCAAAGACCTCAAGGACGAGCGCGCCCGCGTAATGGTCGACGACATGATGTCGGACATCCTGGTCGCGCGGACGGTCATCAAGGATGTGATCGGCGTTTCCAAACATATGGGCGATGCCGTCTTGCGCATGTTGGATTTGATCGAAGGCAAGTGCGCGCCGACCAAATTTGCCGCCGAAGATCTGGTCGAATTGCTCAATTACATGTTCGGCAATCAGTTGTTGCCGCGATCCAAGTCCGTTCTGTTCGAACGTATCGAACGCGACCTCAAGAGTCCGGTTCGGCTGACCAACAGCGAAGAGCCAAATGGCGACAAGGACTTTTTCGTTCAGCTTTTGAACCGTGTCGTGACCGATCACGGTGTTTATGGCGGCCGGCCGATGGCGCTGGGGCTGACCGAGCGCTGGGCGCGCCTGATTAACATGGGTGGCGCGACCGGTCGCAAGAAGGCGATGGAAGAGGTGCGCGACAAGTTGAATTCGACCACGCGCAAATTCGTGTATCTGATCGCGATGTTCGAGCCAAAGGAAGACCCCAATCTCGCCGACGCCATCGCCGGTAAGCTCACGACGTTCGTGGCGCAGCTCGACACCGTCCAGAAAATCGCGCCTGAAGCCAAGACACAAAAAGCGCGTCTTCAGGAAGCGGCCATGGTTCAAAAGATCGTGTTGCAGTCGCAATTGATCGAGCCGCTCAAGTCGCTGCTTGCGACGAAGTTCGACGATGTTGTCTCGAACTACATCATCACAAATAAGGTGATCGAACGGATCGACGATAAGGCGCTGAGTTTCCGCGAACGCGCGAGCCGGTTGGTGGCGTTCTGCGCGGGCGGCGTGCTGACGGAAGGCAAGGCCAAGACGATCGCGCGTGACAGCGTGGTGTCCTATCTGCGGCGCAAGGACTTCGTCAGCGAGTATACGGCCGACGTCGCCGAGCCTGCCGAAAAGGAGCGGGCGATTCGTGAGTTTTACGCGCTGCTCGCCAAGACCGGCTTTGACATGCGCGGTTGATCAACCGACTCTCGTGGTTGACTTCAATTTTTGTTCGTCGAGATCGTAGAACCACAGCAGCGCCGCGCTGAGCAGCGATGCGAAGGCCGGAATGACCGCGACCCCGACATAGATTGCCGATACGGCGGCATCGGGTTGCGCGGTTGCCGCGCCACCGGCCCCCGTGACGAACCCCGCGGCGCTGAGATAGGCGCCGAAGACCAGCGGGCCAAACGCCGCCGCAAGCTTCTCCATGGTCGAGTATATACCGGCATAGGTTCCTTCGCGATTGATGCCGGTGCGTCGCCGATCGTATTCGATTGTGTCGGGTAAGATGGAAAATCCCATCACCAGAATGCCGGCGACGGAGCCGCCAAGCAAAGCGAGGCGGAGCGACGTCACTACGGTGCTTTCACCGGGGCCGGCCAGCAGCCACGATATGGTGACCACGGCGTAGATGATTCCAGCTGCCATATACGATTCGCGCTTACCGTATCGCCGCCCAATCGACGTCCAAACTGGAATCGTGAGGAAGGTCCCGAGCGGAAACGCCACGCCAAAAGCGATCTGCAGCGCTTGCTCGTTCTTGAGTACGTACGCGCCAAAGAAGAGCAACGCCGCGCCTGTGCTGGCTTGCGCCGTCAGCTGCAGCAACTTCACGCCAAGAAAGACGGTAAACGGTTGATTGGCCAGAACCAGGCCCAATTGTTTTGTGAGCGGCAATGCAATCTCTTCGGTGCGTGGATAGGCCGGCGCGCTTCGGGTCGCGAAGAACGCCCACAACATCGCCGCCAGCATGATGGCGCCGGTGATCCATCCGAACAGCGGCCACCCGCGCTCCGGCCCGAAGGTCCCTACCAGGACCGGATTACCGACAAACATCGCAACCGAAGAGGTCGTGAAGAACACAACGCGGATACCCATCAGGCCGGTCCGCTCGTGATAATTCTCGGTCATCTCGGCGGGCATGGCGAGATAGGGGATGTTGAAAATCGTGTAAGCCGTGTTGAACAGAAACAGCAGCACGCCGGCATAAACGATCTTCGCCAAGTCGCTTTCGAACTGCGGAAACGAGAAAATCGCGCCATAGGATAGAAAGCAGGCAAAGGCCCCCCACAGCAGATAGATTCGCCGCCGGCCAAACCTGGACCGGGTACGGTCGCTGATGTGGCCCATGATCGGGTCGGCAAACATGTCATAGATGCGAGATGCGAAGATCAGCACGCCGGCAATCGCCGGAGCGATACCGACCTCGCGCGTCAAAAAGCTCAACATGAATGTGGTCAGCACGCCAATCATGGCGCCGGTGCCATGGGTGCCGGCCGCCCAACCAATTTTGACCGAGAGCGGCAGCCGTTCGCTCACGCGGCCTCGCGTTCGTAAGCGACTGAGACGACGTGGCCAACATGGTCCGGCTTCTCGACACAATCGAGGCAGAAGGCCGCGAGATCCTCGCGCGACAATGTGCGGCCGCCCGGGATATTGCGATCGTGCTCGATTTCGAACGCACCGCGCGCGGGCGTGTTGTAGAGCATAGGCGAACGGACGACGACCGCTTCGACCCCGGACGCCAAAACCATGTGCTCCATCGTTTGCATGTCGCCGTAATACTGGCGCCGCAGATAGAGATAGATCTTTCGCCTGAGGCCGGGACGGGTGAAATCGAGCGCGGCGCCAAACGACGAAATCGCCACCAGGCGACGGATGCCATGTTGGCGCATCCCGACGATGACATGATCGTGGGCGGCGGTATTGAGATTGACGCGCTTATCGAGCAGGTCACGTTTGCCAACCGTGGTGATCACGGCCTCGGCGCCGGCCAATCCTTCAACCACGGACTGGCGGTCGAAGGCATCGCCCTTGCGGCGGGTGACCCGGGCCGGGTCGCCCTTGATTCGCTCTGGCATGCGGGCGATGCCGATCACCTCATGGCCGCGCCTGACCGCCTCCGCGATCAGCCGCTCCCCCGTCATGCCGCCGGCACCCAAGATCGCAATTTTCATCCCGGTCTCCCCAATCATTGATTACCATCGGCGCGTGCTTGGCCAAAGCGATCACTCGTGAGAAAGGACCAACTGATGGACAATATGATTTCGCTGCTGCGACGCCAGCGTGAGGCTTTCAATCGAAAGGACATCGACGCCATGGTCGCGGACCTGTCCGACGACTATGCCTGGTATCGCGTGACGCCGGAGGGTCCAGTCAAGGCCGCGTCGGGCAAGGCCGAAGTGTCCGAACGGATGGCGGCCTTCTTCAAAACCGTGCCTTACCTCGGATCGACGATCGACCGCTCCTTGGTGGTCGGTAACTACATCGTTGCCGAAGAGAAGGACTCGTTCCAAACTCCCGATGGTCCGAAAACCCAGATCACTCTTGGCGTCTATGAAGTCGTCGACGGCAAGTTGAAGCGCGCTTGGGCCTTTCCGGTCAAATCTTAGCAGGAAGGTGCCGGCCATGTTCATCAATGTCTGGTACGTCGCCGAACGCGCCGCGCATCTGAAGGCCGGCGCCCCACTTCAAGTCCGAATGCTCGGCCGCGACTTCGTCCTGTTTCGTGACCGTGACGGTCGCGCCGCATGCCTTGCCAACGTCTGCCCCCATCGTGGCGCCAACCTTGCCGCAGGAAAGTGCCGCGACGACGGAACTGTGGCGTGCCCCTATCACGGCTGGCGGTTCGATCGTGACGGTCATTGCACGCGAATTCCATCAGAAGCGGACCCAACCAAGGTGCCGGTGTCGGCCAAGGTCGATGCCTATCCGACGATTGAGAAGGATGGACTGATCTGGGTGTTTCTGGGCGATCAACCGGATGCCGCGCCGCCACCGTTCGATATTCCCGAGGCGGGCAATTCTGCCTACCGCCAGCTCGATTTCAACGAGGTTTGGAACTGCAGCTATCACCGCGCAGTCGAGATCGATCTCGATTACGCGCATTCCCACTTTGTCCACGGCGCCTGGGGCGAAGAACATCGCGCCCGTCCACCGTACCACGTTGTCGAGGATTGGACCGAGCACGGCTTCGCCAGCCACTTGATCGCCCGCTCACAGCCCAATCGTGGCCTATGGCGCTTCCTGCGCAAGGAAGGCAAGGGCGTGCCGTCGTATCTGAAGTTCAAGCTGCCGGGGTTCTGCCGGCGGGTACAGGTGTTCATCGGCGGCGAGGGTTCGCCGATGCATTTCGTGTTCTACCATTTCGCCACGCCGATCGATGCCGAACACGTGCAGAATCGCTTGTTGTTCTTTCGCGGCTTCTTGAAGCATCGCTTCTTCGACGCAACCAATATCAAGCGCAATCACCGCGCCATCGAGGAGGACCGACGAATCTGCGAGGGGATTTCGCCGAAAGCCGCCGCTCGATCACGCGATTGGGAAATCATGGCCGAGCATGATCATCTCGTCGGCGCCTATCACCGCATTCTCGCCGTCATGCGCGACAAGGGCTGGCAGATCGACATTCAGCGAATGAAAGACGTGGAAGCACAAGGGCTCCATCCATCGATCCCGTCGCCGGCGCGTCGGGCATCGCCGTCCGGATGGGTCCATCCCGAAGCGCCTCGCCTGGCGGCGCGCGGTTCTATCGCGTCGGCGGCAGAGTAAGTGACGCGAACGTGCCGCCGATGAGATGCTGGTGAAGGGCGGATTGGACGTCGAAATCCGGTTCCAGTTGCAGCGCCGCATCAAGCGCCACGGAGAGAGCGGCGCCTGAAGTAAAGGATTGAATCATCGCCGCATCGCCTAGGCTGATTTGGCGAGTGAGAACATGGTGCCCGGGGCGTGCGACAATCGCGGCTTCGGCGACCGTCAGATCGAGTTGAGGGATATCGGCGTTCTCAGGCCGGTTGACGTGCCAGATGCGGTAGATCGGATGCCGCGACGAGATCACGCGCGTCGCGGCGTGAAGCGCGAGATGAAGATCGGGAAGCGTGTCGGGCGGTACACGAGCCAAGTCCTCGGCCGCCAGTACGGCGCCGTCCGACGCAAAGTACGATTCTCCACGCGCCCATTCGAGCCGCGCAATGTCGACAAGGTAGGGCAATTGATTGAGCGGCTCGACCGTTGCGATATAGGCCGGAAGTTCGGCGCCGTAGGTCGAAAGCTGCGGAACGCGCGGGGGGTGCGCGGCAATGAAGCGGCGCGCCAGGGTCGAAAAGAACGCCTCGCCGACAATGCGTCTGACCACCGGGAACGCAACCGCCAATACGTCGACCAAGCCGGACTGTACCGTGTTCCGATAGACCGCGATGCGTCGCCCCTTCGGACCATGTGGAACCGCCACGTGACGCGCGATCACATCGTCATTGCTCAATACGGTCGCGAAGAAATCTTCTTGGATCTTACGCAGCGCGGACATTCTGCCCTCTTGCGTGCGTGAGAATTGCGTTGGCGCGCGCAGCTTCCCCCATCAATGTCGTGAGTGGAGGCAGGTCGAGGTCCCACTCGATCAACGTCGGTCGTGGACCGATCCGTTGGACGGTCCTGCGATAGAGATCCCACACCGGATCGGCGACCAGCTTGCTGTGGGTATCGACCAGAACGCGGGACTCGCCTTCATCTTCAATTGTGTGCCCGGCCAGGTGAATCTCGCCGACCAGAGCGCCATCGACATGGTCCAAGTAATCGGCGGAGTCGCCGCCGTTGTTCTCGGCGCTGACATAAACATTGTTCACATCGAGAAGAAGTCCGCAGCCTGTGCGAGCGCACAAGCGCGCGAGGAATTCCCACTCGGGCATGGTCGACGTCGCAAAGGTCACGTAGGCCGACGGGTTCTCGACAAGAATTTGTCGCCCAAGGAATTGCTGAGCGCGATCGACGTTGCGGGCGACCACATCCAGCGCTTCATCAGTATAGGGCAGCGGCAAGAGATCGTTGAGATACGTGCCGGCGATGACGCTCCATGAGAGGTGCTCAGACACCAAAGCGGGTCGCACGCGATCGAACAGGCTCTTGAGTCGCGCCAGGTGTTGCGCATCGAGGCCGGCATGCGAGCCCAGCGAAAGCCCGACGCCGTGGCAACTGATCGGGTAGTGCGGCGAGATATCATCCAGCATGGCGAGGCGTGGTCCGCCAGGGCTGAGGAAGTTCTCGCTGTGAACTTCCCACCATGCAACGGCCGGCGGTGCGGACGACAGCGCGTCCGCGACGTCCGGCATGTGTAAAGGACGAAGCCCGATCCCCGCGACCGCGGGAATCGGGCTTCCAGATTTCGCGTGTGATGTGGACGGGGCCGACGACGGTGTGGTCACGACAACATCACGGAGAACGGTGGGCGATCAGCCCTTCTTCTCCATGCCGCCTTTGCCTTCGAAAGCCTGGAGCTTGCCGCCCATCTTCACGCAGGAGCCGGCTTCAACCAGCTTCCATTCGTTGCCGTCGTGATCGGCCTTGGCCTGACCCGCGCAAGAATGGCTGCCGTTTGCCGACGCGCAGCCGTTCTCGCCGGCCTTGGCAATGCCGTAGCATTTTTCCTTGCCTTTCTGCGCGCCCATGCCCTGGGCCTGGGACGGAGCGGCTGCGAGAATGACGGCGCCGGCTACGGCTGCCGCCAGAGTCTTAATGGATGAAGTCGACATTTATTGATCTCCTGTGCAACGCCACGCCTGCGGTGGCGCGGTCGGTATTGGGTACGCGCCGTCCGGACCATCCGGCAGCTACGGTGATGTCATGATAGGCGGCGGATCGGCATTGGCGAATCACAGCTGTGTGAAGTCCGCGGCCACCATCACGATTTGACCTCGATACCGAAACTTGCGCCCATCTCTTTCGAATAGAAAGCGAGATGTTCCTTGATGCTGGCAACGTCAGGGATCGGCGTTTCGTAGCTCCAGACTGCATTTTCAGCGCGATTCGCACCCGAAACGAGGGTGAAATAGCTGGCGTCTCCCTTGAACGGGCAGTGGGTCGAATGCGTCGTGCGTTGCATCAAATCCATGCGAGCATCGGCCCGCGGTACATAAAAGACTGGGTTATGCCGCGTCTCGTGCAACGCAACAGCGCGGGCGGTGTCGGCGATGATCGTGCCGTTCCAAGTCACCACCACCCGGCCAGGGTGAATCGACGTGTCGATCCGGTATCCGGACTTTTTCAATTCCTCAATTTTGCGTTTCATCTCTTCGGGCGTCAGCATGGCGCGCTCCTTGCGATTGGAGGCAGCATACCATGCGTCCGGCAGGTGTCCCGGCGAGATTGACCCTGATGGAGCCAACGCTGAATATGGGCGCCAATTCCTCAGGCGGTTTCTCCATGCCCAAGAATCTCCGTGTGGTTTTCTACGTCGCGATCCTGGCAATCGTGACCTACGCCTATTTCAATGACCGGCCGGTACCGCCGGCGGTCAATGTTCGTCTAGAGGCCCCGCCGGCGTCGCCTGCAATTGAAGCGCCCGCGCTACCGGTCGCCGAAGCGCCCAAAGTACCGATGCCTGATTTCGTGGTCGCAGACTCGCGCGCGCTTGATGTGCGGCGCGACGAAATACAAACGGCTTTCGAGCGCGCTCCATTCCGCCTGACGTTCGATTATCAGCCTTACGCCGACGGCCGATCGCGCATGATGGGATTCTCGGCCGATCGCGCAACGCGGCTTGAGCTGATCGGCCCTCCGGAAAAGTTGCACGGCCTCGCACTGACTGCCGACATGACCGAAACCAATCGGCTGGCGCAGTTGCGGAATTTGAATGCCCTTGGCAATGCCGCCAAGTTGACGAATCCAACCTGGGCCGACGCATCGGGATGGATCACGGCCAACGTCGCGCTTGCTTTTCAGAATGGCCGCGCCGAAACCACCATGAACGGCAATCTGCTCAAACTGGCGGCCGTGCCGAACTCGAAATTGATGGTCCTTACGATTACCGGCCCGGCGAATTAACCCGCTACTTCTTTTGGGCGGCTTTTGCCCGGCGTTCGGCTTGAAGTTCCCGGAACGTTGGCTCGAACCATGCCGGGGCGCGATCGAAAGTGCCATCAAGCAAATACAAGTCGATCTGATGAATCTCGACGCTCGCGAACATGCCGGCTTTTGTGAACGGGTCGTCGTAGACGTAGTGGTTCACCTCGTCCCATGTCTCGAACAAATTGATGCCGCACCGGCCGATCGGGTTGCCGTCCTTGTCCTTGAGAACCGTAAGAACGATGTTTCGATTGTCGTCCTTGGCGAACGCGCGATGGGCGGCCTCGTGCTCGTCCCAAAGTTTCTGAAATTTTTCGCGATCCGGGATGTACATCCGACGCACCATGAACATGACGCTCAATCCTTTCGAGTCGCAGGAAGGGCCTGAGAAGCGGCAAATGATCGGCGCCCTTCGATGATTTTCTGATAGAGCGATTCGCCGCCAGCGCCGCTTCCAGCGATGATATTGGCCCGGCTTGCGTCCGTTGCGGAACGCCAGGCAGTCCGATCGCCCGCCGACAGGCGATGGATCGAGAACCCGCGTGCGTCGGCTTCGGACAACAGCCGCGCAGCTTCGGCACGAAAGAAGGTTCGGATTTCGTCGTTGCCCGCAAATGCGTCGCGAACGAGCGTTCTGGTTTCGGTGGGCAATGTTTCGAGCCAAGACTTGTTTGCGATCAAGAGCGCACCGAGGTAGGCGTGCGCAGTCATGGTCAGGTGCGATGCCTGTTGGGCGAGGCCCGTTTGGGCGTAAGCGGTGGTGGTGATGGCGCCGCCGTCGAGCAGGCCGGTTTGCAGCGATGGCACGATTTCGGGAGCAGCCACGAACACCAGATCGGCGCCCACCGCCGCAAAGAACGCCTGGGTCGCCGCATCTGACGATGCGCGCATGCGATAACCGCGCACGTTCTCGGGGCGAAGCAAAGGCTTGCGACCAAACAGGCTGAGTTCTCCAAGATCGATCCAGCGCACGACGGTGAGATTCTTGTCGGCGATCAAGGCTTCGAACTCGGGCAACAGCACGTTGTCGACGACGAAGTCGAATTCTGCGGCCGAGTCGAACAGGAACGGGATCTTGGTGACTTCGAGCTCCGGGATCAGACTGGCGAGTGCGAGCGCCGAAATCGATCCAATGTGCATCCGTCCCCGGCGGAGGCCGGCCAGGACCTGCTCCTCGCTGCCGGCTTCGCCATAGATCAAGAGTTTCGGCGTTACTGCGCCGCCCGAGCGATCAGACAGCGCCTTGGCATAGTCCTTGAAAAAGGCGTCGCTGCTCGATCCTGGCAGCAGAAAACCGCCGATGTTGACTTCCGTAGGCTCGGCAGCCGAGGCGTTGCCGGCGAGAAGGGCCAGCATGAAGGCAACAGCCTTGAACACCGAAAACGTCCGTTAGGCGTCGAGCCATTTGGTGACGGCATCGGCCTTGGCGCGGCGGCCCTCAGCCGTCTTTTCGCTGGGCAGAGTCGCCTTGGTGCCTTTTTGCGCCACCTTGAACACCTCATCTATCCCAGCCACCAGCGAATCATCCTCGCTGGCCATGCCGAACAGCGGTTGGGTCATCAGCGGAATCCGCTCGCCGTCCTGGTGGCGGAACGCGGCGCGATATCCTTTGTGATAAGTGGTCAACGCCTTGATGACTTCGGTGACGATCACTTGCAGAGCTTCGGGCGAGGGCATGGTCGCTTCACCGCGCCGAAACTCGGGCACCCGCCGGTAATATGGGAAATGCAGCACTTGGTCGCGGACAAAGTTCCACGCCCAGACCAAATGCGTTCCGAACGCATCCGGTTTCATTTCTGGCGCGTAGTTCGCAAGCACGTCCTTCTTGTCTTCGGCTGAGAACATGCCGATGCCATCGAACACGACCTTGCGGACACGTGAAGGATGGCGAATGGCCAGTTCGCAGGCGATGTGCGCGCCGGTATGGCTGCCGTAGACGTCGACCTTGTCGAGCTTGAGGGCGTCGAGCACGCGGGCAACGCTGTCGCCGTAATAGTCCATGTCCGGCGCGTCCAAGGCCGGCGGTGCGGAATCGCCGTTGCCAAGGGTATCGGGCGCAAAGACACGCCGCGTTCTCGCGAACTCGGTCATGATCGGCACCAGATTAATGGCCGACGAGGGTGACGCATGGATCATGTACAGAGGCAACGGTCCGCCGGGCTTGGATTCACCGGCAACACGATAGTGGACGAGCCCTTCCTTGATCCGGACGAAACCACGATCGATGTCCATTTTGATCCCCCGTTGGCTGTGGTGCAGTGATGCGCACGATATCGATCGCGCAGCAACCCGCATTGCAACAAATGTTACACTCGGTGAGTTGACCCCGCGAGTCTCAATGTAGAGAAACGCGACCATGCAGCAACCGGCAACTCCCGCCGCGTCGGCTCAGGCACGGCTGCCCACGCCGACCGACAACACCTCTCTGAAAAAGCGTTACGCCGATTTCGACACTCTAACGGCGGCGCTGGACTATGCCGCCCAGGGCACAACCGGGTTCAACTTTTATTCGGGTCGTGGGGTGCTTGAGCTCGTTCTGTCCTTTCGCGACCTCAGGGATGGCGCCATCAGCCATGCTCTCAAGCTTTCCGGATCCGGGCTCAAAGCCGGCGACCGCGTTGCCCTGCTGGCCGCGACCTCGCCCGAGTTTCTGACGCTTTTTTTTGCCTGCCAGTACGCCGGTATTATCCCGGTACCAATGCCATTGCCGACGGCGTTCGGGCGGCGCGAAGGCTATGTCGAACAGATCCGAAATCAGCTGATCTCGGCGACACCACGGATGATCTTTGCCCCAGCCGACTTCGTTCCTCTTGTCAGCGACGCGGCCGCCGGAAGTTCGGCGACGGCGACCGGATTTGCCGATGCCTCGGCGCTGCCGGAGGGGCGGGGCCGGCTTGCGCCCGGTGGGCCGAACGATCTCTCTTATATTCAGTACAGCTCGGGCTCGACCCGATTTCCGACTGGCGTGATGGTGACCCATGCGGCGTTGCTTGCGAATTGTCGCGGCATGAATCTCGCGGTCACCAACGCGGCCGGCGAGCGCGCCACGTCGTGGCTCCCGTTCTTCCACGACATGGGCCTGGTTGGCTTTATGTTGGCGGTGCTCGCTAGTCAGACGTCAACGGACTATATCGCAACCGAAGATTTCGCCCGCCGACCGCTGAACTGGTTGAAGCTGATTAGCGACAATCGCGGGACGATGTCGTTCTCGCCGTCGTTCGGTTACGAACTCTGCGCCCGGCGTGTTCAAACCAAGTCAGATGGTGCATTGGCGCTCGACTTGTCGAGCTGGCGCATCGCCGGCATCGGCGGCGAGATGATCAAACCGCAGGTCATGAAGCTTTTCGCTAACGCGTTCGCGCCGTATGGGTTCGATGCCAAGGCCTTAAATGGATCGTATGGCCTCGCCGAGTGCACGCTCGGCGTCAGCTTTTCGAGACCGAGCACGGGTCTCAAGCTCGATCACATCGCCAAGGACGGCCTCGCGCGACATCGTGCGGAACCCGTCGCGGCGGAGTCCGGCGAGGGGCGCACGTTTGTCGCCTGTGGCGTGATCATCAAAGATCATCGTGTCGAAATCCGCGACGACGAAGGCGCGGTGATGGGCGAGCGCGGCGTCGGCCGCGTTTACGTGCGTGGTCCCAGCGTGATGACAGGTTACTACAACGATCCGGCCGCATCGGACGCCTGCTTGAACGACGGGTGGCTGGACACCGGCGATCTCGGCTATTGGCTGGGGGAAGACATCGTCATCGTCGGCCGCGCCAAGGACATGATGATCGTCAATGGCCGGAACGTCTGGCCGCAAGATATCGAATGGGTTGTCGAACATATGGACAACATGCGTTCGGGGGATTCGGCGGCCATCACCCTGGTCGGCGCCGATGGTCAGGATCGCCCAACGATCCTCGTGCAGTGCCGCCCACTTGGCGCGGCCGAGCGCGCAGCGTTGATCGCCAACGTCAAATCCAAAGTCGGCGAAGCTGTCGGCATTGACTGCGATATTGTGTTGGTTCCGCCGCGCAGCCTGCCCAAGACGTCGTCGGGCAAACTCGCCCGCGGCAAGGCCAAGTCCATGTACGAGCGTGGCGAGCTGGCCGCGCTCGATTCCGGCTTGGCATGACGACTGGCACGCCCTATGTCGCCGTCACGGGTGCGACCGGACTCATTGGCCGGCATCTCTTACGAGCGCTGACAGAGGCCGGTGCCAAGGTAAAAGCCTTCGCCCGTCGCCCTGCGAACGATGAGTCCGTCGATTGGATCACTGGCTCGCTTACCGACGGCAGCGGACTCGCCAAACTGGTCGACGGCGTTGATGCGGTGGTTCACCTCGCCGGCGCGATTAAAGCGCTCAGGCGCGACGATTATTTCCAAGCCAACCTCGCGGGCACGCGGGCGCTTGCGGATGCAATCGTGACCTCGGCGCCGGCGGCCAAGTTGATTCATGTTTCGTCGCTCGCGGCGCGCGAGCCTGGATTGTCGGACTATGCCGCCAGCAAACGGGCGGCCGAACAACTGCTTCGCGGCTATCATGATCGGATCGCCATGACGGTGTTGCGACCCCCCGCGGTCTACGGACCTGGCGACCTCGAGACCTTGCGGATGTTCAAGATGGCTGCGGCGGGGTGGGTGCTGGTTCCGGGGGTACGCGGCGCCCGGCTGTCCCTGGTCCATGTTGCCGATGCCGTTGCGGCTATCATGGCGGCTTTGGCGGCTCCGGCTTTGGGTCCTGAACCGATCGAATTCGATGACGGCGCTTCGGGAGGGCACGACTGGCCGGCGATCGGTGCCGCGGCCATGGATGCCGTCCGGGTCG
>Ga0194132_10007119_pt1 | contig 16899 bp, 19 predicted proteins | sample TA2KigOf80mmetaG_FD_148612 | JGI IMG/M metagenome (GOLD analysis project Ga0194132, IMG submission 148612) | Freshwater microbial communities from Lake Tanganyika, Tanzania - TA2015054 Kigoma Offshore 80m | ecosystem: Environmental > Aquatic > Freshwater > Lake | place: Tanzania: Lake...
AAACCGACCGAGATCCAGGAGAGCACCGCTTGGCGGCGAATATGATCCACGTTCATTGACTATACTCCGCGGCGCGGCGAGCGTGTGCGCCCTATTTCCACCATACCGGCGGCACCGGCGGAGAAGTTGCAAAGTGTTGCAAAAACGTTTGTAAGGGATGTTAAGGAACTACCGGGCCTTGCGTTCCGGAATCACCCAGAGGTACAACCGCCGGCCCTGAACTTCGATCTGCTTGTCGGGCTTCCAGTCGCCCATGTCGAAACTGTGGGAGACCACCCGTGTGCCGGGTTTCAACTCGGCCAGCAGCCTCGGCTTCAGCTTTTCGTTCACTCCCGGCAGCAGGTACAGCGTCACCACGTTCGCCGCCTTGATGTCGGCGTCAAAAAGGTTTTTCTCCACGAAAGTGGTCTTGTTGGCCACCCTCGCCTTGGCGGCGTTGGCCTGGGCTTCCTTGATCCGCTCCGGGTCGAGGTCGTAGCCGATCCCGCGGGCGCCGTACTTGATCGCCGCGGTCACCACGATCCGGCCGTCGCCGCATCCGAGGTCGATCACCGTGTCGGTGGCCTTCACGCCGGCCAGCTTGAGCATGCCCTCGACCACTTCGTTGGGCGATGGGACGTAGGGGACATCCAACCCATTCTCAAAATCCTGGGCCATCACCGGGGACATCATGAGCGCCAGCGGCACGGCCGCGGCGGCAACAGGGAATCTCATCATTTGGCTCCTTTGGACCGAATAACGAGATGGTAGCACCGCGCATGGGCGAGGTGTATCCTGGAGGCAAGGAGAGTGGTGTGAAGCAGTACTTGTGGGCATTGATCGTGGCGTCAGCCGCGATCGCACAGACCGTGGTCCAGATTTCACCGGCATCGTTCCAACTCGACGATGACGATGTGGGCCTGTCGCGGACGCTATCGTTTGCATCGCCGCAGTCAGGACTGCCGCTCGATCTCGCGGTTGACGGCGGGAGCGCCACGGCCGCTGCACCGAATTGGATCCGCGTCTCGCCTCTCGCCGTGGTGACGCCCGGGCGAGTCACGGTAACGGTTCTCAGCCGCCCCGGCGTGGGTACCTTTACCGCCCGGATCCTGGTCCGGTCGCGCACGCAACCGCCTGCCACGCTCGCCACGGTCAACGTGACGCTCACCATCCGCAACCGGACCGCCGCGTTCCGGGTCGAACCCGGCACGCTCAACTTCCATGGCCAGGTGGGAGCGTTATTCCCCGCCCAGATCCTCACGCTGAACGGGGCATCGTGTGCTCAAGTGAAGATCTCGGTAAGCGCCCCCTGGATCACGGTCACACCAGAGGCGGGACGCGAGTGCACACGCTTCCTGGTCACCGTGCGGCCGCCCACCACTCCTGGCGGGTTGTGGGGCACCATCCGCCTGGAGGCGGGAACGGAGGTCCAGGATGTGATCGTGTCGCTGTTCCTGTCAGGACGCGGCGCAATCCTTGGCGTCAATCCTGAGGGCCTGCAATTTGAGTCGCGCCTGGGCGCTGGCAACTCGATCCCCCGCAACCTTGCTGTGCGGAACCTCGGGGACGGCACTCTGAACTGGACCGCGCGGGTGCTGGATCCTCCCAACATCACCTGGCTCCAGTTGGGAGCCACCAGCGGGACAGCCTCTCAAGCAACGGAAGGCCGGATACCAGTCACCGTGAATCCCGCGGGGCTGGCCGAAGGAATTCACTATGCGCTGGTCGCGATCACGTCGGCGGGATCGCGCGGATCACCACAACTGGTTACGGTGGCGCATGAAGTGGCGGCGGCAGCGCGTGCTGCCGCGGGAACCCCGTCGCCTTCGGGCATGATTTTCGCCTTGCGGGAGGGATCGCCCATGAGCCCGCCGCAAGTCCTGACCGTATTTACAAGCAGCACCACGGCCGCCGGCTTTTCGGCGACGCCTGTCACGTTCGACGGTGCCGGATGGCTGCTGGTGCAGGGGTCGACGGGGACCACATCTACCGCCACGCCGGGACGGGCCAACGTCCTGGTGAATCCTGTGCGCCTTCCTGCCGGAATCTATCGCGGAGAAGTCGTGACTCACGTGAACGGATCCCCGCCCGGCGACATCCGTGCAGTAAACGTAACCATGATCGTTCAGCCTCCTCCTCCTCCGCAGCCGCCGCCATTGGGTGATGCACCAGCGTTTGGACCGCGCCATCTCGATGGCTGTACGCGCGCGCTGCTTGTTCCCACCCATACTGGCTTGGTCAACAATTTCCAGACGCGCGCCGGCTGGCCGACGCCGCTCAATTTGCGCGTGTGGGACAACTGCGGCGAGCCAGTCACGGATGCCAATGCAGTGCTCAGCTTCTCGAACGGCGATCCTCCCCTCACGCTCACCAACGTCAACGGCGGCAACTACGCGGGCACCTGGACCCCCCGCGGTGACGCCGTCACCGGCATGAGCATCCGGGCGGCAGTCAGCGCGGCCACTCTCACCGCATCTCTCGATTTGCTGGGAACCGTGGCGGCCAACGCCAATCCGGTGGTCACCGCCAACGGCGTTGTGAACAACTTCGACCGGCGCGCGGGTGGCGCGCTGGCTCCCCAAACGCTGGTGGAGATCTATGGTGAGTCGCTCGCCGGGGGCACGGCGGTGGCCGCACTCCAGGGTGGCCGTCTGCCGGACACGGTGAACGACGTGACCGTGTTTGCCGGAACCACCCGCGCGCCGCTTTATGCGATCAGCCCCGGCCAGTTGAACGGCCAGATCCCCGATAGCGGCGTGGACCAGCAGATCCCTCTGGTGGTGAAGTCGGGAAACCGGCTGAGTTCTCCGGTCAAGATCTCGCTGATGGCACAGCAGCCCGGAATCGCCGCCTTCCCCGACGGACGGATCATCGCGCAGGACACCGGATTCCGCCTGATCACGAACGAGAACAGAGCGCGGCGCGGCAACATTATCATCACCTATCTGGTTGGGATGGGCGCCACGACTCCGGCGGTCCAGGCCGGTGCGATTGCGCCTGCCAATCCGCTGGCGCGCGTCGACATGCTGCCGGAAGTCACCATCGGTGGACGCCGCGCCAACGTCCAGTTCGCCGGTTTGACACCGGGACTGGTGGGGCTGTACCAGATCAACATGGAGATCCCGGCGGACCTCACGCCCGGCAACCATCAGATCGAAGTGCGCCAGGGCAGCGTGCAAGCAAATACGGTGACCGTGCCGGTGGAGTGACGCCGAGGTAAGATTTACCTCATGGCCCGCCTCGCGCCCGCACTGTTCGCCGCAGCCCTTCTCTCAGCGGCCCAACCGGAGTCGATCCCGATCGCATCGCCCAAGCTTCGCGCCACCATCGTGCCGGACAAAGGAGGCGAGATGGCGAGCCTTCAGGTCCTGTTCCGGGGCCAGTGGGTCGAGACGCTCTACCGCGCCCTCGACTACTCGGACAAACCCGGCTGGACCGGCAAGGCTCCATTTCTGTGGCCCGCCACGGGCCGCAACTTTCCCAAGGGTGTCCAGCCCAACGAGGAAGCGCGGAACAGCAGCTACAACTGGAACGGCAAGCGCCTCCCAATGCCCATCCACGGATTCGCCCGTGACCTTCCGTGGCGCGTGGAATCGAAGTCGCGGGACCGCGTGCAGCTCTCGTTGAGCGACTCCGACACGACGCGCAAGAGCCTGCCGTTCGGGTTCCGCATCGTCGTGGACTACCAGGTAAAAGATGCCAATGTCTCGCTGTCCTACACGGTGACAGCGGCGGGCAGCAACACGGAACCGATGCCGTTCTCAGCAGGCAACCACATCACGTTCAAGACACCTCTGATCGCCGGCGGCGACCCGATGAAGATGGAGTTTGAGTCTCCGTCGACGGTTGAATTCCTGAAAGCGGCTGGAGGTGTGCCGACAGGCGAGCGCCGTCCGCGGAGCTTCGCCAAAGCGGTGCCGTTGAACGCGATCGAGAAGCTCGCCGCGGTGTCGCTCGGCGGCTACACCGGCGACCCCTACATGCTGTTGCGCGACCCGGCTGGACTCGCGATCCGGATGTCGCACACGGCGGCTTCGGTCCCGCAGGATCCCGTAATCCGTTTCAACGTGTGGGGCGATCCTGGCGCGGGCTACTTCAGCCCCGAGCCATGGGTAGGCCTGCAAAATTCGTTTAACCTGCGCCAGGGGCTGATCTGGCTGGACCCCGGCAAGACCTGGACGTGGCGTATCGACATCAAGGCGGAGGGGCTGTGAACCGGCGCGAGCTGCTCTCCCACCTGGCGGCCTGCGCCACGCTGTATCCGCAGGACCGCGTGCTGTCGATCGACGACATGATCAACGTGTTCGACTTTGACGCCGCGTGCAAGTTGCGCATCCCCCGCGACGCTTATGACTACGTCTCGGGGGGCGCTGAAGATGAATTCACGTTGAAGCGGAACCGCGATGCGTTCGGCCGGATTACATTCCGGCCCCGGATGCTGGTGGACGTGAGCAAGATGGACCTGTCGATCGAGGTCTTCGGCTCCAGGAGCGAGATGCCCATTTTCGTCGCTCCGACAGGTTCGCATGGACGCGTGAATCCAACGGGCGAGCCGGCTACCGCACGGGGCGCGGGCGCGGCGAAAACGATCATGGGCGTGAGCACGACATCGAGTTTCCCGCTGGCCGACATCGCCAAGGCGGCAACCGGTCCGCTGTGGTTCCAGTTGTATGCGGGTCCGGACGAGGAGGGCACGCGGGAGAAAGTGGAGCGGGCAGTGGGGCTGGGGTGCAAGGTGATCCTGTTCACCGTGGACGCGCCGTACTATCCGCACCGCGAGCGGGACTTGCGGAACCGGCTGGTGCGGCCCGAGGTCCAGCGGGAGATGGGGATGCGGCGTCGCAGGCCGGACGATCCGGAGACAGAGCGATACGGACTGCCGCAGCGGTTCACGGCGACGCTTACCTGGGCATTCCTGCGCAAGGTCGCGGCCTGGGCGAAGGTCCCGGTCCTGGTGAAGGGGATTCTCACTGCGGCCGACGCGAAACTCGCGATCGAGAACGGCGCCGCCGGAGTGGTCGTGTCCAACCACGGAGGACGGTATCTCGATGGCGATCCCGCGACGATCGAGGTCCTGCCCGATATCGTGGCCGCGGTGGGTGGCCGCGCACCAGTGTTCCTGGACGGCGGAATCCGGCGTGGAACGGACGTGATCAAGGCGCTGGCGCTTGGGGCCAAGGCTGTGTTCGTCGGCAGGCCTCCGCTGTGGGGTTTGGGAGCTTATGGTGAGGCTGGGGTCGCGCGGGTCCTACGGCTGTTGCAGACGGAGCTGGCGCTGGCGATGGGGATGCTGGGCGCTCCGAATCTGGCGGCAATCCGCCGGGAAATGGTGGTAGTCGACCGGTAGGTTCCGGCTACAGAAGCTCCTCAGTGGCCAACGCTGCCCTCACTTCGACCAGCCACGCCGCGTTCAGGTTCAGCACTTGAGCCGTGGCCCGTCCGATAGGAGAAGTACCCTCGATCCAACCGCCGATAATCCGGAAATGATCGGCCCAGACATCAATCCTAGGGTTGAACAGTCTTACCAGGGCTCCGCTTCTCGGATCTATGCCAGCAATGTTCGGGCCCTTATTGCGGTTGCAGTGCGGGCAGGCAAGGGCCAAGTTCGCCGCCTCAGTCTTCCCGCCGTGCTGGACCGCAATGACATGATCAACCTGGAAGGGCCCAGGCATCTGCCATTGCGCCATCCGGCAGTACTCGCAGAAGCCCAACGCCCGTACCCTGACACTGCGAGCAAGCGCGGTATCAGTCCGCGGCACTAGCTTTCAAGCACTGCCTCGCCCGGCTCCAAAGCAGCCCAACCAGAGCATCGACATGAAGATAGGCGTCCAATTCTGATAACTCGTCCGCCCGGATCTCGCCCGTCTGCACCCTTTCCGACAGGTCGTTCATCCTATCGATGTCGCTTTCAGCGAAGCGCAGGGAAAGCAGATATCGAGCCGCCTCGGGAGTCATATCCGCCTGCGAGTTGAACAGGCGAGACAGAATCGACGCCTCTGTCTCGCCCGCTTCTGTCCGTTGCCGGGCTTCCGTTAAGACGGCGCTCATCGTGTCACCAGCCACATGATAGCAGTTCAGCAGCCAATCGCGGCTCCGGTCTTCTGGTCCGGATCCTGGCCGCAGCCAGACGAATCGTGGGACTGCCTATTCCCGCTTGTCCATGGGTACGAACTGGCGCTCGTCATAGCCCAGATAAATCTGCCGCGGACGTCCGATTTTCTGGTCCGGATCCTGGAGCATCTCGTCCCACTGTGTCAGCCAGCCGATCGTTCGGGGAATCGCGAACAGCACGGTGAACATGTCTGACGGGAAGCCGAGGGCTTCGTAGATGATGCCGGAATAGAAGTCGACGTTCGGATACAGCTTGCGCTTGATGAAGTACTCGTCTTCCAGCGCAATCCGTTCGAGCTCCACCGCGATGTCGATCAGCGGACTCTTCCCGGTCACCTCGAACACCTCGTCCGCTGTGCGCTTGATGATCCTCGCGCGTGGATCGTAGTTCTTGTAGACCCGATGTCCGAATCCCATCAGCCGCCCCTCGCCGTTCTTCACCTTCTTGACGAATTCGGGGATTCGGTCCTTGGTGGCGATCTCGCGGAGCATCGCGAGAACCGCTTCGTTTGCGCCGCCATGCAGCGGACCATACAGCGCCGCGGCCGAGGCGGCCACCGCCGTATACGGCTCGGTGTGCGAGCTTCCCACCAGGCGCATCGTCGATGTAGAGCAGTTCTGTTCGTGGTCGGCGTGCAGGATGAACAGGATGTCCAGCGCACGTTCCAGAACCGGATTCGGCTTGTACCGGATCTCCGTCTTCCGGAACAGCATGCTCAGGAAGTTCCCGGCATAGGACAATTCCTGGTCGGGATAAACGAATGGCAGATTCTTCCTGTGGCGGTAGGCGAATGCCGCCAGCGTTGGGACCTTGGCCACCAGGCGGAAAATCTGCTTGCGCCGGGTGGCAGCGTCGCCCACGTTCTTTGCTTCCGGATAAAACGTCCCCAGCGCCGCAACATTCGAGACGAAGGTCCCCATCGGATGCGCGTCATGCCGGAGCCCCTGCAGACTCCGTGCGACGCCTTCAGGAATCATCACATGGCGCGTGATGTCCTCGGTCCAGGTCTTGAGCTGGCCCGCGTTCGGCAACTGGCCGTGGTAGATGAGGTAGGCGACCTCGAGGAAGGAGGCATCTTCGGCCAACTGGTCGATCGGATATCCGCGGTAGCGCAGGATTCCGAGGTCCCCGTCGATGAACGTGACGCGCGACTTGCAGGACGCAGTGTTCATGTATGCCGGGTCGTACGGCATCAGCCCGAAATCGTCAGGGTCAGTCTTGATTTGCCGGAGGTCGACCGCACGGATCGTGCCGTCGGCGATCGGCAGTTCGTAAGTTTTTCCGGTGCGGTTGTCAGTGATCGTGAGGGTATCGGGCATGCGGGTGAAAGGGAAGGCGCGGAGTCCTTACCCATTCTATCGGATGAAATTGCTCTAGCGCTGTGCTCCAGCGCCACTTCCCGTGGAGGCTTTGGTCCGGCGCGCGAAGACCAGGTGCGAGGTGCGGCGGCCGTATCCGTATCCCAGCGAGAATCCCAGCGCTTTGGCGTTTCCCGGAGCCTCAAACGCCTCGTGCAGCTCCTTTTGGAAGTGGCTCTTGAAGGGACGGTCCGGGGCGCTGTACTTGCCGAAATAGCTCATCTGCCAATCGGGCTGCTTCAGCACCCGGAACGGGACACCGGAGTCGTCCTGGAGAATCGCGTTCGAGTTGCGCAGGATGAGGTCGCGCATCGCCGTGAACTCTCTCCAGTGCAGCAGGAACGACGCCGACTTGATGAACGTGTCCGACCTTCCCTGTGCCTCGACGAATTTCAGGAAACCGGGGTCCTCCTCAAGCTTCGGGTTCCTTACATCGCCTGAGAAGTAGTACATCTTCCGGCTCGCCTTATCACCGGGGCGCCGGAACAGAATCTCGACGCCCTTCGGTTTGGGCTGCGTGGCCGCCTCAAGCTGCCCCTCGGGAGTCAGATTCACATGCCGGATGCCGAAAATCGTGTGTCCCGTCCGGGCCAGCAGAAGCAGGATTACAGGCGTCAGGCCGTCGGTCACCCGGCCGCGAAACTGCTTGTCCATTTCGCTGGTGACGAAGAAGCTGCGCCGCAAGATCCCGACTGACTCGCGAAGGCTCCCGAGCGACGGGGCGAGGTTCTTCGCGTTGAAAATCTCAGCCTGCGGCGCCGATCCAGGGGGTTCCAGGCCAGCCAGAACGTACAGTTTTCCGTTCGGATAGAAAGTCGTGACGTAGACCGCATCGGGACCGCCAAAAGGATAGAAGACGAACGGAGCCGACTCGGACAGTGGAGCCAGCTCCCGTTTGTAGAATTCAACCGCCGGTCCCAGTTGACGCTTTTCGAACGAGGCCCATAGCTGCTCCATCTGCGTGTTGTGCTGCACCCAGGCATCCTGTTCCTCTAAAGCTTGAAAAGCGCCACCGGCGCGCCCCTTGATCCCAGCTAGGAATTTTGCTGCGTCGTCAATACGCTGCCCTTCTTCGGAAGGGGTGGACGGCTCCTCGTTCTTCGCCTGGGGAACGGGTTTCGCTGGTTGTGAGCAGGACGCGAACAGCAAATAAAGGGCCAGTGGCAGCGTCATTGCCCCGGCCGGGGAGCGGACGATCATTTTTTACCATTATCTCTCCCTTGGTGGTCCTTGGTGAATCTGAGTGAACAAAAATTTGCCCTTCCCAGGACCACCCCGTTGGTTTTAGGACTGGACAAAAAGCAGAATGTCTCTATACTTGAAGCTAATGCCGCACGGTGTCACGTGCGTTAACCCTCAGATGGGCGGGCAGATAGAGTTGGCAAGAAGGGGACAGTACTGGTACCGCTATACCTGTACATTGGACGAGGCAAGCAGGTGAAATTGTCCGATCCGGTCTACAGCCGCGCATTTCCGCAACCACCCCAGGATCCGGACCGTCTTCTCACGCTTCTCCATGCGGACCGCCAGAAAGCGAGCAGCCGCCTTTCGCTTCTCGAGACCCGGCTCTTCAAGCTTTTCCAGTGGGAAAGGGTGGCGGATCCGGCGTCCCGGGTCCAGGACCTCCTGGGCCGCCTCCGGACGCAGCTCGCCGAAGGCCGCGAGATTCTGAATCCGGAGATCCACTGCCTGGACTTGGCGCGGGATATCGTCAAAGAGGCAGAGCAAGCGGCGGCGGCACGGCGGAGGCCCCGGTCGGGTATCGTCTCCGGTCCTGCGCAGACTACCGATTCGCGCGAGGATTGGACCGAAGCGGTCCACCGGTGCCTTCGGGAGATGCCGCCACCAAGCCGCGACATCCTCCTGCGCTACTACCACCCCGAGCCGAGAACCCGTGAGGAGAACCGGCGGCAACTCGCACGCTCATTGGGACTAAGCCCGGAAGAACTCCGGGAACAGGCGTCCGAGCTCCGCGAAAGGATGGAGGACTGTGTCCGAAAGAGTCCGCGTTGAACCCGTGGAGGAAGCCCGGATTCTCCGGTACCTCCTCGGCCAACTTCCGGAACAGGAGCGGCGCGAAATCCAGGAAAGGTGCTTCCTGGACGCGAGCTACTTCCAGTTCGTCCAGGCGGTGGAAACCGAGCTTCTGGACGCCTACGTCCGCGGCGAACTTCCAGCCAACGAGCTGGACAACGCCCGGCAGTTCATCGCCGGAGCCAATCTGGATTCGCGCCTCCAGATCGCACGGAGCCTGGCGGCGCTGATCCCCGGGATCGCTCCGGATGAGAGCGGCGGAACTCCCGGACGAACCGGCGGACGCCGGTGGCTGGTGCTTCTCGCCGCGCCGGTCGCTGGAATCATCTGGACGCTGTTTCACGGCACGCAGCCGGGCGAAGCTGTGGGCACCACCGAGGATCCGGCAAGGCACATGCGGGTTGAGATTCGCGAGGGCGAGTCCGCGGCGATCCACAAGCCGGACGGACCGGCGGTGATTGCGATCGATCTGCTGCTACCGAAGTCGCATGCCACGCCGCCGTTCACCATCGAAGTCCGGAACAACCTCCGCGAACTGGTCTGGAGCCAGCGTTCGGACAGCCGCGGGCAGCCTCCCCGCGTGACCGCGCTGCTCAAACCGGACCAGTTGCGTCCGGGCGGCTACTTGATCGAGGTGAGCGGCATCGGCGCGACGGGCATGCCCGAGCCGGCCTGGGCGTATTATCTGGTGGTCGAGTAGCGCCTCCGAGCTACAATGGCACGAAGTGAAATATCTCACGTACTCTGGGAACAACATCCTGACCGTGGATCTTCCCGAGGGGTCGAACGTCCTCTACCCGCGCGCCCCGATTCAAGGAATTCCGCTCTCCGGCTATCCTGAGCACGTCAAGCGCGCCTTCGAGAGTCCACAAGGGATGCCCCCCTTGAAGGAGTTGGTGAACGGCAACAGCAAGGTCCTCATCGCGTTCGATGACAACTGCCAGCCGTTCCCGCCTCAAGCCCGGCCGGATTTCCGGCAAGTCGTCCTCGAAACACTTCTGCCGATGCTCTACTCCTACGGAGTAGAGAAGAAGAACATCCATATGCTGTGCGCCATCGCGCTGCACCGCAAAATGAAGGAACACGAGCTGCGCCACATGGTGGGCGACGCCATGATGGCGGAGTTCTTTCCAAAACAGCTCGACAATTTCGACGCCGAGGACAAAGAGCACATGGCCAACCTCGGCACCACGGACCTTGGCGAAGAGGTGGAGATCTCCCGGCACGCCGCCGAAGCCGATCTGATCATCTACATCGACTCGGTCCAGATTCCGCTCAACGGCGGCCACAAGAGCGTAGGCGTCGGACTCGCGGGCTACAAGACGATCGCCTACCACCACAATCCGGCGATGACCCGCGATTGTCCGCACGTCATGCAGCCGCACGGGTCAGCAATGCACGACTGCATCGAGCGGATCAGCCGCGTCATCTCGCGCCACACCAAAATCATGGTGATCGAGTTCGCCATGAACAACGCGATCTACCCGTGGCACAGCGAGTACCTGGGCAAGCCGCCGGACCGCAGCAATCCGGTCGACCGGATGCTGCAGATGCTCACGCCGCTGTCGATGAAGGTGCTGCCCGAGTCCGCGCGCAAGGCGATCCTGCGGAGCGTCCCAGGCGCCTACCGGCCGGTAACGATCAACGCCGGATCGATTGATGGCGTGCATCCACTGACGCTGAAGGCCCTCCGCGACCAGCTCATGATCGATGTCCCGCGCCAGTACAGCACGCTGGTGTTCGGGTTGCCGGACCTCAGCCCCTACGCCGTCGATGCGCGCGTGAATCCGGTGCTCGTGGTGAGCGACGTGCTGGGCTACGTGTTCAACTGGTTCTACAACAAGCCGCTGGTGAAGCCAGGTGGATCGGTCATCATCCTCAATCCGGTCGACGAGGTGTTCCATCCCGAGTACCACGCCGCCTATATGCGCTTCTACGATGAGGTCCTGCCGGTGACGACGGATCCGTTCGAGATGCAGAAGCGCTACCAGGATCTGTTCGCCTATGATCCGTACCTGATCGACTGCTACCGGAACCGCTATGCGCACCATGGATTCCATCCGTTCACGGTCTGGTATTGGGCGACGTATCCGCTGAAGTATTTGAAGAACGTGATTGTCGTGGGTCCGGAGGATGACAAGGCGTGCAAGCGTCTGGGAGTCCAGTGGGCGGCGAACATCGAGGTTGCGCTCGAGATGGCGCGCGAGGGGGATGGCAGGGACGATGTCGCGGCGCTGACGCTTCCGCCGTTCTTCTATATCAACGTCAAGGGGTGACCGATGGCCCGCAAGACTTGGCGGCAGAAGCTCGAAACCGGCAGGGATCCGAAGGTGGTCCGGTTGAAGAAGACAATGTCCGGGGTGCAAGCGGGATCGCTCTTGCTGGTCTCCTCGCCCCGCGAAGTGGACGCCTACATCCGGGCCATTCCGAACGGCGGAACCGTGGATCAGGCGCGGTTGCGTGCGGATCTGGCGGCGGAGCACGGAGCCGGCGGCGCCTGCGCGATCTCGGCCGGGATCTTCGTCCGGATCGCTTCCGAAGCCGCATGGGAGGAGATGCAACAAGGCAAGTCCGCGGCTGAAGTGGCGCCGTTCTGGCGCGTGGTGGATCCGGATTCGGCCCTCGCCGGGAAGCTCACCTGTGGCGCGGAGTTCATCCGGAAAATGCGCGCCAGCGAAAACCGTGGCAAACTGAAGAAATGAGCGGATTGAAAGTGGCGCTGGCCGGCGGGGTGGTGGTCTGCTTCGCTCTGGTCCTGGCGGCACAACGCAACAGCGAGGCTCCACCCTCCGGGATTCCGCCCTATTACGAGAGTGAGGCGGCGGCTAAGCCATTCCCAGTGACCTTGCCCCCGGAGACGTTCCCGCATCCGGTCCTGCAGAAGGTCTACCGGATTGCCAAGGAGATTCCGGGCGTGCTCGCCCAGCAGCCTTGCTACTGCTACTGCAACCGGATGAAGCACAAGGGTCTGCTCGACTGCCACAGGGATTCGCATTCGGCGGGTTGACAGATCTGTATCAAGGAGGTCCTCCTTGCCGATCGATTGCACAAGCAGGGGAAGAAAGCTCCCGAGATCCGGACTGCGATTATCCGGGGAGATTGGAAGGCTGAGGAGTTGAAGTAACCCTACAGGTACGCCAGGACTTCCTCCGCGTGCCCCGCAGGCTTCACCTTCTCAAACACCTTGCGGATCCTCCCGTCCGCCCCGATCAGGAACGTTGTCCGCTCGATCCCCATGTACTTCTTCCCATACATGCTCTTCTCCTTCCACACCCCATAGGCCTCAGCCACGGTGTGCTCTGTGTCCGCAAGCAGCGCGTACGGCAGTCCGTACTTGGTCTTGAACTTCGCTTGTGCCTTCACCGGATCCGGCGAGATCCCCACGACCACAGCGTTTTTCGCACCGATCGCGTCATTGTTCCCGCGAAACTCGCAGGCCTCGGTGGTTCAACCCGGAGTGTCGGCTTTCGGGTAAAAGAACAGGATCACATCCCTGCCCTGTAGGGACGACAGCGCGAATGGCTCGCCTTCGCTCGTGCTGAGCTGGATGGCGGGAGCCGGATCACCGGCTTTCAAACTCATAGCCCATTCGATGAAGCTCAGCAGCATAAAGGCGCAAGAATTCCGCGGTGTGCGGCGGTGGAGCAGCGGCCACGCGCCGCAGATCGCCCGGCTCGTCAATGTCAAACCAGACGTCACCCAGCGCTGTAGTGAGCCCGGCGGCGTGGCAGGCGGCCCGTGTCTGATCGAGCGTCCTAGAGGTGGACCACTCGACTCCGTGGAACATTGCCGGATGAACCCGCCGCGCCAGGATCCCCCAATAGCCGCCATCTTCAGCGGGTCCCAGCACCACATCACCCGGAATCTCGTCCAGCCGCCGGATGTGTGACACGGGCAGATGCGGAGCGTCCGACCCCAGGATCAGGCCCGGCAGCGCGGCGAGCATCCGCTCGCCCAGACCAGCACCAACCTGCAAGCCACTCGGGACATCGAGATCGCTCCAGGCCCCAGTGGCACTATCGGTGTGCAACTCCACACGCCATCCGGACGCCAGTGCTGTGGCCACGGTGTCCCGCACAAACGCCTGATGGAGTCCGGCCGCAACCATGGGATCGAGACCCAGCCGGGTCTTCACCTGCCCCGGCACGGGCGACTTGGCGAAGATCGCGATTCGCACCTCACTCCATCGTAACGGCTCGGACGTTCGTGGCGTGTCATCGCATTGTCACCTCCACACGCCCGCTTGAATCCGAATGGTTGAACCGGACACGGTTCGAAGGAGTTCGAATGAAACGATTCGCGTTTTCAGCAATTTTTGCCTCGGCGTTGCTGGCCCAGGGACCAGGAGGTCCGCGGCCGGTGGCGCTCACCCTGGAAGAGCAGAAGGATCTCACATTCATGAGGGAGGAAGAGAAACTGGCCCAGGATGTCTACACATTCCTCGCCTCCAAGTGGAACCTGCGCATCTTCTCCAACATTGCCCGCAGTGAGCAGACCCATTTTCTCAAGGATGCGCTCGAAGTTGGCGGACCGATCGAGAAGGCCGATATCGCCGATCTTGAAGCCGCGATCGCACGGACCAGAGCGCCCGACGTCAGGCGTGTTTACGTGAATCTGATGAACGCTTCCCACAACCATCTGGACGCTTTCGAGACAGTCCTTGAAGTGGTTGAAGGAGTGGCGAGATGAGGAACGCCAAAGGAATACTGCTATTCGCGGCCACCTCCGCGGCGCTGACCGCCCAGCCCGGCCCCGGCCCGCACGGTCCGCACGGCCGGATGATGGGGACGCTTCCGAACGAGATGACTTCTGAAGCTAATCCCCTCACGCCCGCCAAGATCGATCTCGGCCGGATGCTGTTCTACGATCCCCGCCTCTCCAAGGATGGCACCGTGTCGTGCAATTCCTGCCACGCTCTGGACAACTACGGTGCCGATGGAACGCCCGTCTCTACCGGCCACCAGGGACTGAAAGGGACACGCAACTCGCCCACGGTCTATAACGCCGCCGGGCACATCCTCCAGTTCTGGGATGGACGGGCGGCCAGCGTCGAGGAGCAGGCCAAGGGTCCTGTTCTGAATCCTGTCGAGATGGCCATGCCGTCGCCGGAAGCTGCCGAGGCACGCCTGCGCGCCATTCCGGGCTACGTTCGCCTGTTCCAGCAGGCATTCCCGGATTCGCCGGAGCCAGTCACGTTCGACAACATGGCCAAGGCAATCGGCGCCTTCGAACGCCGCTTGGTCACACCTTCCCGCTGGGATCGCTTTCTCTCCGGCGACCGCCGCGCCATCACGGACCAGGAGTTCAGCGGACATCACGAGTTCATGCACGCCGGTTGCGCTCAGTGCCACAACGGCCCCTACGTTGGCGGCGGCTCGCTACAGAAGGCCGGGAAGGTGAAACCCTGGCCGGTGTCGGCGGACCTCGGACGCATGGGGGTAACCAAGGCTGAGACGGACCGGATGGTATTCAAAGTCCCGTCGCTTCGAAACGCCGCCAAGACCGCACCGTACTTTCATGACGGCTCTGCCGCCGATCTCAGCGAAGCGATTCGCATGATGGGCATCCATCAGCTTGGGATCACCCTCGATCCGGCCCAAGTCCGGGCGATTCGCACTTGGCTTGGTTCGCTGACAGGCGACATCCCGAAGGACTATGTGAGGCCGCCCCAACTGCCTTAACGCACTGCCTCGCGGTCGGATAGAATTGGCAACAGCATGACCCGCCGAAGCCTCTTTGCACTTCCATCGCTCGCACTCGCCGCCAACGACGACGGACGCCCGCCCGTCACCCGCCCGCGCGCAACCGCGGGCGACAACGTCGAGCCCCAGTGGTCCGACCGCCTCACCGTCACCGTCGGCGCCGCCGACGGTGACATCACCGGATCCACCGAAAGGGCCATCCAGGCCGCGGTCGACTCGGTAGCCCGCTGGGGTGGCGGCACCGTCAAGATCCTGCCGGGCAACTACCGGTTTCGCAACGCGGTCTACCTGGCGAGCCACGTCTCGATCGTGGGCAGCGGTCCCGCCACCGTCATCACCAAGGAAGCAAGCGTCAAGAGCGCCTTGTCCGAGGACTCCGATTGGTACGACCAGGAGATCACGCTCAAGGACGCCGCCGGATTCCGGATCGGCGACGGCGTCTGCATCCGCGCCAAGAATCCGCACGACAACGGGAACATCGTGCTCAAACGGACCTTGGTCGCACGCAGCGGCAACCGCTTCAAGCTCGACCGCGCTCTGCGCGAGAACGCCTGGCTTCCCGGTTCACCCACCATCTCGACCCTGTTCCCGCTGTTCTCGGGCGACCACATCGGCGATCTGCGGATCCGCGACCTGGTCCTCGACGGCAACAAGACCAACAACGAGGAACTCGACGGCAACCACGCCGGATGCATCTTCATGCAGGACTGCGCCCGGGTCCACATCTCGGGCGTCACCGCGCGCAATTACCGCGGCGACGGGATTTCCTGGCAGATCTGCCACGACGTCGTGGTCGAACACTGCCACAGCCACGACAACACCGGACTCGGGCTCCACCCCGGCTCCGGATCCCAACGCCCGCTGATCCGCCATAACAAGCTCGAAGCCAACGACCAGGGATTGTTCTTCTGCTGGGGCGTCAAGTACGGGCTCGCCGAAAAGAACACGATGACCGGCAACCGGCGCTACGGTGTGTCGATTGGCCATCGTGATACTGACAACATTGTCCGCGACAACGATATCCGTGCCAGCGGTGAAGTCGGCATCCTGTTCCGCAAGGAGCGCGGATTCGCCTACAACGCGCACCGCAACCGGATCGAGCGCAATCGCATCGTGGATGTCACCAAGGACGAGTCCTTCGGCATCGATATTCAAGGGCAGACCGGCGACCTCGACATCCGTTCGAATGAGATCCGCCAGTCCGCCGGTCCAGGCAAGCGGGTCGGCGTGCGCATCGGCGCGGAAGCCGGTAAAGTTGCGCTCGTGGCGAACCGGATCGAGGGATTCGCCGAGGCCGTGAAGGATCTGCGCAAGGCTCAGGGATAGAGTTCGCGGATTTGCCGCACGAGCTCCGTGATCGGGCTGACCCGGTCAGGTACGCGCGGCTTGTTTCGCGGATTGTCCAGGGGAACCGCCTCAATCTGATCCCGATAGGCCTGTGCCGAGGAGTACACGACTGGGGCCGGTTCGAGCTTATCAACAAGCTCCAATGCTGCTGCGGCGCTGAGGACAGCGCTGCCCCCCAGTCCGCCGGCGCTGATTCCCGTGGCTCTCCAGATCACGCGCAGCTCCTCGTCACGGCTGGAGGCCCTATCGAACAGCGCCTTGGAGTGTAAGGGCGAATCCCACCGGTATCGCAGCACGAGCGGAAGCCGCTGCCCAGGACTGAGTTGACTCTGCCACGTGGCTGCGGGGAACCGGTGTGCCGCGCCAT
>Ga0194132_10007124_pt1 | contig 16894 bp, 11 predicted proteins | sample TA2KigOf80mmetaG_FD_148612 | JGI IMG/M metagenome (GOLD analysis project Ga0194132, IMG submission 148612) | Freshwater microbial communities from Lake Tanganyika, Tanzania - TA2015054 Kigoma Offshore 80m | ecosystem: Environmental > Aquatic > Freshwater > Lake | place: Tanzania: Lake...
TAATTGCGGACTGTCACGTTCCGGAACATATACCGGTCGCAGTGCTGGATAAACACGCCGCTTACATAGTTGCCGTTAAGTTCCTCGTTGTGTTCCCGGTTGCCGTCGAGTACAAGATTTTCGACGGTCACGTCGTTTACGTATTCCGCTGTCAGAAGGGCAAAGAGCGTGGAGACCGTAGCGCCGCGCGAAGGCCACATATTCTGCGTCAGACGATGGCTCAACGAGATCGTATCGCCGTCTATGGCTGTGATCGTATCCTTGAGTACCATCGTAGGATAGGCTCCCCCCTCGTAATAACACCGGAGTACGATGCCGGCGCCGGGTGTAAACCCTTCCGTATTTTCGACGCGAATCCGGGATTCGTACCAGTCCGAGTCCTGTAACAAACGGGTGGTTGTGGAAGGGGCTTTTTTGAGCACCGTATCCGGCCCCGAACCCCGGATCGTCAGGTTGGGGCGCAGATACAGCGCGTTGCGCAGGGTGTATTCGCCGGGCAGTATGCGGAGGATGCCGCCACCCAGCCGGTGGAGATATTCGACGCCGGCCTGCAAAACCTTATCGTCCGTGCCCCGAAGATCCCCTGTGTCGGGGCCGATGGTGATCGACGGAGCCGCTCGGACGGTCATGGGGCGGTTTTGGGTAGGGTCTTGCGTCATGCGTATCCTTTCGTTCGGATTGGAAAAATGCCGAAAAAACGCCCCGCCACTTGAATCGCGGCAAGGCGGCGACTATCTTGAAGAAGTTTGAGGACGGGAAGGTGAAATTCTGACACGATTCAGCACCGATTTTATCACGAAATAAACCATCGGGCCCAAAGGAAGCAAGACGGAAATCCGGATACCAACCAACGGGAGAGTCTTATGCCAAACACATATCGGGCCGCGGTCATTGGGCTTGGGCGGATGGGTAGCACCTATGACGACGAAGCCACCTACGGGGGGCCGATTTTTCTTCCGTACTGTCATACCCCTACGTATGCGGCCTTTTCGCGTACCGAGTTGGTGGCTGGGGCCGATCCGCATGATGAGCAACGCGCGATTTACGGCGCACGGTGGGGGGTGTCGTCTGCCCACTTGTATGCCGACTATCGTGAGATGTTGGAAAAGGAACGCCCTGACATCGTAAGTGTATGCACGACGGCGCGGGTGCGGTCGCAGATCGTGCAGGACGCGGCGGCTTCGGGAGTAAAGGCGATATGGGCCGAAAAGCCCATTGCGCTTACGCTTGCCGAAGCGGACGCCATGACGACGGCTTGTCGGGCACACGGGACGGCGTTGGCGATCAACTGCGCCCGGAGATGGAATCCGTATTTTCATCTGGTCCGAACGATGATCGACGCGGGCGAGTTGGGCGATATCCTTCAGGTAAACGGGTACGGAGAGTGCGGTCTTTCGCACAACGGCAGCCATCTTATCGACATTGTGCGGTACATGGCAGGCGGGAGTGTAAGTTGGGTCTTTGGCGAGATGGAGTCGGACGAGGCCGCGGCAGGGGAGCAGGATCTGATGGGGAACGGGTATTTGGCGTTTGACAACGGCGTACGTGCCTATATCCGCGGGATGCCTTGCGGGCCAGCTTTCTGGGAGATCGACGTGATCGGGACCAAGGCGCGTTTTCGCTCGGCGTCGGATACTCTGGAAATTGACTATATCGTGCTCCAGTCCGGGGGGCGGTTAGGACGTGACATTCCGGCGCATATTCCGCTTCCGGCGCCGGCGCATTTTCCGTCTACCGGTTTTACGATTCTCGAAGATTTGATCTCTGCGGCCGAAAACGGCCATGCGCCGCGCTGTTCGGGCGATGACGGACGCGAAGCGCTCGAAGTGGCCGTTGCGCTTCGGGAGTCGCATCGCCGGGGCGGCGTCCGGGTGGCGCTTCCTCTTGCTGACCGCAATCTTGGCATTCTTTCGTCGGAAATCCGCAACGACCACACGCCGGCGCGGATTCGTCGGCTTGAAAAGGCAAAAAAAGCCTGAGGGCAACATGGATTCCATAGAAACCGCCTATCTGGAAAAAACGCCCCGATCGAGAGCGGCTTTCGAACGCGCCGGGCGGGTGATGCCGAGCGTCGCCAAAGGGGCATACTATTACGCGCCGTATCCGGTAGTCATAGACCACGCCGAAGGGTGTCATCTGTACGACATCGACGGGAACCGGTATACAGACTTTGCCAACCATCATACGGCGCAGATTCTGGGCCACAGACATCCGGCGGTGCTGGAGGCGGCGGAAGAACAGATGCGCCGAGGTATCGCCGTCGGCGCGCCGACAGGCGTGGAGACCGAGTTGGCGGAAGAGCTTTGCCGGCGTGTACCCTCGCTGGAAAAAGTACGTTTTTGCAATTCGGGAACCGAGGCTACGCTACACGCCATCCGACTAGCGCGCGGTTTTTCGGGGCGTCCCAAAATCGCCAAGTTCGAAGGGGCCTATCATGGGAGTCACGACGCGGTGGAGATCAGTGTGGCGCCCGACGTGACAAAGGCGGGACCGGCGGATGCGCCGCTTCCTGTGCCTACGACAGGCGGCATGTCGCCCCGTGCGGTCGAAGAGATCATCATTTTGCCGTATGACGACGAAACGGCCGTAGAACGGTTGGTTGCCACACACTGGAGCGAACTGGCCTGCGTGCTTTTGGATCCGAGGGCGGGCGTCCTGCCTCCGCGACCGGAATTTGTGCGAGCGGTGCGCGAAATCACCCGGATACACAGCGTCTTGCTCGTTTTTGACGAAATCGTCGGATTTCGTGCCGGAACCGGCGGTATACAGGAAGTATATGGCATTGTTCCGGACCTTTCCACGTATGGAAAAATCGTCGGTGGCGGGTTTCCGGTAGGCGCTTTCGGGGGGCGGAAAGACATCATGGCGTTACTGGACCCCGCGCAAGGTCCAACGGGGTTTTCACAGAGCGGGACGTTTAGCGCCCATCCCGTCACGATGGCGGCCGGTCTTGCCATGCTCCGCCAGCTTACCCCGGAAGCGTTTGCGCATCTGAACGCTTTGACAGACCGCCTGACCACACGTCTTCAGATGGGATTCGACGATGCCGGTTTTGCGGCACAGATCGTATCTTCGGCATCCGCGTTCAGTGTGTATTTTACGGACCGCGTTCCGCGTACCTACCGCGATCTGGACGCGACGGACAAACGAAATGTGCGGCGCGTGTTTCTAAGTTTGCTTAACCAAGGATATTATCTTAGCGCGGGGCTTGCCATGAATAGCCTGTCGCTGCCTATGACCGAAGCGCATATCGACCGCCTGACTGAGGCTACGATCAAGGCGATCGGAGAGGGGCAATCATGATTACACTTGAAGAAATAAGACAGGCAAAAAACGAATTGCCGCCGGAGGTGGTCTGTACACCCGTAATACGGGCGACCGAACTTTCACGCGAAATCGGGTCGGACATCTTTTTGAAGTTGGAAAATTTTCAGACGACCGGCTCCTACAAGGCAAGGGCCGCATATACCCTTCTCAACCGTCTGTCACCGGAGCAGAAACGACGCGGGGCGACCATCTCCTCGTCGGGTAATTTTGCGGCGGCTTTCGCTTGTATGGGCGCCCTGCTGGACATACCCACAACGGTCGTCATGATGAAAAAAACCGCACCTTACAAATCCGAGCGGACACGGCGGTTTGGGGCCGAGGTGGTGTTTTGTGAAAACCGCAATCAGGCCAGATGGGATATGATCGCACAGTTGGAGCGTGAGCGCGGGATAACGGCCATCAACACGTTTGAGGATCCGAATGTATCGCGGGGACATGGTACACTGGGTCTTGAGATCGTCGAGCAGATTCCCGACGCCGATATCGTACTGATTCCCGTCAGTAGTGGAGGGCTTATCGCGGGAGTGGCCACGGCAATCAAGTCAATCCGGCCCGAAACGAGAATCGTCGGCATACAACCGGAAGGTTCTCCGGCGATGTATCGTTCGTTTCATACGGGTTCGCTCTGTGAGGTTCCCGAACCGTCTACGGTTTGTGATGCGCTGGTGGCGGCGCGTCCCGGTCAGCTTCCGTTCGAGCATGTCCGTAGCTATGTAGACGACATGATACTCGTGTCGGACGAAGAGGCGATCTCGGCGGTATGTGTGCTTGCGGAGGGGGCGAAGTGTGTGGCGGAGCCGGGCGGGGCGGTGGGAATAGCCGCGATACGGGCCGGAAAAATCGATGTCCAAGGCAAAAGGGTGGTGGTGTTGATCAGTGGCGGAAATATCGATCCACACCAGTTTGGTGGCTATCTGGCGAGATAGCCTATGTTAGGATGCGGTCGCCGATTTCGTCCGCGGCGTGTTCCCAGTGGTTCAAAGGCGCTTTCCAGTCCCGGTCCTGGGCGCGGTGCAGATAAACCATCTGCGCGTGGTGGTAGAGATAATGCGGGGTGATATGCTGGACGACCCATGCGATGGTAAAAGAGCGAGATGCATTGTCGCTCCATCAGGCTTGCGTCAGTTCCTGATCGTTGCATGAGGCGACCAGATTTCGGATGTACCCTTGAACGGTGGAAAGCGCATGGCGTAGCGCTTCCGCCGAAGCGTTTTCTCCCGGATCGAGCGAAGGCGGATCAAATCCCATCTGGCGCAGATACCACAGGTCTACGCGGATAAGATGACGCATCTGTTCGCCTATGTTGCGGGCTTCCGGCGCAGGACGCCAGCCGAGATGGGTGTCGGAGATGTCGCTCAGGATAGGAACAAGGGGGTGACGGCAGGCGTCGTAAAGGGCGATGAGCGAGACGGTGCGAGACAAGGCTACAACCGGGAGATCAGACGGGGCGTACCGGGAAGCGAGCGATAAATGGCCAGCACGTCCTCGCGTGGGATTTCCAGCTTTATCCACAGATCGGGTTGGAGCGGTTCGCCTGCCAGCACCTTTTGGACATCGGCCACGGCGTTTTCCCACCTATAACGCAGAAATTGTTCCATTTCCTTGTACCAGTTGTCCCGTGACATGGGGCCGGACTGTTTTACGTATAGCGTGATGCCCGGCTCGATTTCATAGATGACGGAAACCAGTTGAACGGCTTCGGTAGAATCCGGTTTGGTCGGTGACGCGGGGGCCGCGGCCGTGGAATCTACCCCCTTTGACATGTCCAGTACCCGGATGGGGATTTTGGGTACGGTGGCTTTTATGATACGCATAGTATTCGGACGCCCTGCGCCGGGGAGTTCCTGACCGGCTTCGCGCATTTTTCGGATCATGGTACTCATCTCGAAACGATCGATGGGAACTTTGCGGAGCGTGACGCCCTTTACTTCGAGCAGCAAGGCGTTTTGACGCATATCGAGTGTAAGATAGATCGAGTCGAGTTGCGCCGCTTCCAGCCGTGCTTGCCAAAACCGTTGTTCTTTCATCAGGTTGTCGGTAACGCTTACGCTGTCTTTTGGGTCCGTTTGTGAATCGGCAAAGGCTATCCCAGAGGTGGCACTAAGACTTACCTCCGGGACGGAGTGAGTAAGCGAAAGCACCGGCTGGAAGACCAACTCCCACAGTACGACGGCGGACGGTCCGAGCAGCAAAACAAGAAGCAGGATGCGGCGGATCGTTCTTCCGGGGCCCTTTTTACGGGGCTTATTAGGTCGATTGGCGTATTTTTCCATCAGTATATAAACACCTTGCTTCCTTCCGCCATGGACTGGTAGACGACACGCAGGTCTTCGTCGCCAAGACGGACACACCCGTGGGTTACCGGCATGCCCAACTGGCGTTTGTATAGCGTACCATGAATAAGATATCCGTCACCAAGCGCAAGAGCATATTCGCCGAGTACGCCGCTTTCGAAGCGTTCGGGGGCATTTCGAGGGGGTACGGGAAGTCCTTCTTCGATAAACGCCCAGTCGGGTTTGTGCCATACCGGTGCTTTTTTCTTGTTGAGGACGGTCAACATCCCACGAGGCGTGGAAAATAGCCACTCCCGTTTATCCGGGCTTTTAAGCAACACATAGCTTCCGGTCGAGCATATTCCTTGATGTCGAAGCACCAGCCCATCCATAATCTGAAACCGGTTGGTCGAGGTATCGACGATCAAATACGAGGACTTTGGCGTCATGCTTTCGTATTTGGTCTGTAACGCCATAGTCCTTTTTCGGAGTTTTTCTATAGGGATCGAGACGGCTGTGGCGGTGTCGGGAAGGGCGGGAGACGGCGTCGCCATGTAATACAACAGGCTGTTGCGCAGCTCAGGCGCTCCGATAAAGGCTCCGCCAGCCATACCGGCCCCGAGGATGGTTGCCAACAGAACGAGCAATACGGTCTTGATCATAGAGTTACCCGCCTTGCAGGGTTTTTCTTTTGGCTTCGCTGGCTCCGTTGTTATTAGAGGTCAGCGTAGTAGGCCGTTCAAATGCGCCGATGATGGTAACAGGCGTGCCGACACCGGCCAATTTGAAAACCACATCCATTTCGTTGTTTCGCAACGCCACGCATCCGTCGGTCCAGTCGTCCCCTCTGCCTCCGGAGCCATGGACTTCGATCAAATTGCCGATCCGAGCGGAGCGTGGCAGACGTCCTGCAGCTTTGGCCGCCTGAAATCGGTTTTTATCGTCTCCGTTCGGATAGTTTATTTCGAGCGCCCTGTAGTACTTCGTCTGTCCGTGTCCCTTTTTCTTAGTGACCAGATATTTGCCTTCGGGTGTTTTTCGATCTCCCTGTCGCTGTTTGCTACCGATCCAGTAAGGGCCGAGTTCGACGGAAAACGAATGTTTGAGCACGCCGGCCACATAGACCATACAGCGTCTCTCTACTTTATCTACTACCAAGGCGGTAGTTTTGTTGCGTTCCGACCATGCAATTGTTTCTGCGGCCCATTGACGCCATTTGGGCATCTGGCTCAGATATTCCTGTACAAAAGCATCGAGATCGTTTTGGGACTGATGAAGAGTGGTCGAAGCCCGGTCGATTTTTTCTTTGGCAGTAAAATAGTCCATCCGGGTTAGCGCGATTTCCGTTTCCTTAAGCAAGAGTTCCGCTTCGACCAGTGTGGAAAATACGGTTTTTCCACTGGGAAGAATAGCCGGATTTATACGGAGATCGCGGATGCGCTGACGAACTGCAATGACTTGAGTAAAAATGAGATGGTTAAGCGAGTCTTGGACCGCGTATGACCGAATGGTCGCTCGTCGTGCCAGTTCGAGACCGGCTTGGGCCGTGTCCGAAACCGTTTGATAATTACGCAGGAAGGACCATTCGGTATTTTCCTGACGCCACTGGCGCATGGCTTCGGTGTGTATGGCTTCGGCGGCGGCCAGCATGTCCGGAGTGTAAAGATGGGCGCGAGCCAGACGGGCGCGGCTCAGACTCTGTTGAAGATATTCGATTTTTCCGATAGGGGGTTTGGGAGTTAAAAAGTAGAGGGCTACAAAAACGAGAAGGCTAACGAAGGCTGCTCCGATAGCGATCTTAAGCAAGACTCGCTTCATGGTGTCGGTATCCTGTGGAGAGAGGTACCTGTTTTGATAAAAAAACCCCTCGATCTACGGAGGGCCGTGTACGGACCAGGCAGATCGAGGGGCGACACTACGGATTACCCGCGGCTGAGGCCTTGCTTCTTGGCAATGGCGTCATTGAGTTCCTGGATAATCTGATTGGTCTTGTCCAGACCGGCTTTGAGGCGGTCACGGGCAGGCAGCCACTGATTGTTGGCCGTCATGCCGTCGGCTTCCGTGATACCGGCTTCGACCGACATGAGGTCGTTTTTGATGGCTTCGAGGGCTTCTTTGGACTCTTTACCCTTCGGAGCCTTGGCGAGCAGTTCGTTCGCCGTCGTCAGCGCCGTCTGGGTATCGGTCTTCAACTGAGCCACTTCGGCCATGACCTTTTGCTTGTTTTCGGCAGCCAGTGTCCCGGACTGCTTGGCACCCGCGGAGGCGCTCTTCAGCAGCACGGAGGCCCGGTCGTAATTACGGAACAATACAAACTTGGCGTTCTGAGTTTCGATTTCCGCGTTAGCCGCGTTCAGCGAGTCGGACGCGGCCTGGAATTCCGCCGTAGCGTACGTCTCTGCCTCGGCCGTTTTGGCCGCTTCGATGTCGGCCTTAGCCGCATCGACTTCTTGCTGCGGCACTTCGGCGCAAGCGACCAGAAGGCTTACCGCCGCAAAAGCACTCAGAAGCGTAAGAGTCTTCTTGGTTTGCATAAAAAATCTGCCTCCTATGACAGATGTTACGTCCTGCGACGTAATGTGATAAAAAACCGAGGACAATTTTTATCCTCGGAATGACTTGCACAGATCGCGTCCGTGCCTTTTTCTGTTACATTTGACGATAGGTCAAACACTATAATATAAAATTCGAATAAATTGTCAAGCGGATTTTATTGGGGTAATTCTGAATAGCCGAAGAACGATTTTCCCGCGTCAAAACGAGTGCGCAGATCCCCGTTATTCGCCTGACCTGAAATGCCCTGTCATCACCTCCTTGTGTGCGCTACACGGAGCGTTTTTTCCGTTCTTCCGCCCCAGCCGTCTTCGCCGGCACCGATCCGATAAGCGGTATTAAATCCGGCGCCAAATGCTTGAGCAACTGTACTGCAAGACCGCTTGTAAAATGGTACGCCGCCGCCGCCTCACCGGGCACGTATGTGGTTATCGTACCGTAAAATCGGTCTCCGATATAAAAAACAAATGTCGCCGTCCGGTTGATTACCAGCGATTCGTTGGCTTTTTCCTGTTTCCGGGTGATCGTAAACCGGTTGTCACCCGTGCCTGTTTTTCCGCCCACCCGTATCTGCTGCCCATCGGTGTCCGTAAACGTATTCCGGATACGCTGGGCCGTTCCTTTCTCCACGACGCCTGCCATCGCCTCGCGCGCTGCGGCCGCCACCTCAGGCAACAACACGCGCTCCCCTTTTGCCGGAACCGATTTGAGCAAGGTCTCATACGGCGTTCCGGCGGCAAAGTGCAGTTCGGAAAGACGCAACGTAGGCTGCCGAACTCCGTCGTTCAACAAAACACCTACCAACTCCGCCAAAGCAGCAGGACGATCCGCTGAACTCCCTATCGACGTGGCGTACGAGGGAACCAGTGACTCGAATGGATAACCCAGACGCTTCCAGGAACGATGCACCTCCAGAAAGGCTTCTACCTCCAACATGGTGCGAATTCGGCTATCCTGCGCATTTTTGTGCCGTGTCTTGAACAGCCAGTCGTATACCGCCAGACGCTCCGCCCGGCTGGCCTCGATGACCTGTTTTAATCCGGCCTGCGGCTGCTGTCTCAAAAACCACAGCGTCCACAACTCCAACGGGTGAATCCGTGCCAAATATCCCCGGTCCGCCAACGAAAAACTCTCCGGACCATAGCGATCGTACAAGTCCCGAATCGTGCGGTCTCCGATCTCGGCATTCGGAAGCTCCCCCCGGATAAACTCCGCCAAGGCCTCCGAGCCAGCCTCCGGGTTAAGCGTTCGAAAAATCACCGTCAACCGCAACGGTGTTATCTGACGCCCCGACAAGAGCAGTTCGAGCGCCTCTTGAGAGGATTTGCCTTCGTATTTGTTGAAAAACCGCCGCAGAAACGTATTGCCTTCGCGGTCGGCAAACTTCTCAAGATAGACCTGTCGGAGACTGTCTGGACCGCCCTCCATCAACAGCGCCGTCGAACCGGGAACTCGAAACATATAATAATGCACGATGTCGCGCATCATCCGGATAAAGACCAGATTGACCGAGTTGTGAAAAGCATCGCGGACCGTCAGAGCTCCACCGAATTGCTTATTATCAAAATTGCTGAATACGTGAAGCCCGCCACCGGTAAAAAACTTTTCTTTCGGACTGGTCGAATATACCCGGTTTAACGCCGCATCAAGCATGGCCGATAGCGATGTATCCGAGGCCGATGCCAGATATTGGAACGCCCACCGCGTCAAATGATCGCTCGGAGGAGCCGTCGCCGTGCGAAGTTCCTCCGGTGACCAGCCCGCATACTGGCCGTGCAAAAACGAAATCACCTCAAGATACGATACCAAGGTACGCAACTTGGCCGTAGACCCCAACTCTAACTTGGCCCCTTGGTTGATATCCAAGGGTTGATCCAGATTGTCCGCCTGTATACGCAGCCAGTTGGCTTCTTCGCCGCGCTCGTAGAGCGTAAAACTGTAAATCACCTTGTTCAGATCGTTCGAACCGAGCAGTCTATGCCCTAAAAGCCCCGCCGAAGCCGCATAGGCCGGTTCGTCCAGCCGGCCGAGTACTTCCACGATGCGCTCCTGAACGTTGCGATCCAGCGAACTGACGACCGAAACGTCCATCCGATCCAATTCATAAAGCCGTTCCACTCCGAGTTGACTCATCAGATGGGTTCGCACGGCGTTTATGGCCTTGCGCTCGGTAAAAGAGTACGGCTCCGGTCTGGGCGCTTGACGCTTAGGCGTGACTTGCGTCGTCAACAACAGTCGCGCTACGACGGGTGTAAAAACCCCTTCGTCGGCCATCATTCGGATGTATTCGTCCGTCTGCTTCGCCAGCGCTTCGGGTCCGGAAAGCAAATAGGTCGACGGCGCGCGCTGTGCGATAAACAGACTCAACACTTGGCGATACGTTTTTGCCCATGCATACGGATCGTGTTCCAGCGCCTCGTTCTGGGGCAGAAAAAGTAGTGCATTTACCGAGTCGAAATCCGCTCCATACCAGAACCATAACGCATCTCCCAAACCGCTCACTTCGCCATACCCCGGCACGGCGGACAACGGAATCGAGTTCATGTAATCGAGTACGATCTGTCTGCGCGCGTCTACGGTAAACTCTCCCTTGTGGTAGGCGCGTAACGACGCCGAAATCATCTGCATGACCTTATCTCTGGGAGACGAGGTGCGACCGCCCGGAGAATGCCGAAATTTCTCGATCTGTGTCGCCAAGGTGCTGCCACCCGTTACTCTCCAGTTTGGGTTTACCTTGTTGACCATGTAGTCGAACCCAGCCTTGGCCAACCGGTCCCACTCAATGGCCGGATTGCGTGTCGGCGGTCCCGGATCGAGCAGTTCGCGGTTTTCGATAAACAACAGACTGGCGGTGACAAGCGGCGGAATATCCCGGAAGGAGGTATATACCCGTTGCGGATACGCACCGTTGAAAATTTCGGTTCCTCCTTGATCGAGAATGCGAAGCCCCATCTGGCTCTTTTCAGGGTATATGGGAAAAAACCCTTCGTCGATCAGCGAGGCGGCACGCGGCGAAAGACGTGCCTGCGAAGCCACTCGGTAACCGCGTTCCCGCAACCGTCGAACAAACGCAGGCAACTGCACGTATCCCGCTCGCTCGTTGTACGGCCCCGTCTTAGGAAACCGAATAAACGGACTTGCGCCGGGCGCGCTCGTATAGGTAGCCTCCCGCGCAATACGAGAAAAGATGCCGGCCTGAAGCCGCGAAGTATACAGTTCGTAACCCAGACCCGCCAGCAGCCCGGCCAGCAACACAAACACCACAATCCGAAAAATACGGATACGCGGACGACGCACCAATGTCACATTCTGTCTGAGCGCAACAGGAAGCTGTGTCATAGACCCTCTTCGATTAAACCCATTTCCACCCTTGTAGACGGCTCCATCGGAAGAAAGTCACATGACCGTAAAAAAAATACTAAAAAGATAGTATTTCTTTTCAAGCAAAACGGTTTTAGTTATGCTCCACACTCGGTAAGAACGGGGTGTAAAGACCACTATCCCGTTCTTACCCTTGATCGCCTGATATTCAGGCAATCCAAAATCCAAAATCTGTATCAGAAAGGAACCCATTATGTCCCCCCTTTCCATCCCGTGGCGACCCCGGGTGCTGATGCAGGGACGCGTGTTCCGTCTGCCCGTAACGGCGGACCAAGATGATGTCTCGCTCGATGCTCCCGGAATCCCGGTGATCGATTCTCGCTGGGATGCCCGCGATTCGGCCCGGTATTTCTATCTGCGTTCCCCCGGCGAACCCGGAGACTATACCCTTACCACCCGGCAAGCGGACCGAGCCGTTTCCGTGGTCGTTCAGGTACGAACCTTAAACCAGTTGCGTACCTTTCATACATACAACGGCGCCGTATGGCCACGCCGATGGCCGCTTTACGGAGACTGGGAGTCGGTCAAAGCCCGCCAGACCCTTCAGGACATGCCGCGTCCTAAGGCCATAGCCGCGGGTCCCCTGCGTTGGTGGGCCAGCCAGCCGGACAACGTGCTCTGGCGTCAGTTTCCGTATCCGGAATTTCCACAGGCACACTTTGTCAACGTCACCCAGGGATGCCCCCGGTGCGGAACCGCCATCTTTCGATATGGCGGATTCTATCCTTGGAAACGCAACCATCTGCCGCTCGACTTTCGGTCCGTTTGTCCTTCGTGTCAGGCGGTTTTTCCGGACAACGACATCCTCGACGACGACTACACGAGCGGCAAAGCGCCGGACGACGGATTTGGCTATTTCGACACCGAAGGGCATATCTATCTGTTTGCCGCCACGTATCATCGTGATCAGTTGATGCGGTTTGATAGAGGCATGCAACTGCTGACCGCCTCCCTGCGCACGGGCCCGTTTGATCTCGACGTTGCGCGTCGTCTTGCCGTGATGCTTGTTCGCTACGCCGTCGATATCCTTTACGTAGCCGCGGCCCCTCAGTTCCGGTACGGCCCTTCGATGGGTACGGAACAACCGTGGCACTGGGGGCAACCCGACTGGTCCGACGATCCGGATCCGGTGGCCAGCCTCAAAGCCAAAGGGATGCGGAGATACTGTATCGATATCCCCTATGTCTGCGAAACGCTGGCTCTGGCCTACGATACGATTTGGCCGCTGATCCGAAACGACCAGGAAATCGCGGACCGCGCGCAGACGCTCGGCGCGCCGGTACAAAATCCCGGAGACGTAGTTTGTCTTATCGAAGAGATGCTGGCCTGTCAGTTACAGTGTATCATGGACCGCGGCGCGCGGAGCAACCTGCCGAGTGAAAGCATGGGCGCGCTCGTCTTGCTTCGTGGGCTGGATCGACCCGATGCCGGCCCCGTTATGGATTGGCTCTATGACGAAGGTCCGGATCGGCTACGTGTGTTCTGCACAAACGATTTTCTGCCCGACGGCGCGCCGCCGGAAGCCACGGGTGGGTACAACGGAATTCACACTATGGGGCTTTTCGCGCTCGAATACCATCTCCGGCATCTGCGCCGCCAACACCCCGACGCCTACCCCGTCTCTCGCTATCCATCGCTGGTAGACGATCCTCGCGCCGCCCGTGTGGCGCGTCAGCCACACGAAATGACCGTGCTTGGCAAGTCGTGGTTTCAGTACGGAGACGGCGGCGCGCCGGGTAGTATGGCGCTACACGGTCAAGCCGTTGGCGCGCTGTCCACGCTGCGGTTTGAAGAACCCGTTCTCCTGCCAGGACTTGACGCCTACACGATAGACCGCGCCGCCGATTTTACGGCCGATCCCATCGTTGCCGACATCCGGGAGGCCGCCATCCGCAAAATCCCCCGCCGTATCGGAACCACGCTCCACGACGGGGTGGGCATCGCCATACTCAGAACGCAAGAGACGCCGGAACGCGCGGCGCTTGCCGTCTCCTACGGCGATGTGACCGTCCACCGCCACATGGACTTGCTCGACGTCCAGCTTTTTGCCTTCGACCGTCCGTTTCTTACCGATCTCGGCTACCCGCAGTCATGGGCGACGATCCGGAAATGGGAAGGCCATTGGGCTACACACAACACGGTCTGGGCCGTCATGCCCGGCGCAGCCCCCCCCAGCGTGGCAGGACGCGGTCGCCTGATCCGAACGCTTTTTACCGACGGGTTACAGATACTCGACCTTGAAGCCGAACGCCGCGTATGGGATGCCGAACATCGCCGTTGGGCACGCCCCGGTGGTCTATTCCGAAGACTCATCGCCCTTGTGGAGACCGACGGCGCGGGGGTTGCCGTGATCGACTTGTCGCGCATCCGGGGCGGAACCGAACACTGGCGCGTCTGCCGGGGGCTTCAGGGATCGTTCGACACCACCGGTCCCTTCTTCGTACCACGCCCCGGAACCGCCGCCGGACCGGACGGACGGCGTGGCGACGTCGAATCGCTCGCCGTACCCGACTATGCCGGGCTTGCATGCATGGACGACATTTCGACGGCTGCCGCGCCGTCCGCGTGGCAAGGTACATGGACCTCGCGTATAGAACCGGCCGTCCATCTCGATCTATATCAGATCGGCGTCAATCCTTCGACCGAACTTATGAACGCCCGGTCCACCGCCATGATGGGTACTCCGGAGGAGTCCGCCTATGTGTTCCGAACTTTGTTGTGGCGGCGCAACCCGTTGAATGAACGCGACACCACCCGGGTCGATCTCGTGATGGAACCGCGTGTCGGAGCGGCGACATTGGCCGGCGTATCCGCCATCGCCGCCGTACAGGGCGATCCATACGCCACGGGCGTAGCGCTGTCCACCCGCAACGGAAAACGCATCACGGTGTATTGGTCGCCGGAAGGCCGCGAAGACGCAGAAACCGGTTTTGCCGACGGGACCACGATGACCGGACCGCTTGCGGCGGTCGTCGACGACCGGATCATGACGACCGGCGTATCTCGTGTCGTCCGAAACGGTACGACATATACAACGCGTGGGGTGAAAACAGGGCGTATTACGGCGCTTTCACGGATGGAGCGAACGATAGAAACGGAAGGTCTCGACGGTATTTCGGCTGGCGATCGCATCCTGATCAATCCCGACGGGCGGGGGCATAACTATGGAGTGGAAAGGGCGGAGACGTTGCCCGATGGCCGTCTTCGACTGACGCTCGACGTGGTGTCGGTGTTGGGAAGGGCCAATGTGTTGTCGTACGATGAGGATGTGATTGAACTTGGTACGACCATTATGGCACGGACCGGCAATCTGGACGGCACGCGTCTGCTCTCGGAAACGACGGAGCTATGGGCGGAAATCGAAGAAGCCGGTAACACAGAGCCGGAACATACGACGATCCGGCTCAAACCGGGCAAACGGACCGTACAGTTCGTTCCTGGCGACGCTGTGTGCGTGGTGGACTACGTGGAAGGCGATACGGTACGTTTTGAGCCTACGGAAGAGGCTTGAAGACTAAAGAACGACACGTTGGGGTAGGAAATGGTTTATTCCACCGATTTTTTGAGCAGCCATACATAACCGGGGCTTATCCACATAAGGCGTTTCAGCGCAAACGCCGCCAGCGTAGTCCGGACGCCGGGAGCGATCATATAGCCCGCATGGTATCGTTCCGGTTCGCGAATGATGCGCAACGTGTAGTCGCATATTTCGAAACGTCGTGCCAGCCACTTGAGACCCCAGTACGAATACAATTTTTCTTCGTACCGGTTGGCGCGCCCGGCCAACCGCACATAAGGATGGGCAAGCGCACGGGGCACGACCGAAAGCAGGGGCAGGTCGTGGTGGGGTTCGATCCATCTCAGCCGGTTGGTCGCCGCGAAATAACAGACACCGCCCGGTCTGAGTACCCGGTATATCTCGCTCATCATCTTTTCCGGATCGGGGACGTGCTCGTAGACCTGCGTACTGATCGCCACGTCGAACGACCGGTCCGGAAAGGCAAGATCAAGCGCGCTTCCCGTTTCAAACCGGAGATTTTCGCGCGCATAGGTTTTTTGCGCATCCCGGATAGCTTCCTCGTCTATGTCGATACCGACGACCGAACGTAGCCGACCGGCCAGACTGTCGCTGATGATGCCCGCCGAGGCGCCGATGTCCAGCGCGTCGAGATGCTTCAGTCCTTCCGCGCCAAAGTGATCTTCGAGCACTGCCAGAAGCGTCCGGGCTTTGCGCTCGCGTCCCTCTACGTCGTATGCTGTCTCCCCAGCGTCCAAGGTATCTTTGTTGGGTATGTTTTCCATGAAGATCAATTCCCGAAAACGGGTGATGCGATCTCTTCGAAATGTTGTTCCCGGTCTTCGCCGTGAACAAGGATGGCCGTATAGCGTTTTCCGTGTGAATTGAGTTTTACCTGCCGTACGGAAGTGGGGATGTAGCGGAGCGTCAGGCCACATCGTCGGCGTGTGGAGGGGTTGGGCAGACTGCCGTGTACGAGCATCCCGTGGTGAAGCGACATTTCTCCCGCCCGGAGTACCATATCGACGGCACGCGCCTCGTCTTCCGGAGTCATCGTCAGTTCCTGATTGATGCTGAGCAGATTGCCTTCACGTTCCGATTTTCCGTGTTCGTGTATACCTGTTGTGTGTGTACCGGGAATGACCTGCATACAGCCGTTTTCGGTATCGCTGTCGTCGATGGCCAGCCATGCCGTAAGCGCGTCGGGCGGCTCCAGTCCCCAGTAGGTAACGTCTTGATGCCACGCGACAAACCGGTGGCTTGGTCCGTATTTGCAAAAAAAATGCGTACCCAACAGCAGGATGTTTGGACCTATGATCGAGGAGATGCTGTCGAGAATGCGGGGATCGCGGGCAATGTCCCATACGAACGAACGATCCAGATGCCGGTCCAGTAGTCCGATCTGGCTTTTTTCACGGCCTTCTTCTGCTTCGAGTCGGTCGAATTCGGCGCGTATCCGTACGATTTCCTCCGCTTCCATCACGGGAATAGGGCTGAGATAGCCTTTGCGGGAAAACGTTGCAATCTGTTGCGGGGTCAGTTTCATTTTTTCCTTCCAACGGCGGAACCCCCTCAGCTTGGTGCGGGGGGTTGATTACAAACCTTTATCGCCTACCCGTAAATTCCTAACCGAAAATCCCTGCATCGCACTGCGCTATTCGCGGAACGGGAAATCAATCGGATCTCCCCTCTTAAACAAATATCTTGCTTTTGACCTCAGCCGTCAAGCGGGTACCCAAATACTGAAAATTCCTCACTAACGATGATCGCAGACCGTGGTTTTCGGATTTCACCGCCGAGAGAGGGTTCAAAGTTGACCCACCAGACTTCACCTCGTTGCATC
>Ga0194132_10007125_pt1 | contig 16892 bp, 15 predicted proteins | sample TA2KigOf80mmetaG_FD_148612 | JGI IMG/M metagenome (GOLD analysis project Ga0194132, IMG submission 148612) | Freshwater microbial communities from Lake Tanganyika, Tanzania - TA2015054 Kigoma Offshore 80m | ecosystem: Environmental > Aquatic > Freshwater > Lake | place: Tanzania: Lake...
ACGCTGGCCACCTTCTTCGTCGGCCTGTCGCTGGGGCAACTGCTGTGGGGGCCGCTGGCCGACCGCTACGGGCGCCGCGGCCCGATGCTCGCGGGGCTCGCGCTGTTCACGCTGAGTTCGGCCGCCTGCGCGATGGCGACTTCCGTCGATGCGCTGATCGCGCTGCGCTTCTTCCAGGCGGTGGGCTCGAGCTGCGGCATGGTCATTGTGCTGGCGATCGTGCGCGACTGCTTCCCGCCGCAGGGCGCGGCGCGCATGCTGGCGCGGCTGATGCTGATCATGGGGGTGGCGCCGGTGTTCGCGCCGCTGCTGGGCGGGCAGGTGCTCACCTGGTTCGGCTGGCGCGCGATCTTCTGGTTCGTCGCCATCGCCGGCGCCGCGTGCTTCGTGTCGATCGCGCTGCAGCTCAAGGAAACGCGCCCCTTCGACACGCATGTGCCAAAGAACATGTTCGCCGTGTTCGCCGGCTTCGGCGCCATCCTGACGCACCGGCGTTTCGTCGGCTATGCGCTTACGCGCGGCAGCGCCTATGCCGGCATGTTCGCCCTCATCACCGGCTCGCCGTTCGTGTTCATCGAGTTCTTCGGCGTGCCGCCGCAGTACTTCGGCTGGGTGTTTGGCGCCGCGGCGGCGACCATGATCGCCTCCTCGCAACTGAACGGGCCGCTGCTGCGGAAATTCTCCCCGGAGCAGCTGCTCGGCCGCACTATGCTGGTCACCCTGACTGCAGGGCTTCTGCTGGTGGCCGCGGCGCTGCTGTTTTCCGGCTTCGGGCTGTGGGGGCTGCTCGCCATCATGATCCCGCAACTGTTCTACAGCGCCACGCTGGGGCTGGTGCAGCCGCTGGCCGCCTCGCAGGCCATGGCGCCGTTTGGCGCGCGTGCCGGCGCGGCCTCGTCGATGTTCGGCTGCTTGTCCTTCATGATGGCGGCGATGGCCAGTTCTTCGGTGAGCTACTTCCATGACGGCAGCATCCTGCCCATGACCGGCACCATCGCGGCGGCAGGGACGCTGGCCTTTCTCGCCCACCACGTGCTGGCGCGTCCGCGCGCGGGCGACGCGGGGGCGCCGGCCGCGCATTGACGGGTTGCGGAAGAGGGGGCCGCAGCCCGTTGATCCCCGGCGTCGGAGGTAGTTGGGCAGTGCTTCCCTCCGAGGGGCATGGGGGTTATGACGGAACCCGGGTGTCGGAGAGCGCTCTTCAACCCCTGCTGGTGGACACTTTCCGGGATAATTGGCCCCCATGAACGCCCCTGACGAGAACGCAGAATTGCATGCCCAAGCGCACGCCGGGTCCGCTCCGGCGACCGGCCGCCGCTCGGCCGAGCGCGCGCGCATCGAGGCCAACAAGCTTGACAAGCGCCTGGCTCGCCTGACCGGCCAGGCCATCCGCGACTTCGGCATGATCGCCGCGGGAGACCGCGTCATGGTCTGCCTGTCCGGCGGCAAGGACAGCTACGGCATGCTCGATGTACTGCTCAGGCTGCGCGAGCGCGCGCCCATCGACTTCGACGTCGTCGCAGTCAACCTCGACCAGGGCCACCCGGGCTTCCCCAAGCACGTGCTGCCCAACTACCTGAAGGGCATGGGCATCCCGTTCCGCATCGAGGAGCAGGACACCTACTCGGTGGTCAAGCGCGTGCTGCCGGAGGGCAAGACGCTGTGCTCGCTGTGCTCGCGGCTGCGCCGCGGCGTGCTGTACCGCCTCGCCGGCGAATTGGGCGCAACCAAGATTGCGCTCGGCCACCACCGCGACGACATCATCGAGACCTTCTTCCTCAACCTTTTCTTCGGCGGCAAGCTGAAGTCGATGCCGCCGAAGCTCGTCTCCGACGACGGCCGCCATGTGGTGATCCGCCCCATGGCCTACGTGTCTGAGCGCGACCTCGAGACATGCGCCGGACTGCGCGGCTTTCCCATCATTCCCTGCGACCTGTGCGGCTCGCAGGAGAACCTGCAGCGCAAGCAGATCAAGCGCATGCTGCGCGAATGGGAGAAGCTCTTTCCCGGCCGCATCGAGAGCATCTTCAACGCGCTGTCGCGCGTCACGCCCTCGCACCTGCTGGACCGCGCGCTGTTCGATTTCGCGGCGGTGGCCGCGACCGGCCAGCCCGATCAGGCGGGCGACCGGGCATTCGACGGCGACGAGGAGTTCGGCAGTTTCGCCACCGTGCCGGTGACGGTGCTGCCGGTGGCCCTGCGAAATCCGGCCTAGCGGCGCCCCGCCAACGTGGATCCAACCCCGGGATGACCCGGGACACCGATCAACAGCGGCCAGCCCAGGTGAAATCGGGTCGGGAGAAAGAGGTTGACCCGCTCGCCACCGTATCCCCATACTATTCCGGCAGCCACGCTGGACGGACCGAGCAGGAGCAGTCGCATATCATCCGGATTTCGAGGAGGAGTCGTGGACAGCGCGACCGAAAGTACCGCTTCACTGGCGGAATTGCTGCGCAGCGGGTTTCAGCCCCATCTCATGCCCCGGCACAGGAAGGGATTGCAGCGTTTCAGCTACAGGCAGCCGGAGCTCGGCGAAGGCAAGCGGAAGTCCCTTACGCGGCTGTGTACCACCGACATGATTTACAGCGCGATGCACATGCTGCAGGAAGGCGGCGACGCGCCGCTGCACCTGCACGCGGCAATGGACCAGGTGTGGTTCGTCATCCAGGGGTCGGCCGTCTTCCAGGACGGGGACGGAAACACGCACAAGCTGAATCAGTTCGACGGGATCTGCGTTCCGCGTGGCACGGCCTATGGGTACCGCATGGACGGTACGACCCCGCTGCTGCTGCTGCAGTTCGTGGGGCTGAACGCCAAGGCGAAGAAGAACACGCTGAAGTTCATTGGCGCGAAAAGCAATGCCGCGGTCCAGGACGTGACGAGTGCGAGAACCGATCTGTATGATGCAATGACGCGAGGGTAGCCGTTCATGCCGGCGGGCGCCGGCCCTCCGGAACGGAGAATGAAATGCGTGCCGAGTCGGGCTGCCTCTTCCGCCACGCTGCCGATGCGAATCCCGATTCCCAACAGATGCGGGGCGCGGCGCGATGGCAACCGGTACCGCGGAGTGGTAGCAACGGAACTACAGTGGCAGCCATACCATCATCCTAGAGGAGGAATGAACATGATTGACATGTTTTCGTTATATCGACCGCTGGCTCGGGCACTCTTGGTCCTGGCGACCACACTGGCCGGATCGGCAGTCGCGCAGGAATTCCCGGCGCGGCCCATTACGCTGGTGATCTCCCCCGGCCCGGGTTCGGGCCAGGACCTGCTCGGACGCAAGGTCGCCGAGAAGTTCAAGGAGCGCGTCGGCCAGCCCATGGTCGTTGAGAACCGCCCCGGCGGCAATGCCTTCATTGCCATGAACCACGTCGCGCAGGCGAAGCCCGACGGGTACACGCTGCTGCTCTATGTGAGCATCTACATCGCCAATCCGCTGGTGCAGAAGTCCTTCACCATCGACCAGATCAACGATTTCAGCCATATCATCCGGCTGGTGCTGACGCCGGGCTATTACATCGCCACCGGGTCCGCGCCGTACAAGACGATGCACGAGATGTTCGCCTGGGCCAAGGCCAACCCGGGCAAGCTGGCGATGGCCTTCCCGGCCATCAACACGCAGATGGACGCCACGCTGATGTTCGACGAGCTGGGAATTACCATCAACCCCGTGCTCTACCAGGGCACCGGCGGCACCATGATCAGCAACCTGCTTTCCGGCGAAGTGCAGATGGCGCAGACCGCCTACTCGGTGGTCCGCCCCCATCTGGACAGCGGCAAGCTGCGCGTGCTGGCCGTCCTTTCGCCCAAGCGCTTTCCCATGACGCCGGACGTGCCCGCCATGGGCGAAATCTCACCGCAAGTCACCATGGTCCCGAATGCCATCGGTGTCTCGGGGCCGAAGGGGATGCCCAGGCCCATCGTCGACAAGTTGAATGCCGAATTCAACGCCATCATGAAGGACCCCGCCATCAGCGAATGGTCCTGGAAGTCCTTCTGGTCTGAGCCGAGCGGCGGCACGCCGGAAGAATGGCGCGAGACGCAAGTGAAAGAGCGCGAGCGCTATGTCAGGGCGGCCCAGAAGATGGGGCTGAAACCGCAGTAGCGCTTTGTGCAATCCGCTTGGCGCCGCGTGGCGGCGCATGGGCTCGGCCGAGTCCCAGTTGAGGGCATGGCCGGGCCGGCGCCTGGCCTTGCCGTCCTGCCCGCAAGTGCATCGCGGATCCGATTCTGCCGGCGTCGCCGGCGCATCCTGCGGAATCGAATCAGGGAGGCGCAATGAAGAACGGCTTGCACGTCATGGACAGCGATCTCCATCTGATGGAGCCCGACGACCTGTGGGACCGCTTCCTCGACAGCGCGTGGAAACCCCAGGCGCCGAAGTTTTCGCACAACCCGCTGTTCCCCAAGAGCACCACCAACAAGACCATGATGGTGCAGGGACAGGCCATTCCTGCCTATCACCAGCACGCGGCAGCTGTGGGCAACATCAGCGCCCTCGAGCGGCGCACGGTGGCGAGCAATGCCCACTACCAGCTCGCAATGGAGCGCGGCTTCGACCCCGAAACACACCTCGCGGCGATGGACCTCGAGGGCATCGACATCGGCGTGCTGTACGCGACGCGGGGCCGCCAGATCCTCTGTGCCGATCAGCTCGAGCCCGGCTATGCCCTGGCGCTCTGCCGCGCCTACAACAATTGGACCCATGATTACGTCCGATTGAACCCGCAGCGGATGCGGCTCGCCGCGCAGGTGCCGTTTCACGACGCGCGCCTGGCTGCGGAAGAGGCGCGCCGCGCGGCTACTGAGCTGGGGGCCGTGGCCATCGTCGGCGTGCCCACGCCGGTGAACGGCCGCGTTCTGCACGATGAGTTCTTCGACCCGCTCTGGGCCGAGGTCGAGCGCCTCGGCATCGCCGTGGGCTTCCACCCCACCGGCGCCTCGTCGCTCAAGGCCGACATCGGCATGCGCTATGCGGGACACACCGCGTTCTTCCCCATTTCGCACGCGGCGCGCAACCCCATGGAGAACATGCTCGCCCTCGCGTCGCTGTCCATGGGCGGGGTGTTCGAGCGTTTCCCGGGCCTGCGGGTGGCGTTCCTCGAGAGCACCTGCGGCTGGCTGCCCTGGTGGCTCGAGCGCCTCGATGACCAGTGGGAGAAGTACGGCAGCGGTTGCGAGGTGAAGCTCTCGGCGAAACCGAGCGAATACTTCTTTCGCAACTGCTACGTCGCCACCGACGCCGATGAGGAGCAACTGGCTCGCGTCATCGACCAGATCGGCGACGAGCATATCGTTGTTTCAACCGACTATCCCCATGCAGACGGCATCTTCCCCGAGGCGACCAACAACTTTCTCGCCATGAAGGGGGTGAGCGAGGCATCCAAGCGCAGGATCCTGTGGGACAACTGCGCGCGGCTCTACGGGATCGACGCGGCGAAGTGAGCCCGCGACGGGGCAGCGCGCGCGCTGTCGAGCACGGGGAGAGCCGCGCCGACCATCGCAATCGTGCCAGGGACCCTTGGTGCGCCTAACAATGCGACGGGATACTCCTCGCGCTCGCCTGCTTCAAGAGCCCCTGATGGCAATTCTGTCAGGGGCTCTTAGAATGTTTCCTTGAGACCGGACTGGCCGGGCCCATCAAGGGAGAGGGGGAAATGATACGGGGCACAGCATGGGTTGCGTGCGCCATGTTCGCATTGGCAGGCGCGGGCGCCGCCGACGCGCAGGCGCCGACTGAAGTGTTCATCGCCGTCGATACCGGGCGCAGCAGGAGCGATGGCGGCGGCAGCGTTCCCGTGCAGCAGCGCGCCATCCTGATGCTGCCGGGCTCGCCCACGGATGCCTCGCTGCTGTATTTCCGCGGGCTTCCCGGCTACATGCTGCTCAATTCGCTGCAGGACAAGGGCCGCAACCTCGGTTGGCTGGGCAAGGGACTGCCGGACTTGATGAAGGCGGGTATCGCCCTGGTGCTGGTGGACTGCCCGACCGACCAGTGGGGCGAGAACCCGCGCCCGCCGGCCACCAACTGCCACAACGACTACCGCTCCTCCAGGGCCCACGCCGACGACGTGCGCAAGCTCATGGCGCGGCTGCGCGAGCAGCACGGGCTGAAGCGCTTCTTCATCCTCGGCCACAGCATCGGCTCGGTGAGCTCGCGCTGGCTGGCCATCAACCTGGGCAAGGATGAGATTGCCGGCACCATCCACTCGGCAACCATCAACGTGCCGGGCGCGCTGCGCGGTCCGCTGTTCACCATGCTGGGCACGGTGTCGTCCGACTTCCCGCGCCGCGCCGCGGGCGCCCCGATGCTCCACCTCCACAACGAGCGCGACGCCTGCCGCGTCACTCCCTACCCGATGGTGAAGGCCTACGCCGCCGACAACCTCGTCACGGTGCGCGGCGGCCTCGAGGAGGGGGATCCCTGCGGCGGCGGCCACCTGCATTCGCACCATGGACGCGAGACCGAGGCGGTGCGCGCCATCATCAACTGGATCAGGACGGGCACGGTGGAGCGCGTGGTGGGGGAATGAGGTAAGTTCACAACAATCGGCCGCAGCAATAAGGCGCGGCGCCATGGGGCAACGAGGAGATTTCACATGCTGGACCTGCGCATTGACAACGCGACACTGATTGACGGCAGCGGTGCGCCGCGGCGTCACGGCGCCCTCGGCGTGACGGACGGCCGCATCGTCGCCGTCGGCGCGGTGCCCGAGGCCGCAGCCCGGACCATCGACGCCGGCGGTCGCGTGCTGGCGCCGGGCTTCATCGACATACACACCCACTATGACGCGCAGGTCTTCTGGGACCCGACGCTCGCGCCCTCGAGCCATTACGGCATCACCACCATCGTCGGCGGCAACTGCGGTTTCTCGGTAGCGCCGCTGGCCGGCAGCGGCACCGGCGACTACCTGATGCGCATGCTGTCGCGCGTCGAGGGCATGCCGCTCGAGTCGCTCCAAGCCTGCTCCGACTGGGGCTGGTCGGGCTTCGGCGAGTACCTCGATCGCTTCGACGGCAGGCTGGCCATCAACGCCGCCTTCATGGTCGGCCACTCGGCGCTGCGCCGCTCGGCGATGGGCCCGCGCGCCAACACCGATGCGGCAACGCCCGCCGACCTCGCCCGCATGCAGGCGCTGCTGCGCGAGTCGCTGGCCTCAGGCGGCATGGGTTTCTCAACCACCATCTCGCCCGCCCACAGCGACCCCGACGGCAACCCGGTGCCCTCGCGCCTCGCCGACCGCGCCGAGCTGCTGGCGCTGGCCGGCGTGGTGCGCGATTTCCCCGGCACCTCGATCGAATTCTCGCTCGACGTGCAGCAGCCCTTCACGCCCGAACAGATGCAGCTGATGACCGACATCTCGCTTGCCGCCGGCCGCCCGCTGAACTGGAATGCGCTGCTGCCCAGCGCGCGCGCGCCCGAGCTCTTCCGCGCGCAACTTGCCGCCAGCGACTACGCCGCGCAGCAGGGCGCGCGCGTGTTGCCGCTGGTGGTGGTCAAGCCCGGCGACCTGCGGCTCAATTTCACCAGTTGCTTCGTGCTGGATATCCTGCCCGGCTGGGCCGAGATCCTGCATGTGCCCAAGGCCGAGCGCATGCGCGCCCTGTCGGATCCGTCGGTGCGCGCCATGCTGCGTGCCGGCGCGGAGGAAGCGCCGCCCAACCAGCGCGCCACCCTGGCGAACTTCCATGAGTGGACGCTGGGGGAGACCTTCAGCCCGGACACTCGGCCGCACCAGGGCAAGGTGCTGGGCGACGTCGCCAGGGCCGCCGGCAAGACGCCGCTCGACATGATGCTCGACATCGCGCTTGCCGACGAGCTGAAGACCACCTTCGTGCTGCCGCGCCGCCACAACGATGCCGAGAGCTGGCGCGTGAGGAGCGAAGTCTGGCGCGACCCCCGCGCGCTGATCGGCGCATCGGACGCCGGCGCCCACCTCGACATGACCGACAGCTTTGCCTTCTTCCCGCAGCTGTTGTCGATCGGCGTGCGCGAGAAGCAGCTGATCGGGCTGGAGGATGCCGTGCGCCAGATCACCTCGCGCCCGGCGCAGCTGATGGGGTTCTCCGACCGCGGCGAGCTGAAGCCCGGCTACCGCGCCGACCTCGTCATCTTCGACCCCGATACCGTCGGCCACGGCCCGCTGCACATGCGCTTCGACCTCCCGGCCGGCGCCGGCCGCCTGTTCGCCGAGGCCACCGGCGTCGGCCATGTCATCGTCAGCGGGACCGAGATCTTCCGCGACGGCTGGTTCCAGGGCGTGTTCCCCGGGCGCGCGCTGCGCTCCGGGCGCGACTCGCGCACGCCGCCGATGCGCGAGGCAGGGTAGCCGCAGCCCATGGCCGCCGGGTAGCGGGAAAGGCCTTCGCCTGACGGCATCGTCATTCGGCGTGCGGTTCCGTTAAGTCTCCTCCGCAAGCGCGGGCACGATCATGCTCTACCGATTCGCCGCCGATGGGGTGCTGCTGCTCCACCTGGCCTTCATCGCCTTTGCGCTGGTCGGTGCGGCGCTGGCGGCGCGCTGGCCCTGGATTGTCGCAATCCACCTGCCGGCCGCTGCCTGGGGCTTCTTCGTCGAGCTCAGTGGCCGCGTCTGCCCGCTCACGTACGTCGAGAACCACTTTCGCATTAGAGCCGGGCAGTCGGGCTATGCCGAGAGCTTCATCGAACACTATCTGCTGGCCATCATCTATCCCGAAGGCCTCACGCGCGAAATCCAGTTTGCTCTTGCCGCGCTGGTGGTGCTGGTCAATGCCGGGATCTATGGCTGGCTCATCCGCCGCCACCGGGCATCGAAGCGCGCGAGGGTCTGATGGGTTCGACGCTCTGTTTCGATTCCCGTGGCGCTGCCCGCGCCTGGCACTGCGGCACGCTAATCGGCACCGATGGAACCCGATTCAGCTGTAAAGTTCAAGACGCTGCCGCAGACATTGCCGCTAGAATTTGCAGGCACGGTTGACGCAGCTCCAGGCGCGCGCCAGCGCAACTCGGAGATCCAAAGTACCCGAGTGCGCTGCGCTGTGCAGCAGGCTAATTCACCAAGGGAAGGAATTTCATGACCGGCAGCCGGATATTCGACATCCACCAGCATTTTGGCCTGGTGCAGGTCGCTCAAGGACCTGCGATGCCGGATGCGGAGTGGAACCTCGATCAGGACTACCGGCAGCGCATCGCCATCATGGATCGCTTCGGCATCGACCAGTGCGCGATGTCGCCCACCCAGCAATACGAGCGGCCCACCGGGCAGCCAGACACGCGCCGCTTCAATAACCTCGCCGCCGAATACAAGCGTCGCTACCGGGACCGCTTTCCCGTCGCGCTGGGGACCGTGGAACTGCTCCATGGAGAGAAGGAGGGCCTGGCCGAACTCGAGCGCATTGCCGGTGAGCTGAGGCTGGACGGGGTGGTCTGGCACCATCACTTCCAGGGCACGGCCATGGTCGACCGGCGCATGTGGCCGTTCCTGAAGAAGACGGCAGAACTGAAGCTGCCCGCGTTTGTCCACGTGATGGCCGAGTCAATGCTCGAGTCGGCCTGGCAGCTGGAAGTCCTCGCCGATGCTTTTCCGGAAGTCACGTTCATCGGCCTGGCCGGCATGACCCAGCTCACGCAATGCCGCTACCTGCTGGGCATCTGCAGGCGCTGCCCGAACATCCATCTCGACACGGCAGCGCTGTTTTCCCTGGGGCGGGTGCTCGAGGAATTCATCGAGCACATCGGTTCCGAGCGCATCGTGTTCGGCTCGGACCTGTACCTGGATCCGCTTACCTATGAAGTGCCCTATGTGTTGCTGGGCATCCGGGAGTCCAGGGGCATCCCGGCGCACGACAAGGAGAACATCCTGTGGAACAACGCCCGCCGGCTGTTCAGGCTGCCGGGGTGAACGGATGTTGCCGGCGTCCCGGAACAGGCACTTTGCGTTTGGGGAGGCGCGACGCTCTGAACGGGTTTGCAGGTTGCAGTTGAATCACCATTGACGGACCAACCCCCTAACAACCGGAGGAACAAGCAATGCGATCACACGAAATCCCGGCGCGGCAGCGCCTGAAGTCTGGCAGGGCGAAGGCGCTTGCCGCGACTGCGGTCGCCATTGCCGCGGGAGTGCTGCTGCCGGGCACCTCACCGGCGCAGACTGCGGAATGGGCCGGGGTCATGGCGGCCGCGAGGAAGGAGGGCAGGGTGGTCTTCTACGGCAGCACGCCGATCGAGGCCGGGCAGCGCCTGCTAGCGGGTTTCAAGAAGGCCTACCCGGATATCGCCATCGACTATGTGCGGGGCACCAGTGCCCAGATGGTGGCGCGCGTCGACCAGGAACGCGCCGCGGGTGCCGATGGCGGCGACGTATGGCTGGGCGCCGAGGTGCTGTGGTTCCAGAGCCGCGACAAGGAGGGCCTGCTGCTGAAGCCGGTGGGTCCCAGCGCCGCCGACTGGCCGAAGCAGTACTGGCGCGGGGCCAACGTGGTGGCCATCGGCATCGAGCCCTTCGTCATGGTCTACAACACGAAACTCGTGCCCACGCCGCCCAGGCGCTACGCGGATCTGCTCACGCCCGATTTCAAGGGACGCATCGGTGCCAACGAACTGGCGGCAAGCTCCGTGGTGGCCTGGTATGACTGGATGGAAAAGACCCAGATGCCCGATTACCTCGCGCGGCTGAAAGCGCTCAACGTCAAGCTGTACGCCAGCGCGGTGGGCACGTCGCAGGCGATTGCCTCGGGCGAGATCGCCGCCACCCCGGGCACTGCCACCGTCACCACTACCAAGCCACTCATGGAGCGAGGCGCGCCGATCAACTTCGTGCGTCCGGTGCCGGCGTTCGGCTTCGAGTATGCCGCGGCCGCGTTCAGCTGGAGCAAGCGGCCGAACGCCGCGCTGGTGGTGCTGGACTACCTCATGTCGGTGGAAGGCCAGACCATCCTCTACGGTACCGGCGAGGGCGCGAGCCCGCGGCCCAACATTCCGGGATCGATGCCGGCCTCCGAGATCCAGGTGTTCGACGCGTCGAAGTACACGCCCGACGTGGTGCGCGCCTACCGCGAGCACTGGAACAGGATCATGAAGTAAATGGCGCCAACCGCCCGCCGCGCGATCGGCGGGGTCCGCGCATGAAGCTCTCCATCCTCAGTTCGGGCACGCCGCTGCGCGATTGTGCGGCCATGGCGCGCCGGCCGTCGAAGCGGATGCGGCTGGCGTGTGCGTGCGTGCGCAAATCCACGCCGCCACGGCGGACCGCGGGATGAAGGAACGCATGTGCGGCGCTCACCCGCCTGCCATTTCGGATCAGCGTCTGATACTGGCCCGTACCGAACTGCACCGGTCCGTTGTAGTCGTTGTTGCGCGGAATACCGCAGGCCACCGCGCTTTCCATGAACGCGTCGCAAAGAAGATTGGGATAGTGGAACGACGTCACGGGAAGTGGCCCGTCGCGGCCGCGGTAGCGATCATCGCCTGTGCCCATGCGACATTCGGTTCGCTTGAAGTACGGCAGCACCTCGGCGTAGCTCCAGCCCGGATTGCCCGAGGCGGCCCAGCCGTCGAAGTCCTGCGGTTGTCCGCGTACGTACATCATGCCGTTGATCGTACCGCCGCCGCCAACGATGCGGCCCTGGATCGTCAACACCCTTCGGCCCGCCGTACCCTCGCTCGGTTCGCTCAGGTACTGGAAAGTGACCTCCGGATCGAATATCGTCTTCATGAATCCGGCGGGAATGCGGATGTAGCGACTGGAGTCGGGAGGACCCGCCTCGAGTACGCACAACGAGCGCGTTCCATCCTCGGATAGTCGTGCGGCGAGCACTGATGCGGCTGCGCCACTGCCGACGATGACGAAGTCAAAAGCGTCCATGTGCTCCCTGATCAGTCCGGCCAGCGCAAGGCTCTCGCGTCACGCAAGTATCCCCCGGCAGAGCCGGGGCTCCCAACGGGCCAGTCAGGGCAGGCGGTCACGAGGTTGCGAGGGCGGTGTCCGGATGTCGGTCCGCGCCGACCAAGGCAATACCGGACTCAAGCGGTACTGGCGGTGACCTCGGTAGTCACCGGTGTCGCTCTACGAGCGGCGCGCGCGAGCCGCCAGGGCCTCGGCGACCGGTCCGTGATCCATGTACGCACGAAGTGCCGCCAATTTGCCTTCACGCACATGAAAAACGTCGACGACAGGCACTCCTTGACTGACGGGTCGACCGCCGTTTCCTGCTTTTGCCTCCAGTGAATCATCGGTCCAGGCAAAAACGAATTCGAGGGCAACCACATTCCCGTCTGCAATGATGTTCTTCAATTCCATTCGGGCATCGGGGAGTGTGGCCCATACGTGCTGAATGGTCGTCACCACTTCGTCGACAGTCCTGGTTCCGCTCCACAGGGGATTCTCAACCAGGAAGTCGTCCCGATAGAGCTTTCTGAGCGCGACAGGATCATGGGAGTTGTAGATCCGAATGTAGGACAACGCCGTCTCGATCGGAGTCGGGAAATCGATCATTGCAGAACTCCTGTCAGTATTGAAACCTCAATTGAAAGCCCCGCACAACGTATCCCGGACAATCCAAGGCCGGATGTGCGGATTATCGTGCATTGTGAAGGACACCTTGTTGCAGGATGTGCCCGATTTGCATTGCCATGTCGAATGATGATCTTGCTCTCCCTGCGGGAACTTGTGCCGCTTTCCGCACCTTGCCCATGATCTGCAATCCCATGGCAGAGACTTGCGCATCGGGCCTAGGTTCCGGGCAGTTGTGATCCCTGAAACACTGCAGCGCGCAGCTTATCCGATATTTGCTTTGCTGTTCCAGCACGGGCATTCGGGATATCTTGAGGGCAGGAATCCGGGACATCCTGCTCCTGGCGCTGTCGGGCCCACCGCGGTTTCGACTTTGCCATCTCGGAGTCCTTTTACCTACAGGGTCGAGGTGTACGCGAAGATTCGTCAACGCCTGCCCGAATAGGGCATTCTTATGGTTGTTCGTTCAGCTTATACTTCACGCGATGCGGAACGGGCCGTACCTTCCCGTCCCTCGAACTCCGTCCACATGAACAACCTATTGGAACAGCACACCTCGGGAGCCCCCATGAAGCTGATCACGCTTGTCGCCGCAGCCGTCATCTCGTTGCCCGCTTCAACCCTGGCCCAGACCGCCTCGCCGTCGGCCGCTGCGCCAAAGGCAAATCGCGAGGCCATGAAGGCCGACCATGAAAAAAATGCAGGCCAACCGCGAAGCCATGAAGGCCGATCGCGAGAAGATGAAGGAGCGCCGCGAGACGATGAAAGCGGATCGCGAGAAGATGAAGGCCAACCGCGAGGCCATGAAGGCCGAACATGAAGCGAGGAAAGCGGAGCGGGAGAAGAAGAAAGCCGAGCACGAGAAGAAAAAGGCCGAGCGCGAAAAGAAGCGCGAAGAACGCAAGGCAGCAAAGGCAGCCAAGGCAGCAAGCGGCGCGGCCAAGTAGTCCCGCACCGGAGAACGCCGTCCCGGCCGCGCGATCCGCGCGCCGGGAGGGCCGACGCGTCAACCGCCGAACGACTCCATGTATTTCACGCCGGCACCGGTGTTGAAGAGCACGACGCGCTCATCCCGTCCGACCTTCCCCGCGGCCATCAGCATGCGCAATGCGGGCAGGCAGGCGCCGCCCTCCGGCGCGCAGAACACCCCTTCGGCCGCGCCGATCTCGCGCGTCGCTGCGAGCAGTTCCTCGTCGCTCACCGCCACTGCCGTCCCGCTGGACGCGCGTATGGCATCCAGAATCAGGAAGTCGCCGACCGCTTTGGGTACGCGCAGCCCGGAGGCCGTGGTGTGTGCGTTCTCGAATTCGGCGGCAAAGCGCTCGCCGCGCTCGAATGCGCGCACGATGGGCGCGCAGCCCGTCGCCTGCACCGTCACCATGCGCGGCCGGTGCGATCCGATCCAGCCCAACTGTTGCATCTCGTCGAACGCCTTCCACATGCCGATCAAGCCAGTGCCCCCGCCGGTCGGATAGATGATCACGTCGGGCAACTGCCAGTCGAGCTGCTCGCCCAGTTCATACCCGAGGGTCTTCTTGCCCTCCACCCGGTACGGCTCCTTCAGCGTCGACACGTCGAACCAGCCTTCGGCGTCTTTGCGGCGTGCGACTTCCGCGCCGCAATCGGTGATCAGCCCGTCCATCGGGGTGACGTGGGCCCCGGTCTGCTCGCACTCGACCACGTTGGCGCGCGGCGTGTCCTTGGGCATGAAGATGTGGGCCTCCATGCCGGCGCGCGCAGCGTAGGCAGCCAGCGCACCGGCGGCGTTGCCGGCCGAGGGCACGGCGAGCTTCCTTACGCCCAGTTCCTTCGCCATCGAGATCGCCGCGGTCATGCCGCTTCGGGAAAAGTACTCACCGAACATGGGTGTGTGGATTCCGCAAACAGACATCCTCGACCGCGTGGTTCACATCTGGCCGTACCGGGACTTCGACTATCGCACCGAAGTGCGCGCGGGGGTGAATCCCGAATCCGAGTGGGCCGCGTACTTGCGGCTCGTTGTGCCGTGGATCCGGGAGATCCGCTCTACCGTCTGGCGCTGTCTGCCGCCAATATCCCGATGACCCGGGCGCCTGGCGGCGGTATGGGCCGGGCATGACGGGCCGGGCAGGCGCAGCGCAGCGCGCGAAAGAACGCCCGGTACTCCGGGATCACCTGCCCGGGGCGTTCCGCGGGCGCTAGGTGGCCGCCGCGCGGGAGGATCGTCCAGCGCCTCAGGTTGGTCCGCGCCTCGCGCCGGGACCTGGGCAGCATGCGCAGTTCCCTGGGCGAGATGCCGATGCCCGCGGGCACCGGGATTGAGGGCTTGCGCTCGTGCCGCGAGTGGCGAATCGGCTAGTGCCCGGGCCAGCGCGGCCCTTGTACACACTCGCGGCGCTGCCGAGTCGCCTTCACTGCTCCTTGCGGAAGCGGGGGATGGCGCTACTTCTTCAGCGCCCCTAGGAACGCGTTCAGCACGGCCGTGCCGGGCTGGCCGCGGCCGTCAAGTTGCTTGGCCCATTGCTCGCCGACCGGTCGCAGCGTCTGGCTGATTGTCGCCTTGTCGGCGGCGCTGAATTCGACGAACTTGACTCCGGCCGATTTCAGCCGCTCGACAGCAGGCCCCATGTCTTTCCCCATCGCCTGGCAGGCGTGGCGGCTGGTCTCGAGGCTCATCTTGTCCATTACCGCGCGGACATCCGGCGGCAGGCTGTTCCACTTGCGCTCGCTGATCACGTAGGTCGAGGCAAAGCTGCCGAAATTCAGCCCGGTGGTGGAGAACTTCACATGCTCCTGCAGCTTGAACTGCTCGATCGAGGGCAGCGGAAAAACCAGCCCGTCGAGCGTGCCACGGGCCATCGATTCATAGACGTCCGGCCCGGCGATACGAACGGGGACGGCGCCCAGCGCGGTGATCGAGAGGTCCTGCAATCCGCCGCCGGTGCGCAGCTTCAGCCCCTTGATGCTGGCAAGGCCGGTGAGGGTCGGGCGCGTCAGGATCTGGTAGGGAGGCAGCGTAAGGACAATCAGCAGGCGTACCTGGTTCGGCTTGTATTCCCGCTCGGCAAGAATGCCCTCGCGGCCAAGCTTGTGAAACGCCAGCGTCCCCTCGCAGGGATCGGAGAACGTTCCTGGCAGTTCGGCGACGGCGCCCAGCGGCAGCTTGTCCGACACGTAGGCTGGCGCCGCGAAGCCGATATCGGTGACGCCAGAGACGGTCAGGGTCAGCATGTCCTTCGCCTTGCCCAGCTGTTCAGCCGGGAAATATTCGAATTTGACCTTGCCATTCGTCTGCCTGGTCACCTCGTCCATGAAGTGCTTTGCGGTGATCGCCGCGCTGGGGGACCCGGCCGGGTAGTGGTCGGCGACGCGCAGGACGATTTGCTGGCCGAGCGCGGGAGCGCTTGCCAGCGGCGTGGCGAGCAGTGCCGCCAGGATGGTCTTCTTGCCGATATTCATGACGTCATTTCTCCTTTTGAGGGGCGTTGATTTCAGGTGATGGGTCGTGCGGCTGGCGACTCAGGGCCGTCCCATGGACGAGGGCAGCCAGAGGATGATTTGCGGAAACACGATCAGGATGGCGACGATGATGATGTGGGCCACCACGTGCGGTGTGACGCCCAGGAATACTTCGCTCACCGGGCGGCCGGTGTATTTCGACACGACGAACACGTTGAGGCCCATTGGTGGCGTCACCAGCCCCACTTCGGCCAGCACGATGACGATCACGCCAAACCAGACGGGGTCGAAGCCAAGTGCCTGGACCACCGGGAGCGCCACCGGCACGGTCAGCACCAGGATGGCGATCTGATCCATGAAGAAACCGAGGATGAAGTAGATCAGGAAAATCAGTACGACGATGGTCCAGCGCGACACGTCAAGCGCGGCAACGTAGGTGACGATGTCGTGCGTGACCCGCGTCAGCGCGAAAAAATAGCCGAAGATCTTCGCGCCCAGGATGATCAGCAGGAGCATGCAGGTGACCGCGGCGCAGCGCGCCAACGCCTTCCAGATCGTCGGCATCGACAGCTTGCCGGAGGCCAGGGCGAGGGCGAAGGCGCCCAATGCACCCAGCGCCGAGGCCTCGGTCGGCGTGGCGATGCCGGCATAGATCACGCCGGTTACCAGGAAGAGCAGCAGCAGCGCGGGGCCGGTCGTGCCGAGCGAGGACAGCCTCTCGCCCCAGCTGTAGCTGCGCCCGGCCGGCGCGCGGCCTGGATCGAGCGCGACCAGCGCGAGGACGGTCAGGATGATTGCCAGGGTTACCAGGGCGCCCGGGAGAACCCCGCCGACCAGAAGCTTGCCGATGTTCACGTCGCCGATCAGACCAAACAGCACCAGGGCGATACTGGGCGGAATCAGCATCGCCAGGGTGCCTGAAATGGCCACGACGCCCGTTGCCAGTTTCGGCTCGTA